>Ga0335070_10003820_pt1 | contig 17550 bp, 22 predicted proteins | sample Lox_Sample_13_FD_206722 | JGI IMG/M metagenome (GOLD analysis project Ga0335070, IMG submission 206722) | Soil microbial communities from Loxahatchee National Wildlife Refuge, Florida, United States - Lox_Sample_1.3 | ecosystem: Environmental > Terrestrial > Soil > Wetlands | place: USA...
AGATGAGGTAGATGGGTCACTGAATTCGAACTGCGTTTGCCCATATGAGGGCAGATGCCTTCAAACGGTCATAACCAGGTGCAGGTGGGCACGGACTGGTATGCAACTTCACTATGTCCTGTGTCGACGTCAAAACATGAAAAGTCGACAGCCGTAGACGCACCTTCGGTCAAGTGCGCGCGGTGCTCTCAACAGTGTTCAGGAAAAGGAAATGGACGTCGGCGCATTCTCTGCGAGTTCTGTTACCCCGGGATCACTGAAGGATCCCATCTGCGCCAACGAACGTAAGATGCAATGAACTGCCGGCGAGGTGCTCTATGCAAGCTCCGACCGCCGGAGTGAAGAAGCGCCGGGCCACAAACGCAGTGTGCATCGATGTTCTCTTAAAACTCTTCGGCTACCGTAGCTGCTGGTGCCTCGCTGGGGGCCGAGGCTGGTGTTGCGCCTCCAGCCTGCGTGATCTGGTAATCGCGATATTCAATGCTTAGAACCGCCGTGCCGAAGACACGAACCTTGGTTTCGCTCTCGTTCGATTCCGGCAACCAGAAGTCGCCGATCTTCTGGTAGCTGCGCTTGAAGTCAGTTTTGACGGTCCACCAGGAAGGGTTGACAGCTGGCTCGCCCTCGACTCGAGTTATCGCGAAGTCTTTTGCATTCACCCAAATTCGGCCTCGAAACAGAAACTTGTTCTTGCTTCGCGGCAGGGCATAGAGCACGTAGTATTCGTCCGTATCGGTCTTCCTGTAATCAGAGACTTGAAATGTATAGTTCTCGGGCGTGATGGCGGACCGCTGCTGATTCTCATCCCGCATCGATTCCTGTTCCGCTTCCAGGAGTTTCTTGAACACGCGGTCTCGCACCGTGCCAGAACCGCTCTGCGACACGATCGCGAACTCTTTTTTATTGGGTGCGTGGTAGTCAGTCCGTACGACCATGTCGGCCTTCTTATGTGACAGACAGTGGCACTCCAGGTGATAGCTGCGAACACTGGAATAGCTTTCGAGGGCTTTGGCCCGCACTTCGTTCATCTCTACGACACGTGCCATCACTTCATCAGCGGTCAGCGGTGCAGATACATTTGCCTGCTGTGCAACCGCTGGAACGCCGATAATCAACAAAGCGAATGCGCGCACAAACCAGCGCCCATCAGATTTCCTCGCGTGGTAAAGCGGAGTCATTGTAAGAGTCTCCTGGTGAGATCTGAGAATCCAAACCTGCTCGTGTTTGTTGATGCGGTTTCTTGAGCATCGTTCTCGAACCGACGTGGTGCGCCCCGCACTTGACTCAGAGTCGAACTTTGCTGGGCATTTTCTGGTTCTGGTACGGTCGGGTCAAAAAGATAGATGGTGCTCGCGAAAACCGGCCCCACACGGATGTCGCTGTGAGACATGCCAGAGCTTGTCAGGGCATCGAAGTAGCGCTGCGTCTCAAAAAAACGGCGAGATGGCTCAAGAATGACCAGATCTCCGTTCCGTGGCGCATAATGGGCATCGTACAGCGGCACAATCTCAATGTCGGCGCGCCCGCACGTCTTGAGGTAATAGGCCATGCTCATTGGTCTCGCGGTCGCCAACCTCGTCGCTACGGGGGCGAACGGACACACCTGCTGTGCCACCTCACGTGTGTCGAACTCTGACACCTCATCGGGCGCAAAATAGCGTGTGACGTTCTTTGTGCCTCCGCCGATTGAATTCAGGTAGAAGGAGTAGTACGGTGCCCAAGCTTGTAGCTCAGCAACGGGACATCCAATCAAAATGACTGCGGCCGTTCCCACGAAGGCCGGTGACCAGGCTTTTCCTTTCACGCCTTTCCAAATCTCTTGCACCGCATATCCGCCCGCCAGGTAAACAAAAGGAAGCATCGGAAGTGAATAGCGAATCCACTTTGCTCCACTCAGGGATAGTCCCACGAACTGAAGCAGTCCGAGCGACAGGAAAAAGCATGACGCGAGTGTCCGGCGATCTCGCAAGAGCAGCGCGCTCCCAACTATGACGGCCGCCAGGATTGGAATTGGTGTCTTTACCAGCATCAGCCAGACATAGTAGAACCACGGAACTCCGGCAAGCAGGCGTCCGGGAAAATTCATGTACAGTGCGCCGTCGAAATCATAGCCGCTGTGGCGCACGCCATCATGATGAAGCCAGTGTAGGATCGCGTTGAAGTTGGATGGAGAGAGAATTACCGGGTTCACCAGGATGAAGGCAACGAAGAGTACGAGGAAGAATCGTTTGTAGCTAAACCGCGAAGGCTCTACCGTAAGTCCAAATCTGCCCGCAAGAAACCAGGCAAGCGCGTTCAGGCCAAGAAGGTGAAGAATGTACTGCGAGGCCAAAGCCAGACCAAAGCCGATGGCACTCAGGTCGTACCATCGCCGTGCACTCTGGCCCGCATCCGCCTGTTGGGCGCGACAGTAGAAGTAACACGCCAGCAAGGTGAAAAATGTGAGCGGCGTTTCCTCCTTCGTGAGTCGATTCAGCGCGACTGGCAGTGGCGCGACCGCCCAGAAGCAACTCGCTGCAAAAGATCCGACGAGCCCCATCATTCGGCGACACAAAAGATAAAGGACTGCGGCGGTGGCAGCGCCGAACAGCACGTTGGGCATACGAAGCCAGCCCTCCGGTTTCAGCGAAGGCCAGCCATGCAACGCGGTGCCCCGGCTCCAGCGTTCCCCCGCTGTCAGGCTCGCCCAAGCAAGCATTTTTGGCAACATCGGATGCTCGCTATTGACCCCGGCAAAGTGCCCGTGTCGATACTCTTGAACGGCCGCCCATTTTGCAGACTCGTCCTCCGACAGACTGTTGAAGTCAACCCGGTACAGGCGAACTGCGAATGCCAGGAGGGTTAGCAGAAGTACGATCGCCGGCTCCCGATACCGTCCAAGACAACGATATTGGACCTCACTCAGCACATTTGCTCCGGCTTACGACGCGAACGTGATTGGAGAATTCCGTTCTCGATGGATTGGGCTTTCGCAACGATGTCGCTCAGCCTGGCATGGATTCCCAGTTCCGCTAACGCCTGTTCGATCGCAAGCACAGTGATTCTCGAGTTCACTCTCTCGCAAGAAACCGGGCCAGCAGAGGTCCCGATTGAGTCGGCTCTTTTCGTGTTCCGCGGCGCACCTCGTCGCGTGCTCACGAATTCACCTCCGATATGTTCGCAGCTCTCCGATTGGCGTGCTGATCGAGCACCTCAGAGACGGCGTAAGGCCTACGCTCAGATCGATTGAAGTACTGCCACACCTCCAACTCACCCAGGAGTCCGAGCGCTATCAGCTGGAGCCCTACCAGTATCAGAACGGACGCAAAGACCAGCAATAGCCCGTGTTGCTGCAGAACATCGATTCCAGTAACGACTTTCCAGATCAGGAGCCAGAGTGCGATGGCCGAGCCCAAACCCATGTTGATCGCGCCCAGCCGGCCAAAGAAATGGAGCGGGCGCGACATGTAGCGCAGAAGAAATCGGATCGTCATGAGATCGAAAAATACCCGGAACGTACGAGAAATGTTGTAGTGCGATTCGCCGTGCTTCCGATGATTGTTTTGAATGGGTATTTCACAGATCGAGGCTCCGTAGAATGAAGCCAGAGCCGGGATGAACCGGTGCATTTCGCCATAGAGGGGCAACTGTCGAAGCAGATCGCCCCGGTACGCCTTGAACGTGGTCCCAAAGTCGTGAATGTTGACGCCGCTGAGCTTGGCCATCAGCCAATTGGCACAGCGGGAAGGAATCTTTCGGAGTAGCAAATTGTCGATGCGGTGGCTGCGCCACCCGCTCACGATGTCGTAGCCCTCTTCGATTTTGTCTAGGAAAGTGGGGATCTCCGCCGGATCATGCTGAAGATCGCCATCCATGGCAATCACGTAGTGGCCGGTGCTGTGCGCAATGCCAGCAGCAAGCGCTCCAGTCTGACCGAAGTTTCGGCGCAAGCCAACGACGGTCACGTGAGGATCGATTAGCGCAAGTTCCTTTAGCAGTTTGTACGTGAGGTCGGTGCTTCCATCGTCTACAAAGACGAACTGGTGATTGCGGCCAAGAGCCTCCATAACGGCGTGCAATCGCCAGTACATTTCGATGACGTTGGCTTCTTCGTTATGAAACGGCACGACAATGGAAACGCTCGCCGCTGTCTTGTGATCAGGCATGCTGCACCTTCCTGAAGGCGCGATCCATCGCCTTCAGCCATTTCCGATCGTGCTCGGTTAGAAAGATGTGCGGATCGTCTTCCAGGGAATTGAGCAAATCGCAGATCTCATTTGCAAACTCCCAATTCTGATTCCAGACGCCCAGGACGTTGTGTCCGTCTCGCTGGATTGTAGGAACGCCATTCAGAGATGTTGTGGAGTACATCTCGACTCCTTCGTCGCTCTTGTGCTTCAGCACGGCAGCGGCTTGCATAACAGTTCGTACAGCCAGCCGTGTCATCGCACTTGGCTCGCCAAAGGCATAACGCGGTAAATCACTGAATTGCAGGAGCATGGACGATCATGGGGCCAGAGATCGGTGCCCACATTGCGGCAGTGCCCTTGAAAGGTCAGGACAGCCCGCGGGCAGAATTCCGGAATTGCACCAAGAACCAACGGGTTGGGGGCAGCCTTGAAATGGTTGGTGGCCTGCAGTGTCAGGGTTGAATTCAGTTCCGTTTAAGGGAGTCGGACTTGTTCGTTGACCGTGTTCACGTGGCGAAAAAACGCTGTTCGAGGTTCGCTAGGGATCAGGCGATCAAGAGACGCCCAACTCGCAACGGGGAGTTTTATGGCAATCCTGCTAGCTATCCTTGACTTTCTTTTTGGGTGTCACCACGTTCACCTCAGCCGCGTGTTCACACTGCAGGGCGAGACCTACCGGGTGTGCTGTGACTGCGGCGCGAGATTTGCATATTCGCTGGAAACCATGTCGATTGAGCGCCGCCTGCCACTCACTCCAGTCTTGACCCGTTTTCGAATTGCCTGAGACGGACAAAAAGCATAAACCAAGGAACGTACACAGCTCGATAGACGCATCTGAGGACGATCAGTAATGGATTCAAAGCCAACTTCAAGAGCAGTTCGAGTCAACGGAGAAGTGATCGTACTTCATTGTTGGGCATGCGGGACTGCCCACTGCGTGAACCTGGAGCTATGCGTTCCAGGGGAACTAACCCATATGGTATGCAGCAACAGCAATTGCAGGATGAGTATGTTTCTGGTGAATGAGTTGGTAGTCGACGACAAGGCCAGCAAACAAATGACAAACAGCGAGCTAAACGCACGCGCTACTTATTCGAGGTTCTGGAAATGAAGACGAACAAGCCAACCACAGAGTTTTGGACGGTGCTAACTATGGTGAATGTGCTAGCGCTGATGTACCCGATCCACCTTCTGCTTCGCGCCAACAGCGTCGATGAGAACCTTTTCGCGACCTGTGTACTCGTCGGCTCTCTCTTTCTGCTTGCGGTGGTTGATGCCGTAAGCATCGTGGTTGCGGAAGCGCTCGGCACTGGTAAACGCTGAGACGACCGGCTGAGGGTGCGTCAGCCGAAATTTATCTTCCCGTTGAGTCAGTCTGTACCAACAGGATCCACCTTGACTGACATGTCGGAGAAAATCGGACATCGCGACATTTTGTACCTATTTGCTTGCCAATTGGAGTGGCACACTGAACGCAGGCTGGCCGCTTACCACGAGCTCATTGCAGCGCTCGATGATCAAGACGGCGACATTCGGTGCCTTGCAGAGGTTCTCCTGCACCGAGGCCCGCCAAGGCCGGAGCGTACTGCGACCTTTGTCGAATGCTGGTGAAGGAACTCCGTTCCGAGTCCGAAAACGAATGGCAAGCTATTTGCAATTTGGTGGACAGGTGCACAATGGCAACATCGGCGTTGAACTCACGGGTGCAATCTCTGGTAAGCGAATACGGTGTGTTTTGGCAATTTTGGCCGCAATTTGAACAGACACATGGCGAGCGCCGTCTGGTCGGCTTTGAAGTAGAGTTGATTGGTTCTCATACGTCCGATCTCAACCACGTCGACCCCGCATGCCCTACCTGCCACCACGTGAGGTCGGTATTGCTCGCGATCGCGGGCCTCATGCCTGGCGAACTCACCCTCAGCCGAAATTCCCTCACGTACAATATCGACTCTCACTCAAACTCCATTATCTGTTTGCCTGCTTTAGGCAGTCGCTCGGCGGTATGGGTAAGTATCTACGTTTTTTTGAACCGTGCAAACGGTCAGTCGTTTGAGACGGATCTGTTGAACGAAATCAAAACCTTCCTAAATAGGTGGGGCATTCACCAGCGCTAGCAGTTGCATTTGAGCTCTACCCCCTCCGAGGCCTCCTGCCCGCATGCGGACAATGACCGCATTGCGGCAATTCGCACGAACCACTCTCCTCCACTGGGGCAATTACATCAATCACATAACAGCAGCAGCATTGGCACGAAACGTGCGCTCCAGGATATAGGGAGAGCACGATAGGCGTTTCGGGGCTCAAGCCAATGTTTCGCGCAGAAATCCAGTGGTTAGCGAGTGGTCCGACACTGAAGTTGGAAGGCAGACTCGTCGCTGATTGGGCAGAGCAGGCCAGATGTCTGGTCACGAAGGACGTACTGCCCAAGGGTTTGATCGTCGACCTCACCGAGGTGAGCTATGTCGATTCAGTGGGCGAACAGTTGCTGAAGTGGTTGGCTAGTGTCGGCACAGTGTTTGTCGCTGGCAGTATCTACGCATTTGCCGTATGCGACCGGCTGCGTTTATCGCCGGTGCAGAGGGTAGCCGAGCGACGCAAACGGCAGCATGAGAATCACGGAGAGAGGTTTTCAATTACTCCCATCCAGTTGAGGCCATTTGAAGGGCGTTAGAGAAAGAGAAGAATTATGTCCTGGTTTCACTCGAGCACACCCCCAGTCGATGCCCGCAATCATGCATCGCCAGCCGAAGTCGTGGCCTGCTTCCAGAATCAAAGAGATGTTCTGGGCAGGCTTGCGTTCTTGATCACTGGCGACCAAGCAATGGCGGACCAGGCGCTTGTCCAAGCTTGTAAGATCACCCTTCAAGGAAACAGTCCTTTCCGCGATTGGCTTCTGGAGTGGGCCAAGGTTGCGACCATTGCCGCCGCGACATCGCTCCAGGGGGATGAGATTCGCGTGTGTGAAGCGACGTACAAAGATCGACGATGTCCGCATGTCGAGCACTTATTGCAGGGCGACGCTGATCAACGCGCGGCTAGTCTCGACCTAATTCTTGGAGCCGACACCCAACAACTGCTTACGGAATTGGATCCGCTGTGCCGGGCAGTCCTGGTACTCAGAGTTGCAATCCGGTCGTCGATTCAGGATTGCGCTTTACGCCTGAACGTGTCCCGCGCCGCAGTGCTCGCCGCCAATTGTTACGCTTTGACTTGGCTTCAAAAGCGAGAGGTGAAGCCAGTGGAGGAAGATCACGACGCTTCGCACGCTGTGTAGAAACGCGGGCACCGGCGTGAAACAGAAGCCTGCAGTTTGGTTATCTTGGCCGAGAAGCACGATTCCGCTCGGGGGCGAGCCAATTTTAGCGAGGATCTCATGATTATCGAACTTAACGACGACGAAACTCGATTGCTGCGTACGGTCCTTCTCGAACAAGCGCAGGAACACCTGAGCTATGCGGATACTTCCGAGGTAGCCAAGAGATTGTACAGATTGGCGACCAGACTCGAGCGCCCCGTTAGAGAAGTACCCGACATAACGATCGCATGAGTGCCAAATTGACGACCGACCAAGATGATGTTGTCATCAATGGTGATCTAACAAGATACCGCGCGCTCCTAAAACTTTCTGGCACCGTCGGCGCGCAGCCCACGGTAGACGCGGTTCTTCACAGCCTCGCTACTCTGTTGTCCAACGTAGTTTCATTCGAGAATATCGCGCTGCTTTTGTTTGATCCTTGTGGACAACGCCTGATACTTCGCGCCTTCGAGCGCAGTCACGATGATCGGGCGATCGAGGTCGGTACAGAGATCATGTACGCGGGCACGGGGCTCGGACGCGCGCTTAAAGCGCAGGTCCCGGTCTTCGTTCCCGACGTAAAGCAGGAACTCGCTGTCTATCCCGAATTCGCCTCCCGAGTTAATCAAGCGGAGAGCGCATACATATTTCCGATTTCGACTTCCCGAACAAAACTTGGGGCTCTGGTTTTTGCCAGGAAAGAGAGACTCGAATTCGGCTCCGCTGATGTCGAACTCATGCGCTCTATTGCCGGACACGTTGCTGTTGCCCTGGAGAACGCCCTTGCCATAAGTTCGGTGGAAGCGTATCAGCGTGATTTGACACGCGAGCGCGATCGTCTCAGCCTTCTCTTAGAGATCAACAACCATGTTGTGACGATTCTCGATATCAACGATCTTTTCCGGGCCGCATCGGCATCAATCCGCAAGCACTTCGCAAATGATTTCACCAGCTTCATGCTATTCGACGATCATTCTGACCGTCTGAAGGTTGCAGTTCTGGACTTTCCTGCCAGCCGCGGCTTCATGAGCGAGATCCCAGTGCACGTCGCGCAGGAAGACCTGGAGCGGTTGCGAGCCCGCCAGCCGAGGCTGCTGACACCTGCCGACAACATGCCACCAGTGGTCGCGCAGATGCTCCGAGCGGAGTCCATCGCCTCAGTCACAGCACTGCCACTGGTTGGCGCAAGTGGCCCGATCGGGGCCATGGCGCTCGGGAGTCGGAAAGAGAACAGCTTCAGCCAGGCAGATCTGGATTTGCTCTCTCAGGTTAGCAGTCAGATATCTCTGGCGATCGACAATGCGCTGGCCTACGGGCGGCTCAGCGCGTCACGAGATCATCTGGAAGACCAACGAGTATATCTGGAATCGGAAATCAACTCCGAATACAACTTCGAGGATATCGTAGGCAGAAGTTCGGCCTTCCAAAAAGTACTCGAGCAAGTGACCATCGTTGCGCCAACTGATTCAACAGTTTTGCTTCACGGGGAAACTGGTACCGGCAAGGAGCTCATTGCACGCGCCATTCACAATCTCAGTTCCAGGCGCCAGCGTACGTTTGTGAGACTAAACTGCGCGGCCATTCCCTCCGGGTTGCTGGAGAGTGAACTATTCGGGCATGAAAAGGGTGCCTTTACTGGCGCTCTCATGCAAAAGAAAGGCAGATTCGAACTCGCGGACAGAGGCTCGCTATTTCTGGACGAGATCGGTGACATTAACCTCGAATTACAGCCAAAATTGCTGCGTGCCGTGCAGGAACGAGAATTCGAAAGGCTTGGAAGCACTAGAACCATGCGGGTTGACGTGCGGCTGATCGCCGCGTCCCATCGGGATCTCCCTGACATGATTCGGCAAGGTAATTTTCGCGAAGATCTTTTTTATCGACTCAGCGTTTTCCCGATTGAGATCCCACCGCTGCGGGAGCGGCCTGAGGACATTCCACTGCTGGTCAGGTATTTCGTTTCGAAGCTTTCCAGGAGAATGCGGAAAAACATCAAGTCCATCCCCGGGCAGGCGATGGAGGTCCTGACGAACTCTCCGTGGAAAGGCAACGTCAGGGAATTGGCGAACTTCATCGAGCGCGCAGTCATACTCTCGCAGGGTGAAGAACTAGAAGTGCCACTCGCCGAGCTCCAAGTCTCTCATTTTCACAACGTTTCAAGTCCGGCCTCTACCTTCCATGAAGCCGAGCGGAAAGTGATCCTCGAAGCATTGAAGGCAGCGTCCGGGCAAATCTCGGGTCACGGCGGCGCGGCCGAACGCCTGGGTCTTAAGCGTACGACGCTGCAGAACAAGATGAGACGGCTCGGGATCTGTAAAGGGGACTATCAGACGAACCGTTAAGACTGTCTGTTCCCATTTAACGAGCGGCCGCAACTCTGAGCCTTCGTTGCCTACTCATTTTTGGACTATAGGCGGCGGAGGGAACACGGAATGTCGCTAGCCCGAGGCGGAGATGATCGACCGCTCTGACCGAGGCCGACACGCGAATCCGTTGTGTCCTCCGGGGCTGAAGGAATGCTGGAACAAGCTGCCTGCAATGAAATCCTCAGCCGCCTGCATCATGTGCTTCCACATCTCAAACGCTCGACCCTCTTGATTGAGAAATGCAAGAGCCTGCTGCCGGCTGACAGGACAGCCCTGCTCGTTCCCCAGTCGTATCAGATGCGAAAGTGTGATTTCAGCGATCACGCGTTCTCTGTCTTTCTTGTCTGTCATTGCCTTGATCCCCACTGGTTTATTGCTCTTCAGGCATCCCTGAAGCCACCCTCGGAACTTGCACACTGGACACATGGAATCAACCTACTGGCAATAATTCGCCTTTGAAATCCCTAATCGGCGAATCTTGTTTTGCAGCGTCGTCCGCTTCAATCCGAGGCGCTCGGCGGCTCCCCCCTTGCCCGCGATCCGTCCCGATGCGGCTCTTAATGCGCCGATGATTACGGAGGACTCTGCTTGTCGAAACGTAGAGGGCTTGCTGACAGCAACATTAGCCTCGGATGAGGAGGCAAGCTCGGCAAGTGGGACCTCTAACTCCTCACCACGAGTGAGGATGACAGCGCGCTCGATGAAATTCGCCAATTCCCTGATATTTCCCTTCCAGGGACAGTTCGTCAGCATCTCCATTGTGCTCTTGCGGATGAACTTTATCTGTCTGCGCATCTGTCCTGCCGCCTTCAACACAAAGTAGTTCACCAGAAGTGGAATATCCTCGCGCCTTTCGCGTAGCGGCGGAATCTCAATCGGGAACACGTTGAATCGATAGAAGAGATCCTCTCGAAACTTTTCGTCCCGAATCATGGCGGGAAGATCGCGATGCGTGGCGGCAATCAGGCGCACGTCCACGCTGATCGTCTTCGAGCTTCCCAGCCGCTCGAACTCTTGCTCCTGGATGGCACGCAATAGTTTCGGCTGGAGTTCCAGGCTGATATCGCCAATCTCATCCAGAAACAGTGAGCCTCCGTCCGCCAACTCGAATCGACCCTTTCGTTGCATGAGAGCCCCCGTAAAGGCACCCTTTTCGTGTCCGAACATTTCGCTTTCCAGCAGCCCCGAGGGAATGGCGGCGCAATTCATGCGCACATAAGGGCGTTCGCGTCGAGAGCTGAGGTTATGGATCGCGCGTGCTATCAACTCCTTGCCAGTTCCTGTCTCTCCGTAAAGCAGGACCGTGGAATCGGTGGGTGCGACAATCGCCACTTGGTCGAGCACTCTCTGGAGGGCTGGGCTCCTGCCGACGATATCTTCGAAGCAGTGCTCAGAGCTAATTTCTGATTCCAGGTGTATTTGCTCGTCTTCAAGATCGGTCATTGGAAAACCCGCTGCGAGACTTCCGAAGTCAGTGAAAGTAACAGTCGCGCCCATAGTCCCCTCCCTTACCTTTTACGCTTGTAGTGCTTTGCGAACTTCTGTGCGAAGAACTTCAGTAGCCGAGAGATATCCTCTCTGCGCCGCCGTCTTAGAACGGACCTGGCTTTCGGCTGCTAGACGGGTGCTTTCCACGTTCATAGCCGCCAGAACCAGAACTTCGGCGAATGTGAAAGCACGGCAGGTTTCGGAAGTGATGCAAAACATGGCTAGTTGCTCCGATCTGCGCTGCGTCGGTCAGTCGGTTCCAGACATGGGCCGGGATGGCACGGTTGCAGGCTGGGATAGTTTGGGAAGATAAGCCGTAACAGCTTTCCGGAATCTTCCAGATTCATAAACCCGTTTTGTGTAGGAATGAATGTCATACTCAGTACTCCTTGTTCAACCATATTGGCTTGAACTCGGGAGCCATTCTGACATCACTTCGTTTTGCGGACGACCCCAGATCGGGACAAAACACGAACTCTTGAGGTGACGACTGTCTCCCTCTTCTGAGTCGAGAAATTAGGTAGGTGGGGGAATCCCTTAATTAGGGGTAGAGTTCGTCTTGCGAGGTGGAGCTTCGATGCGTTTCCATCCAAAAAGACGAGCATCCAGAGACCATAAGCCCGGGCCTAACATTGCGAGTGCGGCGCCAGCGGTTCCTAACAAAAGCCAGACCCATTTATCTCCCGATAGCATAGTCATGTTCCAGATTTCAATCAGTGCCACGAGGCTTCCCACGATGGGTGTCCATAGTCCTGCAATAAGTAGAATGCCTGCTGCGATGGAGAGTACAGAGATAATTGTGACGTTTAAGGGAGGATCAATCCACAAATTGGAAACCGCCCGCAGAACCAGTGCGGCGCCGATCACCGAGCGCATGAGAAGCAAACCTGTGCCAGGCCAACCGCCAGCGAATGTGGAATATAGCCTTCGCACCTTATACACAATAAAGACACATTAATCTTCTGACATGGCGAGGGCGGTCGAAACCCCCAAAAGGGTCGGAATTTTCACTCTTTAGGTTCCCGCGGTCTGTGGCGAGAGGAGTCTGCGGATACGATATCTACAGCTCGATTATCCCTCTCTTCAACCCGATCATTGCGGCGTGCGTTCGATCATTAGCGCCCAATTTAGAAAGGATGCATTTGACCCGGCTTTTAACGGTTTCCTCCGTGATCGAAAGCTGATCTGCAATCTGCTTGTTGGCGTTCCCGGCTGCAATCAGTCGCAGGACAAGGATCTCTGCCGGGGTCAGGGCGTCATCGGTTGCATGTTCCGCAATCTCGTACGAGGCCTCTGGCGACAGGCTCTTCTTCCCAGCATGGACCGCACGGATCGCGTCCAGCAATTCCTTATGCAACGTATTCTTGAGCAGATAAGCCTGGGCACCAGCCTTGAGCGCACGCAGAATTTGCACATCGCCTGCGTAGGTCGTCAAGACAATAACTTTTGCATTGGGAAACTCATTGCGAATCGCGATGAGGGCGTCGATGCCATTCATTTCCGGCATTTGCAAATCCATCAGCGTGATGTCGGGACGGTGTGCCCGGAATTGCTGAATGGCTTCCCGACCGTTGGACGCTTCGGCCACTAAAATCATATCTTTCTGAACTCCAAGCAGACCTGCGATGCCTTGCCGTACGACCGGATGATCGTCGACCGTCAGCACTCGAATTTGCGGAACATCGGCGCTCAAATCTCGATCCTCATCTATACTTTAGCTTTCGGGGAGAATCTTCGCGATAGCCAGGAATTCCTCCCACGTTTCGCGTACGCAATCCCGGCTGGGATGCGCAACTCTACTTCAGTTCCTGCGCCGACTTCGCTCCAGACAGCTAGCTTGCCTCCGATAACGGTGGCACGTTCCCTCATCCCGCGCAGGCCATAGTGTCCTTCAATACCATGGCTCGAGATAATCGCTGCACCGATACCCTTTCCATCGTCGCGCACGCGCAATCGAAATTGGTCATTATCATAGCGCAGTTCAACTTCTACCTGCTTCGGTTGGGCATGATGGAACGCGTTGCGCAGGGCCTCGGCAGCTATTTTGTAGATCTCGTCGCGGAGGATGGGACGGAGCTCTCTCGCCTGACCCTCAACCGCTACGCGGAATGTCACAGGCTGGCGGTCGGTCGAGTCGGTCGAGTCGGCCTGGAGTTCTTCTCCGAGAGTGCTTATCGCGGACGCGAGATCATTGCGTTCGACAGTGGAAGCGCGTAGTCCTTGCACTGCATCCCGTCCTTCTGTGATCGCGTCGGCAGCTTGATCGATCGCACTGTCCAGTTTCTCCTTTGCCTCGATCGGGCGATCTGGTAACAGTAGGGAAACCGTCTGAAATCGGAGCAGTAACCCGTGGAAGCTCTGCAACAGAGTGTCGTGCAGGTCTCGGGCAATCCGTGTGCGCTCGCTGACGCGGGCCTCCACCGTCATATCTAATTCATGATGCAAGTGCCGGACGCGCAATTGATACGCCGCCCATAACAATGTCAACAATACGGCCGTGCCCGTGGTGCGAAACCAGTGGGTTTTCCACCATGGGGGCGTGATGATAATGGGCAACGATACCCCTTCTGCATTCCATACACCATCACCGTTTGATCCCTGCACTCGAAAAACATATTTGCCAGAGTCTAGATTTGTGTACGTAGCCAGACGTTGCTTGCTGCCTACCTCGTTCCAGCCGGGTTCAAGGCCCTCGAGCTTATATCGATAACGATTCTTCTGAGAATTCGCATAACTCAATGCCGCGAATTCAAAGGAGAAGATGTTGTCCCGGTAGGAGAGAGTTAACGCATCGACGTATGGGATGGCTTTCTTAAGTACCGACTGAGCGCCAATGGGCACCGTTTTGTTGAAGATTTTGAAACCAGTGATCACTACCGGCGGTACGAAGGGATTGTCGCGGACATTTTCAGGAAGAAATGCATTGAACCCATTGCTGCCGCCAAAAAAGATCTTACCATCACGGCCTTGATAGCAACCGTCACTGAATTCGTTGCTCTGCAGGCCGTCGGACACGTCATAATTTCTAAAGGTTTCCTTGTGCGAATCGAATCGGGATACCCCCTTCTGAGTGCTGAGCCAAAGCCTGCCAACTCCATCTTCCCGAATGCAACGAATCGTGCTGCTCGGCAAGCCTTGGCTCTCCGTGTAGCGTGTAAAGTTTTCATCTTGACGGTTGAACCGGTAGAGTCCGTCAAACCCTCCTGCCCAGAGTGTTCCGGTCCCGTCTTCGTGGATAGTGGTGATGCCGCCGCCATTCAGCCTGTGAGGATCATGTGAATTGGGCGTGTAAGCCGCAAAGCTCTTCGCTTTCTCATCGAAGCGGATCAGTGCGCCGCCAAACGTGCCTAACCACAGAGCCCCGGAGCGATCTTCATAAATGGTCCAGACCCAATTGGCCAAACTGTTCGGATTAGTGGGATCAGGCCTGTAATTAATGAACCTTTCTGTCGCTGGATCAAATCGGCTAATTCCGTTCTGCTGGCCTACCCACATTTGGCCGTTTCGGTCTCCATAAATCGTGAAGACGTTATCAGATATCAAGCCGTTGGGATCATTCGGGTGGTGTCGGTAGTGCTTGAATCGCCCGGTGCGTTCATCGAACCGATCAAGACCGCTGCCGCCGCCACCCACCCACAGATGACCCGCCACATCTTTGTAGATGCTGTCGACGTTAGTGCCTTCACTGAGCGCATTCTCGTTGCCCGGCTTGGGAACATAATGAGTGATTTGCCCGGTGTTTGGATCCAATCTGTCCAGGGCGCGCGGGAAGAAGCCTATCCACACAACACCGTTGGGCTCCTGATAAATAGCCTTGACCCTCCCGGGTGAGAGACTATTGGGGTCGCCGGGACGATGTCCGTAATAGCCGAACTGTTCTTGCCGGAAATTGAGAATATTGAGGCCGGCATTTTCAGTTCCCACCCACAGCACACCACCCGTGTCCAGATAGACAGACATAATGGCGTTACTGTCCAAGCTATCCGGGTCCGTCTCATCGTGCTGAAAGCGGTAGGCGAAACGCTCTTTCCTCCGGTCGAAATAATAGAGACCCTCACTCGAAGGCACCCACAATCCATTCTGCCCGTCAGCGATAAGGTTGCTGTTAACCGAGCCCCCGTTTGTTGTCGATGCGAGGGCGACGGCGGCACGGGCAGCTAATGGATATTTCGTAATGCGCTCTGCCGCTCGATCATATTTCACGAGTCCAACAATCGGTGAGTTGGCAATCATCCAAAAATTGCCCGCTTCGTCTTCATACACATTCTCCGCGCTGGCGACACCCCTGATGGCAGGAGGACGTGTAATCTGTCTAGCCTGTTGGTCCAGGTGGAACATGCCGCGCTCGCCAACAAACCAGATTTCGCCATGTCTATCTGCAATGACCTGAGTGATCCTGCCAACAAACTGGCCGGTATTGTCATTGCGATAATGAGTAAATATCCCAGTCCTTGGATCAAACTTGTCCAGACCGTTGGCTTCGGTGCCAAACCAAACATAGCCCTGATTGTCTCGGGCGATGCTCGTTACGTAAGCACCGCCGATACTGTTGGGATTTTTCGGATCATGAAGGTAGCGGGAAAAGCGTTCAATCGTAGGATCGAACCGGTTGACTCCAGTGTTGGTGGCGACCCACAAATCGCCGTAATCATCTTCCATTAGAGCTTGAATAAAATTGGAACTTAAGCTCGTCGGGTCATTGGGGTTGTTCTTGTACACGACGAAGGTATTACCGTCATAACGATTCAGGCCATCTCGCGTGGCAAACCACATGAAGCCGCGGCGATCCTGCAAAATGGCAGTAACATAGCCTTGGGACAGGCCATCGTTCGTGGTCAAGTGCGAGAACTTGAGGTGCCTCACCGGAACGGAGGCGCCCTCAGCGGCGGGCCGGGCGCCAAGTGCTGCTGCCTTTGACGCTTGAAGAATGCACAGCAATATCCAGCCCGCAACCCGAAAGCCCCCCACTCTGTTTTTGCGGAAGGTGATCATGCAGTTTTCTGCCGCCCGTTGCTATCCCCTCGCAGCTTGGTCGCACGATGACAGGGTTCCCCGCTTCATGCCTTCGGAGCAACTTTTCCCAGCAACCAAGAAAGCTTGCGATCGGTCGCGTAGGCGGCGCTAGCAGGAACGCGCAGTTCCACTTCGGTTCCCTCATTGACTTCGCTCCACAGCGCCAGCTTCCCTTTGATGAGTGTGGCTCGTTCGTTCATCCCGCGCAAGCCATAGTGGCCCTCAAGACCTTGGCTGGCGAGAACCGCCGCATCCATGCCCTTTCCGTCGTCCCGCACGCGCAATCGAAATTGGTCATCATCATAGCGTAGTTCAACTTCTACCTGCTTCGCTCGGGCATGATGGAAGGCGTTGCGCAGCGCCTCGGCAGCTATCTTGTAGATCTCGTCACGGAGAATGGGATGGAGTTCTCTCGGGCGGCCCTCAACCGCTACGCGGAATGTGACAGGCTGGCGGTCGGTCGAGTCGGTTTGCAGTTCCTCTCCGAGGGTATTTATGGCGAGCGCGAGATCATTGCGCTCAACGGTAGAAGCGCGTAGTCCTTGCACTGCATCTCTCCCTTCCGTGATCGCGCCGGCAGCTTGATCGATCGCACTGTCCAGTTTCTCCTTTGCGTCGATCGGGCGATCCGGTAAGAGGAGGGATGCCGTTTGGAACCGGAGAAGCAATCCGTGGAAGCTCTGCAACAGAGTGTCGTGCAGGTCTCGGGCAATCCGTGTGCGCTCGCTGACGCGAGCCTCCATCGTCATCTCGAATTCATGATGCAGTTGCCGGACTCGCCACTGGTAAAGGGCCCACAGCAGCGCAAAAAACAGAAACGCGCAGAGGGCGCGGAACCAGGTCGTCTGGTAGTACGCCGGATCAACCGAGAACTCCAGCGTATCGCCCTGCTCGTTCCACACGCCGCTATTGTTGGCGGCAATCACGCGAAAGCGATAGGTCCCTGGGGCGAGGTTCGTGTATTGCGCCTGCCGGTTGTTGACAACTTCTTTCCAGTCCCTATCCTGGCCTTCCAGCTTGTACTTGAAGTGAGTCTTCTCTGGCGCAACGAGGCTGAGAGCGGTGTAGTCGATCTGCAAGTCGCGAGTTCGCTCTGGCAGACGAACGCTCGAAGCTGCCGCGTCCGGCAAGTTCTGCCAAAAAGTCTTGTGGTCGGCTGAGATTTGCTCAATGTGCACCGGCGGGGAGATTTTATTTGATGCAAGATGATGGGGATCGA
>Ga0335070_10003821_pt1 | contig 17550 bp, 18 predicted proteins | sample Lox_Sample_13_FD_206722 | JGI IMG/M metagenome (GOLD analysis project Ga0335070, IMG submission 206722) | Soil microbial communities from Loxahatchee National Wildlife Refuge, Florida, United States - Lox_Sample_1.3 | ecosystem: Environmental > Terrestrial > Soil > Wetlands | place: USA...
TCACCGGCACCGCAGAAGGCGGATAAAAACCCGCGGAGCAATAGATATCGCTTACAGCGACAGGGATATTTTTCATTAATGGATCACAATTCGTCATTTTTTATGAATTTTTCAGCACCCTGCTAGAATAATATGACCATACGAAAGAATATTGCATTTTCATTATTGTTCCATTCTCTCCTTTTTATTTTAACGGTGGTGTCCGCTCGTCACATTGTGTCAGGAGAAAGGATATTCTTTGTGGAGCTGAAGGATACCCCTGGTACTGAGCAGCATCCGAATAAGGGGGGCGACCAAAAGAAAGTCCAGAATACCCGCACCGGGAAAATCATGCAAAATGAGAGACCGGTGGTTCCGGTCAGGGACCAGGAAAAGGACCAGAAAAGTGACATAAAAAACGTTCCCAAGGACTACAATCCTGAACCACCTATGAACCAGCCTGTCCGTGAGAACGCGGAGGAAGTGTCTGTCTCTCTGCAGGAGAAATCCGGGAAAGCGGGATATGGTTCCACCGAAACCCTTCCTTCACCCATAGCAACCTCATCGGGCGGGACCGCTTCCGGGAGCACTGCCGGAGTGACCATGATAGAGATGCAATCCGGAGGAGGAGAAGGCAATGCCCAGAGCATTGTCGGCCAGATTAAGGCCTCCATAGAGAGGGCAAAAATATATCCTACCCTCGCAAGAAAGAGAAGACAGGAGGGCACGGTGATTGCTGAATTCTCTATTAACGCAAAGGGGCTTCCCCAAAACATTCAGATAGTAAAGAGTTCGGGGTTCTCTCTTCTGGACTCAGCGACCAGAGATACCATACTTAAGGCATCACCCTTCCCGGTCATAAGAGGTACCATAGAAGTGCCCCTCACCTTTATCCTGAAAGCAGAGTGAACCAATAATATTGGCATGTACAGGACGAGGATGGGTTACAATAGACAAAAGAGAGATGCCCCAGATTAAGGGGGAGGGAAGCGATGCGCAAAGGTTACATACAGGTGTACACCGGCAATGGAAAGGGCAAGACTACTGCAGCCCTTGGGCTGGCATTGCGAGCAGCGGGCGCAGGGCTCAAGGTCTTCATTGTCCAGTTCATAAAGAAGCGGAGATGCAGCGAACATGCCTCATTGGCGCGATTCCGGGACTCTATAACCCTCCGGCAGTTCGGAAAGGGCTGCATCCTAAAGAGAAAGGCAAAGCCCTCTGACCGGAAAGCCGCCCATACCGGTCTCTCTGAGGTGAGAAGGGCGATTACCTCAGGGGACTATGATCTTGTAATTCTTGATGAAGCAAATGTCGCTGTCCATTTACACCTTATTACCGCAGAAGATCTGCTCAATCTTATGGCCGACAAACCCAAGCATATAGAATTGGTAATTACAGGCAGATACGCGGATGAAGGGGTGATGGCTGCGGCTGACCTGGTGACAGAGATGAAGGAGATCAAGCACTACAGGAAAAAAGGGGTAAAGGCAAGAACTGGCATCGAGTATTAGACAGTGGCAAAGATTTTCGTAATAGGCATCGGCTACAGACCTTTTGACAAGCGGGAAAAGGAGATCGTCCTTAGCGCTGAGTGGATACTCGCCTCCCAGAGGCTCCTCGATATCTTTCAGAGATATGAAGAGTTCCAGGTAGTGCGGGACCGGGTAAAGGTCATCAACAATGTGGATGAGACCATTGGCTTCATACGCTCACACCTCTTCGCTGCTTCCCTGAAAGGAAACACCCCGAGGAACATCATGCTCCTCGCCTCGGGTGATCCCCTTTTCTTCGGTATCGGGAAGAGGGCCATTGAGGAGTTCGGCAAGGAGAATGTCGAGATACTCCCCGACCTTTCCAGTATCCAGGTGGCATTTGCCAGGATAAAGGAGTCCTGGGACGGCGCGCTCCTCATCAGCCTTCATGGAGGTCCTGATCCGGAAAAGAGGAGAAAGCTGGAGTACGGACTGAGTGATATCCCTTCCCTTGTAAGCCGGTATGCAAAACTCGCCATCCTCACAGATAGGGAAAACAGCCCCCCAAGGATCGCCGGGGAATTGTTACACCCATGGGTCGCAGGCCATGACAAATCGGCAATCACCATGTATGTATGCGAAAAGCTCGGCTATCCGGATGAGAAAATTACCCCGGGGACTCCAGAAGAAATTATCGGGATGGATTTTGCTGACCCCAATGTGGTCATCATTATTGCATGACAATAACCGTATTCAGGAGGTGCACATGCTGGAGGTGATCAGACAGAGAAGGAGCGTGAGATCCTATCTTAAGAAAGATATCGAGGGCGAAAAACTGAAGGAGGTCCTGAAAGCCGCCATGTTCTCCCCCACTGCGAGGAACCTTAGGCCCTGGGAATTTATCGTAGTCACCGATATCGAAACAAAACAGCAGCTTTCCCAGGCAACCCCTTATGCCTCCTTCGCCAAAGATGCTCCCCTTGTGCTTGTGATCTGCTACGATGCCGCCAAGGCGCGACGCTTTAAGGAGGACTGTTCCCTGTGCGCGGAGAACATCTATCTTGAGGCGACACATCAGGGGCTCGGCACCTGCTTCATACAGATTGCCGAAGGCACTGAAGCCGACAAGGGCGATCCTGAGAAATTTGCAAAAAAGGTGCTGGGAATTCCCGAACATTACCGTGTGCAGTGCCTCATGCCCATGGGATACCCTGCGCAACAGCCTCTGCCGCATAATGACGGGGAGTACGAAGAACGCAGGGTCCATTACGAGAGCTTCTGAATGAAGCTCAGAATAGGGCACCTCTCCACCTTTTACCATACCGCTATTATCCTCATGGCAGAAGACATGCTTACAAAGACCCTCGGTATGGATGTGGAATGGAGGCTCTTTGGTACAGGCCCTGCCATTGTGAATGCATTCGAAAGCAAGGACCTTGACCTCGCATACGTCGGATTGCCCCCCGCTGCCATCGGAATCTCCAGGGGTGTGGGAATCGTCTGTGTCGCGGGAGGGCATATGGAGGGAACGGTCCTGGCCGGGAGAAAAGAGTTCACGGGGTTTCCCGAGCAGGAGGACTTACGGACAATTCTTGGCCAGTTCCGGGGGAGGAAAATCGGGGTTCCTGGCAAGGGTTCTATCCACGACGTAATTCTCTCAGAATGCCTTGAGCGATACGGACTCACAAAAGAGACAACGGTGATTAACTACCCTTGGGCGGACCAGGTGACCGAGGCAATGGTCAGGGGAGAGGTCTCTGCTGCGGTAGGGACCTCCGCGCTTGCAGTCGCCATCAGACGCTTTGCTCACGGTAAAATCCTCTACCCCCCTTCACAATTGTGGCCCAACAACCCCAGTTATGGAATAATGGTGGACAGGGATTTTCTTGAAAGAGAGAAGAGGACGGTGGAGAGATTCCTCATGATGCATGAAGATGCCACCTCTCTTATAAGGAACAAGCCACGCCTCGCTGCGCGGATTATCTCTGACTTTGTGGGATTCATCGATGACGAGTTTGTCATGGAAACTCTGAAGGTGTCCCCAAAATACTGTGCCCAGATCACCGATGAGTTTATTGCTTCTACCATAGAATTTGTAAAGGCGTTGAAGAAGCTGGGATACATCGGGAGAGAGATCACTTCTGATGAGATCTTCGATACTTCCCTCATCAACACCATTCATCCCGAAAAAGACCACTACGAAGACGGAATCAGCAACACCCTCCCCTAACTAGTACGTATATCTGTTCGCTCAAGTCCTAACCCGGATTATTCATAAGAGTGAAACTTAAGAGGCTTCGCCGGGTCTGAGGCAAAATACTTGGAGTTATTGGTGCGGCCGGATATGAGGCCGCGTAAATTCAACAATTCACGGACCGCAATTAGGTGAACTTGATGGATAGAGAGACACGGAGGGCTATTGTATCTTGCCTTGGGGCGGGCGAGCCTCTGACCATGAAGAAACTTATGAATTAAGTGGCCTACGTTCGGCATTTGCTTTCCCATTGCCACGATTTTCCCTGTTTCATCTATGGTATAGTAGAAAGAAAACGCATCCAGGGAAGGAATGATGTCAGAAAAAGAGCGCCCTTTACCCAAACCACCCACCACACCATTTGGAAGAAAAAGAGCTTTTGAAGAAAGGGATGAGAACGTTCCCCTCATGGCCGACCGAATGGTAGCGGCCATGGCTGAAGGAAGGCTGGATGAATTCATGAAACAGGAGCTGCCTGATAGCGAACAAGCCAGGACCCTTGCCATGATGATGATGGGGATGAGCGGAATGATGCCTCCCCAAGGACTCCCTTCCGTGCAGAAGAATGAGCCCCAGGGAGAGTCCGGGAACCCTCCATCAGAGCCTCCTGATGAGGTGGTAAAGGCAGCAAAAGAAGGGGACGTGAAAGGGCTCATGGAGATCCTCCAGCGGGAGCATAAGCAGAGGTCAGCCGATACCGTCACAGAGGAAGATATTGCCCCGGAAAATGCAGACGAGACCTCTCCTTCCGTCGGTAAGGCGGAGAAAGAGACCCTGGACCAGCTCATGGACATTGCGTCCAGAAACAACCTCTCCATGGACTGGGTAGTCCTGAGGGCACTCAGACTCTATGTGGAGGAATACCACAAGACAGGCCGGCTCTAAGAATTTCCCTACGTCAACAAGCCCGTTCTGAGCAGTTCACCATGCTATACGTAACATAACCTGCTTTTTCTTTTATTTTCAGCCGGTTAAATCTGCGTATTCATTACCCCTTATTGGCTGGGTCCTCTGCAATACAACCATTATGGCCTTAAAGTAATCTCTCTGTACCTTGAGATTGGAGACTCTGCAATAGCACTGGGTTGTAGTAATGCGGCTGTGGCCCAACAGATCCTGTATGGTAACAAGATCAGCATCTGCATTGAGCAGTTGGGTTGCCATAGTGTGCCTCAGGTGATGACAGGATGCCTGTATCCCGGCTCTTCGCGCATAATGTTCAATCCTCTTTTGAATGCCGCGTACTGATATTGGCTTTCCCTTGAGTGGTCCCTTCTGTACCAAGAACACCTTTTTCTCCTTGGACCATTTCCGTTTCTCCGCATACGACGCCAAGGCACTCAGAGCATCCTCGCTGAGATAGACAACCCTGTCCTTACTGCCTTTTCCATTGAAGACATAAAGCTGTCTGCTGCGATACTCTATCGCATCTGCTGTCAGCCGTGCAACCTCTTCAACACGCAGACCGCACCTGAGCATAAGCATGAACATGGCCCGATCCCGCGTATCGCTGATCTCGCCAAAGAGTGCCGCCACTTGCTCGTCTCTGAGATGTTTGGGCAGCGGTCTGGGAAGACGCAGCCTATAATGCTTTTTCACCGGATTGGTGAGCGCCATTCTCTCGTCTTCGATCAGATACTTATAGATGGCATGGATGCAGCTGAAGTGGCAGTTAATCGTCTTAGGTTTCTTCCTTTCCCTCAATAGGTAGTCCATATACGCATCGCTTTCTTTGGAGGTTGCCTGCTCTAAAGGAACCTGCAGCCAGGCATGGAACCGATCAAGGATATTCATGTAGTTTCTTACAGTGTGGACCGAGCAGTTTCTTCGTTTGAGAGATCGTCGATATCCGTCAATCAGATCAGTAGGTCCCATGAATGCCTCCCTGCTCGATGATTTCCATGGCACGGAAGTACTCCTCTTGGCGGCTCTTATCGGTCAGGCGAGCATATCGCCGGGTCATCTCTATATCGCGATGGCCCAACAGCAACTGTAGGCACTCCAAACGCATCCCGGCATTGAGCAGTTCACTTGCAAAGGTATGCCGAAGACTGTGGATCGTATAGTCCTTCTGCTGAAGCCCTGCTTCCCTAAGGTACTTCACAAAGATATTGCGGGCCGAGGTGTAGCACAAATTGCCCTTTAACCCGGGGAAAAGATATGCCTTTCCCTTTTCTTTCTTCTTAAGCCAGAGCCCAAGGGCCATCACTGCATCATCACTCAGATAAACCACCCGACCAAGACAGTTCTTTTCACCCTCATAGATATGGATCTTCCTCTCCCGTACATCTAGGTCCCTGATATTCAAGCGAAGCACTTCCCCAATTCTCATGCCTGTCCTTAAGAGTACGAGTATCAGGGCACGGTCACGAACCTCTTTAATGACACTAAGAATCTTTCTGATATCCCCTGGTGCAATGGCCCTGGGCAGAAAATCCGGCACTTTGAGTGTTATCTTGCGCTTGAGTATACGTCCGTCAATGATATCCTGTTCGATTAGAAAGCGAAGGAAAGCAAAAAGGCAATGAAGCCTCGTCCTGACCGTTGTGACTTTGAGCTCCCGATCTTGCTCATGTTCGATAAATGCCTCTAGATCGTTACTGACAATCTCCTCGATCTGACTCTTCCCTGTGCCTTCATAGAAAATTAGGAAGGAACTCAAAGCAACAAAGCTCCCCTTAAGAGTGCTCGGCTTGTGATTCATTCTCCACTTGTGGAGCATGTAACGCTCGAAATGCTCTCCGCCGGAAAGGTCCAACCTGGAGATCTTCCGAAGAATACGGTCAATTGGGGTCTCTACTACATTCTGATAATTTGCTGCTTCACTGTCACTGACGATTGCTCTGAGAATTGCACCTGCTCTGGTCATAAATCCTCCTTTTTCTCCTTGAAAAAGCAGGCCTTATGATGACCTTCAGCGGTCTCACGATTCAACCCATTTTGTTACGTATAGCACCGACTACACAACAGTGACACTGTCTTGTGGCGGTGACAGTTATCGCTTGCAACTTGAGGTCGCTCGATGACAGCCGTTTGCGGAGTACATGTCAAAGTCAACATTCCTTAGAGTATTGATTGCCCCTCGAAATATTACTTCCTAAATTTGTCTACGTATTGTAAATTATAAGAAATAATCCATTCTATAATATCTAATGCTATGACGATAGACAAAGACAAAATTGGAACTGATCCCAATATCCTCATGGATTTGATCAATAAATCAAATGATGCTATCTTTGTCAATGATCCTCCAACCGGACTCTTAATCTTTGTGAATGACAAGGCATGCGCCAGTTTGAGGGTATGATCGCCAGGAACTACTTTAAATGGGGGTTATGGATATTGAAACGGCCTTCCCCGACAATTTTTCATGGCAAGCACATGTAAATGAGATACGGCAAAGGGGTTCCCTTATATTTGAAGGTGTACAGAAACGAAAGAATAGCACTACATTTCCGGTTGAAGTAAACATCAGCTATGTGGTGATAAACACAAGAGAGTATATGGTGACTGTTGCACGCGACATCACCTGGCGCAAGAGCGCGGAAGAGAATCTTCGGCAGAGCGAGAAACGCTTTCGTTCCGTTATGGAGACGGTTCCGGCCATCCTGTGGGCCCTGGACAGTTCGGGAACCCTCGTATTTTCTGAAGGCAGGGCCCTTGCAGTGCTCGGGCTGAAAGCTGGAGAACTGGTGGGGCAATCAGTGTTTGAAATATACAAGAACGATATTAAGGCGGTCTCGCTCATACAGCGTGGTCTGGAGGGCGAGGAGTTCTCTGATGAGGTCGAAGTCGGTAGGCATAACTGGAGCAATCGCTATGTCCCGCATCCCTATAAGGACGGAAAAGTCATTGGACTGATCGGTATCTCATCGGTATCTCAGTGGACATAACCGAGCGCAAGAAGGCAGAAGAGGCACTGCGAGAAAGCGAGGAGCGATTGCGGCAGGCCATCCGTGTTTCTCAGAGCGGCATCTTCGATCACGACCACCTTACTGACACCATTTACTGGTCGTCTCAGCAACGGGAAATCTTTGGTTGGGGCCCGGATGAAACAGTAACCTTGCAGGCGTTTCTCGAATGTATTTACCCTGAGGACCGTGAGAGAATTGTGGCGACTGTCCGGCGCGCCCACGACCCGGCGGGTGTCGGTCTATTCGACGTTGAGTATCGGATCATACATCGAGGCGGCGCCATTCGCTGGCTGACCACGCGGTCCCAGACGTTCTTTGAGGGTGATGGCGGCAGGCGCCGGAAAGTGCGTACCGTAGGCGCCACCTTGGACATCAGCGAGCGCAAGGAGGCTGAGGAGAAGATCCGGGAAAAAGAAGGGAAGTACCGGTTGCTCTTTGAATCTGCCAATGACGGGATCTTTATCCACGATGAGACCGGCTTCATAGACTGTAACGAGAAAGGCGCCGAGATGTACGGGCTCCCGAAGGAGGAAATCATAGGCCGTCGGCCAAGCGAGTTCGCTCCGGAGCGGCAGCCTGATGGACGGCTTTCGTCCGAAGTGGCCAGCGAAAAGGTCCAGGCGGCATTGAGCGGCGCTCCCCAGGTATTCGAGTGGCGGTCAATGCATGCTAACGGAAGCCCTTTTGATGTGGAGGTCACCCTGAGCAGGCTCAAATTGGGTGGCAAGATATGCTTTCAGGCGATTGTTCGAGACATCGGCGAGCGGAAGCGGTTAGAACAGGAAATGCTCAAAATGGAGAAACTCGAATCCCTTGGGACGTTGGCAGGTGGAATCGCCCACGATTTCAACAACCTGCTGCAGGGCATATTCGGCTACATATCCATGGCAAAAATGAGTTTCAACCAGAAGGAGAAGTCGCTCGCCATGTTAGAGCAGGCCGAGAATGCGCTTCACCAGTCAGTCAGTCTCACGACACAACTGCTGACCTTCTCCAAGGGAGGTAAGCCGGTTAAGAAACAGATTTCCCTTCTGCCTGTGATCGAGAACGCGGCTAAGTTTGCCTTGAGCGGTTCCCAGTGTTACTATCAACTCGATATTGAGCCTGGCTTGTGGCAGGTCGATGCGGACGGGGGGCAGTTGGGGCAGGTGATTCAGAACATGGTGCTGAATGCTGACCATGCCATGCCCGAGGGAGGTGCCGTGGTTATCACTGCAAAGAACGTCCTGAAACCCGACAGCAAGCATCCTAAGCTTCCAAAAGGCAATTATGTCGAGATTTCTGTTCAGGACAGAGGCATTGGCATCCCAAAGAAATACCTCCAGAAAATCTTCGACCCCTATTTTACCACTAAGGAGAAGGGCAGCGGCCTTGGGCTTGCAACCTCCTATTCCGTCATCAGAAACCATGGGGGCTTGATTGATGTAACTTCCGAATCGGGGAAAGGCACAAAGTTCTTTATCTACCTGCCTGCTATTGAAGTGGAAAAGGAGTTTAAGGAAACCACTGAAGTTTCCTCAGTTGTCCGCAAAGGGAAAATCCTTGTCATGGATGACGACAAACTGGTGCGAGGAGTAGCAGAAGAACTGATTAGAACCCTTGGACACGAAGTTGATTGTGCAAAGGACGGAATAGATGCAATACAAAAGTTCGTTCTGGCGAGAGATTCAGGAAAGCCCTTTGATGTAGTTATCCTTGATCTAACGGTAAAGTCTGGCATGGGAGGAGAACAGACCATCAAGGAACTTCGAGAGATAGATCCAAGTGTTAAAGCTATCGTATCAAGTGGATACTCGAACAGTCGCGCGGTGGTAGACTACCATTCCTATGGATTTGCGGCATTCTTAAATAAGCCCTACTCTATCGATTCTCTGAAGAATAATCTGAATGCACTGCTGCGGTGACAATGATTTCTACACGTAACCTCTAGCTGTCGAATTTTCGTTGACCATCTAATACTAACAGAAACCTTATGCTGTTGTAATAAAGCCTCAGTGTTGACTGCAGGAGGAAGAAGCCGACCCTCGTAGATCTGTGGAAAAATGTGCGACCCTTTTGTTACAATACTGCGGTTTCTAAACATCTAATATGTGAGGGTTGAATATGAGTTTGATGAAAAGTGTCATGAATTTCTTTTCTCTTAGAGAGGAGACGCAGCCGGTCCGGAACATGGGAAGGAATGAGTCCTGCTGGTGCGGGAGCGGTAGAAAATACAAGAACTGCCATCTCCACGAGGATGAAAAGAAGTTGAAGAACTACGCGGCAAACTGCGTGAATAGCTGAAGCACCCGCTGAGCTGAGTTCAGCCCACAGGCGTTTCATCATAAAGGATTATCTTCTTAGAAAGCCCTGTACCCGCTCCTTGATTGCAAGGTGGTGCAGGGGAATGTTCGGCACATCCCTGTTTCCGGGAACAGCCAGGACATGAATGAACCTCATGCCGTCATGGGTACGCTTCAGCATATCCACCAGCTCCTTTTTCCTGCTCACTGTGTGCGTGTCTTTTATACCGAATCCCCTTGCCAGAAATTCCAGGTCCACACACATACCGGTGAGCGTAGGCTGGTCACCCGTTGATCCGTAAGAGCTGTTGTCAATGGCAAGAATCGTAAGATTTTTTGGCTCACAAGATGCCGCAGTGGCAAGTGTTCCGGGGTTCATAAGGATGCTCCCGTCGCCGTCAATCACCACAACCTCCTTATCCGAGGTGAGCGCAATGCCAAGCCCTATGGGCGTTGCCATGCCCATGCTCCCCAGCATATAAAAATTGGAGGGTTGGTCTTTTATGAAATACAGTTCCTTTGACGGGATCCCCAGATTACAAACCACAACCTTTGAATCAAGATACGGCGCAATACTATTCAGTATCTCAAAACGGGTAAGTCGGGGAGAAGATATCCGTTGCATAATACCCCCCTCATAATCAGCTCCTGCTTCTCTTTTATGACTCCTCTTTTCCGGCTTCTCACGTCTCACTGCTGAGCCCTCCCAGAGGGCCGGGCTGAGGAGGAATGCGTGGAGGGTATTCTTCTTATACACAGCCTCAAGCCTTTTACTGCTCCCTTCAAGATCTTCCCTTGTGGTGATAGGGGAATGGGATATACCCGCACCCTTCAGAATACCCGGGAGATTCTGACCCATTGGCAACTGTGCCTCGATCCTCTCTTTGTATACCCCCCTCCAGCTCACAAAAATTGCGAGCGGCAGCTGGTAGAACCCTGTGAGGGACAGCAGCGCGTTGATCATGTTCCCGACACCTGAACTCTGCACAAACATAGCGGGTCTTTTCCCTGAAAGGGCAGCACCTGCGCTGATGCCCACCCCTTCCTCCTCCCGCGTGAGCGGCAGATGAAAGAACTCTTCAGGTACGCGCCGGAGAAGACCTTTGATCTTTTCGCAGGGAAGGGACGACGTGAAATCAACCTTCGCCTTCTTCAGAATCGCGATCAGTTCTTCTTCAGGACTTCGCATAGCTGCTCCTCTATTTCACGTTCAGTAACCTTCTTTGAGACAAAACAGGGCTTCACCTCATAGGTCTTCTTGTCCCTCAATAACGTCTTCTCCCCGCCGCCGGTGACATTTAATAACACAGTTTCACTCTTTTGCACAACTCCTGCGTGCACTGCCTCCATGAGGGCTGCAACCGCTACGCCCGCCGCAGGCACGATATCTATGCCTTCGCTCTTTTCAAAGGTATCCATTGCGCCAAAGACCGACTCATTCCTGATGCCGTACATTCTCCCCCCTGTTGCTCTGAGCCCGTCGTAGACACCGCCCCTGATGGAGTATGCCGGATAGCGGGTGGAGAGCACCCGGGTGGTGATCTCCCCTATAAGTTCAGGCCTCAGGTCTTTGGGAAAAAGTTTCCTGCTGTCTTTCTCCCATGCCCTGAGCATGGGGGCAAAAGGGAGGTTCTGCGCAAGATGCAGGACCGGTAAACGGGTCCCGAATCTTCCGTCCTTAAGAAATCTTTCCGCCATCTCCCACACTCCTATGGCGCCTGCACCGCTTCCTACTGCCTGGAAATAGTGATGGGGGAGTTGTCTCATGACAGAGACCGCCTCCAGCAATGTCACGCCGAGACCGTCTCTCTTGGCAATATTCTTCACGCCACCCTCAAAAGGGAACCCAATGGTGAGGGCAACCCTCTTTGCCACATCAATAGCGTCCGCGTAATCGCCGTCTCCCACAACCAGGGTCGGCAGCTTCGGCGCACCTTCGAGATACCACATTTCGGTAAGGCACATCCTCGGCACCACGATGATCGCAGGGAAGCCTGTGAGTGCAGACAGGTGAGCAAATGCACGTGCAGTATTCCCGGCAGAGGCTACGGTCAATCCGGCCACACCATTCTCCATGGCGTTCTGGAGCACCACCGCTGCCTCGAACTCCTTGAAGGTGCAGGTAGCGAGGGATCCCTCCCTTTCTGGCCAGTACCCGTTGAAGGCTATATAAAGGTTCTCAAGGCCGAGGTGCTTCGAAAGCCCCTCTGATCTGTACACCACAGGGTCTGATTGATCAAAGTGCGGTGTGTGCACCGGGAGCCAGTTAAACCTCCATATGCCCCTCCCTGCATCGTCCCTGAAACCCTTTTCCTGGTACTCTGTAACGAGAAGCGCATCCCTGCAGTGTTCGCAAAAGGCACAGAAGGTCTCCTTCAGCTCTCTCCCGCACTCTGTGCATCTGAGGCTAAAATGGCTCATGCAATGAAACCTGATAAAAGTTCCATGATATCAGTGATTTTTATCCGTTTGTCATGGTTCTGCATCCCTTCGTTTACCTGCGCATAGCACGCCGGACAACTGAAAATAAGCCTGTCCGCCTTCTTCCTTACCGCCTCATCGATTGTCGATCGTCCAATCGCATTGGCATTTTCCGGATAGACCTTTCTCGCTGCTCCCCCGGCACCGCAGCACTTGGAGTTGACACCGTACCGGTCAAACTCGATGAGTTGAACACCGGAAATGCTTCTGAGAATAATCCGGGGTTCTTCGGTAATACCCACGCCCCTGCTGAGATAACAGGGGTCATGATAAATCAGCCGCTCCGACAATCCCTCTTTGATCTTAAGCTTTCCGCTTTTTAGGGCTTCTGCCGCAAACTGCGTCATGTGACGTATCTTAAAAGGCAGTTCCTGTCCGTAAAATATCGGCCAATCCCTTGACATGATGTTCACACAGCATGGACATGAGGACAAGAGCAGCTTGACACCCTTTGCCTTGTACGCTTGCACAAGTCTCTTCGTCAAATCTTCGAGCATGCCATGTTGTCCCGAGGCAAAGAGAGGAAATCCGCAACAAACCTCTTCTTCCGGAGGCAGCATAGTAAAGGGTTCTCCTATTGCTTTCAACACCAGTACGTCTCCCTTTACCATGGGTTGTGCCGAATACGCGCCGGTACACCCGGCATAGTAAGCGACGTCAGCCTTTTCGGCGACTTTGACATCTTCGGGAAACCACGGGTTAAACCTGTCTTTTGCAGGCATATTGTATGGGTTGCCGGTATCCTTTATTACCTCGGGCATCTTGGCCTGTCCACCTATCGGTCCAAACCCCCGCCTTACCATTTCCTTCCTAAGCATGGGCCAGAGTCTCTGGGTAAAGATACCGACCGAACAGTGTTGGCCACAGTCGCCACAAGTAGTACATTCGAATACTGCCTTGGTAAAATCTTCGAGGAGTTTACGGTCAATGTCTTTTGGGTTGAAGAGCCTTGCCTTGAGGCCTTCTGTTGCCTTTATGAACTCCCTAAAGACTCGGATCTTCTCAGGAGGCGATATCGAAGGTTTACTGTTGACGTCCTGGATAGGACAGAATTTCAAACATTCGCCGCACTGCGTGCATGCGTCCAGCTCTATGAGCTGCATTGGGGTCAGGTGGCTTGTGAAAGTGTTTCCCTTCCTCATTCCCTTTTTGTACCGGAAAGACAGCATTCCTTTCGTCCGGCGGTCAGCATTTTAAGCTTTCCACTATGTTAAAATAGAAATTATCTCTTTGTAAACGATATCGTATGAGACCGGGCATAGTTAACCATTACGTGCAATCATGATAGACATACCCGCGGTCAATTATCCGAAACCATGGCTTCTGTTCTGGGCCGTGGTGATACTTTCCCACGGGTATATGGACTATGCGCTCTACCGGAAGTGGATTAGTTGGAACCGGGGGATAACGCAAACTGCAACGACCAGTGGTAGATGGGGCCGTGCATTGAAAATATGGGCAGCTGAGGTCTTTCTCCAGCGTCAACTGTTCGGACTCTCTTCTTTCCGCTGGCTCATCCATCTTTTAATCTTCTTCGGATTTCTCGCCCTTGCGTTCCTCTCTCTCTCCACGTTTTTCCTCAAACTTTCACATTATCTTGGCGTCGAGAGCAGCGTGACGCATTATTTCCTCAACGGCAGTGGATATATTTTCATCAAGGTTTGGGGCGACAGTTTCGGTCTCGCCCTTCTTCTCGGACTTATTATAGCCAGTGTGCGAAGGTTTTTGTTCCGCCCGGCCCAGCAGATCAGCGGTCAGATGGATGTCTTCCTTCTCTTTTTTCTTCTCTGGCTTACCCTTTCCGGGTTCATGCTGGAGGGACTGCGTCTGGCCCTTGTGCCTGTGGAGCTCGCACGGTGCTCCTTTATCGGGTGCTTCTTTATCCCCCCCGGAACCTATACGCTTGAGGAATTGCAGCCCTGGCTCACTCTCCTCTGGGTGCTCCATTCTTTCACTGGCGTGGGTATCCTTGTCTATTTGCCACACAGCAAACTTTTGCACAGCATACTCTCTCCTCTGGTCATTGCAATGAATGCCCATGAAGAACAGGAAAGGAAGGACCTCTATTGGCCCGACATAGCAAAACACAGGGCGACAAGATTGCCCAGGGACTGACCCGCAGACAGCTCATTGAGCTGGAAGCCTGTGCGCGGTGCGGCGAGTGTCAGGTCTGGTGTCCGGTCTATGCTCAGGATAAACGGGAGTGCATTACTGCCCGGGGCAAGCTCCAATCACTGCGACGGCTAGTGAAAGAAACGCTCCCCGAAGATGAGAAGCATGAATTTCTGGAAGGGCTGTATGAATGCTCCGCATGCGGGCAGTGTCATATCGTCTGCCCGGTGCGCATCAATACCCCTGAACTCTGGGAGCAGTCCCGTCTGTCCCTCGCAAATGCGGGCATCCCGCAGCCGGAGAGCCAGCTCAAGCAGCTCGCGACCATCAAGGAATTCAATAATTCCTTTGGAAAACCTCAGCAGGAGCGGGGGCTCTGGGCCAAGACGGCATGGGAGGCAGGATTGCTGAAGTCACCCGTGCCGCTCTGGCGCGATCATCCCACGTCCCTGATCTATTTTGCCGGATGCACTGCAAGCTTTGAGCTTGCCATGCAATCGGTGGCTGTCCAGACCGCCCGTCTGCTCCAGGAAGCGGGAGTGGAGTTCTCGGTCTTGGGGGAAGACGAACCCTGCTGCGTCAGTAAATTGCGGAGGATGGGAGACCCCGATTTCTCTTTGGAGGCGAAGAAACGCTTGAATCAATTTGATAGAATGGGAATTGCCACGGTGGTCGCTTCGTGTGCCGGTTGTTTTAAAGGACTCCATTCAGACTATTCAAAGCTGTGGCCTGAAAGAACACGGGTTATACACCTCACCCAGTTCCTGGATCACCTGATACGGGAACGAAACCTGCGTTTGGTGCATGAAGTACCCTTGGTGGTTACTTACCATGACCCCTGCCATCTCGGCCGCCATAACCGTATCTATGAAGAACCAAGGAGCATTTTGAAGGCAATACCCGGATTGAGGCTCGTGGAGATGTCGCGCCATCGTGCCTTTTCCTCCTGCTGCGGTATGGGCGGAGGATTGAAAGTGGCAAATTCCGGAATTCAGCACAAGATGGGGGCCGAGAGGGTCCGGGAGGCGGAATCCACAGGAGCTGAGGCAATTGTCACCCCCTGCCAGACATGTTCCCTCGGTCTCTTAAATGGGGTGGACGAGGCTAGTTCAGGTATGAAGGTTTATCATCTCAATGAAATAATTGTCCGGTCGGTCTGTCCTGAGGTTACCAGCGAAGAGATACTAAGCGCCTTTGTCAGGGCAGCCGTCCGGTAATTCTTTCAGGGCATTTACCTCTTTTCCCCATGCAGCAGTCTCCTTAATTCCTCCTCCCTCTGTCGTGCGTCCAGCATAACAAGAGGTGCGGCAAATATATGGGTGGGGACATAGAGAATAACGACAAGGACAAGGGAAAAATGCATAAGGAACAGGAAATCTAACGGCACTGACTGGGGGCTTAGGCCCAGGATCCCCAGCACGAAGCCCTTGACCGCCACGAGGTCTGCCTTGAAGACGGTTCTCAGAAGAATCCCGGTCATGCTCAGAAGAAGCAGGAGGATGAGGAGGAAGAAGTTGTATGATGGGAAATATCCCTCTTCCCTGTTCAATTTGACTGTGAGGATATAGATGAGCGAGAGGGGGAGGAGATAGCCTGCAAAGATCCCGAAGGGCTGCAGAAAAGCGACCCATCCCGGCACAGGACTTAGGAAAAAAACCAGGTGTCTTAGCACGACCAGGACAAAAGTGCAGTGAAAGAGCCACTCCCCTATCCAGAGCAGGTCATTTGTATTGAGGAGACGTGAAAGAAACAGTATATCGCCAGCAACTTTCATGACCAGGCGGGGAGTGAAAGAAGGAGAAGGAGCATACCCTCTGACGGTTCTTGCTGCCTTCCATAGTGTCAGGAGCTTGCCACACAACAGGATGAAGAAAATCCCCAGGACTGCATAGGTGCTCAGGGTCAAGAGAATTCCCATACCCACCTTGTTATTCTCAGCTCTTCTTCTGTCTTGCCATATGACGCGGAAACATCAGGCGCCTCATATCTCCGACAGGTCCTGCACATGGGTGAACATGCCGTTTATGCTCCTTGTCTTTTCCCTCTCTCCCGCAAGGAAGAGAAGGATATCTTTCCTTATAGCGTTCAGTTCAGTGCTCGTCCTGTCCCGCGGCCGGGGGATATCGACCCTCAATACCTTTCCGACCTCCGCAGGCCGGGAGGTAAAACAGATGATCTCATCACCAAGAAATACCGCCTCTTCGACATTATGGGTGACGAAGATCACCGTCTTTCCCGTCTTCTCCCATAGATGGAGCAGAGCCACCTGCATATAGTTCCTTGTCTGGCAGTCAAGGGAGACAAAAGGTTCGTCCATGAGCAGGACTCTGGGCTCCACCACCAGTGCCATGGCCAGGGCAACCTTCTGCTTCATTCCCCCTGATATCTCTTTCGGGTAGAAGTCCCTGAAGTCCTGGAGTTCAACAAGCTTCAGAGCGGCAAATGCCTTCTGTCTCCTCTGCTCATGGGGGACCCCTGCGACCTCAAGCCCGAACTCCACGTTCCTGATTACGGTCCTCCATGGAAGGAGCGCCGGCTCCTGGAAGATATACCCGATCTCCCTCACCGGCGATGTGATCTCCTTATCCCCAAGCAGAACCTTTCCCCTGTCAGGGCTCTCGAGCCCCGCGATCATCCTCAGGAGCGTTGTCTTCCCGCACCCGCTGGGACCGATCACACACACAAATCTGCCCTCTGGGACCGTAAACGACACCTCCCTTATGGCATCAATCCTTCCGCCTTCTGTGGGACTGCTGAATGATTTATGGAGGTCTACGACGTTCAGTTCCAGGACTATCTCCATTTCAGGATCTTATGTTCCATCTGCCTGATGCCAAAATCCATAGCATATCCTATCATCCCTATGACAACCATTCCCGCGATAATCTGGTCAGGCCGCTGGATGTCCCGTGCGGTCATGATCATATACCCGAGGCCATATCCGCTCTTTACTCCTGTGAATTCCGCGGCCACAAGGGTCATCCATCCGATACCGAGTGCGATCCTAACCCCCGTGATAATGGATGGCATGGCTCCCGGCAGGAGAACCTTGGTAA
>Ga0335070_10003822_pt1 | contig 17549 bp, 15 predicted proteins | sample Lox_Sample_13_FD_206722 | JGI IMG/M metagenome (GOLD analysis project Ga0335070, IMG submission 206722) | Soil microbial communities from Loxahatchee National Wildlife Refuge, Florida, United States - Lox_Sample_1.3 | ecosystem: Environmental > Terrestrial > Soil > Wetlands | place: USA...
ACTCCGGCGTCCTGGCCGTTGGAGCTGTTGATGCGGATCGCGTAGGGATTGCCCTCGCCGGAGAGAATGGGGTCCGCCTTGGCCACCGCGGTGATGTCGAGAATATTGGCCCGCGCGATGACGGGCTGCATGGCCAGCGCCACCGGACTGTTCCAGGCGGCGATGATCACGTCGACCTTGTCGGCGATCAGCTCGTTGGCGCGGCTGACGCCCACGGCCGGTGTGCTCTCGTCGTCCTTCGAGACCACGGCGATCTGGCGGCCGAGCACGCCGCCATGGGCGTTGAGCATCTCCGCCATCACCTTGATGGCGTTGGTCACCGCCTGGCCGTTCGGTCCGGCGCCGCCGCTCAGCGGGAAGATGGTTCCAACCTTGATCGGCTGGGCCGCCGCAGGTATCGCGCTGAGCATCGCGATGGCGAGAGCGGCCAGGATGGTCTTGACGGGCGATCTCATGCGCTGTCTCCTCTTTGAGGGCGGTGATCGGAAGCGAAGCCGTCGATGACGATAGCACATTCCCCGCCGGCCCCATCCTCGGACCGCGCGATCGTGGCCTCAGCGCTTGAACGCCTCGTCCGCCTCCGCCCCCGGGCGCGGCTTCCACGTGAGCGCGTAGTACTCGCCGCGCTGCCGCGCCCACGGATCGAACACGTTGATCACCGGGTCCAGCTCCGCCTGGAGCTCAGGGATGGTTCGCAACAACACACGCTTGAGCGGCGAGACCTCCTGCTCGTGTCCATTGGGCTTCCCTTTCTCCACCACCTTGCCGTCCGGGCCATTGTTGTTCACCCAGTCATAGCCCAGCTGCGTGTAGAACGCGGGACGGAAGCTGGACGTGAAGAAGCGATCGCTGAACAACCGGCGCGAGGCGTTGATGATGAAGACGTGGAACTGGGTCTCCGAGATGGCGAAGCCGTGCGGCCGGGTGAATTCCGCCAGCCAACCCACCACGGTGTCCAGGTCCTCGATGTTGTCGACCATGCTGCCGTCCGGATGGCCCAGGCAGTCATTGATCTTCGAGCCGTCGTCGTTGAGCTGGGCATCGGTGATCACCGCGCGGGCGTCGCACCGGTGTCGGCCATAGACCTCGCGCAACGTCCCGACCATGGACACCTGCTGCGCCCGCGCCGGATCGTCCTTGGTGAGGTGCGGGTCGATGAAGTCATCAAAGCCGGTGAGCTGCTTCAGGCCCAGCTGGCGGCGGAATTCGTTGAAGCGCGGAACGCCACGCTCACGGTCGCGGAGAAGGTCCAGCGCGGCGACATCCAGCATGTTCGTCCTGGTGTTCAGGCGCGGCATGGGCAGGTTCTGCAGGAAGAGCGGATGATTGTGCAGCGTGAGCGCGCCCGTGCGCTGGCGTCCCATGCTGAGCGCCCAGTTGGCCAGCCCGCCGGAGCGCATCTGGTCCGTGGCCAGTCCGCGAAAGGTCTTGGCCACCGCGATCTTCTTGCGAATCGCATTCGGATCGCCGCGCAGATCACGGAATTCGATCAGGTCGGGAACGAGGGGGTGCAGCCGGTAGACGGTGATGAACTCCTCGGGGAAATTGAAGGGCGAGCCAAAATGGTTCACGCCGCCGTTGGGATCGGCACCGTGGCTACCCAGACCCACGATGCCCGGCCCGGCTGCGAAGACCGAATACAGGGCATTGCCCCTGCCGCCCCTTTCGGACTCACCGATGTGCGCGACCACTTTCCGTAACGCGCTCGCCGCCTGCGGGTCCTTGTCCCCCAGCAGGCCGCTCCAGTTCGCGTTCATGCCCAGATAGAGCGGCTCGTTGTAGAGCAGCTGCGTGGTCCATTCAATGGTGTGGATCTTGGCGATTTCCGCCGAGACCACCAGCCGGGCGATCTCGAACAGTTCGTCCGCGCTCACGTCCTTGTAGCGGACGACCTGATCCGGGCGGCTGGGATGGCGCAGCCCGCAATCGGCCTCCGGCGTCTGCGCCTGCTGGCGGCGAAACGCATCGACAAACGCGTTGTGCTCCCGGGCGAACACGTTGTGATAGAAGCTGAGGCCGATGTTCCAGTTGTCCGCGAAGGCCGTGGCTTCCTGGCCCTTCCAGGCGGGATGCATCGGATCGGCTGGGCCGAGCACGGGGAGATACCGCCCGGCGCCCTGACGCACCAGCAGAAACCTGGCACGATCCTTGGGGTCGCGCTTCACCCGCTCGCGCGAGGCTTCATCGTAGCCATAGAGCTGCGAGCCGTCCCACCACGCGGTGACGTTGTTGCGCGTGGTCTGGTAGGCGCGGTCCAGCCGGGGCTCACCCCTCACATCGAACGTTCCGGGAGGACCGGCGTCGGCGATATAGGCTCTGTCCACCTTGTCGTCGGCACGGCAGCCGAGCGCATGTGCGCTTTCCGCGCTCAGGCCCTGGCAGCCCGTGGACATCAGCTCGGGCGCATTGTGGCCTTCCTCCAGGTGCGAGAACCAGTCATGGGTCATGAACTGGATCCAGAACGCGGCCAGCACGTTGAACGAGTTGGCTTTCTGATAATCGCACTGGGCGCCCTTGGCGTCGCCCTCCAGGCCGAGGCCGGCCCGACAGGTGCCCGCGTCCGACTGGATCCTGGAGAACAGCTTGCGGCTGATCACCTGCGGGTCCGGCTGCAGCAGGGAGATGCGACCGCCGTGCCGGTTCTTGGCCAGTTGGTTGTTGGCCGCATCCGGAAATGTGGCTTCGAACTCCACCATGCGCGAGAACAGCGCGTGCGTGGATCCCATGGCCGGATTGCGCATGTCATTGCAGATTCCCGTGAGCGTGCGGAAGCGGATCAGCTCACCGCCGCACCGCTGCTCACCGCCGGGACGGGACACGTCCGTGAAGTTGGGATGGGTGGTGGGCAGGCGCATCTCCGGCCAGGTCCTGAGCGATGCGCCCGGCGCTCCGTCCCGGCCCAGGACGTACTGCGAGAACGTCTTGTTGTTGTCCCACAGATTGAACCTGATCAGCTCGATGCGCTGATATTCCAGATCACTCAGGGCCCCGAGCACGCCAATCGTGTTCTGCACGTCCAGCATGGACCGGGAGCTCCCATCACCCGTCCCGTAGTAGTTCTGCCAGTCGACCCATGGGCTCCCGCGCAGGGCGACGGCCTTTGCTCCGCCACGGCAGCTTGCCGTGTCCTCCTTCACCTTCCCCAGGAAGCGGTGATCGCGTTCCTCGGCAACCGGCAGAAAGCCCCGGTCCACGAGGCTGGCGCAGTCGACCGACGTGGGCCAAAGCCGCCACACCCCCATCGCGAGCACCCCCACGGCTCCGATGACGACCAACGCCGTGCGGAGCGTGCGCTTCGATCGGGTCGGGCTCTGAGGGTGAGCGTCCATGGAGGGCGGTGTCTTACACGGCGTCGTGGAGCGCGACTCGCACGTCGTACGCTCGTCGATCCGGAATGGCTCCGGTGGTGGGGCGGGCGAAGCGCCCCTTGCTCAGGACGACACGACGACCCACGAGGATACGGCAGTCGCCGAGGATGAAGTCGAGGTGGAGGTTCTGCTCCGCCTTGAGAGCGTCGGCGCTGCCCACGCCGAGGTGAAAGCTGGCGACACGCTCGTTGAGGAGAATATCCGACGGCACGAAGCCGGGAATGCCGTCGTTGGTGCCAATGCCGATCTCGACGACCTCGTTGCAGTCCGGCGTCCTCAGGAATTCCTCCACGAGATCGCGGACGAGAGCGTGCCGGCAGTGGACGTCGGTGATCCTCCCGCCCGAGATGCGGAGGGTGACCGGGTTCGCGCCCAATCGCGCGTCGAGCGGCCAGCCGATATTGGACCCGATCGCCCCGTCGGCCACGAGAACGCCGTCGACATCGGCGCTCCGGGTATTGACCTCCGCCGGTGGCAAGACCCCCGGGTAGCCGTCGGCGGGCTCGCCGTAGGTATTGGCCCACGGCGCCGCCCGATCGAGGCCCACCGCGAGGCGAGTGCCGCGGTCGCTTTCCACGGCCAGGCGGCCCGCGCGGCGCGCCCGCTCGATCAGGTCCCAGTTCCGGCGACGAAGCGTATCCGGTCGCCGCCGAAACCCATGCCGGATGGTCTCCGCGGTGGCGCCGAACAGCCGGTACGCCCGCGGCGGACGTGGCGCGGTCGACAGGTGGCGCAGCAGGGCCCGCGTATGGTGGCTCTCCGCCGACTCGAGAAAGAGCACCGCGTCGCAACGGGCTTCGAGCTGCGCCCCGATGACCGTCCAGTCGAGCGCGGCCGACACGCATCCAGTCGCGATACCGGCGTCAACGGCGATCGACTCGAGGGCGCGACAGACGGCGCCGACCGCGGGGTCGTACACGAACACCACCGACTGGTCGGCCGTCAGGCGGGCATGGTCCGACAGCAGGGCCCTCGCGCCCTGGAGGAAGGCCCGGTCACGCAGGAGCCCGGCCGCCGTGCCGTCTCGAGCGCCGACCGGCGGCGGCGCGGGCCTGGTACGACGCCCGAGCCGGTTACCGCGCAGATCGGCGACCCGGCTTCCGCGCCTTCGCGCCTCTCATCGAGCCGCGAAGCTCCAGGCATGCCAGCGCATGGCCGGTCGGCTCCAGGGCATCCGAGGAGAAGACCAGGGTCACCGACGGGACAAGCTGCTTCGTCGCCCTCATCAGCAGCGCCTGTTGCTCTCGCGTCAGCTCGATCGTGAGTCTCCGCCTCGCAGGGATCTCTATGGCCCAACTCGCTTGGCGGGCTGCCAGACGCCGGCGAAAGGCGGCAATCTTTCTGGTTCTTGCCCTCATCCTGGCCTCACTTTCGGTTCAGGCGAACGTTCTTGTGACTACTTGGGCACCAGGTTCTTGAAACCGGGCATGACCTCCTTGGCGAGCAACTCCATCGAGTGGCGCCACGCATTGGGGTTCTCGCTGTAGTCGAAGCAGAAGAGCAGGAGAGTGCCGAAGCCGCCCACCCCCTCGTAGATGTCGTGGAGCTTCTGGGACACCGTCGCCGGCGAGCCGACCAGCCAGTTGTGCCGGGCGCAGTACTCGGGCGTCACCTCCGAGTCCGGCACTGAGGGATCGTGCTTGAGGTATTCGGTGAAGCCGAAGGCGGCGAGCAGCGGCAGGAAGTACTCGGTCATCATGCGGCCCATCATGCCGCCGGCGGAAAGGCGCAGCGCCTCCGCGTCCGTGTCGGCCACGAACACCTCGCGCACCAGCCGCCAGTCGGAGCGCTTGGGCGTCCGCCCGGCGCGCGCCGCGCCCTCCTCCACCGCCTCCCAGTGACTGCCCACATAGGCCGGGTTCAGGTTGAGGCTCATCGGCCAGAACCCGCGCTCCCCCGCGAGCTTGAGGGTGTCCGAGCCCTTGCTGAGCCCGGCCACGCCGATCGGCGGATGCGGCTTCTGGAACGGAAAGATGTGCGGCTTGAGCGTGTTGAACATCGTCCCGGTCTTGGTCACGTGCCAGTACTTGCCCTTGTAGTCGAACTCGGGCTCGTCGCTCCACAGGCGCAGGATGATGTCGAGCGACTCGCGCGTCATGTCGCGATTCTGGCCGGACATGCCGTCCACATTGAACAGCGACCAGTCACTCGGTAGCCCGCTCGCGGCGACTCCGAAGTTCAGCCGGCCCTGCGCCAGATGGTCGAGCATCGCCACGCGGTTGGCCAGCTCGGCCGGATGGTGGTACGGCATCAGGAAGCCGCCGGGGCCAATGCGGATGCGCTTGGTCTGGAGCAGCGCCTGCGCCACCAGCAGGTCGGGCGAAGGGTGTGGCTCCCACGGCGCGGTGTGATGCTCTCCGATCCAGGCTTCGCTGAAGCCCAGCTCGTCGGCCCACCGCAGCTGCTGAAGATCCCACTGGTGACCATCGAAGAGCTTCCGCTCGGGGGGGTGGGACGGCATCGTGAACAGGCCGTAGTCCATGGCGAACCTCCTTGTTCGCGGGTTCCCTCACCCGCGATCGAGCGACACGTCGCGCTCGAAGGGAAAGAGCGGCCGCCGGCGGTTCCGGTACGCGAAGAGCCGCAGGTCGGGGGGTCACGCCGTCAGCATCGCAGAGGACGATGTGCCGGACGAGAGCGTAGATATCATAAAATCCGCGCTCAGTCATTGCGCGCCCCGCCCAAAGGGTCAAGCGCTCGGGACGGTCCCGGGGGCAGCGCTCCCCAGGACCGGCATCATCGCCGGCCCTGGGGAGATTGGCGGGCGGGCCTGCTACAGCGCGCGCAGGAAGTTCAGCAGGTTCTGCTTGTCGCTTTCGGCGAGATTGTTGAAGTTATCGATCACGCGGTTGGCTTCCGACGGCCCGAACGTCGAGTTGCCCGCGCTCTTGTGGGCCTGAATCGCATCCACGAGGTCGGTCGTGCGGCCGTCGTGAAGGAAGAAGATCCGCTGGCCGAGACCCCAGAGGGGCGCGGACCGGAACTCGTCGCCCGCGGCTTCCCCCTGCTGGACGTTATCGGCAAGCCCCGGGCCCATCCCGTGCACGCCCAGATCGGAGAAGAGGTGGACATCCTTGTTGGCCAGCGCCGCGACCGTCGCATTCCCTGTCCGGAGCGTCGGGGTGTGGCACAGCGCGCAGCCGACGCTCATGAACGTCTGGCGTCCATCGGCGATCGACCGGCTGGACACCGATCCGACGATCCTCGACTGGTAGCTGGACACCGGAGTGGGCGGGGCCAGGAATCGCATGAAGAAGGCGAATTTCTCGATCGCGCTGATGGCTTCGGCGGGGTCCGCAGTGTCGGTGTTCGTGAAGTCGTTGGGCACCGTCGCGTACTGGCAGGTCGGGTTCTCATCGCGCTCGCTCTGGAACAGCTCGTTGCTGATCCCCATCTCGACGTTGTAGGCCTCACCCGCGAAGAGCAGCAACGATTTGTTCTGCGCCTTCCAGCCGAACCGCGAAATGGTGCCGTCGTTGCCGTTGTTGTTGGAGTCTCCCGAGACGTTCATGATATTGAACTTGCTACGGACTCCAAGCGTCGCCTTCTGCGAGGCGTTGGCCGCGAGGTTGGCGCGGATCGCGGCGTCCGGAATCATCTCGATCAATCCGGCGCCGAATGTCGGGGTGGGGATGCGAAAGATGATGTTGCGGTTGGCCACCTGCCTCTCGAAGTCCTCCTGGGCGGCATTGCAGGTGCTGGCGTTGCCGGTGGAGTCCACGCGTCCGCTGACCACGAACAGCGAGTGCACTCCTCCGTCGCGCGTGCCGTCGGGATTGAGCAGGAACCGCGCCTCGCGGATGGGGCCGGTCAGCGAAATGAACGAGGGGACCCTGTTCCTGGCGCCGAAGGCGGTGGCCACGGCCACCTGGGGATTCGTGGCGGGCGACGAGCCTCCGACGTCGGGATGAATGTGGCAGCCCTTGCAGCTGTCGAGGTTGAAGCGGGGACCCAGGCCATCGCCAACCCCTTCCGCCTCTCCGAAGTCCGCCTGTCCGACGGCGAAGAAGCGCTGCTGATTGACAGACAGGCCGGGAATCATCCGGCCCGCCCCCGGAGGCCCTCCGCGGACTCCCGGATCTCTGGCCCGGTTGAATTGGGCCTGGGTCGCCAGGGACGTGGCCAACAAGGCCACAACGACCACCGCCACGATGAACTTGAGCTTCATGTGCGCCCCCTTTTCGTTCCTCACTGCGCGGTTAGTCTTCGCTGCGTTGCCGCCACGGAAAAAAGTTCCGAGTGCGCCACGCACAACCACATCGCGCCTCGCGTGAATAGCAAGTCGACGGCCACACCCCGAGTGGCGAGAGGAAGGACGAAAACTCGCTGGATTAGGTACGAGCGATCACCGCGCGACATCTCCGCCGCTCTCAACTGCTGGAACGACACCGTCGTCGCCTTCTCAAATCTGAGAATAGCGAGCGGAATTGTCGTCGAGGGATCGTCACTTCTCTTGTGCGCGGGCGCGAACTCCGCTATGGTGGCGCTGCCCAGGAGACCGACCCATGACCGCATCGATTCTCGTGGTGGACGACATGCCGGAAATGCAGCGGGTGCTGAACTGCTCGCTCGCTTCCGCGGGATATCGCGTGGCCACCGCGGGAAGCGGCGAAGAGGCCCTGGTCCGCATCGGAGAGCAGGAGTTCGACCTCATCGTCACCGATATCGTGATGCCGGGTCTCAGCGGCCTCGAGGTGCTGGAAAAGTCACAGCTGCTCAACCCGCGGGCGGCCGTCATCGTGATGACTGGGTATGCCACCCTCGAGACCGCGGTTACCGCCCTCCGTCGAGGCGCCTGCGACTACCTCGAGAAGCCCTTACACCTAGACGAGCTCAATCTGCGCGTGCGGCGCGCGCTGGAATCTCGAGAGGCGATCTGGCGGGCGCGCCTGCAGCAACGCGCGCTTCTCCGGCCGCCCACCGTCGACACCCTCGTCGGCGAGAGCCACGCGATGCGGGCCCTGCTCGAGCAGATCGCGCGCAGCGCCGGTACGCCGAGTAATGTGCTGATCACGGGCGAGAGCGGCGTGGGGAAAGAGCTGGTCGCCCGCGCGATTCACCGCGCCAGCCCGCGGTGCGACCGCACCTTCATCGCGGTGAACTGCGGGGCGATCCCGGAGGCACTCCTCGAGAGCCAGCTCTTCGGCCACGTGCGCGGGGCCTTCACGACCGCGGTGCAGGCCAACCCCGGGCTCTTCATGGCGGCCAATCGTGGCACATTGCTGCTGGACGAGATCGGCGACCTGCCGTTCGCCTTGCAGGTCAAGCTCCTCCGCGTCATCGAAGAGCGACAGGTGTGGCCGGTCGGAGCCACCAAACCGCTGCCGGTGGACGTCCGGATCATCGCCAGCACCAACCGGGACCTCGCTCGCGAGGTCGAGGCCGGCCGGTTCCGCGAGGATCTCTTCTACCGGCTCCACGTGGTGCACCTCACGGTGCCGCCACTGCGCGAGCGCCGCAGCGACATCCCACTGCTGGTGGATCACCTCATCGATCGGCTCAACGCCAAGCTCGGTGCCCGGTTCCTCGGCATCGAGCGGGACGCGCTGTGGGTGCTCATGACTCAGCCGTGGAAGGGCAATGTCCGTGAGCTGGAGAATGTCCTGGAACGGGCCATGGTCTTTGGCAGCGGCGACCTGATCTCTCTCCAGCAGCTGTCGGCGGAGGCGACCACCGCGGACGAAACCCGACCTCACAATCTCCGCGAGGCTTTGCGGCGCTTCGAGCGCCAGCACCTCATGAGCGTCATCGCCGAGACGCGCTCAGACAAGCGCGCGGCGGCCCGCCTGCTCGGGATCAGCCTGGCCTCCCTCTACCGCAAGCTCAACCTCACGCCCGACGACGGGCCGGCGCCGTCCCGCGGGGAGTGACCGGGGCGCTGATCTCTCTCGGCTGCCGGTCGATCTTCGCTGCCCAGACCGCCGCCACTGGGCCGGCCTGGATCGATTAGGCGCGGAGCGCGGGCAAGACCTCCGCGGTGAAGCGCTCGAGCTGGGCCTGTTGGTCGTCGCCCACGAAGCGCACGCAGAGATCGGTGACGCCGGCCGCGGTGTAGCGCGACAGCGACTCGATCACCACGTCCTTCGGCCCGAGCCCCATCGTCCCGCGCGAGTGCACGCCGCCCCCGTAGTACGTGGCGAGGAACTCGGTCGTGTAGCGCTCCGCCTTGATCGGATCGTCGTCCATCCGCACCGTGGTGTAGACGCAGATCGGAAAGCCCGGGAGCGTCCGGCCGTGCTTCGCGAGCGCTTCTTCCCCGAGCTCCCGCACGCGCGTGCACTCCCCGGCGTGGAGGTAGGTAGTGATGATTCCATCGCCGAGGCGCCCGAACCGGTCGAACAGCGCCGGCAGCATCTCGCCGCGGTTGCCCGCGGTGATCCAGACGGGCGGGCCCGCCTCGTTCCACGGCAGAGGCCCGATCGTGTGGTCGGTGAGCTCGATGTCGCCCTCGTGATGGGTCACCGGGTCGCCGCGCCAGAGCATCCGCCAGATCTCGATATGCTGCTCGAGCCGGTGCCGGCGACGCTTGTGGTCGGCCCCGCAGGCCGCCCATTCGCGGGCGGCCGACGGCAGGCTCCAGCCCACTCCGAGACCGAGCACCACGCGGCCACGGGAGATCTGGTCGACGTTCGCGATCTGCTGCGCCAGCACCACCGGGTGGCGGAGCGCCGGCAGCAGCACTGCGGTGCCGAGCCGCACCCGTTCGGTGATGCCCGCGATATAAGCGAGCGTGGTCATCGGCTCCAGCCGCGGCTTGGCCACGACGCTGTCGCCGACCCATACCGCGTCGTAGCCGGACGCGTCGGCGTACCGCGCCATCGCCCAGCACTCGCCGACCGGTGGCCGCCGCGCCGACTGCATGACGATGCCGCGGGTCGGAATCAGGATACCGATGCGCATCGCGAGCTAGGGCGTGCGGGCGAGCTGCCGCCCGATGAAGTCGCGCATGTCTGCGATGCACTTCGTGGTGTCGGCGCTCACCTGTCCGATGAAGCCGTGCTTTGCGCCCGGGAAGCGCACGCGCTCGATCGCGCCTCCGGCCTTCTCGTACGCGCGCACGAGCGCGTCGGTGATGGCGGCCGGCACATTGTCATCCGTCTCGGGCTGCGCGATCCACGTGGGCGGCAGCGAGCGCGCCCGCCCGGCCTCGATGACGCCGGTGACGCTCGCCCCCGCCATCGCGGCTTCGTCGGCGAAGTATCCGAGCGACGAAGCGACGAGACGCGCCGCGCCCTCGGCAAACGTCGGATCGTTCTTGCGGCCCAGCGCGTAGCGGTAGCGTGCGAGCGGGTCGGCGACGGGATACAGCGCGATCGCGAAGGCGACGGCGTCGTCGCCCGCCGACGCGCCAAGCGATCCATCGGCCAGCGCGATGGGCGTCCCCGCGTGAGCATCCAGTCCCGGCTGGGTTGCGACGAGCAGCGCGAGATGCCCGCCGCTCGAATGCCCCAGGATCCCGATGCGCGCTGGGTCCACGCCGAGCGCCGTCGCGTTCACCCGCACCCACCGCACGCCCGCGGAGACGTCCTGCGCAGCGGCCGGATGCTTGTGATCCGGGCCCTGGCGAAAATCGAGCGACACCACCACGAGTCCGCACGCGGCCAGGCCGCGGCCGTGGTGGATGCCGACGTGCCGGTCACCGCGCGCCCATGCCCCGCCGTGCACGTCGACGAGGGCGGCGAGCGGCGCGGCCGGGGTGCCCTTCGGACGATAGACGCGCGCCAGCGCGTCCCCGCCGGGCAGTCTCGCGAAGGCGACGTCGCCCTCCTCGACCTCGTAGGGCGCGGACTGATCGAACCCGATCTTCATATTTGACCCTCCCATGACGGTTCGGCGACGGCGCGCCAGCGGGCGCGGATTCCGTCGAACTCTTTCTTCGGCAGCAGCCCCCGCTCGAGGAGCGCGGCGTTCTCCTGCCATCGCGCCGGCTTCGTCGTCCCCACGATGGCCGTATGTACGCCCGGCACGCTGAGGGTGAAGCGCAACGCCGTCGCCACCGCGACGCCGGCGTCGCGCAGAAACGGATACTCGAGCTTGCGCAGCCGCATCCAGTAGTCGGCGTAGTACGACTCGGGCCGGCGCGTATAGTGCCACGCGACGTTGGCGATGGGCCGCTTCGCGATGACGCCCATGCGCTTCCGGCGGGCAATGGGCAGCGTGAGGTCGAGCGCCTCCTGATCGGCGATGCTGACGGACGTCTGCAGCGTGTCGAAGCGGTCGCTCTCGATCGCGTAGCGGGCGGCCGCGCTGTCGCCGCTGTATCCGATGTAGCGGGTCATCCCTCGCTCACGCGCGCGCTCGAGCGCGGTCATCACGTCGCCCTTTCTGAGCTCGGCCAGCGAGCAGCTGTGCAGCTGCACCAGATCGACGCAGTCGGTACGCAGGCGCTGGAGACTCCGCTCGATGCTCTTGAGCAGCGCCTCCGGCCGCCACTCGCCCCTCCCCCACCCCCGACCGTGGCCGCACTTGGTGAAGAGGTAGAAGTCGCGTCGGCGGGCGCCCACGGCCTTGCCGATCAGCTCCTCGCTGTCCTCGTAGCACTCCGCGGTGTCGATGACATTGAGGCCGGCGTCGAGCGCGCTGTCGAGAAGCGTGGCAACCGTCCGCCCGCTCACGCGCTGGTAGCCGATCTCCGACCCGCCGAACCCGAGCACGCTGACGGTCATGTCGGTCCGTCCCAGCTTCCGGCGTTCCATCACTCATCGGCTCCCGGGCTCAGCTCAGCACCTCGCGGAAGGACCGGATCGCGTCGATGTGGGCCTTCGGTGACGTGAAGCCGGCGCGCATCGTATCCACGGCCACGTGGCTGGCGCCGAGGGCGCGCCACGCCTCGACGCGGCGGCGCCACTCGTCCTTGCCGAGCCCCTGAATGCTGATCCAGGGGTCGATGCCGAATTGCTTGCCATCGCGACCGGCCGCCGCCAGATAGCCCTGGAGCTGATCGATATAGCCCTTCATGCGATCGTCGGGCGGCCGGCCGGCCGGCATCCAGCCGTCCCCGATGCGCGCAGCCCGCTTGAACACGGGCTCCGCAGCCCCGCCGAACCAGACCGGGATGGGCCGCTGGATGGGAAGCGGATTGATCCCGGCGTTATCGATGAGGTGATCCTCACTCTTGTGGGTGACGAGCGGCTGGGTCCAGAGCTTGCGCAGAACGCCGACCTGCTCCTCGACACGACGGCCGCGCGTCCGGAAGTCTTCGCCGAGCGCATCGTACTCGACGTAGTTCCAGCCGATCCCGATCCCGAGGCGCAGGCGCCCTCCACTCAGGACGTCGACCTCCGCGGTCTGCTTGGCCACCAGCGCGGTCTGCCGCTGCGGCAGGATGAGGATGCCGGTGACGAGCTCGAGCTTCGTGGTGATGGCAGCGAGAAAGCCGAAGAACACCATGGGCTCGTGGAACGGATGCTCATAGGTGTACGGCCCCGTCAATTTCGGCTCCCGCTCGGGGTGCGCCCCCAGCACGTGGTCGTAGACGAGCAGGTAGTCGTAGCCGAGCCCCTCGGCGGTCTGCGCGTAGTCCTTGATCGCCTGGACATCGTTGCCGAACTCAATCTGCGGGAACACGACTCCGTACTTCATGGCGGGCTCTCCTTTGCTCATGGCTCGGATGACCTTCGGCCCCGGTCGGTGCGCCGGCGACATCCTATCACGCGGTCGCTCCTAGCTCGGCCCCGCGAGCTCCAGGAACGCCTCCGCGATACGCCCGGGAAGTGTGGCGTCCCTGCGTTTTCCACTCCAGCCGAGATCATGCCCGCCGCTCACTGCCAGCATCGCCGTCCTTCCAGGAATCAGCTCCCGCGCCTTGTCGAGCTCGGCGAGCGAGCCGAACGGATCCGCCGTCCCGCTGACGAAGAGCGTGGGCACCCGCAGGTCCGGAAGGTGGGCAATGCGGAGGTCGCGTGGGCGCCCGGGCGGGTGCAGCGGATAGGACTGAAGCAGCAGGGCGCTGGCCAGCGCAGGCTCGGCGGCGAGCAGCATGGAGGCCTGGCGGCCGCCGTAGGAATGGCCGCCGAGGAAGAGACGGCCACTCACGCGCTCGCGGAGCACGCGAAGCGCAGCGCGCAGCCCTTCACGATCGCGCGCGGCCCCTGACGGTGACGGCCCTCCGCGCGGGCGGGCCTGCCGGTACGGCAGGTCAGAACGCAGGACGGCGACGCCGCGAGCGGAGAAGGCCTCGGCCACCGCCACCAGGAGCGCCGCGTCGGCGTTGCCGCCGGCGCCGTGCGTGAGCACGAGGCCGTCGGCACCACTCGACGCGGCCGGGTGCAGGACGCCGCGGACGGGCGGGTCGCCCGCGATGTCGATCCGCTCGACGCTCACGGCAGCACCGCCACCAGAGCTCCGGTTGGCGACATACCCCCGCACTGTACCATCCCAACGTTCGGGTCGAACGTTCGCGCTTGACACATTTACGGTGTAAATGTACGATGTCCGGCCAACGAAGGGCAGCCCCGATTCTCGCGAGGTGAAGGAGACGCGCATGAGCTCGACCGGGACCCCGGCGAAGGAGCACGAGGAGACGGCGGCCGGCTTTCATCAATCCTGGTTCCCGCTGGCGCTGGCGAGCGAGCTGGCAAGCGGGCAGGTGGTGGGCCGGGACTTTCTGGGCACCCGCGTCATCCTGTATCGGGACGCGACGGGCAAGGCCCTGGTGCAGAGCGCCTTCTGCCCACACCTGGGCGCGGACCTGTCGGTGGGTCAGGTGGTGGAGGGCCAGATCCGCTGCGCCTATCACCACTGGCGCTTTGACGGCACGGGACGCTGCGTGGACATTCCGGCCGGCGACAAGATCCCGCCGGGTGCGAGGATCGGGATCTATCCAAGCGCGGAGGCGTGGGGGCTCATCTGGGCATTCAACGGGGAGGTCCCTCGATTCCCGGTGCCGTGTATTCCCGGCGCGGAGGAGCGCGAGCTGGTCTGCGAGACACACTTCCGGGGAACGCGCGCGCTCGATCCCTGGGTTGCCGTGTCGAACGGCGTCGATTTTCAGCATCTTCGCACGCTGCACGGTTTGTCGGCGGTCGATCCGGACGCGGTCACCGTCGGGGAGTACAGCATCGAATACCGGATCGAAGCGCCGTCCTTCGTGCAGCACGGGCTGATCACGGGCGTGAACACCTTCTCGCAGCACCTGACCATCGGTGATCAGGATCTGTTCATGCTGTTCACCGGCGCGCCCATCGCGCATGGCCGGACCATGGGCTTCTACGTCTACGGGGTGCCGGCCACGGGCCAGGGGCGAGCCGGCGCCGCGGCCAAGCTCGACGATCTGCGTGGATTCGTGCAGCGGCTGATCGCGGAGGATGCGCCGGTGCTCGACACGATCCGCTTCCGCCCGCGCGTGCTCGTGGCGTCCGATCGGCACCTTGCGCGGTTCTTCAAGTACGTGCGCGAGTTTCCGCGGGCTCATCCGCCGGACGCGTGACCGGCATGCCCAGGAATCTGTCGGGCGCCGAGGTCGGCGCCTTCCGCGCGCGGCTCTGCGCGGTGGCGCAGCGGCGCTTCGCCAAGCGCGGGCTCGATGGTGTCAGCATGCGGCAGCTCGCGGACGCGCTCGGCTGCAGCCCCATGACACCCTACCGCTACTTCCGCAACAAGGAGGAGATCCTGGCCGCCGTCCGCACCGCGGCTTTCGATCGCTTCGCCTCCGCGCTCGAGGGCGCGATGAACAAGACGCGGGGCGATCTCCGCGCACAGGGCCAGGCGGTGGGGGAAGCGTATATCCGCTTCGCTTTGGGCGAGCCCGAGGCCTACCGCCTGATGTTCGACCTGTCGCAGCCCCACCCTGATCGTTATCCGGATCTGGTCCGCGCCACCGCCCACGCGCGCCACCTCATGAGCGCCTCTCTCGAAGGTCTCGTAAGAGCCGGAATCTTCGCGGGCGATCCCACGCTCATGGGTCACGTGTTCTGGGCGACGATGCATGGGCTCGTCGTCCTGCATCTGGCCGGCAAGCTGCCAGCGAAGCCCGATTTCCGGACCATTCAGCGCGAGGCGATGCGTCTCCTCGTGGCCGGCGCCCGCTCGGGAGCTACCGCGCCGCGGGCGCAGGCCCTCGCCCGCCGCCGAAAGCGTGCGCCGTGAGCATCCTGCTCGGCCTCTCCCCGTTCCTCGTGTTCTTCGCGCTGATGCGACTCGTCACGCCCGTGGCCGGACTGAGCGGCGCCCTCGCCGCGTCGTCGCTGCTCTGCCTGCGCATGTGGTGGCGCCGCGAGTCCGTCAAGATCCTGGAGGTCGGCAGCCTCAGCCTCTTCGGGCTGCTCACTGCGTACACGCTCCTGGCCTCTCCGCGCTGGACAGTGGCCACGGTGAGGCTCGCGGTCGACAGCGGCCTCCTCGGCATTGCGCTCGTCTCGCTCGCCATCGACCGGCCGTTCACGCTGCAGTACGCGCGCGAGCGGGTGCCGGAGCAGTTCTGGGGGCTGCCGATCTTCCTGACTACCAACCGCATCATCACGGGCATCTGGGCGGCCACCTTCGCCATCCATGTGGCGGCGGACGGCGCCGCGGAATACGTGCCGGCCATCCCCATCTGGCTCGACGTCGCGGTCTCGATCGCGGCCTTGGTGGGCGCAGTCTGGTTCAGCCGCTGGTATCCGGAGGCGGTTCGCCGGCGCGCGCTCGCCAGCGCCGTGGGGTGATCACAAAGGACTCTGCGACTGCTGGCCGGCCGGCCGAAGGCCGGCCGCACTCAGTCGGGGAAATACCGTGTCGCGGAAGGCGGCGATCTCCGCTTCGGGTGGAGCGAAGGTCAGAAGCGGCATGAGGTAGAGATTCCGCGCGCCGAGCCTGGTCATCTCGGCGATCCGCGCCGCGCAGTCGGCGGGCGTCCCGATGAGTCCCAGCGCCTCGCACAGCTCGGCGACGACATCGTCAGGCACGAACGATGTTGCCCTGATCGCAGCCTCCCAGTCGTGGGCGTGGGAGAGGTCGGGATAGACCTGCCGCACCGCGTCTGGGATCTCGAGCTTCGGCAGCTTCACACCGGCCGGCCCGAGCCAGTATCCACCCCAGCGGAGCACGCCCCAGTGCACGGCGGTGGGGCGGGCCAGCCGACGGGCCTCCGCAGTCGTGGCGATCGTCGCAGTTCGCACCGCCCAGATGATCTCGAGATCCTCGAGCCGCCGACCGGCGCGGCGCGCGCCGCGGTCCACGTGCTCGAGGGCCCGCTCGACGATGCCCCGATTGAAGCCGACGAGCAGCAGCACCCCGTCGGCGATCTCCCCGGCGACCTCGATCGCCTTCGGGCCGGAGGCGGCCATCAGGACCGGGATGCGCCGCCCGGAGGCGTAGCTGAGGCGCCCCGGCGTGCCGCCGAAGTCGACGGCTTCGCCGGCGAGCAACCCCTTCACCGTCCGGATGCACTCGCGCATCTCGGCGAGCGTGCCCGGCGGCCGTCCGATGGTGCTCGCCGACGTATAGCCGGTGCCGATGACGAACTTCACGCGCCCCGGCGCCAGCTCTTCGACGCTCTGGATCGCGCTCGCCAGCACGGATGCGTGCCGGGTGAACGGGTTCGTGACCGCAGGAAACAGAGTCAGGCGCGAGGTATGGGTGGCGGCCTGACCCAAGACCACGAACGTGTCCCGGCTGAGCATCTGGCTGTCGAGGATCCCAGCGCCGTCGAAGCCCGCCGACTCGATGCTCTCGATGAGCCTCATCAGGTCGGGCATCGGGGCCGTGCCGGGGACTCGCAGGTACACGCGGACGGGCTCACTCATTCGTCATGCGTCCTCTCTCGCGAACCGCGGAAGCTGATTAACAGCTGGCCGGGACGAATCCAGCCAAAGGTACTTCGTTTCATCCGACCGGGCCTTGGCAATTCGGTGGCGCTCGTCCAGCGCCTGCGGTAGTGAGACGCCAGGCTCTGTCTCCGATGCGGCAGTCCGTAGCCGGCACGCCAGGCGCCGGGACGTTTCCGCGGAAACGCCCATGGGCCGGGCATCCCCGTCCGGGATGCGTGCCCGCTGGTACAGGGTCTCGCGGGCCCCGGCCCCACCTCCAAGGTGTGATTCGCAGCGATCTGCATGACGGACCCTCCTTCTGCTGCCGCGACTCTACACCCTGGGTTTCGAGCCCACGGAGAGCGGCCGGGACGGGCGATCACGGAACGCGAGATGATTTTGGGTCCGGCACCTCGCGACCACGCGCCCGCGAGCCGATGCGTGCGGCTGGACC
>Ga0335070_10003823_pt1 | contig 17549 bp, 17 predicted proteins | sample Lox_Sample_13_FD_206722 | JGI IMG/M metagenome (GOLD analysis project Ga0335070, IMG submission 206722) | Soil microbial communities from Loxahatchee National Wildlife Refuge, Florida, United States - Lox_Sample_1.3 | ecosystem: Environmental > Terrestrial > Soil > Wetlands | place: USA...
TCAGGAATACCGCACGGCCGCCGTGCCGACGCATATTCCGACAGGCCCCTGGCGCAGCGTTGAAGCGTCGTGGCACGGCTTCTTCGTCGAGTCGTTCATCGACGAGCTGGCACACGAAGCCAAAGCCGATCCCTACACCTATCGCGCGCAGCTGCTGCTTGCGAAGCCGCGGCACCTGGCGGTGTTGAAGAAAGCGGCGGAGGCTGCCAGCTGGAGCACACCCTTGCCGCCAGGGCAGGCGCGCGGCATCGCCATGTTCGAGAGCTTCGAATCGATCGTCGCGCATGTGGCGGAAGTCGAGGTCACGCCGGAAGGCAGGCTGGTCGTCCATCGCATCGTATCGGCGGTCGACTGCGGCATGGCCGTCAATCCGGACGGCCTCAAGCATCAGATCGAAGGCGGAATCATCTTCGGACTTTCGGCGGCGCTGCACGGCGCCATCACTATCGACAAAGGTGCCGTAGTGCAGGCGAACTTCCCGGACTACGAAATGGTCCGCCTGGCGGAGACGCCGGAAATCGAGGTCCACATCGTCGAAAGTGATGCGCCTCTGGGGGGCGCGGGCGAGCCCGGCGTGCCGCCGGTGGCGCCGGCCGTGACCAACGCCATCTTCGCAGTGACCGGCATTCGCATTCGCGAGCTGCCCATCGCAGGCCAGTCGCTGATTGGGCGCCCGACGCAGTCTGCATCGCGATAAGTTCATCCGACTTTTGCGACACCGGCTGCAACTGGCTGCGTCCTCTGGCTTTTATCGAGGATGAGGCAGTGCCGCTTGCCGCCCAGGCGACGCGCGCCTAGTCTTTGTGAACGAGCTAGGGGGACCAGGAATGATGCGCGTTCTGGGCATGGCAGCGCTCGCGGTCCTGCTGGCGGCGGGCGCGGCGGAAGCAGGCGGTACGAAGCTCGCCTATTTCCAAGCAAAGACCATCTACCATTCCGGCCTCAAGAATACGCACACCGTAGCTTTGACCTTCGATGACGGCCCCAACGCCAACACCGAAGCCGTGCTCGACTCTCTGAAGGCGCTCGGCGTCAAGGGGACGTTCTTCATTGTCGGCCGGATGGCGAAGCTCCACCCCGACGTGCTGGCGCGCATCGCGGCGGAAGGACATCTTCTGGCCAATCACAGCGCCACGCATGTGATGCTGGGCAGCCAGTACGATGAGCATCCCGAAGAGCTGCTGGACCAGATCCGCGAGGTCGACGACGAAATCGCGCCTCTGATGCCCGCAGGCACCACGTTTTATTTTCGCGCCCCGTACGGCACGTGGCACGCGGCGCACGCCGATCTCCTCAATGCCGATCCGGTGCTGAAGAAATATGTGGGGCCGATCTATTGGGACGAGGGCGGCGAGATCTCGATGAGCGATGACGGCTACATCCTGAGCGCCGCGGACTGGGAATGCTGGCATCGCGGCTGGGATGCGGACACCTGCGCCAAGGGCTATCTGCGCGAAATCAGGCGCAAGAACGGCGGCGTTGTGCTGCTCCACTGCATCCATCGCCAATCGGCCCAACTCGCGGCGGCGATCGTTGCGCCGCTGATGGACGAAGGCTACAGCTTCGTGCGCGTCGACCAGATCGAGGATTACCATCAATACGAGACGCCGCCGGAGACGCCGAGCGCGGTGGTGGCGTCAGCCGCGTTCAGCCGGGCAATTCCAAAGTAGCGGTCAAATCCCCGCCCACCACGTATAGCCCTGGTCTTCCCAGTAGCCGCCCTTACCGCCGGCAATGTGGTCGAAGCTTTCCACCAGCTCGATGCGCTCGACGTATTTCGCGTGCTTATAGCCCAGCTGGCGCTCGCAGCGGAGCCTGACCGGCGCGCCGTGCGGGACCGTCAGCGGTGCTCCGTTCATTTGGTAGGCAAGGATCGTCTGCGGGTGACAGGCTTCGACGAGATCGAGGCTCTCGTAATAGTAGTCGCCGTTGTCCGTCATCGGATCGGCACAATAAAAGACGACATAGCGTGCGTTCGGAAGTGCATGCGCTTTGTCGAGGATCAGGCGGAGCGGCGCGCCAGTCCATTCGCCGATGCAACTCCAGCCCTCCACGCAATCGTGCCGCGTGATCTGCGTCCGCGCCGGGAAGGCGCGCAGATCGTCCAGCGACAGCGTGAAGGGATGCGCGACAAGGCCGGTCACAGGAATTTTCCAGTCGCGGAAATTGTTGGCGGCCGCCATGTTGTACATGGTCGTGCCGGGATCGAGCGTGCCGTTCGCCTTGAAGACAGGCGAAATTTCGGCTTTCGAATATTCCGGCGCCATCGACCACGATCCTGCGAACAATCGCTGGATGCGCCTGGTCAATCCTTCGGCGCTGTCGAGCACTTTGGGAAACCAGGTCGTCTCCGAGAGACCCTGGCATCCGCTCAACAGGAGTGTACCTGCGCCGGCCGCGGCCGCACCGAGGAAGCCGCGCCGTGTTCCTTTGTCAGCCATGCGGCGTCTCCTGCTTGTCGGGCTCGATCGCATACCAGCCGGTGATCATTGAACGCAGGTTGTTCCAGGTTCCGGACAGGATAACCATGACGATGTGGATGATGAAGAAGCCGAGAAACGAAAAGGCGCAAATGAAATGGATCGTGCGCGCGCTTTGTCGTCCGCCGAAAATCCAGAGGAGGCCCGGGAACACGCTGTCCATCGTCGGCGACATGGTGAGGCCGGTGAGGACAATCAACGGGGCGATGACGAAGATCACGGTGAAGTAGGCGATCTTTTGCAGAACGTTGTAGCGCTTGGCCGCTTCACCCTTCGGAAAGCGCAGACGGATGTGCTCGACGATCTCGTGGCCCAGATGGCGGATGTCGGCGCGCGTCGGGAAGAGATCGCGCTGGGCGTGGCGCGTCCAGAACGCGTAGATCGCAAAGGCGAGTCCGTTGATCACGAAGATCCAGGCGAAGAAGAAATGCCACAGCCGGCCCATCGCCAGCCATTGCGGGCCGGGCAGGGTCGCCCAATCGGGAAAGCCGCGCGCCGTCAATTGACCCTGTTCATAAGAGGCGCCGAGGACGCCCGTCGTATCGAACCGCCAGTGGCCGATCTGGGTGACACCCTTGACGACCAGTCCGGTATTGTCCTCTTCGCCCAACAGCGACACGAATGGATGGTCGAACGTGGAAATTGCGCCCCAATAGAGCGAAGGGTGCGCGTTGAAGATCTGGAGTCCGCTCATCAGCATGACGAGAAGGCACAGCGCATTGATCCAGTGGAGCGCCCGCACGGTGCCCGTATGACGATAGAAAAGCTCGCGATGCGCCATCCGATCCCGCCTCCGTGCCAGATAAGAATGCCAGGCGGCGGCCGCGGTCGTCAGCGCCGCCCTGAGCCGGGTCTCCAGGCCAATTTCGAGCCGTTTCTCCACTTCGAGCCCTCGAGTCCCTTGTCCATCATGCGCGACGGCGTCTCTTCCGTCCAATTCGCAGCGGGCCGGGCAAACGTTACAGACGCGGCGGGTCGTGCGATCCTTCCGCATGATTCCCGGGTGTATGATGGCCAAAATTAACGCCGGAAACGGCGTCGAAATCGACGAAGACGAACTCGCCGAAAGTTTCGTGCGCGCTTCGGGACCGGGCGGACAAAACGTCAATAAGGTGGCGACCGCCGTGCAATTGCGGTTCGACGTCCATCGCTCGCCCTCGCTTCCGGACGATGTCCGCGCGCGGCTGGTCAAGCTCGCCGGGCGGCGTCTCACCAAGGAGGGCGAGCTTGTCATCGTGGCGAACCGGTTTCGCACGCAGGAGCGTAACCGCGAAGACGCCCGCGCGCGGCTGATCGAATTGATCGCCGAGGCCGCAAAACCGCCACCACCTCCGCGCCGCAAGACGCGGCCGACGAGGGCGAGCAAGGAGCGGCGGCTGTCCGACAAGAAGAAGCGGGCGGAGGTCAAACGCGGTCGCAGGGGCGCGCACGACTAGTGCGCATTGCTGTCTGCTCCCTTTTGGCGGCAAGGTCTTCGCTGTGAGAAAGCCGGCGAGAAGAGTTACCGTCAACGACAAGATGCAGCGGGGGTACACATATGTCCTTTTGGCGCCGGTCGGCCGCGGGTTCGATCCGGAATTCCGGCCCGAGCTGACACCGAAAGAGATGCTCGCGCTCGGCGTCTTCGGCGGAAAATACCTGACGGATTGCAGGAAGGAATTTCCGGTGAGCTGGTTTGCGCGGGCGAAGCTTTCGCCGTCGCGCTCCGACCCGGCGCTCAATTATTTTGGGGTCGACGCCAGCCAGCCCTTGTCGGTATGGCGCCAAAAAGGCTGGATCCATCCCGACGACCCGCGCGGCTGGTTCCAATGGTATTGCCGCTACTATATGGGGCGGCGCATGACGATCGAAGATGCGCGCCAGATAAAACGCTGGAAAGCGATCCGGCGTCATGTCGCGCAGATCAAGCGTCATTGCGAGCCCGGCGATTCGATGTGCCGGCCCCGCCAACGCCAGGCCTTGCTGCACTGGGCTTATGACAGCCGCAAGATTTGAAGTCGGGACCGCTAATTCGCGTTCACGAAGGTGATGATGTCCTGACGCAGCGTGGTGTTGCCGCGCAACATCGGCGCGATCGAGAGGATGATTCCGACATGGCTGATGCCGGGATAGACGTGCACGTCGACGGGGCTGCCGAAGGATCGCAGCTTTGCGGCAAGGCGGACCGTGTTGCCGGGCCCGACGGTCTGATCGGCATCGCCGGTCGCCAGTAGCATCGGCGGGCGCTTGCCGTCGACATAGCTGATCGGCTGCGTATCCTGGCGCCGCGCCCCGCCGAAAATCGTGATCAGCGTCGGATCGGTCAGCGGCAGAAAATCATACGGTCCGGCAATGCCGATCACCCCGCGCACTTGTGAAAGCTTCGCGCCGGCTTCGTCGAGATAATGCGGATCGGCCGCCAGCATCATGGCGATGTAGGCGCCGGCCGAATGCCCGCACAGGAAAATACGATCGGGATCGCCGCCATATTGGGCGATATGCGCGCGCAGATAGGAAAAGGCCGACGCGCCGTCGCGCACGAAATCGGGATACCGCACCTGCGGATAGACGCGATAATCGGCGATCGCCACGACAATGTTTTTCGTGGCGAAGCTTTCGCCGAACGCCACATAGTCTTCCTTCCGCCCGTTCTGCCACGACCCGCCATAGAAGAAGAGGATCACCGGCCGGTTGCCGGTCAGGTGATCCGGCACATAGACATCGAGCTTCTGGCGGGGATCGCTGCCATAGGCGAGGTCCTCCGCGACGTGATAGCCGGACCGCGAGATGAGGAGGTTGAGCACCGGCGCCATGGTCGAGCATCCGCCGAAGGCAAGTACCAGCACGATGGCGGCCAGGGCGCGGAACGAACGCATTGTCCATCCTGTGGAATTTGAGGCCGGACGGCCTTGGGGCGACCATACCCGCCCGCGGCCCCGGCGGTGTGAAAAATTTGTGCCGGGATGCATCCGGACAGCCCTGTCGATGCATCATGGTTGGGTGAGAGGCTAGGAGGCAGGCTCGATGTTGTTTTTCCCCCATCACTTGGGCGTCATCGCGATCTTCTGGATCGCGGTCGTCGCGATAGTATTCTTCGGGAACTTCTTCTCTTACCGCGAGCGGGTGAGCCGACATCGCATGATCGAGACCCTGGCGGAGAAAGGTCAGCCGATCCCGCCGGAATATGTGGGCAATGGCGGACGCCATTATTCCTGGCGCTACACCAATCCCATCGGCTCCGGCATCTATCTCATGTGCGTGGGCGTGGCGTTGTTCGTCTTCTTCTGGGCGATGACGAGCGGCGGGTCATTCTACGGCACGCCCAGTTGGCTGCCCTTCGTCGGCATCTTCCCGTTCATGGTCGGGCTGGGCCGCATGCTGGCAGGGCTTTTCGACCGGCCGCCACGGTGAAATGAGGGCAATGTCCGCGCGGCATGAACGAAGGCGCACTCCTGGCCCTCGCGGCCGCCGGCGACACGATCGCGTATGATGCGCTGGTGCGTGGGCATCAGTCGCGTCTGCGCGGATTTCTGCGGCGGCTCGCGCGCGGCGATCACGCCCTCGCCGACGATCTGGCGCAGGAAAGCTTTCTCGAAGGCTGGCGGAAGATCGCCCAGTTCCGGGGCGAGGGCGCGTTTGCCGCCTGGCTCGCACGCATTGCGTATCGGCGGTATCTGATGTGGGCGCGCGAAAGAAAGCTGGAGCCGCTCGAAGACGATTCGAACGCGTGCGCTGGCGGTCCGTCGCCGGATCAGAAGCTCGATCTGGAGATGGCCATGACGCGACTTGCGGCGCCGGAACGCGCGGCGCTGACATTGTGTTATGCTGAGGGCTATACGCATGAGGAAGCGGCGAAAATTCTGGAGTTACCGCTCGGCACCGTGAAGTCGCACGTCGCGCGTGGACGACAGAAGCTGAAAGCGTTGCTGGAGGTCGCGTCATGACCGAAGATGAACTCGATGCCCTGCTGAAAAAGCCGCTCGTCGGGGTTGCGGACTCCGGCTTCTCCCGCGACGTCGCAGCGAGGATGGAGCGCAGCGCGCGCCTCGGCGCCGGGCTCGACCTGGCCGCGTTGCTGGTGACCTTGCTGCTGGTCGTGCTGTTCGCGCCGCTGGGAAGGCTGGTCGCGCCGTTCGAGGCGCTCGGCATCAACCTCGCGCTGTCGCTTCCCTTCGCCATTGCCTGCGCCGCGCTGGCCCTGTCTTTCGGCTTGCTGCGCTGGACGACGGACTGACGCGTCACTGCCCGAAGCGCTGGCCCTTTTTGCCGCGGAAGGCAAGATCGACGGTTGCGAGACGCTTTTCGCCGGGCACGCGCATGGCCTGGCCCATCATGTATTTCATTGCCTGATAATCGCCGAGTGAGTCTTCAAGCGCATTGGTGAACCCTTGCGCATCCTGCGCCTTGTTGGCCTGGATCTTCACAAAGCGCAGCGCGTCGAGGCTGTTTTCTGCCACGCGGTGCGCATAGGCGTAGGTCTCTCGTACCAGCGCATCCGGCGCGTAGACTCGGTTGACGAAGCCGTATTCGCGCGCTTCCTCCGCTGAAATGAAACGGCTTTCGAAACAGATCTCCTTGGCGCGGCGGATACCGATGTCCCAGGGGATCGACATGTACTCTACGAAGCCGGCGAGAAATTCCGCGTCGGAGGCGGCGAAGACGACGTCGCAGCAAGCGGCCAGCATCCAGCCGGCGTAGATGCAGTAGCCTTCGACCATGGCGATGGTCGGCTTGGGGAAATTCCGCCAGCCCACAAGAAGATCGAGATTGTATTTCTTGAATTCGTCATAGGTTTCGATGCCGGGCGCGGCGCCGAGCGACTTGTGATAGGCGAGCGCGTCGTCGGTGCCGAGATCGTGACCGGAGGAGAAATTGCCGCCGCTGCCGCGGATGATCAGAACACGGATGTCTTTGTCGCTCTTCGCCAGCGCGAAGGCGGCATCGATCTCGTCCAGCATGCGGTAGCTCTGCGCATTCTTGTAGCGTGGCCGGTTGAGGGTGATGGTCGCGACCGCGCCGTCCGTCGAATACAGGACGTCCTTGAAATCCACGTGCGTCTCCCCGTTGTCCGGCCGAAGCATGTCACGGGAAGGAGACCAAGGCGACCGTCCTGAAGGCGTGAATTGCCCCCTCCATCGGACCTGATACAAAACGAGCCGACACAAGGAGGACCCGTCTTGGCTGAGATGTCCCATCTGCTCGAGGAAGCCCAGGAACTGCTGCCGGAGGCCGTCCACCTGCGTCGGCGCATCCATGCGAAACCCGAGCTGGGGCTCGACCTGCCGATCACGACCGAGGCGGTGCTCGAAGGCTTGAAGGGGCTCGATGTGCAGATCGACCGCGGGCCTTCGACGTCCGGCCTGATCGTCTCACTGACAGGCACGAAGCCCGGTTCGCAAAGCGGCCGCACCATTCTCCTGCGCGGCGACATGGACGCGCTGCCCATGCCGGAAGAGACGGGCCTCGATTTCGCGAGCGAGTTCGAAGGCCGCATGCATGCCTGCGGACACGACGCGCACACCGCCATGCTGGTGCAGGCGGTGCATCTGCTGCATCGCCGCCGCGATCGGCTCGCGGGCACTGTGAAGTTCATGTTCCAGCCGGGCGAGGAGGGCCATCACGGCGCCCGCTACATGATCGAGGACGGGCTTCTCGATCGCGATCCCAAGCCCGACGCCGCCTTCGCGCTGCACATCACGCCGAATTTCCGCGCCGGCGCGATCACCGGCAAGCCGGGGCCGATGCTCGCCTCCGCCGACAAATGGATCATCACGATCAAGGGCAAGGGCGGTCACGCCTCGATGCCGCATCTGGCCGTCGATCCCATACCGGTGATGTTCGAGACCGGTCTGGCGCTCAACGCCATGGCGACGCGCCGCTTTGATGCCTTCGATCCGATCGTCCTCACCTGTGCGCAGGTCTCCTCAGGCACGACCAACAATGTGATTCCGGAGTCCGCGCAAATGATCGGCACGCTCCGGACCTGTTCGGAGCACGCGCGCGAGCAGGCGCGCAAGGGGATCGAGCGCGTCGCAAAGAACGTAGCGCAGGCGCATCTCTGCGAAGCGAAGGTCGAAATCGAGGCCGGTTACCCCGTCACCGTCAACGATCCGGAGTTCACCGCCTTCGCCCGCGGCGTGGCGGTCGATCTTCTTGGGGCCGAGCATTACGTGCCGTCGCCGGCGCCCATCATGGGCGCGGAGGATTTCTCCTATGTGCTGCAACGCATGCCGGGCTGCATGCTGTTCCTCGGCGTGATGCCGAAGGACCATCATCACGACCACGTCGCGCCCTGCCACTCGAACCATATGGTCCTCAACGAGGACAGCATGGCGGTGGGCATCGCGCTGCATGCGGCAATCGCCGAGCGCTATCTCGACGGCGAGGGGCCTGCCAGATCGTGACTTTGCCGCAATTCGGCGGCACTCTCGGCGCGTGAGGCGCTGAGGAGCGATCGATGGCGCGGGGCAGGGCGGACGGAGACGCGGTCTCCGGCGACATCCATTACGGTTATATCGTCTATCAGCTGCTCGCCTCGCTTCTCGGCGCGTTTGCGATCGCCGAATTCATCAAGCACTTCGTCCATGTCGACTGGCACGGCATGCTGGCGGTGCAGGCCACGATCTGGAATTTCGCCGTCGCGCCAGTGCAGCAGACGATCTTCGGCTGGATGGAAAAGACCACCGGCGAGCACTTCGAGCCGTTCTGGCGCGATTACCTGACGGTCGGCGCCGTCGTGCTGCTGTCGTTTGCGCGCGCCTCGCTGGCCTATGATTTCCCGTCGTCCAACAACCTCCTGCGCTGGGGCGAACTGGTGCTCGACCTCGTCATGCATGTGATCCTGTGGCCGGTGGCGTTTCTGAAGGCCGTGATCGGCGCGTTCGAGCGAGATCCGAGGCATGCGCCTTACATCGTGCTCCTGACGCTGACTCCGTTTCTGTATCTCGCGGTCATCTTCGGCGTGAACGCCTGGTTCAGCTGAAAAACCAGAACCGCGCGCAGACGATCACCAGCACGACCGCCAGCGCCACACGCACCGCCGTGTCCGAGGCCCGCGCCGACACGATGCTCATGATGATGATCGAGGGGACCGAGCCGACCAGCAGCGAGCCCAGGATGTGCCAGTTGATGGCGCCGAGGAAGGAATGGCCGATCCCGGCGGCGAGCGTCAGCGGCACGGCATGCGCGATGTCCGAGCCGACGATGCGGCGCGGGTCCATCTTCGGATAGAGCAGCACCAGCGCCGTCACGCCGATGGCGCCTGCGCCGACCGACGACAGCGACACCAGGACGCCGAGCATGACGCCCGTGAGGATCGTCAGCCGCCGCACGCGCTCCGGCGCCATCTCGGGAACGTGCGCGCCGTACCAGCGCATCATCGGCTTGCGCAGGATCAGCGAAATCGCCGTGAACAGGAGCGCGAGGCCGAGCACACGCGTGATGATGATCTGCGTCGCCTTGCTGTCGACATGGAGGAAATAGAGCGCCGCGATCGTCACGGCCGTCGCCGGCACGCTGCCGAGCGCGAGCCGTCCCACCACGCGCCAGTCGACGGTGCGATTGTAGCCGTGCACGAGCGAGCCGCTGGCCTTCGTCACCGAGGCGTAGAGAAGATCGGTGCCGACCGCCGTCACCGGATGGATGCCGAACACCAGAATGAGGATCGGCGTCATCAGCGAGCCGCCGCCGACGCCCGTCATGCCCACAAGGCCGCCCACGAGCACGCCCGAAAGCACATAGAGCGGGTCGACGGTGCTCAGGAAATGCACGAACTGGATCAGCATGTTTGGGTCGGGCACGGAGCAGGCCGCAGAGGAAGAGACTCGTCCTAGGTATTACTTCGACTGAATTCGTCAATGTAAATCGGCCCCTGGTCGTATTTCACAAACCGGGGTTCGTGATTTGCATCGGCTTCCTGTGCATGTTGATGTTGGCAGCGGCTGCGTTGGGGGAACCATGAAAGGGATTGGTGCGGGCGTGGTTCTGGCGCTGGCGATCGCGACGCCGCTGGCGGCCGCGGTGACCGGTGTCGACATCCAGGAACGGACGCCTTTCGCCGCCGGCATGAGTTTCGGCGGAACCGGACCTTACGAGAAGATCCGCGGCGTCGCCCATTTTGCGCTCGATCCGGATGCGCCGGCCAACCAGGCCATTGTCGACATCAAGCGCGCGCCCCGCGATGGCCACGGCCTTGTCAGCTTCTCGAGCGAGTTCCTGATGCTGCGGCCTGTCAGGGGGGCCGGCTCGACGCTTCTCTACGACGTGAACAATCGCGGCCATATCGCGATCCTGGGGCAGGTGAACGGCAAGTCCCCCGCCAACAATGATCCGACCACAGCAGACGATGCGGGCGACGGCTTCCTCATGCGCCACGGCTTCACGCTGCTTTTCTCCGCCTGGACCTGGGATGTCGCACGCGACAGGCCCGAGGACAGGCCGCTGGTCTTTGCGCCACCGATTGCGCATCACTGGGACGGCTCATCGATCCTGGGACCGGTCGAGAACGAATTCACGGTGTCGGCGCCGGCGAACGTCGCGATCTATGCGGGCCGCCAGGCCCTGACGTATGAGCCGTCGGTGCCGGACGATCCGAACGCCGTGCTGACCGCGCGGGCCCGGCCGGAGGATCCCCGCGTCGCCTTGCCGCGCACGAGCTGGCGCTTCGTGGCGCCGGAGAAGCCGGGCGGGCCCGGCCGCGTCCAGCTCGACGGCGGCTTCAGGCCGGGCACGCTCTACGAGCTCAGCTATGTCGCGAAGGACCCATACGTGACGGCCGCCGGACTCGCCGGCATCCGCGATCTGCTCGCCTGGTTCCGCGATCATCCGTTCGCAGGCGCGCCCGCGCCCCGGCGCACGTTGATCTTCGGCATCAGCCAGTCGGGACGGGTCATTGGCCGTATGCTGCATGACGGTCTCGATGTCGACGAGACGGGCCGGCTCGTGTTCGACGGCGCCTATATGCAGGTGCCGGGCGGCGGCGGATCGGCAGGTTTCAACAGCCGTTTCGTGCAGCCGACGCGCCATCCCTCGATGCTGGAAGAGCACGACTATCCGGCGGACGCGTTCCCGTTCACCTCGACGCCTTCGAAGGATCCCGTCACCGGCGAAACCGCGTCGACGCTCGATCACGCCCGCGATGCGCACGGAAACCTGCCGAAGCTCCTCATCGCCAACACGTCGACGGAATTCTGGAACCGGGACGCTTCGCTGGTCACGACGACACCGGACGGCAAAAAAGATGTGGCGGTTGCGCCGAATGTACGCGTCTATGTTTTCTCCGGTGCGCAGCATTATGTAGGCCGCACGGTGCCGCGCTGGCCGTATCAGAACTGCGTGTCGACGACGGATCACTATCTTCCGATGCGCGCGCTGATCCTGGCGCTCGATCGCTGGACGGGCGGGGACGCGGCGCCGCCGGACAGCGCCTATCCGCATATCGCCGACGGCACGCTGGTGAGCGTCGCGGACTATCGCGCGGCCTTCCCGAAAGGCATCGGCATCGTTCCGCCCGAGGACAATCTTCACGAGGATCGTCTGAACTTCGGGCAGCGCTTCCGGCGCGAAGGCATTGCCGACTACATTCCACCCGTCCACGGCGCCTCCTATGTGACGCTGGTGCCGGCGCCGGATACGGACGGCAACGACAAAGGCGGCGTGCGGCTCGTCGAACTTCAGGCACCGCTCGGCACGCATACGGGGTGGAACGAGCGCGACCCGGCAGCGGGATTTGCTTGGGCGACAGCCCGCTGGGATGGAAGCTTCCTGCCGTTTGCCCGCACCGAGGCCGAGCGACGCGCGTCCGGCGATCCGCGCCCGAGCCTAGAAGCGCGCTATTCCTCCCGCGACGACTACGTCGCCAAAGTCCGCGCCGCCGCCGCGCGTGTGGTCGATGCGGGCTTTCTGCTGCCGGAAGATGTCGAGCGCACGGTGAGGGAAAATGTCGGCCTCTACGACCGCATCATGGCGCACGATCCGAAGGACCACAGCTGCGGATATTTGTTTGCGAAATGATGGTCGATCCTGCAGGAGGCCCGCGCTTTCAACAGTTCGACCGTGAACCACATGCGATTGCAACGCGCGATGGCGCGCGATGGCACCGGCGCATGATTGTGTTGGTGTTCGGAAGCGTCAACGCGTCCAGGGCCTGTCCCAGAACCCGTTCGGATTGTCCGTGACCGTCAGATGATTGGGATCGACCACGCGCAAGGCGAGCGTGCCTTCGTTCCGCGTCTGGCCCTTGGGGACGTCGACCCACTTCACGCGCACAACGCCGCCGACGACCGTGCCGTTCGCGACGTTGGTCCAGTTCGGATTGGTGGGCGAGTGCTCGCCGTACCACCAGACCTGAATGCCGATCTGCCGGACATAGAACGTCGCGCCGCCGTCGGTGTGCCACACACCTGTGAGATCGAGATTTTGCGCGTCGGCGCCGCTCGCGAGCGACAAGGCCGCGATCACGAATAGTCCGGTGAATGATAGTCTCCTGAACATGCGCCCCTCCGTCGATATTGCGCCGATCATACCCGGCGCGGGAGCTTTCCGCAGCGGGACTCGCCGCTCACTTTTGACTTTGCACGCCTGAAGCGCTTCCGGCGTTTCCGGCTCTGCCGCCACCTCCACGTGCCCTGGTTGCTCGAGCCCGCGGGCCTCACTCGACGGCGGTGTCGCTCGCGGCAGTGGCCGCCACAGGCCGCGGCACGTGGCGTCGGATCTGGAGGTAGTAGCAGGCCAGAAGTCCCGGAAGTCCGATCGCCAGATCGGGCACACGCTTGACGAGCGACAGGGCAAGCGCCGTCTCCGGCGCAATTCCGGACAAAGCGCCGAGCGCGATATAGGCGCCTTCCTGAACGCCCAAGGCCCCCGGCACCGGAAAAGCCGCGGTGCGGAGCCCTTGATTGAGACTTTCGAGCACCAGCGCCGTCGAGAACGCGGCGGGGACATGCATCAGGTGCAGCGCGACGAAGGTTTCGAAGGCACCGATCAGCCAGCCGAACTCGTGCAGCAGAAACGACATCCGAACCGCCCGGCGATCCGCGTAGATCGCCTTGAGCCGTTCGTGCAAACGCAACGCGTTACCGGCGGCCGCGGCCGGCCAGTGGCGCGCCACGGCGGCAAGTCCGCGTTCGACAAGGCGCGCGCCGCCAAATCGCTGCACGGCATAGAAGCAGGCGAGCACGAGAACGGCGACGCCCAGGCCTTTCGCCGCCCAGGACGCCAGCTCGGTGCCGCCGGCGATGCGCGCCAGCAAAACAACGCCGAAGAGCGCGAACAGCGCCTGCGCGGCCGCCTGCAGCAACAGGTCTATCAGCGTCGAGGCGGCGGCGGTGCCGCTGTCGACCCCGGTGCGGGATCTGAGCAGCATCGCCCGCACGATGTCGCCGCCGACCGTGGCGACCGGCAGCATCACATTGATGGCTTCGGCGATCACGCGAAAGCCGATCGCAGCGCGAAGCGGCACGGCGGTGAAGTTTCGCAACAGACACCACCAGCCGGTGCCGCAGGTGGCGAGAATGAGCCCTCGGATCGCAATCACGACGACGAGACCGCTGCCGACCGCACTCGCGGTGCGCAGCACGGTGCGCGTGTCGTTCTCGTGCAAGAGCCAGAAGACGGCCGCAAGCCCCAGGAGCGCAAGAACGAGCGACGTAACGCTCGGCGACATGATCCGGTGTCGGCGGATTGCTGAATCTTGCATCCGGTCGCTCTCGGAAAACGCGAGCGTGCCCGGGTCGCGCGCGAGCGGTTTGAGTTGCGCATTGGGGGCCCTCGCAATCCGGCGCAATCGCTCCGAGGCCCGCCTGGGGGCAACTATCCGAGCCGTCAGAGCCGTTCGGAATTGGACGTTGGTCCAATGCGGCTGCGGCGAGGCCGCGCGATGCTGCCCCGATGCCAGGGCGGCTTGATCCGCGTCAAGGACGCCTGCTCGCCGGCCAAGCTAAGGGTTGGATGGTTCATTGCGGACTCGGTCAAATTGGAGAGCACATTATCAACCGAAATTGCACCGCGGACGGAAACGACGCGCGATCGGAATTTGAATCACGCGCAGCCCGCTGGGGCGCGATCTCGTGTCTCGCCGGCGCAACGATCGGCGCAATCGGGCTCGCGGGCTGGCTGACGCCGCTCGAAGCACTCACCACCGTGATACCCGGCCAGCCGGTGATGATGCCGAATACGGCCATCTCGCTCATGCTGCTTGGCGTTGCCGGCGCGCTTCTCGGACCGGGCCGACAACAGCTCCCGCGACTTATGCTGGCTACCGCACTTGTCATCGCGACTTTCATGATCGGCGCAGGGACCCTCTACGAATATCTGGTCGGCACGAATTTCGGTTTGGACCAGCTTTTCGTACCAAGCCATGTGGGGCCTTTTCCCGGCCGGCCGTCGCCGCCCACGGCGCTCGCGGTGACGCTGCTGTCGTTGGCAATTCCATACATGGATTTGAGCAGCAGCGCGCGGATCCGGTTTTCGGAATGGCTGATCCTCGGCGCGCTCCTGATCGCGCTGGTCTCCTTGCTCGGACAACTTTTTGGCGCCGGTCTTCTTTATCGGTTTGCGCACGTGCCGGTCTACGGCGTGGCGGTGCCAACGGCGGTCGGCCTGTTCGCGATTTCGACAGGTCTGCTCCTCCAACGGCCCACGGTAGGCGTCATGCGGATGATCGCAGGACCCGGACCGGGAAGCGAGCTGTTGCGCCGATCGGCGCCTATGGCCGTTCTGGTTCCCGCTGGGATGGGGGTGGTTGCGGCACGATTGGTCGAGGCGCCCGGAATTGTCGACGTCCCGCTCGTGTTTGCGGCGTTCGCCGTCCTTTCCGCAATCGCGAGCATTGCCCTCCTCAACGTCACGGCAGTGCAGCTCGACCGTACGCATTCGGCACTCGAGCGATCACGCATGCGCACGCGCGAACTGATTGATCATGCGTCGGACGGCATCTTTCTGGCCGACCTGAATGGCCGGTTCGTCGACACCAATGAAGCGGCCTGCCGCATGTTGGGCTGCACGCGCGACGAAATTGTGGGAAAGGCAATCGTAGACTTCGTCCCGCAGAGCGAAGCCGAACGCATTTGGACCGCAAGAGAGCACGTTCTCCGAGGTGAAACTTACGTCGTCGAGCACACTGTCCGCAGGAAGGACGGTACCTATCTGCCCGTCGAAGCGAGCACCAAGCTGCTGCCGGACGGGCGGTGGCAGGCATTTGTTCGCGACATCACCGAGCGCAAGCGCGCGGAGGACGCGCTGAGGCTTTCCGAAGCGAAGTTTTCGGGCATCGTTTCGACGTCGGCCGATGCCGTCGTCTCGGTCGACGGTTCGCGACGCATTACCCTGTTCAACGACAGCGCAGAGCGCATGTTCGGCCGGTCGCGCGCGGAGGCGATTGGTGCGCCGCTCGACATTCTCATCCCCGAACGGTTGAGAGACGTTCATGGTCGTCATTTTGAGCGTTTCCTGAAGGGACCCAACACGGCGCGGCGGATGGGCGATGCTCCGAGCTACATCCTCGGCATCCGCAGCAACGGTGAGGAATTTCCGGCCGACGCGGCAATTTCGAAAATCTCGGTCGACGGGGACACGATCCTTACCGCGACGATTCGGGATATCACGGCGCAGCAGCGGCTTGAAAACGAGAAAAGGATTGCCGAGGAGATTGTGTCGGCGCTCGGCGCGACACTCGATTTCGAGGAAGTGCTGACGATCATTGCCGAGAAGCTTGTTCGGGAATTTGCGGATATCTGCGTCATTGACCTCGAGGACGAGGGCCGCTGGCGCCGCGCGCGCGTGCTGTGTCGCGATCCATATCTCTCATGGGTTTCCGAAGCACTCACGCAGAGCCACGAGCCGGGAGAGCGGGTGACGCAACCCCTGCTCCTGCAAAACACGTCGGCCGAGGAACTTGCCCGCTGGATTCCAGGCGAGATGCCGCTCAAGGCGTTGCGGACGGTCGCGCCGATATCGGCCATGCTGGCGCCGCTCGTGGCCGGCGACAAGCGCGCGGGACAGATTGTGGTTTTGGCCTCCGAGCCGTCGCGGAAATTCGACGCCCGCGATCTGGGACTTTTGAGCAGCCTCATCGTGCGCGGCGGCCTTGGCCTTCATCGCACGATCCTCTATCGCGCCGCGGTTCGCGCGACACAGGCGCGTGACGACGTGCTAGGGATTGTGGCGCACGATCTTCGCAGTCCTCTTCAATTGCTCACGTTCCGCGCCGCGGACGTTCGCCGACTGGGCGTGGACGGGGCGGCGGAACTGGGGAAGGCCATCGAAAGCGTTGCGTTTCGGATGAACCGCCTCATCCAGGACATTCTCGACGTCACCCGCCTTGAAGCCGGACGCCTTCCGCTGAGGCACGAACGCATCGTTCCGAAGGAAGTCTTCGCCGATATGCTCGAAACATTGGCCCCGCTCGCATCGCAGGCTTCGCTTGAGCTTCGCCTCGAAGCGCCGCCGGATCTGCCGGAAATATTGGGGGACTATGAGCGGCTGAAACAGATTTTCGAGAACCTCATCGGGAACGCGATAAAATTCACGAAGCCAGGCGGGCGCATCATCGTCGGCGCCGAAGCAAATCCCGAAGAGATCGTCTTCAGCGTGACCGACACCGGCCGGGGCATCAGCGAAGAAAATTTGTCCCATATCTTCGACCGCTTCTGGCAGGCTTCGGCGGGGACGCGTCAAGGTGCCGGGCTGGGCCTTCCGATCGTGCAGGGTCTGGTTGAAGCGCACGGTGGCCGCATTTGGGCGAAAAGCACGCCGGGACAGGGCACGACCTTTTACTTCACCGTTCCGCGTGCGGACGCGCGCCGCGAGCCGACCAAGCGGGCCTCGGGCATGGGGTGAGTGCATGAGTGGCGGATGGGGTGGGATTCGAACCCACGAGACCCTTGCGAGTCTGCCGGTTTTCAAGACCGGTGCCTTCAACCGCTCGACCACCCATCCGGCAGAAAAATCAGTTACTTAGTTCTCCGTCCTTTCGCAAGTTCTGCATTTTGCCGCCAATTCGCCGCCAAAGTCGTTCGCGGCCGTCGCCTCTTTTGTCCGCGGCTGTTCTCAGCCGGTTCGGTGTAGCAGAGGGCTTGCAAAGGCGGCGCCACG
>Ga0335070_10003824_pt1 | contig 17549 bp, 13 predicted proteins | sample Lox_Sample_13_FD_206722 | JGI IMG/M metagenome (GOLD analysis project Ga0335070, IMG submission 206722) | Soil microbial communities from Loxahatchee National Wildlife Refuge, Florida, United States - Lox_Sample_1.3 | ecosystem: Environmental > Terrestrial > Soil > Wetlands | place: USA...
ATCCAAGCTTACATGGCAAAGACGATTCCCGTGGGGGGATGATGCAGGGCGGCAGCCGCATCGGGTGCTCGCCACCCGCTCAGCGGATGACCGCGGCTTTCAGATGCCTCAGGGAGGCTCGATTCGTCCCGGGCCGCGAGCCACAAGGGCTTCTGTTAAGCCCGCAGTATTCGCGAGCGGTGCTCGTGAATAGTGCGGGTTAGCCCGCAGTATTATCGAATCGGCCCGCGAAGACTGCGGGAATGACCAAATCCCGAAGGAGCGCTGCGATGTGCACGATGATCGTCCAGCAAGTCGTAATCGAGGGAAGCGGCAAGGGAGTGGGCGGCTGGTTTGCATTGCGCCAAGCGAACGTCTCCTATGACCATCCATTCAATGCGCCTTTGGAGCATGCGCTGAACATCGATTTTGTCGATGAGGCGCAGGGGCCCGGCGCACGGGTCGCCGTCGAGCTGAGCCCGGAGGCGGCGCGCAACCTGGTGGCGACGATTCAGGCGGTGCTGAAGCGGGCCGAGGCAGGCGGATACCTCGACTAGCGGACAGCAACAGGGGGCTGCGGATTCAACACTTCCCCTGGCCAGGAGCTTGGACAGCTCGGCACACCACGCCAAGAATTCTATCTGGCTGGCTGGAGCAAGCGACTCTGACCTTTAGGCCGGACGACGCCATCCTTGCCACCATTGGCAGACGTCCCTGCTTCACGTCCCGACAGCAGCCCCAGGATATGCGAAGAGCCAGCCGCTCGTGTCGCCTACTTGACCGGTGTCACTCCCCTACGAAGCTTTCTTCGGATAACCCACCGACTGCGCCAGAATGATCTTCTGATCCCCTCGCAGCTTCATCACGCTCGCCAGGGCTGGTCGGTCGATCTCCGCACGAACCACGGTCGCTAATCCCTCGGCTGCACAGAAGAGATACACATTTTCGCTGATGAACCCAGTGGCTGCCGCGGTATAGAGATCCTTCACTTCCTCTCGCACCGTCCCGAAGAAATAGTTCTTCATCTTGGAATAATCCGCCACATAGACGAGGTTCACCGCGGCGTCCTTCACATACGGTTGGGCGGGAATGCCCGTCAGTCCTCGGATGTCCTCCGCCAGCACGGGGTTCAACTGATTTGCCGTGGCATCGTAGAGGTAGAGGCCTTTGGCGGTCGCAACGTAGATGTCCATCTCTTGCTTGTTATTGGCCGTCGGCGCAGTGCGCATCCCGTTGGGCCGGTTGATTCCAAAAGCTGCCCACAACAGATTCGAGAGCACTTCTACGGGCAGCGGGTCTGGGCTGAACTGCCTCGCGGACTGCCTTTTCCACAACACCTGCATGAGGGGGTTCCCGCTGCCCGGCTGGGGTCTCTGAAGCTGTATCGGTGTGAGCTCTTCGGCACGCGCCGGGGAAGCAGCCCCTGCCATCAACACGGCCCCCGTTGCAGCTGAAACTTTGATGAAGTCCCGTCGATTGATGTCGCTGACCATGGCGCACCTCCTTGCAGTCCGCCTCCGAATCACGCTGCTGCAGCTTCTCGAGGAACTCCAAGAGCATTCTCGACGCCGACGATTCTCACTTGGGCGGCGGCTGACACGGAGGCGTTCCGAGTTGCCGCCGTTGCGGCGCACGGGCTCAGAGAGCGAGGGGTAGACCCCCGCCCGTCCGGTCCTCGCTCTCAAGAGATTAGACGGTCTGGAGAGTCCGGCTTGGGTAGGATGCCTCCCGGCGGGCGAACGCCCGGGGGAGGCCACGGTGCGGAATCTTGAGGTGGGCCCAGAACATCGGGAACCTCAGATGCCGCGAGGAAGGCGACGAGGTGATCTGCGCGCTACGGGGAATTCTGTTGGTGGTCTTCCTGGGAACACCCCCAGGGGCCCAGGCATGCCACCGCCGCAGGACCCCAGGTCCTCGTGGTCTTTGGCGATACTCCGCCAGCCATGGTTGTACACCCCCGCTCCCCTCGCAGCAGGGGTGGTGCCTACTGGTCCACGATCATAAGGCGCCAGTCCCCATCACTTCTGGGGCAAAGTATATGTGCCGGTAAACTGAAGGTAGTTAAAGCTGCCATAATCTTGTCCCGTGAAGGTGCCTCCCCCCTTGATGCCTTCAAACCGACCTGTCCCCTTGATAAGTTCGAAGCTTGCCTCGGCAATTTGCCCTTTCACGTTTGTGCCGTGATGCTTCATCATCATTGTCGAGCCGTCCTTAAAGGTCTGGAGGCAATAGCCCTGCCATTTCGACACCCCTCCGACATTGTCAAAGATGCCTCTATTCAATTCATTGGCCACTTCCCCGTTCTCATGCACCATCAATCCCTTTCGCTCGAAGGTTCCCACTACGTGCCCTTCTTGATCGTCAATCTTATTGGTCTCAACTTTTGTGATGGTAGAAATCAGTCTGCTGTTAAGCTCCTCTGCTTCGGCCTGGGCAGCCGGCCCCAGAATCCAAGCGGAGATCGCAACTATGCCCAAGAAGCACCACTTTGAGTTTCCTGTAAACACGACCTTTTCCTCCTCAAGGAAGGGTGACGAAGGCTCTAAGGCGCTCTGCAGTAACACTGCCCTTCGGGGAGGACCGGCGCCACGACCCACGGGAAGAAGGCGTCGTGGCCGTAGCTCAGAGTATCCTGGTGATTGCCTCGCGTATCCTGAGGGACGGCACCACCTATCGGGAGCTGGGCCATGACTACTCTAACAGGCGCGACACCGCTGACTCCAACACCGCCCCATTACGCACCTGGAGTCGCTGGGGCTCCGCGTGGTGGTGGAACCCCCGCCGCAGGCTGCATAGGTAGACAGCCGAGGGTTTCATTTTCGTAACCGGCGTGTTGGAGAATCGTGCTCGGGTAGGATGCCTCCCGGCGGGTTTACGCCCGGGGGAGGCCAGGGTGTGGCACCTTGAGGCAAGCCCAGAACATCGGAACCCTCAAATGCCCCGAGGAAGCCAGCGAGGGGATTTGGGGTGTGGTTGGAATGTATGACGAACCGCCTGCGTTGTCAATGGGCATGGGCGTCCGATCGGGTGCTTGCGGACACTGCCCGGCGGTACTGCTCTAACCCGCATTATTCGCGAATACAGCCCGCGAACAATGCGGGCTTAACAAAAGCCCTTGTGGCCAGCGGTTCGGCACGAAATCCGCGTCGCCGGCGCGCCGGGACACTGCGTGGTATCTGCCTTGGAGCATGTATCCTCTCGCACCAAACAGGAATCGGCCCTCGCCAGATAAGCCCGGATTATTCACACGTTCTTCGTGAATAATCCGGGCTAATTTCAACGCATGGGAAACAACGGTGCGGGGAGTCCGCCTCACCGGATCACCGTGCCCACCCGGGTGAGATACGCCCGAAGGAGGGCCCGGCCAGGGTCCCGAGAGGGCCTCCCCCCGATGCGAACGGTAGGTCGGGGAATTACTGTCAGGATCGCTAGTTCGAGTTGAGAGTGGTGCGGAATGCAGGGATTCTTCAGTTGACAATCGGTGGGGCAGGTCGAGCTCACCGGGAACGAGGTGGATGAAGCCGGAGACAGTGAAGCAACCCCCGAGAAGGACGGGGACGACCGTCAGAAATCGTGTGATGGCATGGCGTCCCACGTCGCCCCGTCCTCCTCGGCCTCCCCGACCCTACTGCTGGAAGTAAACGGTATTGAAGTATTCGCTGCTGGTTGGATTGGCAACGTACCCCTTCACACTCTTGAGGAACGCCAAGGGCGGTTGGTTATGCGCGACGAAGATCCGGGCCGCGTCATCGTGGATCATCTGTTCAGCCTTGCGGTACAGCTCGGCCCGCTTCGCCTGGTCCGTCATCTTCTGCGCCTCAAGCAGGGTGTCCGTCAGCGGTTGATTGGCGTAGAAGCCCATGCGCGGGGACCCGATTGCGCAGAAGAAATAGCACACGAAGTTGTCGGGGTCGCCATTGTCGCCGGTCCACCCCAGCATGAAGAGGGCCAATTGTCCTCTCCTTGACTTGTCGAGGTACACGGTCCAGTCCGTTGTCTGGAGTTGGATTGTGATGCCCGCTTTGGCCAGATCGGCGGCGATGGCCTCGGCGATCTCCTTAGGATTGGGATAATACGGGCGGGACACCGGCATGTACCAGAACTGCAGGGGCTCCTTGTGGCCGTCGTCCCAGGTGACTTCCTTCAACCCCTGGCCGAAGCCGGCCTCCTTCAGGAGGTCGAGTGCCCGCTGGGGGTTGTAGTCGTAATCTTTCAGATCCTTGTTGTAGCCCCAGAGGGGCGGCGGCTGGAACTGCGTCGCCACCAGACCGGTCCCTCCGTACAGCGCGTCCACAATCCCTTTCTTGTTGATGGCGTGGGCGAATGCCTCACGAACACGCTTGTCCTGGAACTCCTTCACGTGGAAGTTGAAGGCAACGTAGCCGGTGGTGTTGGTCGGCCGGAGGATGATCTGGAGGTTCGGGTCGGCGCGCACCACCTTCACGTCGTCGGGATTCAACCCCTCCATCCCGTGGATCTCTCCGGCCTTCAGGGCGGCCAGGCGTTGAGAGTTGTCCTTGATGTTCCGGACGATCACTCGCGGGATCTTGGGCGCGGCAGCCTTGTCCCAGTAGTCCGGGTTGGCCTCCAGGGTGACCTCCTGACCTACCTTCCAGTCCACGAATCGATAGGGACCGGTTCCGACGGGGTGCTTGCTGAATTCCAGTCCCCATTTCTCCACCGCGGTGGGACTCACCAAGTCAAAGGTGAACATCGCCAGGTTAGCCAGGAATGGCCCCTGAGGGTCCTTGAGCGTGAACCGAACGGTGGAGGGGTCGACAGCCTCGACCTTTGTGATGAGGCTCTTGTCGTCGTAGCCGCCAAACTGCGCCCCGTAGTACTCGAACGTCCTTCCCGCCCTGGTCAGCATCTCGTGCTGGGGCTGGGCGCTGAAGCGCTGCCACTCGAAGTTCCAGACGACGGCCGCCGCGTCTAAGGGCGTCCCGTCGTGGAACTTCACGTTCTTCCGCAAGGTGAAGGTCCAGACCCTGCCATCCGGGCTTACCTGCCACTTCTCGGCCAGGGCCGGGATCACCTCGGTCGTCGCCCCCTTGTACTTTGTCAGCCCCTCGTAGATCTGTCGGGTGATCCGCGAGGAGATGCCATCGGTGATGATGGCGGGGTTGAGATCGACCGGCTCGCCCTGAGCCCCGAAGATGAAGGTGCTCTGCGCCAGAGCCGGACCGGCGCCCACCAGGAGCACGAGGAGCACAGAGGCGAACAATCGGCTGATTCGTGGCATGATCTTCCCCTCCTTTGTCCTGCGAGAGTTTTCGTCCATTCTTGGTCCCCCGTCTCGTCAGATTCCCCGTTGGCGATCCGACCGCCGCCGACCCCGTAGGGAGCGGTCGGCGGCGGAGTTACGTCGAGCAGCCGAAGAGAGCTACCCTCTACTTTCCCGGCGCACTATACGTGGGCGCCATCTTCACCGAGGTGTCGACTTCCTCAGGTGTCATTAGCACCGTCGTCTTGACGGTGACGGCTCCCGTTGCGGTGACGTTCAGCGAACACGCCGTCACGGCGGCATGGTTGGGGAAATCCGCAATGATGTACAGGTCGGTGTCGCCGAAGGCATAGTAGTAGGCCTCGAGGCTGCCCCCCACCGACTCGAAGAGCTTTTTCGTGACGGCACGGCGCTTGGAACCCCCGTCTCTGAGCAAGCCCTTCACGCCTTCCCCAATATAGTTGACTTGGAAGAGATACTTCGGCATGGCTTCTCCTCCTGGTGCACCGCGCGCACCTCTCACTCGGGCGGCCGCGCAAGGGCTCAGAGAGCCAGGGGTAGACCCCCGCCCGTCCGGTCCTCGCTCTCAAGAGATTAGACGGTCTGGAGAGTCCGGCTAGGGTAGGATGCCTCCCGGCGGGCGGATACCCGGGGGAGGCCAGGCTGCAGCACTTTGAGACAAGCCCACCACATCGGGACCCTCAAAGCCCCGAGGAAACCAGCGAGGGGATTTGGGGTGCGGTTGGAATGTATGACGAACCGCCTGCGTTGTCAATGGGCACTGGGAGGCAATTTGTGTTGACGGTCTCGCACAGATGACCTAGCGTGGGCTTACTCCGATGCTCACGGGTCCCGGATAGAGAGGGTCATGCTGAGCCTTGGTAACCCGTCTGCGAGGTACCGGGCGGGGCGCAGTTTCGTCGGAAGCACAGGCGCCCCCTGGGGCGCGATGAGCTGAAGGAGACCGTGTTGTTGTGGTGCTCGGCAACGTCCCGTGGAGCGGGCAATGCAGCACGAGCTCCGCTTCGGTCGCCGGGACGCGAGGGACTTGAAAAGATGGCCCCGCAAGCTATCTCTGCGCAAGCGAACCGGATGCTCCCATGAACCCCCTCCGGAATGCGGAATGAGGAGTCCAGAAGGACGAACCAGAGTAATTCTCGTGATACTTGCGGCCGGCATCGCGCTGATGGCGTCCCCCGTTGGGGCCCAGTCAGCGTCCACGATGGCTCGGGTCGGTGTCCTCCTAGCTGGGGCCCCCCCTGATCCTCTCCTCGAGGCCCTCCGGGATGGGCTGCACGATCTGGGGTATGTAGAGGGCCAGAACCTCTCCTTGGAGGTCCGTTACGCGGAGGGCAAGAACGATCGGCTTCCTGCCCTCGCGAACGAGTTGGCCCAACTCAAGGTTGATGTGCTGACTGCGGCCAGCACGCCGGCGGCCTTGGCCGCGAAGCAGGCGACCGAACGGATCCCAATCGTCTTTACCCTTGTCGGCGATCCGGTGGGAGCCGGGGTAGTGGCGAGCCTGGCGCGGCCGGGAGGAAACCTCACGGGGCTGTCCACCCTGGCGGCCGGGCTGAGCGGGAAGCGCTTGGAGCTGCTGCGAGAGGCCGTGCCCAAGGTCCGGACGGTGGCGATGCTCTGGAACTCGACGAATCCCGGGATGGTCCTTCGGGCGCGGGAAGCCGAGGCGGCGGCGAAGCCACTGGGAGTAGCTCTGACCTCCATCGGAGTGCATGATCTGGATACCTTCGACACCGCCTTTGCGCGGATCACGCGGGACCGCCCGGACGCGCTCCTGATTTTGGTGGATCCCTTTACACGGCTGCATCGCAAGCGCATCGTCGAGTTTGCTGCCCAGCATCACCTGCCGGGGATCTACGAGGCGAGGGAGTTTGTGGACGCAGGGGGGCTCATGGCGTATGGCCCCAGCATTCCTTACCAGGAGCGCCGCGCCGCCGTGTACATCGACAAGCTACTGAGGGGCGCCTCGCCCAACGATCTGCCCGTCGAGCAACCGACGGAGTTTGAGCTGGTCATCAACCTTAAGACCGCCAAGGCCCTCGGCCTGACCATTCCTCAATCGGTGCTCATCCAGGCGAATGCGGTGATCCAGTAAGATCCGCTCGGCTCGCTCCCGTCCGCTCCGCCCCGTCAACGGCCTGCGCCCGTCAACTCGGGCTCGCCAGCTGTCCGATACCTACGACCTCCCGTGCGAAGCAGCGTCACCTGCGGCACCCTCTTGGGACCAATCGGATGAGCCGTTCGCGCAGCGGGATGCGGCACGAGGACCCGATGTACCTGCCAGCTTGGTTCCCCCACGCGAATGACCATTGGCATTGAAGCTCGGATTATTCATGGCTCCTTCATTCCAGATAATCCTTGACACCGTCCCGCTGAAATACTGTACTACGCCGGTCCCCCCTCTGGAGGCTGCGGCATGGCGGGCTCGGCCGTTCGCTGTCTCGTCCGTCGGGACACGTACCGGGATTCGGTCGAGCTGATGCGGGTGGCCGCCGAGGTCGAGGGGCTTCCCGGCGTGCTGCGCGCCGCCCTGATGATGGGGACGCCGGCCAACCGCGCCGTGCTGACCGACGCCGGCCTGGTCACGGACGAGGCGAGCGCCGCCGGACCCGGCGACCTTATCGTAGCCGTTTCCGCGGCCGGAGCGGAGGCCGCCACCGCCGCCCTCGACCGTGCCGCGTCCCTCCTCGTAGGCCAGGGCCCGCCGTCCTCTGAATCTGCCGGCGCGCACGCGCCGGCACCCCAGACCATCGCCGAGGCCCTGACAGTCCAGCCTCCCGCCAATCTCGCCATCATCTCCGTCCCGGGGCCCTACGCCACCGCCGAGGCACTCAAGGCGCTGAAGCGCGGTCTCCACGTCTTTCTCTTCAGCGACAATGTCCCCATCGAGGACGAGATCCTCCTGAAAGGTCTGGCCCGAAAGCGGGGACTCCTGGTCATGGGCCCCGACTGCGGGACGGCAATCCTCGACGGCGTCCCCATCGGCTTCGCCAACGTCGTCCGACGCGGCCGGATCGGCCTGGTGGGCGCCTCGGGCACCGGCCTTCAGCAGGTGAGCTGCCTGATCGATCGCCTGGGGGAAGGGGTCTCCCAGGTCATCGGTGTGGGGGGGCACGACCTCGACGCCCGCGTGGGGGGCCCCATGATGCGAGCCGGGATCGAGCGACTCACCCCCGATCCCGGGACGGCCGTGATCGTCCTGGTGTCGAAGTCGCCCGCGCCAGCCGTGGCCCAGGCGGTCCTCTCCGCCGCGGCCCGGTCGGGCAAGCCGGTGGTCGTGAACTTCCTCGGGGGGGACCCGGCCGCCATCCGGGCTGCGGACGCCATCCCGGCAGCAACGCTGGAGGAGGCCGCGACCGCGGCGGTCTCCCTAGCCCGCGGCAAGGCCGCGCCATCAAGGAAGACCCCGCGCGGCGGAGCCCGGCTCCCCGCCACCTTGCCGGCGACCGCGCGGCATCTCCGGCCGGGCCAGCGCCAGATCCGGGGCCTCTTCAGCGGGGGGACCCTGTGCCAGGAGGCGGCCCTGATCCTGGCCGAAGCGCTTGGCGGCGGCCAGTCGGATGCGGGGTTCAACACGGTGGATCTCGGCGATGACGAGTTCACCCGGGGGCGCCCCCACCCCATGATCGACTTCCGGCTACGGAACGAGCGGATGGTCGCGGCGGCCGAGGACCCGACGACCGGGGTGATCCTGCTGGACGTCGTGCTGGGGTACGGTGCCCACCCGGACCCGTCCGGGGCCCTCCGTCCGGCCCTCGACCAGGCCGTTGCCGTGGCGCGGCGGGCGCGCCGGGGACTCGCCATCGTGGCGTCGGTTTGCGGGACGGCCGCCGATCCCCAGGGTCTCGCCCGCCAGGAAGAGGCCCTGGCGGCGGCCGGCGTGCTCCTCGCCTCGAGCAATGCCCAGGCAGCCCGGCTCGCGGCGGCACTCGTCGGGCCACCCGGGCGTAACCGGAAGCCGGCGCCATCGCGCCTGTCGCGACGGCGCTGAGGAGGATTCGGTGTCCCCGGCGCTCTTCCCCGACGGCATCCGCGCCCTGAGCATCGGCGTGGCCGAGTTCGCGGTCGCCCCGCGCGCCCACGGGGCGACCGTCGTCCAGCTCGACTGGCGGCCCCCGGCGCAGGGGGATCGGGACCTCGGCCTCCTCCTGGCGCGGCTCGAGGACGATCCCGGGGACCCCGTCGGCCGCCGGGTGGCCGAGGCCAACGCGCGGGCGGTCGAGCGCATCCTGGGCGCCCGGCCGATGCTGACCGACGTCGGGCCCGCCGCCGAGGTCATGGAGGGGCTCGGGGCCCGGAGTATCCTCCACGCGGGCCCGCCCATCGAGTGGGCCCGGATGTGTGGCCCCATGCGGGGCGCCGTGATCGGGGCCATCCTCTACGAGGGGTGGGCCGACACCCCGGAGGCGGCCGCCGCCCTGGTAGCCCGGGGCGAGGTTGACTTCGCCCCCTGCCATCACCGCGGCGCCGTCGGACCCATGGCCGGGATCCTGTCCCCGTCCATGCCCGTCGTCGTGGTGGAGAACGCCTTCGCGGGCACCCGGGCCTTCGCCACGCTGAACGAGGGCCTGGGGAAGGTATTGCGCTTCGGGGCCTACGGGCCCGAGGTGCTGGAGCGGCTGCGCTGGCTGGCCGGCACGCTGGCCCCCGCCCTGCGGCAGGCGCTCCGCGCGCGGGGGCCGGTGGACCTGCGGCACCTCACCGCCCAGGCGATCCAGATGGGCGATGAGTGCCACAACCGGAACCTCGCCGCCACCTCGCTCCTCGCCCGCACCCTGGCGCCCGCCCTGGCGCGGAGCGTGGCGCCGGAGGCCGCGGCCGCCGCCCTCACCTTCCTCGAGGAGAACAACCACTTCTTCCTCAATCTCTCCATGGCGGCCTGCAAGGCCACTCTAGACGGGGTCCGCGACATCCCCGGCTCCACGGTGGTCACCGCCATGGCGCGCAACGGCGTCGAGTTCGGCGTCCGGCTGAGCGGGACGGCCGACGCCTGGTTCACCGCGCCGGTGGACATCCCACAGGGCCTCTACTTCCCCGGCTACGGGCCGGACGACGCCAACCCGGACCTGGGCGACAGCGCCATCACCGAGACGGCGGGGATCGGCGGCTTCGCCATGGCCGCCGCCCCGGCCATCGTCCGGTTCGTGGGGGGGACCCCCGAGGAGGCGCTGGCCATCACCCGCCGCATGTACGCGATCACCCTAGCGCGAAACGCCGAGTATGCGTTACCGGCCCTGGGCTTCGCCGGCACGCCCACGGCGATCGACGCCCGGCGCGTCGTGGACAGCGGGATCGCGCCGGTCATCAACACCGGCATCGCCCACCGCGAGGCAGGCATCGGCCAGATCGGCGCCGGGATCGCGCGCGCGCCCCTCGCCTGTTTCGGGGCCGGCCTCCGGGAGCTGGGCCGCCGGCTCGGCCTGACGGGGTGAGGGAGATGGATCGCTTTGCCGTGATCGCCGTGGGGGGCAATGCCCTGATCCTCGAGGGGCAGCGCGGCACCATCGCCGAGCAGTTCGAGAACGCCCGCGCCATGGCCCGGCCCATCGGGGCGCTGGTGGGCGCCGGCTGGCGGGTCGTCCTCACCCACGGCAACGGGCCGCAGGTGGGCTTCATCCTCTTGCGCTCGGAGCTGGTGGGCGACTCCGCCCCCATTCCCCAGCTCTCCCTGGACATGTGCGTGGCCGACTCCGAGGGCGGGGTCGGCTACATCCTGGGCAACGCCCTGGTGAGCGAGCTGGGGCGGCGCGGGCTCCCCGACCGCGTCGCCTGTCTCCTCACCCAGACGGTGGTGGACCCGCACGATCCCGCCTTCCAGCACCCCAGCAAGCCGATCGGCCCCGCCTTCGGCGAGGTGGACGCCGCCCGGCACCGCGCCCAGAGCGGGTGGATCATGGTCGAGGATGCCGGCCGGGGGTACCGGCGGGTGGTCGCCTCGCCCCGCCCCCGGCGCATCGTCGAGACGGGCGCCATCCGCGCCCTGGCGGAGCAAGGCTTCCTGGTGATCGCCTGCGGGGGCGGAGGCATCCCCGTCGTCGAGGCGGAGCCCGGGGTGTACCGGGGCGTCGAGGCGGTCGTCGACAAGGACTTCGCCTCGGCGCTGCTCGCCTCGAGCCTCGGGGCGCCGGTGTTCGTGGTCTCCACCGGGGTCGAGAAGGTGGCCATCCAGTTCCGCCGCCCCGGACAGCGGTTTCTCGACCGGATCACGGCCGCGGAGGCGCGCCGTCACCTGGCGGCGGGGGAATTCCCCGAGGGCAGCATGGGCCCCAAGGTCCGGGCGGCCATCGAGTTCCTCGAGCGCGGGGGCCGGGAGGTGATCATCACGTCCCCGGCGCACCTCGAGGCCGCCATCGCCGGCGAGACCGGCACCCACGTCGTCCGGGAGTGACGCCCTAGCCCGGATTATTCACGAAGAAACTGTGAATAATCCGGGCTTAAATGGCGAACGTGATTCCCGTGGGGCGACGACGCATGGGAAGAGGCGCATCGGTTGCCCATAAGCCCGCAGTATTCGCGAGCCGCGTTCGCGAATAGTGCGGGCTGGCCGCATCAACCGACACACCAGGGGAGGACGCCATGGCCACCGTGCAAGCAGAGCCGTACGGGTTCGAGTTCGATCCACGGACGACCGCCCTACTCGTCATCGACATGCAGCGCGACTTCGTCGACCCCGGCGGGTTCGGGGAGGCCCTGGGCAACGACGTGTCGCTCCTGCGCCGGGCGGTGCCCCCCACCGAGCGCGTCCTCATGGCCGCGCGCGAAGCGGGCCTCGCCGTCATCCACACCCGCGAGGGCCACCGGCCCGACCTCTCCGACTGCCCCCCCACCAAGAAGGCCCGCGGCCGCCTCAAGACCGGGATCGGCGACCCCGGCCCCATGGGGCGGATCCTGGTCCGGGGCGAGTACGGGCACGACATCGTGGACACCCTCCGCCCCGCGCCCGGCGAGCCGATCATCGACAAGCCCGGCAAGGGATCCTTCTACGCCACCGACCTGGACACCATCCTCAAGAACCGCGGCATCAAGCAGCTGGTGGTCTGCGGCGTGACCACCGAGGTCTGCGTCCACACCACCGTACGCGAGGCCAACGACCGCGGCTACGACTGCCTTGTGCTGGAGGACTGCGTGGCCTCCTACTTCCCCGAGTTCCAGCGGGTCGCCCTGGAGATGATCAAGGCGCAGGGAGGCATCTTCGGCTGGGTGAGCAGCTCCGCCCGCTTCCTCGAGGCGCTGTCTCAGGCCCGGTCGGCCGCCAAGCGCTGAGCGCCCTAGCCCGCAGCATGCACGAACTCCTTCGTGACCACTGCGGGAATGACCAAACCCCAATTCTCAATGACCAAGAGGGAACACACCCGACTGACGGGAGCGATTAGCCCGGAGAATTCATGGGCACTTTCATGAATTGTCCGGGCTAGAGGAGGGTTCCGATGGCACAGGCCGCGGTCGCGCAGGATCGGGTCCGCTTGTGGGTGCCGGGCGACTGGAACGCATTCTTCGGGTTGTTCACCAACGTGGCCCTCAACGTCATCGTGCTGACCGGGCTCGTGCTCGGGGTCATCAAGCTGCCCGGGTCCCTGGTTTACGGGCGCATTCTGCCGGCGCTGGGGATCGCGCTCCCCCTCGGAAATCTCTACTACGCCTACCTCGCCTACCGCCTGGCCCAGCGCGAGCGGCGCACCGACGTGACGGCGATGCCCTACGGGCCCAGCGTCCCCCACATGTTCATCGTGGTGTTCCTGATCATGCTCCCGACCCTCATCAAGACGGGCAACCCCGTCGCTGCCTGGCAGGCGGGGCTCGCCTGGTGCTTCGTGATCGGGGTCATCATCCTGATCGGGGCCTTCGTGGGTCCCACCATCCGCAAGTACACCCCGCGGGCGGCCATGCTGGGCACGCTGGCCGGCATCTCGGTGACCTTCATCTCGATGCGGCCCGCCTTCCAGAGCTGGGAGGTGCCCTGGGTGTCGTTCATTTCGCTCGGCATCGTCATGGTGAGCTGGCTGGCGAACGTATCGCTCCCCGGCAACGTGCCCGGCGGCCTGGTGGCGGTCCTGATCGGCACCGCCATCGCCTGGATCGCCGCCCTGCTCGGCTGGAGCGGCTACATGCAGCCCACCGCGGTGGGCCAGGCCCTGGCGCAGTTCGGCCTGCGGCTCCCCATCCCCTCGACCGACGTGTTCGCCGGCCTGGCCGATATCGGCCCCCTGCTGGTGACGGCGATCCCACTCGGGATCTATAACTTCACCGAGGGCATGAACAACGTCGAGAGCGCGGCGGCGGCCGGGGACAACTACAACCTGCGCAGTATCCTGTTGGCGGACGGCATCGGCGCAGTGGTTGGATCTGTGCTCGGGAGCCCCTTCCCGCCGGCCGTGTACATCGGCCACCCGGGCTGGAAGAGCATCGGCGGCCGCGTGGGCTACTCGCTGGCCACGGGGATCTGCACGGCCCTGGTGTGCTTCCTCGGCCTGGTGGCCACCCTGCTGGCCGTGGTCCCGCTGGTGGCGGTGCTCCCCATCCTCCTCTACATCGGCCTCGTCATCACGGCGCAGGCGTTCCAGGCGACCCCGCGCGAGCACGCGCCCGCGGTCGTGCTGGCACTGATCCCGAATGTCGCCTCCTGGGGGACGCTCCTGGTGGACAGCGCGCTGAACGCCGCCGGGACCACCGCCGACAAACTCGGCATGGACAAGCTGGCGAACTCGGGCCTCGTATACCGCGGCATGGAGCTGCTGGGCGGGGGCGCGATCCTGGCCGGCATGGTGCTGGCGGCAATCGCGGCCTTCATCATCGACCGGGAATTCAAGTCGGCGACGCTCTACGCCGCGGCCGGGGCGGTCCTCTCCTTCTTCGGGTTCATCCACGGGGCGCGCCTCGGCGTCGGCGAATCCTGGGAGGTGGCCCTCGGTTACCTCCTGCTGGCCGCCATCTGCTGGGCCATGGCCCAGCGCGAGGCGGCGGTGCCCGCCGCCTAACTCGGAAGATTCCCGGAGGTCGGCATGAATGCCGGGAGCCAATTGGCCGAGATGAGGACGATCGAGCTCGCCGTGAACGGGACGCTGATGCGCGGTCTCGAGCTGAACGGCAACCTCGTCGAGGTCGGCGCCCGCTTTCTCTGCGAGACCACCACGGAGTCCGCCTACCGGCTATTCTCCATCGGGGACCGCCACCCGGCCATGATCCGCGTGGCCGCGGCAGGCGCCGCCATCGCCGTGGAGGTCTGGGCCGTCCCGCCGGAGGGGATCGCCGCCATCCTCCAGCGCGAGCCCCCGGGCCTGTGCATCGGGAAGGTCCGGCTGACGGACGGACGAGAGGTCCTCGGCGTCCTGGGCGAGCCGCTCCTCTGCGAGGGCCAGCGCGAGATCACCGCCTTCGGCGGCTGGCGCGCGTACCTCGCAGCCCGGGGGACGTGAGCAGGGCGCTCACATCCCATGTTCAACACATCTCTTCCTCTTCGGCAGATTCCAATACGTGTCGGCCGCTAGCCGTGTGGTATCCTCCCCCGTGGGCCCGCGGGTTTTCGTCGGGCCGTCGAATCGTTCATCCCGTGGCACGGCAACACGAAGAGGAGGGCAGCACGATGGGCGACCGCAGACCCCAAGGTCACTGGCTTGATCGGAAGCTCAGCCGCCGGAGCGTCCTGGCCGCACTAGCCGCCGGTGCCGCTGCGGGATTGGTGGGAACCCGCCCACGGCCCGCCGCTGCGGCCGGCGCCACCAAGATCCCCATCCGGCTGGGGCACATCGCCGCCCCCAACCAACCCCCCGACCAGGCCGCCAAAAAGTTCTCGGCCCTGGCGGCCGAGAAGTCCAAGGGCGAGCTGGACATCCAGGTCTTCCCGGGCTCGCAACTCGGCGCGGAGCCGCAACTCTTTCAGGGCGTGCGCACCGGCACCATCGAGATGTGTCTCAACGGCGAGGGCCAACTCAGCACCGTCGACCCGCGCTTTAACATGTACATTGTACCGTTCCTGATCCCCAACGCCGCCTCGTACGAGAAGCTGCTTAAGTCCGAGCTGAGCAGGAAGATCATGGACGAGTTCGTCCAGAAGAGCGGCGGCATCCGCGTCATCGGTGGCTGGTACCGATCGGCCCGCCACATCGGCCACAAGACCAAGGCCATCCGGAACCCCGACGAGGCCAGGGCCGTGAAGCTCCGGGTGGCCGAGGTGCCGCTCTACATCGACGCCTACCGCGACATCGGCTTCGCGGTGACGCCCATGAACTGGGGCGAGCTGTACACCGCCCTCCAGCAGGGCGTGGTCGATGCCATGGAGGCACAGCTCGAGTGGTTCACTGGTTCGAGCCTCTTCGAGGTGGAGAAGGCCCTCACACTCACGGGCCACGCCTATGGCAATTACGTCTGCGAAGTGAACGACCAGTTCTTCCAGAGCCTGAGCAAGGCCAATCAGCAGGCGCTGATGGAGGCCTACGCCGAGGCTACCGCCGTCAACGAGCAGCTGGTCAAGCAGTGGGACAAGGACCAGCTCGCCGTCCTGCAAGGCAAGGGCATGCAGGTCACCATGCCCGAGCAGGTCGACAAGCAGGCGTTCCAGAAGATCGTCCTGGAGAAGTCCATCCCCCGCTACGAGGCGAGGTGGGGCAAGGGCTACATCGACCAGATCCAGAAGTACTTCTAACCCGGTTAATTCACGATAGTGCCCGTGAATTTTCCGGGTTAAACGAGGAGAACGCCTATGGCGGAGACCGGCGTCCAGGCCGCGGCCCGAGTCGGACCCGCCGTCCGCTCGACCCCGGCCCGCGCCCTGGCCCGGTTGGTCGCCTTCTGCGCTGGCGTTCTGCTGGTGGGGATGACGGTCATCGTGCTGCTGGGGGTCTTCTACCGTTACGCTCTCGGCGACCCCATCTTCTGGATCGAGGAAGTCTCGCGCTACGTCTTTGCCTACATCGTCTTCCTGGGCGCCGCCCTCAGCACCCATCGCCGGGGTCACATGGCCGTCGATCTCCTCATGAACAAGCTGCCACAGCGGGTCAAAGGCAGCTGGCACGTGGCGCTCGACATCATCGTCGCCACGGTGCTCCTCTTCGTGCTGGTGAAGGGCTGGCAGTTCACCCTGCTCAGCCAGATCCTGATCAGCACGGCCCTGCACATTCCCCAGAGCGTCTTCTTCTTCTGCGTGCCGCTGGGCGCTGCCTTGATGCTGCTGTTCATGATCCTGGATTCCCTGGAGAGGCCGAGCCGGCGCTTCGACGGCGCCATCGCCGTCGCCGCCGCGGGTCTCGTCTTCTTCCTCGCCGGCGCCGGCAAGACCCCTCCCGTCAACGTCGCCAGCCTGGGGGCCCTGGCGGCGGCCTTCGTGCTCCAGATCCTGGGCGGCGTGCCCATCGCCTTCGGCATGCTCTCCAGTACTCTGCTCTTCGTCCTGCTCAAGGGCGGCGTCCCGCTCACCATGATGCCCCAGTTCCTAGGGGGCGGCGTGGATTCCTTCCCCCTGCTGGCGGTGCCGTTCTTCATCCTGGCCGGTGCCCTGATGGAGACCGGCGGCATCTCCATGCGCCTGGTCAACCTGGCCAAGGACCTGGTGGGCTGGGTGCGCGGCGGCCTGGGGATGGTCGTGGTGGTATCCGAGTACCTGTTCTCGGGCATCTCGGGCTCCACCACGGCCGACGTGTCGGCCATCGGCTCGCTGATGATCCCCGCCATGGTCAAGGCCGGTTACAAGCCCGAGCTCGCGGTGGCCATCGTGTCGGCGGCCACGTCGATGGGCATCCTGGTCCCCCCCTGCATCGCGATGATCATCCTGGGGGTGCTGACCGGGCTCTCGGTGGGAGCCCTCTTCGTGGGGGGATTCCTCCCGGCGGCCGTGATTGCCCTGATGATCATGGCCTACATCTACCTCCAGGCCCGGCGCACCGGGCTCCCGGCCGAGCCACGACCGAGCCTGCGCCACGTCGCCCTGGTGTTCTGGCGGGCGATCATCCCGATCATGATGCCGGTGATCATCTTCGGCGCCATCCTGGGCGGGGTGGCCACGCCCACCGAGGCCTCGGCAGTGGCGGTGCTCTACGCCTTTCTGGTGGGCGTGCTGGTCTATAAGGAGATCAAGCTGCGGGAGGTCCCCCGCATCCTCACCGACACGGCCGTGACTACCGGCATGGTGATGTTCATCATCGCGGCGGCCACCGTGCTGGCCTGGATTCTGACCCGCGAGAACGCGCCGGTGGTGCTGGCCCAGTGGATCCTCGCCCACGCCTCCCAGCCCTGGCTGTTCCTCCTGCTGAGCAACGTCGTTTTCATCATCCTGGGAGCGGTGCTGGAAGGCGTGCCGCTGATGATCATCCTGATCCCCCTGCTGATGCCAGCC
>Ga0335070_10003825_pt1 | contig 17543 bp, 17 predicted proteins | sample Lox_Sample_13_FD_206722 | JGI IMG/M metagenome (GOLD analysis project Ga0335070, IMG submission 206722) | Soil microbial communities from Loxahatchee National Wildlife Refuge, Florida, United States - Lox_Sample_1.3 | ecosystem: Environmental > Terrestrial > Soil > Wetlands | place: USA...
TCTTTTTTCAGGGACATGGGATCCTCCTCTCTCAGGAACACTTTCTACCCCATTTCCCTAACAAATTACAACCTATGTTTTGGTAGATGAATTCAGAAAAATGCCCCAATTAGGAACATTGCCTGCTTCAGAGATTATTTCCTTAAGGACAATGCTTCGGAAAATGCTTCAGTTGTAAGGAACCTCTTGTCATGAAACCTGGTATCATCTATAAAAAAGTTGGCCATCTTAACAAAAGATCGCAAAGGGCATGGCGCATAGCGTTGATTACCAGGGTCTAAGACTTTGGTCATTGAGTTATTTGGTCATTGCGTTATTGAGTCACTCATTGGTTATTGAATTATTAGGTTACTAAGTCATTGCTGAAGGCTCCTGCCTGCTCCAAGGACATAACTCCGTAAGTAATTGAGTAATTGGGTCATCAAGTTGATGGTAAAGCTAAAGAATAAATGTAACGCTTGACTGGATTTTTCAGTCAACTTCTTCCCCCTCTGACTTAATTTTTAAGTCAAGTGAACGCTTTGGGGTCAGGCTTGAGAAATTGAGATTTGGTGTCGTCCGTAAAAAAGTCGGCCGGGAATTCGGGCGTTGAGTCAATAAGCGATTGAGTGATCAGGCAAGTGGTAACGTCGAGAGTCATTAAGGATCAACTGACTGGGTATATAGCCCAAGGGTCCAAAGTCTCTGACTGGCCGGCAACGTGCGCTGTCAAGCGCACAATACGCCATCACATCCTCATAAAAAGCTACCGGTCTTCGATTCAAGGCAAGCAACCGCATCCACATCACCTTCTTCCCATGCTTTGAACCGCGCCTCTTAAATAACTTCTTTTGACAAACTATGATGAAAGAGATAAGATTACGCAAAATGCATTACGCGAGGTGCGTAATATGAAGAATCCTTTTCAATACGGGGGTGTGGTCCGGGGCGACGCTTTCTGTAACCGCAGGAAGGAAGTGGAAGATCTTTTAAGAGCGATGGAAAGCGGTGAGAAATTATTCGTCTACTCCGAACGGCGTTTCGGTAAGACCTCGTTGGTGCGATTTGCACTTGATAAACTCCCCAAGAAGCAATACGTGAGTGCCTATGTCGATTTGTGGCCAACGGATGGGGCGCTCTCTTTTGCGGCGGTGACAGCGAAGGCGATTGCAGAGTCGATGAGCACCCGAGCGGAGAAAATGCTGGAAATAGCAAAGTCCTTCTTCGGACGGCTTTCACCGAGCATCACCATCAACGATCAGGGAAGACCGGAGATCACGTTCGGCAGCAAAAGATTCGGAGAGTCGGGACCGGAATTGAACGAGGTCCTCGAGGCGCCTCGAAAGATTGCGGCTCAGAGAAGGGGAAAGGTAGTCGTTGTGTTTGATGAGTTTCAGCAGATTTTAGAATACGGGAGTGATAAGGTCGAGCGACAGCTGCGAAGTATCATCCAAACCCAGGCCGATGTGTCTTACATCTTTCTCGGCAGCCGGAGACATTTGATTCAAAAGATGTTTTTGGACCGATCGCGTCCACTTTATCGTGCGGGGGGCCATTATCCGTTAGGACCGATTGAGGAGAGACAATGGCTCCCCTTTGTCCGGAAGAGGTTCCAGGATGGAGGCAAGAAGATCGGCGACAAACAGATTCACTCGATCTGCCGGCTGACCGAAGGGCATCCTTTCTACACTCAACACTTGTGCCATGTTTTATGGGACCTTTGTGAATCAAAAGGACAGATTTCGGAGGACTTGATTGAATCAGCTGTCGGGACCCTTCTCGCCCATGAAGGCTACGCCTATACCACGCTTTGGGAATCTTTTGCCATCAATCAACGCCGATTCTTGAGAGGATTGGCATCCGAACCGATGTGGGTGAAACCCTTCGCATCAGATTTTATTCAACACCACGGTCTAAGATCGGCATCGAACGCGCAAAGGGCTATTGAATCCCTCCTGGAAAGAGACGTCATTGACCGTGATAACGGCTCATTCATTATTATCGATCGGTTTTTCAAAGTCTGGATACAGAAAACACAAAGTGGAAAATAGTCAAACCAGGGGGGCTCTGCAGGGGGTCTCGGGTCGGACCAAGTGAACGGCTTGATCGAACAAATCATTTCGAGAAAAAAAGGCATTGATTCCAGGCTTAGAACGCCAATTTGAAGGTCGAAATCGCTGAGAGTGAAAGGCAGTGTTTACCCCCAAAGCTGCAAGCTCAAAAGAATTCCAAAGCGCCTGACTGAATTATTCAGTCAAGAGTTCTAAAAGAAGATTAGTTGGGGGTTTGGTATCATCCATAAAAAAAGTTGGGCGGTAATTCGGGCAGTGAGTCAATAAGCGATTGAGTGATCAGGCGAGTGGTAACGTCGAGAGTCATTAAGGATCAACTGACTGGGTATATAGCCCAGGGGTCCAAAGTCTCTGACTGGCCGGCAACGTGCGCTGTCAAGCGCACAATACGAAACACAATACCCTCTCCTGGAAGCACAATTTGAAGTGCTTCCAAATTCAGTCAACTCCTAAAGAACATATTAATTGACAGGCTTCCAGTGCTATTTAAAAGGCTTGCCAACGCCTTCTCTGCGTTATATCCTAAACAAAGTGAAGAAAAGAGGTTACTGGATGCCATGTTGTTGGTCATTCCAAGGTAGGAGGTGACGGTAAATGAAGGGTGACGGCGATCTGCTCAAAAAAGTGGTGGATCGAATTTTGGCTGTCGCAAAACCAGAACGAATCATTTTATTCGGTTCAGCAGCGGCAGGCTCGATGACTCGGGACAGCGATTTGGATCTACTGGTTATCGAGCGTGGATTTGAAAGCCATCGGGAAGAAGGTACCCGATTACGTGAAGCACTCCGGGACCTTGGCATTCCTGTAGATGTTTTTGCTATGACCCCTGAGCGCTTTGAAGAGACCAAAGGAGTCATTGGCGGATTAGCCTATCCTGCAAATAAGTATGGGAAGGTGATTTATGAAGCCCCCTGAAGTAGTAAAAGAAGAATTTACGCGCGAATGGGTTCAGAAGGCCGAAACCGATTTTAAGACCGCGGAACATCTCTGCCAAAGCAGTCCTGATTTTGCGGAGGGAGCGGCATTCCATTCTCAGCAGGCAGCGGAAAGTCAGATGTAGAATTACGGTTTGATAGATTTTTGACCTTCAACGAACCCTTTCTCAAATATTTTTAGACTTACTTCTCGAAACTTTTGGGGTGTTACTCGTTCGATAGCGTCTCTGAGTTTATCATGGGGAAAGGGAAACCTGGGATGGCACGTAGCAAAACCGATAAGGGCAATATTGGCCGATTGGGGCGATCCCATTTCCCTTGCTAATTGATCCGCTCCAACCACATACGTTTCGATCCCTTTTTCCTTGAGGTATGTCGTGATTTCCTGGTTCATATAGTCCGGATCTGAGGCATTGATAAAGCAGAGACCGCCTTCTCGACCATTCAGGGATGGCTTGAGATAGTAAAGGGTTTTATAAGCCTCATTCTTTTCAAGGGAGAGGAGGATGTCAGCACTCCCCTTCTTGACAAGGGGACTATCGAAATTTCCAATTTTCAAATGGGTCATCACTGAGCCTCCCCGCTGGCTCATCCCGTGGTCTTCGGAACCAATCAGGGGATATCCTTCTCGAAGGGCAAAGGCCGCGAATATCCGTGTCACCAGGAGAACACCCTGTCCACCCACACCCGAGATGATCATCTGAATGTTCATGTCGCTCCCCAACTTCTGGTTTCTTCGGCGAGCCCACCGGATTTCATAATTCCTGAACCCATGAGCAACGCCTTCAAATCCCAAGTTCCAAATGACAAATCCCAAATAAATTCCAAACTCCAATTTTTAATGATCAAATCAATCTTTTAAGAAGTTTGAATCTTGGTAATTGGAATTTATTTGTTATTTGGTGCTTGTCATTTGGTGCTTGATCAACTGGCCTTGAAAATCCCTCCCTGGCCACAGACCTGCACGCAAAGACCGCAGTCCACACAGGTCAATCGGTCGATCTTCACTCGGCCATCCTTTCCTCTTATCAGGGACGGGCACTCGAATCGTTTAAGACAGTACCCGCACCCAATACAGGCCCCCACGGCCGGCATATCGATGGCTGAGGTAGGACACTCCTGGACACAAACGCGACAACCGGTACATTTGTTGTAATCGATGACATAGCCGTCCTCGGTCTTGGAAATCGCCCCTTCGGGACACTGGATCATACACGTGTCGCATTCGCAACAAGCCTCCTCTTGATACACAGGTAAAAGGGATTTATCCATCTCTCCGCTTTTCACCTGTGGAAGCCCCTTTTCAGGTGGAGGCGTATGACGGATTTCCACCTTGATGGGATTCACCTTAAGCTGCTCTCTTTGATAGATGATGCAGGGATAACGGGCGATGAGAACAGCCATTCCGCCATCTCGTTGCTGAGTGTATTTGTACGCTTTTTGGGCTTCCTGGATCATCCCCTTGATATCATAAGGATTGACAACGCGGATGTATTTGACCCCACACCCCTTCACCAGGTCTTCAAGAGAAAGGGATTGACCAGAATGACCGTCAGCCGTGGTTCCGGACTCAGGCGTCGGTTGCATGCCTGTCATGGCTGTAATGGAGTTGTCGAGAATCACGAGGATGAAACGGGAGCCATTATAGACAGCATTCAGGAGTCCTGGAGCACCGGAATGATAGAAAGTCGAATCTCCGATGGTGGCAATGATGGGAATGTCTTTACCATCTTGATGGTAAGCCTGGTAGAGGCCACTGGCAAAGGTGATGGCGGCCCCCATGTCGTGACAGGTATCGACTGATTCCAAATTCATTCCCAGGGTATAACAACCAATATCGCTGGGAAAGATCCCGTTAGGGAAAGCTTTCTTAAGGGCATAAAAAGAAGAGCGATGAGGACATCCGGAGCAAAGGGTTGGCCGACGAAGAGGCAAGCCAAGCCCAGCCACTAATTTCTCAAGAGGCACTGTAGAAGGAATTTCCCTTACAGGAATGGAGAACTCTTCGCACAGATCAGAGATCACTTGGGTAATGACTTCGGGAAGCATTTCTCCTTCGTTGGGGATTCTTCCATCTAATCTTCCGGTGATTTTCGACTTGTCCCGTATTTGAAGCTCGATGACCGGTTCGGTCTCTTCGAGGATTAACACATGATCACACTTCTCAATAAAATGCTCCACAATCTCAGCAGGAAAAGGGAAAGGAGTTCCTATTTTAAGGATAGGTATATCTTCCTGTATGCCCAGTTCCGGAAGAACATCCCGAGCTATGGCATAACCAATTCCACCAGCGATGATTCCCAAAACCGCCTTCTCCCGATCATTCTCAATAAAATTGAGAGAGGTCATGGAATTAAACTCTTCGGCAATCTTTTGGAGCTTCCTGTTAAGCTGTTTATGGAGGAGAAATCGATATCTGGGTGTTGCGCTCCATCGCTGTGGATCGTGTGGAAAGTTGGCTTTCCTTGCAACTTTGATAATGGGGTTGAACGTGATCGCTTGCTGGGCATGGGAGACCCTCAACACAGGACGAAGGATGACGGGAATCTGATATTTTTCGGAAAGTTCAAAGGCGATCGGTAACATCTGTTGGGCTTCTTTTGGATTGGCTGGATCGAAAACCGGAACCTTTGCAAACATCGCCATAAAGCGAGTGTCCTGTTCGGTCTGGGAGGAAAAGGGTCCGGGATCGTCGCAACTGATGATCACAAAACCGCCTATCGTTCCAATGTAGGCGGCACTCATCAGAGGATCCGTTGCGACATTGAGCCCCACTTGCTTCATGGCCACAGCAGCTCGCTTGCCCGTATAGGAGGCCACCAATGCGTTTTCGAAAGCCACCTTTTCGTTGGTGGACCACTCAACATAGATGTCCAGGTTATCTTCCTTTTTGAAATGGACCACAGCAGGAAGGATTTCCGAACTCGGAGTTCCTGGATAAGCTGCAAAAAATTGACATCCGCTCTCCACGATCCCCCTGGCAATCACTTCATTTCCAAGTAAAACCCTTTTTTCTTCCTCCGACATTTCTCTCTCATCGACTATAGATAAGTTGACTCACGTCGGTTTCTCTCCATCCTAATCTCAATAATCCCACAAAAAAGTCGTCACTCCGGTGAAAACCGGAGTCCAGAGAATTTGTAATCCTTTTTAAATACTGGATTCCGGAAATTTCGCCGGAATGACGATTGGTAGCGTTTTTCGATTTCTTACGACTTCATCAATCTTGATATCTTAAATTTTAACTGATTCGATGAAGGACCTCAATTCCTTTCTGAAGCGTTTCATCTGATGCGGCAAATGAGATCCTGACATGGGTATTTCTTTTGGAAAAGACGCTGCCGGGCACAATGAAGAGATTCTGTTGGATGGCTCTTTCTACAAAGGCCTCCGCGTTTCCTCCCGGGACCTCCGGAAAGATATAAAAAGCCCCTTGTGGTTTTTGGACATTAAACTTTCCTTTTAGCCCGTCGTAGATCAAATCTCTTTTCTTTTTATAAGCTTTAATATGATCATCCACATTGAAGTCCAAGGCCTTGGTCGCTGCTTTCTGAGCAAAGGAGTTAACGCTGGAGAATGTATATTGCTGAAGGGTGATCATCTGTTGGAGGATCTCCTTGGGACCAGCCGTATAACCCAGTCTCCATCCAGTCATTCCCCACCCCTTTGAGAATCCGCCGAACGTTAATGTGTTCTCATAGAATTGTCCGATGCAGGGGCAGGAAGGGGCGTCGAAAACAAAGTTATCGTAGATGTCATCGGAGAGAATTAAGAGATTTCTTTCCCGGGCCATCCTGACCACTCCCATCAGGTCTTCCTTTGGAAAGATCGCCCCAGTTGGATTATTTGGACTGTTAATGATAATCAACTTCGTCTTCTTCGATAATTTCTTAACGAATTCTTCTTCCCTCAGTCGAAAATCAGGATAGGTATCGACGAAGACAGGAACCCCTCCCATCAGAAGAACCTGATATTCATACATCACAAAAAATGGATCGGGGATGACGACCTCGTCGCCCGGGTTGATCAGGGCAAGGCTGGCCAGGAGAAGACCTCCGGTCACTCCCGCTGTGACCATCACCTCTTCGAAATGGACCCCCTTCTTCTTTAAATGGGAGGCGATCTTTTCCCTCAACTCAGGGATACCCTGCGTGGGAGTATATTTGTTGAACCCCTTTTTGATCCATGCAACGCCTTCCTCTTTGAGAGGTTCCGGGATATCGAAGTCGGGTTCTCCGATACTGAGATTGATGGGATCTTTCATCTGGCGTGCCAGATCGAAGATTCGCCTCACCCCAGATGGTTTAATATTTCTCAGCCGGTCAGAGATCAGCATTTGGTTACTCTCCCTCTTCTTTTATCTTCTTTGCTTTTTCGACGAGTTCGAGAATGGTATCAAGCCTCGTCTTGGTCGGGGGTGTCAAGGCACATTGAATTTGGTCCATTGAATAATGTTCGCCCAGGAATTTTGATATCTCTATTCTAAATTCCCAGCAAACCATAATCTTTCGGCACGGAAGATCTTCGTTAACGGTTCGACAATACCGGAAGGGAATTTCGCCGCCTAATTGAGGGCAGCGGATGATGAGGGCATCATGTTCTTCAATCATGGGTGCACCGGTAGACTTTGAGGAATTTGGTACAAGCCATAAAATAAAAAAATCCTACGGGCCCAGAAGGCCCGTAGGATTCCATCATTCATTTATCCAACGACTTTCCCCATCTTCATAATCTTGGGTTTCGGCCATCCTTCAATATCCTTCAGGGATTTCCTCATCTCTTCCTCTGGCAACGGATAGTCAATGAGTTTTCCGCTGAAATAAGATTCATAACCACCGAGATCCATGATGCCATGGCCGCTCCAATTAAGTAGGATAACTTTCTCTTTTCCCTCTTCCTTAGCCTTTTTCGCTTCTTCAACCACCACGGAGATGGCATGACTGGTCTCCGGAGCAGGAATGAAGCCTTCGGTTCTGGCCCAGAGGACCGCATTGGCATAGCACTCCAGTTGATTGTAGGCCCGAGGCTCCAAGAGTTCGTCAATGATCAATTGGCTGACGAGGGGAGCCATCCCATGATAGCGAAGTCCTCCCGCATGGATGGGTGCCGGGATAAAGGAATGTCCGAGGCTGTACATCGGAACCATGGGTGCCATTCCCACGTTATCTCCAAAGTCATAGACAAATGGTGCTCTCGTCATGGTGGGGCAAGAAGTTGGCTCCGCGGGAATGATGGTAATCTTGGCACCGTTGATCTTGTCAAGGACAAAAGGAAAGGCGAGGCCAGCAAAGTTGCTTCCTCCACCCGCACACCCGGTCACGATATCGACCTTTTTCTCGCCAAATTTCTCTAACTGCTTCTTGGCCTCGAGACCGATGATGGTCTGGTGCATGAGGACATGGTTCAAGACACTTCCAAGAGAGTATCGAGTGTCTTTTGATGTGACGGCATCTTCAACCGCCTCGCTGATGGCAATCCCGAGACTTCCAGGAGAATCCGGGTGCGCCTCCAGAATCTTTCTCCCCGCCTGGGTGTCTTTGCTCGGGCTGGGAACACAGTTGGCTCCCCAGGTATTCATCATCAACCGGCGATAAGGTTTTTGGTCATAACTGATCCTGACCATATAGACCTTACACTCCAAGCCAAAGAGACAGCAAGCAAAACTAAGTGCGCTTCCCCATTGCCCTGCACCGGTCTCCGTCGCAATCCGTTTAATCCCGAAAACCTTGTTGTAATAAGCCTGTGCAACGGCTGTGTTCGGCTTATGGCTTCCCGGAGGGCTCACCCCTTCATCCTTGTAATAAATCCTGGCGGGTGTCCCCAGGGCCTTTTCTAATGCATAAGCCCGACGAAGAGGAGTAGGCCTCCAGATAAGGAGTTTCTCCATCACTTCCTGGGGAATGTCAATCCACCGATCCTTGGTGTTGACTTCCTGTTCTATTAGATTCATGGGGAAGACAGGGGCAAGGTCTTGGGGACCGATCGGTTGCCTTGTTCCTGGGTGGAGGGGCGGTTGCAGGGGGGTGGGTAAGTCTGCCTGAATATTGTACCATTGCTTGGGAATTTCGTCTTCTCTAAGAAAAACTTTAAACTCCTTCATAATCTCCTCCTTTCATTCCTGTGAGAATTCAATCAAACAACCAACAACCTCTGTTCTATAATCACCTCCTCCTCCCCCTCCGCCACTTGATCTCAGCCCTTGCTCCTTGAGGACTAACTTTCCTGATATCAACAAGCGACGCTGTTGTCAAGGTATTTTTACCTATCCGGTAATTAGAGAGTTGCAGAGGCCACTAAATAATGTCCGGTTTGTGCCACATCGTTAACATAACTTCAGGGTAAATATCCAATCCCTTCTACTTGCCTCTTTTCTGGATGATGGTTCTCATAGAATTTTTTGTATTCATCAAGTGAATCGTAGGGCCCATGAATTCCGGTGATATCCTTATACGGAGTTCCATAATCCATGACGTAAAGCTTGCCATCCTTCTTAAACGAGCAGACGTAACGGTTAAACACACTCGGCCGAACGACAATCACCACGGTTTGTGCCTTGTAGGATGGATTGATTTGATTAAGGGTCCTTTTTGAAAACTCGGCAGCATCAATGTAGATCCCGGATTTAAGTTGAAAGGTCTCCTCAGGAGTCCTCGGGGTAGGTAATGTCCCCTCAAATTTTTTATATCTTTCCACATCAAAAGAAAAATCCTTCTCCATCCATTTCACTAAATCTTGGTAAGTTTTCCATTCAGAGATTGCTTCAGCATAGGTCTTCTCCGGAGAAGGTCTCACCGTGGTAACCCTCTGCGGAGGGGTCTTTTCAGGAGGGGGTTTCGCTGGGGAAGCTTTCTCCGTCTGAGCTTCCTTGGGATAGATTCTTACTTTGGCGGGGGCGCAGGCAAGAGGGACAAGAGCATAAGTGAGCAATACTGAAATGATCAGAGTAACCTTAAAACAATCCTTTTTCTTCTTCATTTTACTGTTCTCTTCATTCTACGGTTTGTCACGTAAAGTTTCTTATGTCATTCCCTCTTGCCGATTTTCCACAAATTTTAAGAAATCCAGCCCTGTCTGCGGGAAGCTTTTTATCAGTCCCCATTGTTGACGCTTTTCACTGGTGATTCAAGTAATCCACTGGTCTCATCTTATTGAATCAAAGGAGTAAAATCAAAGCAGATCTAAATTTAAAATACGCACTTGCCGAGCTAAGTATCTATGAACTGGTAAGAGAAGATTTTCTTCAAAATAAAGAACCACGCCCACAGGACGAGGCTTTAGAACCTAAATTCTAAAACCCAAAACCGAGATCCCGAAACAAGTTCGGGATGACAAAAAGATGAGAACCGAATTCTCTTGTCATGCTTCTGAACTTGTTTCAGCATCTGATTTATTTTTTCTGCTTTCAGCAGACGCACCTTTCATCTCCGTCCATCCCCTCAAGACGGGACAGGCACGACGGGGTTTTCAGATGCGGTCTTAATAAAAAACCTAACTCTTTCAAACTGGCTATCCCACACTCCTTTAGGGCAAGTGGTTGAAGATTACTGATTGAAGGAATTGATCGACAAACGAGGTATGTTTGCCGATCAATTCGTCTGTTTCTCCTTCAACTCATCCCACTTGTAATCGATTAGTTCAAGAAGTACGTTGTTTACCTTCTTCGGATGAATGAAGGCAAATTCACAGTCCCTGAACGGCCTGGTTTTCTCTCCTCCCGGAGCGGGGATCAAGGGGTAATCCTTCGACTCCAGCTCCTTTATGGCTTCTCTCGTATTATCCACATTGAAGCTGATGATCATCACCCCTTCGCCGTTTTTTTCTATCCATTTCGCCACCGGACCATCGGGGGTAGTCGATTCCATGAGCTCGAATCCTATCCCACCCAACCAGTACCTTGCGACCCGGATCTTTTCAGGCTCATCGATATAAGGATCGTCCGGTTCCGATCTTCCCATGATGGGCTCCCATACTTTCCTTGCCGCATCCAGGTCCTTTACTGCTATGCATATATGGTCGATTTTATTAATTTTCATTGTTTTCTTCCTTCTCGAAAAGAGCGGGGGCTCCACTCTCATGCCTGAGAAGGTGACCTTCTCGAAAGGAGTGCTCCTCGCTCCATCAGGGCAGACGCGGTCGCACTGGTTGCAGTCTCTTATCTTGCTGTTGCCCCTGGCTGAGCGAATAACGCGCTTGCGTACGCCTTAATCGTGGTGCGGATATAAACTCGGCCTAATTTTAGAATAACTTATTTACCGGGGTCGTAGCATATTTGTCTTATTCATTTGCGATTGTAATATACACCTTTTTACAAAATCTGTAAACTATTTAGTACAGAAAGTGCGACACAGTCCTAGTTGGCGGTATCGGAAGATGAATATATCTTGCCACTGTACGTAACAAAACGATAATTGATTCTGAAAGGATTCAGGGTCATTATCTGCCTGTAATTTCTTTGGTATTGGGAAAAGGAGGCAGAGATGACCTTGGAGCGAGAATCTTTTGATAGTGATCGGGATTACCCTGGGAAGCAGCGACTCCTTAATCGGATTGTACGGAGGATTGAGGAACAGGCTCTTCCCGGTGCGCCGGATGTGGAACAATATTTTCAGCGCCTACATCGGCGAAACGTCAGTGTTCATACTCTAAAAAGTGCCCTCACCACGACTCAAGATTTTTTATCCTTTCTCCGGAATCACGGGAGGCCCCGCCTCTCTTCTCTCCCATCCAAGAAGACCTGGAAGCCTTTGTGGAGTCGCACCAGGACCGAGGATTAACACCGCTCTCGGTCGAGGGCAATCTGCGGCAAGTTCAAACATTTCTTCGGTACTTGATCACAAGGGAAATTATTTCTTCCGATGTCCTGGCCCGGCCGCTTCGGATCAAGGTATTGGCGACTTCACAGAGAGTGAAGTCGGGCTTTCTATGTGACCTGAAGATTTCAAATCGAAATCGAGTATAACGGCGAATGGAGCGACGGCGCGCCGAGACCTTTCGCCCGGCACCAAAACATGTGGTCGCCCTGAATGACGAAACTGAAGTCGCCCCTACTCCACACTTAAAGGACTTTCAATAAGCTACGGACACAAATCACGGGCACGGACACGTGTGCTTTCCCTATTACTTCGTGATTCTAATCCAGTCGGTCAGCCTTTCAACGGTTCCATCAGGACGGATTTTCCCGTAGAATACGTGTTTCCCTCCTTGTCTTTCGTTTGCGCTATAGCTGATCGGCGGACCAATCCCTTTCCAATCCTTCAAAGTCTCCATGGCCTTTACAAGGTTCTCCGTTGTCAGGTTCTTCCCAGCCCTTCTCACCCCTTCCACAAAGGGTTCGGCGAACATGATCCCACCATAATAAAAAACACCCCACCTCTCCTCGGGCTCCAATTTCTTGTGCCATTCTCGGTACTTCACCATCAGGGGATGATTAGAGTCAGGTAACTCGGCAAAGTTGGAATTAATCATTCCGGCCCACAGACCCTTTGTGATTTGCATCATCAGAACTGAATCGGAGAGGGTATTACTGGTCGCCCATTGAGGCTTAAAACTGATTTTGGCTGTTTCGGCTAAAATCAACGCGGCGGCCGTAGGATTTGTCCACATGACCACAGCTTCTGCCCCAGATTCTTTGAGCTTGAGGGCATGGGTGCTCAGATCCCTATCCGTCACTTCGGCCGATAATTTCGCAACGAGATCAATCTTCTTATCTTTGAGATACCGTTCCACGCCCATTAACCCTTGTTTTCCATAGTCATCATTCTGATAGAACACACCGATCTTTTTGAAGCCCAACTTTTCGTAAAGGTAGCCTGTCAGGTTGTAGGCTTCGTCGTCATAAAGAGGATATACGGCAAAAAGGTACTTCTGGAAAGGCTGGATCCAATTATAAATTCCGGTCGACGGGCCGACCCAGACGACCTTGCTCTCCATGAGATCATCCCGTACAGCCATACCCGGCCCTGCCCCAACGCCTCCAACGACCCCAAATACCCCGATCTGTTCTATGAACTCCTTTACGATGGCTTTCGTTTTGGCAGGTTGGTAAGTGTCGTCCCGGAGAAAATATTTGAACTTCCTCCCGTTGATTCCTCCTTCTTCATTTAAGATTTTAAAGAAGAGGCCGCTCCCTCTGGCAACCGCTCCCCATGGAGCGGCAGGTCCTGTTTGGGGCCCCCATTGACCAACGAAAATCTCGGTGTCCGTTACCCCACGGACCTGTTGAGCTGGGGCTGGGGCGGCGATTAAGAAAACCGTCACGGTCAGCAGTCCAATAAGAACTAAATTTTTCTTCACCATTTTTCTTCCTCCTTTCTAAAGTTTTTTGAGTTCATCTCCATTTAGACTTTTTTGGAAGGGATATAAGAATATTCCTTGGAAGCTTTGTATTGGCACCTTTTGGAAACTCCATTCCATAATTGCTCAAAAGGTTTAGGGTTATGCTGTTACATTGCTTTTGTGGATAGTAGTGCGAGAAAAACCCTCACTTAATGAGTTTGCTATCAAAAAGTGTTTCCCTTGTCAATAGGAAACTTGTCCTGTGAAAACAATCTTTATTATTTGCTGATTTGCTTGAGAAGGAAGGGATGTTGAAGCGTTATCTTACTGGTTTCCATTTGAAATCTTGTATCAAAAGGTTAGATTTAGAAATATTGACGAAGGAGTCTTCAGAAAAAGGGGTGAGGACTTCACAAATCTTCAGAATCAGTTGGTGGAGAGATCGACGATTACCATTGGAAAGTGAGCATAACATGAACATGAATCCCTCCCCGTTGTCAAAACAAAAAAGTAGGGGTATTTGGTGCGTTGTCTGAGAGGTCTGCGACGGGTTTAGACGGATCGGTGGCCGCAACCCATGGCATCGTACATTCACATACCGAATTGGAAAGAGTGGGGAACGGACTTCCACCACTTGTAGTACGTCGAGTGAGCAATCTTCAGCTCCTCGAACATGCTCCTCCGACGATTAACTCTTACAAAGAAGATTTCATCGACATGGAAACCCCGATGCTCGACAACGTGCAGCTGGTCGTGCTGCTGGGTTCTCTCAGATATTCCTCTTTCCAGACCTTATCTGCAAGAACCCCAAACCGAGCAGCATAAGCATCGAGTTCGTCCTTCATCCGTGTAACAACTTCCTCTGCTCCCTTGTGAGTAAAGTAGGGTTTCGTCTTTTCAATGATCTCCCTGTAGATGTGTGGGTTGTCGATGATCATACAAGGTCTCAACTGGTTCTCATTATGGGGCTGACTCTTCCGGATGGCCCGGAAAAGAGGACTGTTCAGTGCGTCGGCCAAAGAGACATCTTTGATATTGTTCATAGCGATATGGGTATAGACACAAGGCTCGACATCCCCGTTGGCATTAATGTGAAAATATCTTCTGCCTCCGGCAATGCATCCCCGAACATGGGGACCGTCGTTCCAGAAATCGAGGATGAACATTGGCTTGGTCCTCCTGAATTTTATCACCTGTTTCCGGAGATGGTTCCGCTGTTCCGGTGTGACCATGAGGTTGATATCCCCCCGGCCATTTACAGGCAGATAGAGGAAATACATCTGGGCGATAATTCCCTTTTTCAAAAGATGATCAATCCACTCCTCAGAGCAGACGACTCCAACATTGTTCTTTGTTACCGTTGCCGAGGAACCAAAAACGACGTGCGCCTCCCTAAGATGGTCCATCGCCTCCATGATTTTCTCGTAGACTCCATGACCTCTCCATCGATCTGTCTCTTCCTCATAGCCTTCACAGCTTACGACCACCATGGCATTTCCTAAGTCTCTGATCCTCTCCGCCTTTTCCTTTGTCATCAATGTTCCGTTCGTATAAATCTGGAAGAAGATCTGGGAATGCTCCTCAATCATCCGGAGGAGATGAGGGTACATAAAGGGTTCCCCCCCAAGGATAGTGACGAAGTGGAGCCCCATATCCGTACATTCCCCTAAGATTCGCTTTACCAGGTCATAACAAAGCCCAGGATGTCTCTGGTAGCCCAGAGTATAGCAACCTGAACATTTCAAATTGCACTGCCAGGTCGGGCTGAGGATCATAACAAAGGGAGGCCGAAACCCGTGCTCTTTTTCGAATTGGTCTCTCTTTCTATTTCCTATAAACCAGGCATTATTGAATAGGGTGTTGAAAATGATTGTCCGGTTCTTGGGTGCGAGGTACTCCAAAACATCCCGGAACATTTTTTTTGCAGGATGGTTTTCAGTCTGAAGCATGCTCCTGACCGCATTTATGGCGTTCAAAATTTCATAATCTGAAGTCAATTTCTCTCCCAAATAAGTCAGTTGAACCAGCCTTTCATCAGAAACCCTTCTCAAGAGCTCAACAATCATTTTAGAGACCTGATACCCGGTGAGATCTTTTACCTGATCTGAAAAATTCACTTTAATCCCTCCTTCCTAAGTCAACCCACTTTGAACTGCTGTCCAGAACCCTATAGAGTCGCCACGGCAATTCCAACAATCAATTCATTCATGGAATTCCCGTCAACGATGCTGGCCAAGTAAAAGAATGGCAACGCCCAAATCGATAAATCGCCAGGTTGTGTGGTCATGGCATCCCTCCTCGAAACTTTGAGAGCGAAAAAATGGATCTAAATTATTTTTCAGTTTTTACTTCGGATTGGTTGAGGGCCCCCGAGGAGGTATAAAACTCCTCAGAGGCTTCATGTCGGCACCTTTTGGATTTCCCATTTCATTTCTAACTCCAAAAGGTTGAGGTTGAGTTGAGAGGCTGGCTTTTAAAAACGATGTGATTTGACAGAAAAATACTAATTCTAATTGAAAAAGTCAACAAGAATTATCGAGAATTATCGATGCAAATTCTGAGGGGGTTTCATGAATGACTTTTTCACAGTCAATGAGTTAGCGGATTACTTCAGGGTTAGCACTAAGACGATTTACAGGCAAATATGGGCAAAAATGATACCGGCCTATAAGGTGGGGCAGCAATGGCGAATTGCCAAGAAAGATATTATTTGGCTAAAGAAATAGGATTTTTGTGGCCTTGTTATGTCCAATGATGGCCAAAGATTTCGCTTGCTCTTTGACAACTGAATATTAATTTTCTTTTTTTGAGGGCTACACCTACTTCCATGTCAGTCACTGGCGGCGGTCAGCTGCAACGCAGCAGCTTTGTGAACAGCGCGATGAGAGGACGCATTAAGGGATTTTAGTATCGATGGAATCCATCATGTTCATGAAGGTTTCCTTGAAGGCCTCATAAGCCTTCTTTTCATCCCCTGAAATCGAGTCTCTATTCCAATGGTCCTTTTCATCAGAAACTTTAAACCCAAAAGAATTGACATCTTTGGAATATCTGATCGAGATGGCATGTTCCTTTTGATAGATAAACTGGAATTGTCCCTGAAGAGCCAAGTGAGGAGGTACCACGATCCCTTTTTTCACAATAGGTTGAAGTGAAGAGGCATCAGGGTTCCATGCCATTAATTGAATCATATAATCTACTTCCACCTCTCCCTTTCTTGTTTTATCCCTCAAATACATTCTTTCTTCCGTATAGGATCTTAGACGGGGTGCGCTTATGGGGCCAGCCTGGGGATTTGTCCTATCCGCTATTTGGACGATCAGTAGCTCCTCCATCTGCTTATCTCTTTCTTTGATATAAAGGTAGGCTCGGGTAAATGAATTCTCACCTTCATTCTCAAACGAGTGAATCAACCGAAATTCTGACGGCAACACCAAGGTAAAAGGTGGTTTCGTGGAAGTTAGTTTTCTCTCTTTCATTTCTAAGCCCTTAAATCCACACAATGCCCCCAAAAATAGAATGAGAACACAATAGGTGACAGCTTTTTTCTTCATGAATAACCTCCTTATTAGTTCCGGTTCTAAGATACCGGGTGCTTACTGTTCAGACATAAAACTTCATTTCTTCAAACCCTTCTCTGTGGGGTAGCCCAATTTCACCCACTGTACCCAGCCACCTTTAAGAACTTTAACATTTGTGTACCCCCAATCTTTAATAAGTTGTTCGCCCACATCGGCTGAAGTTTCTTCACATTCGCAGTCACAGTAGAGGGCGAGCAATTTGTTTCGGGGAAGGATTGTAGGCTCTTTAATGGTTTCTGCCCAAGGGAAATTGATAGCCCCTTTGATATGCCCTCTCTTATACCAGTATGGGTAAAGTGTATCGACTACCACTATGTCTGCGCCGTCATCCATTAGCTTCTTCAACTCCTCAACTGTGATGCGAGGGACATTATCTGTGGGTACACAAGGTTCGGTACTCTTGCTGGCCGCCAATCTTCCCCTTGGCGCTGTAGTGCTTGGCGGCGCTGATGCACATCCGACAAGAAAAGCTAAGGCCAATGTCATTAGGGTAATGGAAAGTTTGCTCAAGTTCATTACAACTCCTCCTTTCATGTTTTATTAACTGGCAACGTTTTCCCCTTTTTCTTCACTCTCATCCATTCTCTTTTACTAAGTTCCGCTTTAGGGCACCGAGGCTCTCAGAGCTTCCGTAGAATGAATATTGTCTTCCAATTTTCATCTTACCCCACTTTCATAAACAGGAACTTCTCCCCCGTCAC
>Ga0335070_10003826_pt1 | contig 17542 bp, 18 predicted proteins | sample Lox_Sample_13_FD_206722 | JGI IMG/M metagenome (GOLD analysis project Ga0335070, IMG submission 206722) | Soil microbial communities from Loxahatchee National Wildlife Refuge, Florida, United States - Lox_Sample_1.3 | ecosystem: Environmental > Terrestrial > Soil > Wetlands | place: USA...
GCCACGCGTTGCACGTAGCGCGGCGTGATGCGCCGCGGCGGTGCGGGGAAAGGGCGTGATGCGTGCGCGCGAACTCCCGCCGCGACAAGGTCCCGTGCTCTTGGAACTGCGGGAGGAACTGGAGGCGGGCGCGGCTGCAGCCGCCGGGGAATGAATCCCCCGGCTGAGATGGCAAGGCCGGCTCGAAGCCGGCTGGGGCTGCTCTGTTCAGACCTGGTCATCAGTGTGCTAGATGAATAATCAGTGTCATATTGGCGACCATTCTACCACCTCGTGTGGGCGACGTATGAGCGCCTGCCGTTGATCGACGACCGCGCCGAGCGTCTGGTCCGTGGCGTTTTGCACTCCAAAGCGAAGGACCTTGGCATCTTCATCCACGAGTCCGGGATGGTAGAAGATCACCTTCACCTGGTCGTCAGCATCCCGCCCACGCGGTCGATCGCGGCGGTCGTCGGCCAGTTGAAGGGATCGAGTTCGCACGCTGTCAATCATCTGTTCAACCGTGCGGGTGCGCGCTTTCAATGGCAGGACGGCTATGCCGTGCTGAGCTTCGGTGAGCGCGCGCTCCCAGCCGTGCTGGCGTACGTGCGCCGTCAAAAGGAGCACCACGCCCGCGGCACCACCAACGACCTGTTCGAGCGGCTCGCGGCGCCCGATCGGGACACCCGGGCGGGCCGTCGCCGGGGAATGACATCCCCTGGCTCACACAACGTAGCCCGGTGATTCGGGTTGTGACGCATGCCAATGAGCCGGCTTCCAGCCGGTTTCGCTGTGTAAGCCGGGGGCTTTGAGCCCCCGGGCTCTCTGTCTCGATTCGCAGTGCTGTGCAGGCATCTCTTCGAGCAGCGCGACGACGTCGTGCATGTGGTTGGCGGCGTCCATGAATCGATCGATCTACTTCTCGCCCTACTTGGTCTCGGCCGCGGTGCGGTACTGCTCGCGGTAGATCTTCAAGAACGCCACGAGGATCGCAATCAATGCCGGCGCCAGGAAGATCCCGAGGAACCCATACGCCTGCAAGCCGCCCAGCATGCCGAAGAACAAGAGCAACGTCGGGATCTCGGCGCGCCCGCCGATGAGCAGCGGGCGCAGCAGATTGTCGACCGTACCGACGACCAGTAGGCCCCAGATGATCAGGACGATTGCACGCGTCACCGATACCGCCACGCCGAGGTAGATCGCCACCGGCACCCACACCAGGGACGTTCCCAGCGGCAGCAACGACGCGAACGCCGCACCGCAACCCAGAAACACCGCGAAAGGTACCCCGAGCACGAAGAAGCCGAAGCCGGTCAAGAGACCTTGCGCCGTGGCCGTGACCATCGTGCCTTGGACGACCGCAGCCACGGTCTCGTAGAGGCGAGTGAGGATCAGGTCCTTATACTCCGACTCCATCGGCACCAGGTCGCGCACCGCCGCCACCATGCGCGCGCCATCGCGGAAGAAGAAGAACAACGCGAAGGTGGTGAGGAAAAAGTTGACGACGAACGACGCCAGGTTCTTCGCGAAGTCCGTGGCCTGCGACACCAGAAAGCTGCTCACCACGTTCGCCGCCTTCACGGCCACGCCGGCAATGTCGATGTTCCACGCCTCCAGGATCGGCCCGAAGATCCCCAGCGCCTTCGCCGGCTTCCACGCTTGCGCGCGTTTCATCAACTCCGTCAGCCCGTCGCCGGTGAGGAAGTCCCTGCTCCACTGGTAGACGGCCAGCGACTCGCTGGCGAGCAGCAGGCTCAGCAGCACTGTGGGCACGATCACCACAAGGATCACGATCGTGGTGAAGAGGAACGACGCCAGGCTGTTGCGGCCGCGCAGCAGGTGCGTCAGCCGCAGATGCAATGGATAGAAGACGATCGCCAACAACGCCGCCCACGTCAACGGAAGAAGAAAGACGCTGAACATGAGATAGAACTGGTAGAGCAGGAACAGGAGCACCGCGAAGAAGAAGGCGACGAACAGCGGTTGCCGGGTCATCCGGTAGCGCACGGTAACAGCCCGGCTGGAGACTGGCAAACTCCGCTCGGTCTCACGTGGACAGACAATGTTTCTTGACCCTGCAGGGCGAAATTGGTACCCAATAGGTCCCTCGGCGCTTACCTTGCTCTGACAGCACACACATCGTGGTGGCGAAGTCGGCAGGGCGGGTCGGAGTACGCAGGCACGTAGCTCAGTGGGAGAGCGCTTCCTTGACACGGAAGAGGTCGGCGGTTCAATCCCGCCCGTGCCTACCAGTCCTCGCATAGCTGTGGTGTGACACCGAGACGAGTAGCGACAACGAATGAAGTGACGACATGGCGACAGTGGCAGTAACGACTCCAGATGGCGCGGTGCATCACGTCGAGGCCGGTACACGGGCGCTCGACGTGCTCAAGACGGCCGGCGTGTTGAACAATCAGGTGCTGGCGGCGCAGGTGAACGACCGCGTCGTCGATCTTGGGAGGCCGTTGACCGAAGATTGCCGCATCGCACCGGTCGCCGCTGATTCGCCGCTCGGGCTCGAGGTGATCCGCCACTCAACCGCCCATCTGATGGCCCAGGCGGTCAAGCGCCTGTTCCCTGAAGTGCAAGTGACTATCGGCCCGGTCATCGAGAACGGCTTCTACTACGACTTCAAGAAGGCCGAGCCGTTTACGCCGGAGGACCTCGAACGCATCGAAGCAACGATGCGCGAGATCACCAAGGCGGACTTCAAGGTCGCGCGCGAGGAGTTGCCGCGCGACCAGGCGATCGAGCTGTTCCGCCAGATGGGCGAGAACTACAAGGTCGAGATCATCGCCGGCATCCCGGAAGAGCGCGTCTCGTTGTATCGGCAGGGCGAGTTCGTCGACCTCTGCCGCGGGCCGCACGTGCCGTCGACCGGGCGTATCAAAGCCTTCAAGCTCACCAGCATCGCCGGCGCGTACTGGCGCGGTGACGCCCGCAACGAAATGCTGCAGCGCATCTACGGCACGGCGTGGGCCAACGCCAAGGACCTCGAGGCCTATCTCAAGCGCATCGAGGAGGCCAAGCAGCGCGACCATCGCCGCCTCGGCCAGCAGCTCGACCTGTTCTCGCTGCACCCGATCTCCCCGGGCTCGCCGTTTTTCCATCCCAAGGGAGCGGTGATCTACAACACGCTGGTGCAGTTCGTCCGCAGCTTGTACGGCCGCTACGGCTATACCGAGGTGATCACCCCGCTCATCTACAAGACCGAGCTGTGGAAGACCTCCGGTCACTACGACGCCTTCCGGGACGACATGTTCCTCATGGCCCTCGACGAGGACGAGTACGGCGTCAAGCCGATGAACTGCCCCGGGCACTGCTATCTGTTCGCGACACGCAAGTACTCGTATCGCGATCTGCCGGTGCGTTTCGCCGACTTCAGCCGCCTGCATCGCTTCGAGCCCTCGGGGACGCTGGCTGGCCTGACCCGTGTGCGTTCGATGGCACAGGACGATGCGCACATCTACTGCACGCCCGAGCAGCTCGACAGCGAGCTGCTGAAGTTCGTCGAGATGACGCGCGAGGTCTACGGCGTCTTCGGGTTCGAGCGCGTCGAGGTCACGTTGCAGACGCGTCCGGAAAAGTTCCTCGGGCGCATCGAGCTGTGGGAAGCGGCAGAAGCGGCGCTGCGCCGCGTCCTGGAGCAGGCCGGCTATGCCGTCAGCGTTCTCCCCGGGGAAGGCGCCTTTTACGGTCCGAAGATCGGCTTCGACTTCCGCGATGTGCTGGAACGGTCCTGGACACTGGCGACGGTGCAGATCGACTGCGCCATGCCGGAGCGGTTCGGCCTCAAATACGTCACTGCCGACAGCAGCCTCGCCACCCCGGTCATGCTCCACCGCGCCGTGCTGGGCTCCCTCGAGCGCTTCATCGCCATTCTGCTGGAGCACACGGCGGGAAACTTCCCGCTGTGGCTGGCGCCGGTGCAGGCGCGCGTGCTGACACTCACCGAGCGTCAGGAAGCCTACGGCCGACAAGTCACCGAACGCCTCATCCACGCCGGCCTGCGCACCGAGTTGGACGACCGCAACGAGAAGCTCGGCTTCAAGATCCGCGAAGCGCAGCTGCAGAAGGTGCCCTACATCCTGGTCGTCGGAGACAAGGAAGCAGAGAACGGGACGATCGCACCGCGGCATCGGGGCGAGACCTTGCCAGCGGTGCGCATAGATGCGTTGATTGCACAACTGACCGCCGAGGCGGTACCCGGCTCGGCCGCCTGAGCCACGACGATTCCAAGGAACGGAGGGACAAGACATGCCCAAGATCAAGACCAGCCGCGGCGCCGCCAAGCGCTTCAAGATGACCGGAACCGGCAAGCTCAAGCGTCACAAGGCCTACCGCCGGCATATCCTGACCACCAAGACGCGCAAGCAGAAACGCCACCTGCGGCATGCACCGACGGTCGACGCGACGAACGCCAAGGCCATCGAGCGCCTGCTGCCGTACCTGTAAACCGCGGGCGGCGCCCGGTTGTGGCGGAAACCTTGTTCCGCCGGGACCGGAATGCTAGACGAATGCACTTTCCGGGAGAGTAGACATGCCACGAGTAAAGAGGGGCACGAAAGCCCGTCGGCGCCATAAGAAGATCCTCAAGCTGGCCAAAGGATACGTTGGCGGCCGCCGCAAGCAGTACCGTCAGGCACGCGAAACGGTCGAACGGGGCCTCACGTATGCGTATCGCGACCGCAAGGTGCGCAAGCGCGAATTTCGTGGCCTGTGGATCGTGCGCATCAATGCCGCGGCCCGCTTGAACGGGCTGAGCTACAGTCAACTCATGCATGGATTGAAGCAAGGAGGGGTTGGCGTCGATCGGAAGATCCTGGCGGACCTCGCCGTGCGTGACCCGGCCGGCTTCCAGCAGTTTGCTGAAGTTGCGAAGGCGCACCTCGCCGCCTAACTGCTCCGCGCGTCGCAGTCGATGGCTTACCGGCATGGCTGCAGCGTGTCGGACTTGGAAGCCTGCAGCGACCAACGGGAGCGGACCATAAAAATGACGCTGGCCGCAGGCCCTAGAATGCCTCGCGTGCCGGAGATCTCTCTGTGCTCTGCGCGCGCGCGGCCAGGGAGACGGACAACCACCGTGATCGGCCATCGATGAAAGCCACTTTGGAGCAGATCCGTCGCGACGCACTTGCGGCGTTGACCGCTGCGACGACCGAGGCTGATGTCGAGCAGCTACGCGTCCGCTTCCTCGGCCGCAAGGGCGAACTCACCACCGTCGTGCGCGGGTTGCGCGACGTGGATCCGGCCGAGCGGCCTGCCATGGGCGCGCTGCTGAATGAAGTCAAGGACGAGATCGAGCAGCGCATCGAGAGCGCGCTCACGGAACTGCGGGCGGCAGCGCGGGCGCGCGCCGTGGCCGAGGAGCGCATCGACGTCACGTTACCGGGCCGCCGCCCGATTCAGGGCCGCCTGCATCCGATCACCCAGACGATGGAGCAGATCGTCGATATCTTCGTCGGCATGGGGTTCACCGTCGCGCAGGGTCCGGACATCGAGGATGACTACCACAACTTCACGGCGCTGAATGTCCCGCCGGATCATCCGGCGCGCGACATGCAGGACACCTTGTTCGTCGGCGACGGGTACTTGCTGCGCACCCACACCTCCCCCGTGCAGATCCGCGTCATGGAACAGCAGCGGCCGCCGCTGCGCGTCATCGCCCCCGGCGCCTGCTACCGCCACGACTACGACATCACGCACTCGCCGATGTTTCATCAGGTGGAAGGTTTCATGGTCGACCGCCGCATCACCTTCGGCGATCTCAAGGGGGTGCTCACCTTGGCGTTGCGCCGCATCTTTGGTGGCGAGCGGCCGCTGCGCTTTCGCGCCAGCTTCTTCCCGTTCACCGAACCGAGCGCCGAGATCGACATCGGCTGCCTGCAGTGCGGTGGCAAAGACCCGCTGTGCAAGGTCTGCAAGGGCAGCGGCTGGCTGGAGATTCTCGGTGCCGGCTTGATCGACCCCAATGTCTTCGCCGCCGTGGGCTACGATCCCGAAGCGGTGTCGGGCTTCGCCTTCGGCATGGCCGTGGAACGCGTCGCCATGCTCAAGCATCAGATCAACGACATCCGCCTGTTCTTCGCAAACGACATCCGCTTCTTGCGGCAGTTCTAGCGACGCGCAGATTTCGCAATGAAAGTCACGTGGAACTGGCTGCGCGAGTTCGTCGACCTGGAGCTGTCGGTGACGCAACTGGCGGACCGCCTGACCATGGCCGGACTCGAGGTGGAGTCGGTCGAGGAGACGGGGCGCGATCTTGCCGGCGTCGTGTGTGCTGAACTCGTGCGGGTACACCCGCACCCGCAGGCGGACCGGCTCAGCATCTGCGAGGTGCGGCCGGATAGTGACACGACGGTGACCGTCGTGTGTGGCGCGACCAATCTGCGCGCCGGCGATCGCGTGGCATACGCCGCACCGGGATCCTCATTGCCGGACGGGAGAACGATTACGACGACGGAGGTCCGCGGCGTGGCGTCGGCGGGGATGTTGTGCTCCGAGGCCGAGTTGGGGATCGGACCCGACGCATCCGGTATTTTGATCTTGCCGAGCGATGCGGCGATCGGCGAGCGCCTGGCCGTGGTACTCGGGCTCGCGGATACGGTCCTGGAAATCGCCATCACGCCCAACCGCGGCGATTGTCTGAGTATCCTGGGACTCGCCCGTGAGATTGCCGCGCTCACGGGGCAGCGCTTGCGCCGCCAGCGCCTGGCGGTGCGCGAGTCCGACGCGCCGGCCGCGGCGCTGATCGCCATCCGCATTGCCGATCCGGATCTCTGCAACCGCTACGTCGGGCGGGTCTTCACGGACGTGACGATCGCGCCCTCCCCGGCGTGGATGCAGCATCGCTTGCGCGCCGTGGGCATGCGGCCGCTCAACAACGTGGTCGACGTCACCAACTACGTCATGCTGGAGCGCGGCCAACCGTTGCATGCCTTCGACTACGACCGCCTGCCGAGCCCGGAGATCCTCGTGCGCCGCGCCGGCGGCGACACCCGCTTCACCACGCTCGACGGCCAGGAACGTGCGCTCTCGCCTGACGATCTGCTGATCACCAGTGCCAACGTGCCCGTCGCCATCGCCGGAGTGATGGGCGGTGCCGACACCGAGGTCACGGACCGCACGCGGCACGTCTTGCTCGAGAGTGCCTGGTTTGCGCCCAGCAGCGTGCGGCGCACCGCGCGGCGCTTGGGCTTGCGCACGGAAGCGTCGTACCGCTTCGAACGCACCACCGACATCGACGGCGTGCCGCTTGCCGCAGACCGCGCCGCGCTGCTGATCGCACGGCTCGGCGCCGCCACTGTCACACGCGGCCGAGTGGATGCCTATCCCTCGGCGCAGCCGCCGGCACCGATCTCGTTGCGCCTCAAACGCGTCGACGAGTTGCTGGGCATGACCATCACCCGCACCGAAGTCACGGCACGCTTGAAGTCGTTGGGGCTCAGCGTGTCGTCGGCAACCGGAGGCACCCTGACCGTGGTCCCGCCCTCGTACCGGTCAGACCTGACACGCGAGATCGACTTGATCGAGGAGGTCGTGCGGCTCGGCGGGTACGAGAACGTGCCGGCCACCTTACCCCAGTGCGTGCTCGCCGCAAGCGTGGAGGGGCCGGGCGTGCGCGCCCAGCGGGACCTCAAGCGTTTGCTCAATGCGTTGGGGCTCAGTGAAGCCGTGCTGCTCAGCTTCTGCTCGCGACGTCTGAACGCGCTGTTTCCCGGGCTCGAAGCGCACGCTCCGCCGGTCACGATCCTCAATCCGGTCACGCAGGAGGAGCCCGAGATGCGCCTCAGCTTGCTGCCCGGGTTGCTGCACGCGCTGCATGACAATCGCGGTCATGGTGCCGCCGACGCGGCGCTGTTCTGCCTCGGCAAAGTGTTTTGGAGTGCGCACACGTTCAAAGAAGGCCTGCGGCTCGCTGCGGCAATCTCTCGGAAGATTCCAACGGCAGGGCTGGGCGGTAGCGCAACGGCTGAGTTCACCGACGTCAAGGGCTTGGTCGAGGCTGTTTTGGTCGAGGCTGTTACAGATGTCCTCGCTATCCCGGAGCCACGTTGGGTCCCGGCGACCGATCTGACCGCGTTCCATCCCGGCAAGACGGCGCACCTCGAGATCGCCGGCCGTTCCCTCGGTATCGTGGGCTGCTTGCACCCGGCAGTCGAGGAAGAACTTCAAATAACCGGACCTTGCTGGATATTCGAACTTGACTTGGAGCGTTTGCTTGAGTATTGTCCGCGCCGCACTATCTACAAAGATCTTCCACGATTTCCTGTGGTTGTGCGAGATCTAGCGGTTGTGAGTGAGGCGAGCTTTGCATCTGACCAAGTGATTCGTTTCGTCAAGGCATGGACCGGGGGGCAACCGTTGATCGAGGACGTATTCTTGTTCGATCAGTACGTCGGACCGCCCATTCCTCCGGGCAAAAAGAGCCTTGCGTACTCCATCTGCTATCGCGCCCCGGATCGCACGCTGACCGATACCGAGGTGAACGAGTTGCACGGTCGCTTGATTGCGGCTGTGCGCGAATCATTACAGGTTGAACCGCGCTAAGGCACATACATCGGGAGGGTCCCGGCGTGACGATGACCAAAGGCGACATTGTCGAGCGTATCTACGAGAAGGTGGGATTCTCGAAGAAGGAAGCCAGCGATGTTGTCGAGTCGATCTTCGAGATCATCAAGAGCCGTCTCGATCACGGCGAGAAAGTGAAGATCTCGGGGTTCGGGAATTTCGTCGTCAACCGCAAGCGCCCGCGCAAGGGTCGTAATCCGCAGACCGGCGATGAGATCACCATCTCCGGGCGCACGGTCCTCACGTTCAAGGCCAGTCAGGTTCTGAAGAAAAGCATGAACCCCGGACCGTAGAGCGTGAGCGTGGCCGACGCCAAGCCCCAACTGCCGGACAAGCTGTACTTCAAGATCGGTGAGGTCGCGGCAATCGTCGGCGTGCCAGCCTACGTGCTGCGCTACTGGGAGAGCGAGTTCAGCATCGTCCGGCCGAGCAAGAGTCGCTCGCGGCACCGCCTCTACCGGCGGCGCGACGTCGAGACTCTCCTGCAGATCAAGCGCCTGCTGCACGATGAACGCTTCACCATCGAAGGCGCACGCAAACGGCTCAAGACACTGCAAAAGGAAGAGCGCCAGCAAGCGGAATTGCCCCTGGGTGACCGCGCCTACCGGACCGTGCTCAGCCAGTTGCGCAAGGAGATTGAATCGCTGCACCGCATGCTGACCTGAGGCCGCGATTGCTGTCAGGAAAATAGCGATCGGACAACAAAAGCGTACAACCGTCTCGGTCGAGGCAAGCCTGGCGCTGGGAGTTTATGGCATATCCGTTGCTGCTGACTGGTAGCGACGGGGAGTGATCACGGATGGCACTGCACACGGTGCGCGAGCCCTCGGCGAGCGAACTCGTCTTCAGTCTGTTGCGGACGTTGATGACGGGTTATCAGCTGTGGGGAGCTGTTTGTGGCTTGGGTCTGGCCGAGTTGGCAGCGGCGTTGCACACCACCGATGGCCGCATCGCCACGGCGTTGCACTTCCTGTCCGGGGAGGGGCTGGTCTGCGTGGATGAAGTGGCGGGGACGGTTCGATTGAGTGATTCCGGAGCCCGTCATTTCCTGTGCCCGCTCGACGCCTCAGAAGGCAGGCGGCGGCGTGGTTGTGTTTCGCCGAGCAACATGGCACTAGGAGCGTACGCCGCGCGTTGTCGGCGCAGGCATTGATTTCGGGGCGTGGCGCAGACTGGTAGCGCACTCGCTTGGGGTGCGAGTGGTCGTGGGTTCAAATCCCGCCGCCCCGACTCTTCCCTTCACCAGCGCAGGAGGCGATAGCTGTCACCCGAAGCCGCCGCGTCCAGACTAGGCGCAGTCGGTCCTTGGTGGTAGAAGGGTCCAACGAGAGCTGAGCGGTGCAAAGGCGGTGGGAGGATCAATGCCCTGTTGCGCGTTCGCAGCCTTCCTCTTCAGCCAACTGATCGTTGGATGTGCCGCAGTGAGGCGCCTCGTGCTCGGGGCGCATGCGCGGACCCGAGTACCGCGTAACGCGGCCGTCGAGTGGCGACTCGTGGAGTCCGCCGGTGCCACGGCGGCAGCGCTTCGACCGACGCTGCTGCGTCCGCGCCGCTGGTCGATGCCGGCTTTTGCACTGGCGGCACTGATCGAGTTGGCGCTGCTCTTTGGCGCGATCTACAGCGTGCGCACGCATCTCGCGCACGTGCACCACGAGCCGGTCGACGCAAGCATCCCTCACTGATTTGCGGCAGGCGCAGATGACCACCTTGTCACACGACATCGCAAGCACACAGGCACTCGCGGCTCCCCTGATTCGCAAGGAGCGCAGCACCGGACCGGTCACCGCGGCGCGCCAGAGACGGGCCGCGCTCATCTACGTGACGATGTGCCTCGTTGGCCTGCTGCCGTTGTTCGCCGGGATGTCGGCCGGCGCACGCGCTGCTGGCCTCGGGTTGTGGTTTCCAGGAGCCGGGTTCCTGGCCGTAGGAGGCTGGGCACTCCTGCTGCTGCCCGTAACCTTGGCGTTGTTTGCCGTGGCGCTCTTTGCCTGGTTCGGCTCCGGGATGGTCGTGGCGCCGATCATCGTCTGGATGGGCGCGGCGCTGGTGGCCGGGTCGATGGCACGCGGAGACATCGCGACCGCCTCGCCCTACGCCGTTCCCGCGCTGGTGGCGCTGGCGTGCGGCTACGTGTATCGCCGCACACGCAGTCTGAAGAGAGCTGGTCGCGCTAAGCTCGACGAGCGCAATCGCTACCTGCCTTCGGCCGTCGCCGAGGTGATCGAGCGCGCCACACCGGTCGCACCAGAGACGGACCGTGAACTGACATCAGAAGACCTCGCGGCGCTCCGCTACGTGCTCGACCGCGCGCTCCAGCCGGTCGGGGAACTGGGCGGCTTCGACAAGATCGACCAGTTCCAAACCGCGTCGCTGCGCTACCAACTCAACCACCTCGGCTACACCCTGGCGCTGGCGCAATGCCACTACACGCCGAGCTTTCATGGCTATCTGTCGCAGGCGCAGCGCAATCTCATCGAACAGTACCTGCAGAAGCCGATCTGGAACTACTGGGTGTACGAGTCGGCGTGGGGCCATCTGAACTTCACCGACCCCGATCCGGCGAGCAAGGACAACATCATGCTGACGGGTTGGTTCGGCCTGCACGTCGGCATGTACACTTCAGCCAGCGGTGATCGACGCTACGCCGAGCCGGCTAGCCTCACCTTCCGCCTCAGCCGCCGCCGGGCGTTTCATCACGACCTGCACAGCCTGGAGCGCTCGGTGCTGCAGAACTTTCAGGACTCCGAGTTCTGCCTCTACCCCTGTGAACCCAATTGGATCTACCCGATCTGCAATCATTACGGGATGACATCGCTCACCCTCTACGACCGCCTGTTTGGGACGTCGTACGCGAGCCTCACCCTCAACCGCTGGCTCGACAGCCTTGATCGGGAGTTCACCGACGACAGCGGCAGTGTCATTGGGTTGCGTTCCGCCCTGACGGGGATCCGCTTCCCGTTCCCCGCCGCGGAAGCTGGGTTCGCGGACTTCACCAATTGCTTCGCACCGGAACGTGCGCGTCGCATGTGGGCTGTGGCGCGGCACGATATCGAGCCGTTGCTCACCAAGGACGAGGCGGGCAACGCGAGGGTTACGTTGCCGGGCGACGGTTTCGACCTCGGCAACTACCGCCGGGGCTGGGCGGGCGTGTATGCAACGATTTTGAATGCCGCCCACGAGTTCGGCGACGAGGAGATCGCCGCGGCCGCGCAGCATAGTTTGGATCGTGACTGCGGGCGACGTGACGATGGCGGGATCTTGCGTTACACGCAGGCGTCGAATCTCTCGAACACCTTTGCCGTGCGCGCGCGCATCGTTCGGCGCGACGATTTCCGCAATGCCGTCACCAAAGGTCCGCCGGCTTGCGTCTCCGCCGGGCCGATCCTCGCCGCGGCAAAGTATCCCGATGTGCTGGTGTCGCGGGCCCGCAGTCACGGCGACACCCTCGACCTCGTCCTCTACCCCGGGGCGCAACCCGGCGCGCAGAAGTTGCGTATCGAGCAGCTCCGGCCGAACGCGCAGTACGCGCTGAGCGGAGCGAGTGAAGGAGTCTGCCGCGCCGATGAGACGGGCGCGGCCGCGATCGTGGTGGACCTGCGGGGCCGCACGCCGGTGCAGATCGCCTTGTGCTGAACCGCAGATGAAAGCGGGGACCCGCTGCTAGCGGATCCCCGTTGGCGAGGTCGCTCAGGCGATGACGCTGCGGATGACTTCGCCCGCTTCCATGGCGCGGAAGGCGTCGTTGACGCCCTCGAGCTTGATGGTCTTCGACACCATCGAGCCGATATCCAGGCGGCGGGTTTCAATCAACTCGACGAAGCGCGGGAAGTCGCGCCGCACCTGTGCCGAGCCGTACTTACACCCCTTCACCGTCTTCTGCTCGAAGAAGATACCAAAGGCCGGCAGGGTGAACTGCGCGTCGAAGCGCGCCATCCCGACGATGATGACCTCGCCGCCGCGCCGCGCCAGGTTGTAGGTGGTGAGGATGGTCTCCGGAAGACCGATCACCTCGAATGCGTAGTCGGCGCCGCGGCCGCCGGTGAGCGCCTTGACCTGGTCGACCGGGTCGCCCTGGGACGGGTCAACGACGTCGGTCGCGCCGAGCTTGGTCGCGGTCTTGCGCTTCAGCTCCTGCGGATCGATGGCGATGATGCGGCCGGCGCCAGCGATGCGCGCCCCCTGGATCACCGCCTGACCGACCCCACCGCAGCCGAGGACGGCGACACTCGCCCCCGGCCTGATCTTCGCGGTGTTGAGTGCCGCGCCCACACCGGTGGTGACGCCGCAACCGATCAGGGCAAGCTGTGCGTCGGGCAGTTCGGTCTCCACCTTCACCACCGACGATTCGTCGACTGTCATGACGTCGGAGAATGTGCCGAGGCCGGTCATGCAGAAGTACATGCTGCCGTCCGGCCGCGTGCCGCGGGTTGTCATCGAGACTTCGTTCTCCCGCTCACACAGTTCGGACTGATCGCGCAGGCAGTGCCAGCAGGCGCCACAGGCGGGCACGAACGAGGCAACGACGCGGTCGCCCTTCTTCACCCGCGACACTTCGGCACCGACTTCGACGACGCGCCCGGCGCCCTCGTGACCGAGCACCATTCCGGGCGGCACGGGAACGTAGCCGCGCATGATGGACAGATCCGAATGGCAGACGCCACTTGCGCCGACCTCGACGAGGACGTCGCGCGGTCCGGGCGGATTGGGCTTCAGTTGCTCGATGGCAAGGCTGGTAGCATCACCGACATAGACAGCAGCTCTCATTGGCATCCTCCGATATTGGGGAATAGTATTGCGTATTCATTTAGCTATATCGGCATCCAAATGATAGAGGCGCATTCGGCAATCCGAGCACTCTGGTCACGAGGACATGGGGTCGGCGCCAGGTTTCCGCAGGCGCCGCGGCGCTTCGCCGCGGGCTGCACGCCGTGATACGACGACCGCATGGTGTCCAACGCCGCGACCAGTGCGCGCCCTTCGGCGTGGCTGGCCACCCCAGCACTCGACCTGGCGATGGCCTTCGGCTGGTTGCCCTTCTACGCGTGGCTGCGCACCACACCCGTCGTCGGTGAGGTGGGACACGCGGCGTTCCTGCCGGCGTTGAAGCTGGCAACGGTGGTCGCGCTCAGCGTCAACTTCGTGCATCGGCATTTCGTGTACTTCCTGTTCTTCGGCGACGAGCAGCAGCGCGTTCGGCACCCGCGCGCGTTGTGGCTGGCGCCGCTCATCGTCATCGCCACGGTAGTGCCGCTGCGGCTGTGGTGGCCTCCCGGCTCCACCGTCGTGTTCGGTGCTCTCCTCGCCTGGAACATCTGGCACACGCTTTTGCAGCGCCACGGCATTGCACGCGCCTACGCCGTCAAGGCCGGCGGTGGTCTGGAAGCGCACGCCCACGGGCGCCGCGACTTACACACGCTGTTGGCGCTCGCCGCCTGTACCGCGGTGGTCGTGATGATGTTTCGGCAGGACACGTTCTACGGTCGGACGCAGCACGTCCTCACCACGCTGCACGTCGTGGTGGCGCAGGAGCATCCGACGATCGGTTGGGCGCTGCTGGTCATCGCCGGAGTGGCCACCGCGTCAAGGGTGTTTGCGTGGTCACACGCTGAAGCGCAGGCGCGACCGCGCGCTGGGCGAGTGCCGCGGTTGACGTTTTGCGCATCGACCCTGTGTCTGCTCGGCGTGTTCATAACGCACGGCCCGGTAGTTGGGTTTCTCGTCTTCGGCTTCGCGCACTCAATCGAGTACATCCTCTTCGTGTACCTTTTTTCGCGCCGGCGGATCGCACGTGGGGAGACGGCGCCCGGCCTCCGCGTGTTCGGAAGAGCCGTCCCTCTGCTCATCATGTCGGCGATCCTGCTCGTGTTGTTCGTGGCGGCGCGCCAGGTGTGGACAGTGCCTCTCTTCGTCGTGTACTACAGCACCACCTCGGCGCTTCACTTTTTTTATGATGGCCTGATCTGGAAGATGCGCCGCCCCGAAGTCCGCGCGCCCATCGTCGCCGCAGCCTTGGCGCGACAAGGCGCGTAGCCGCGGCCACCCGGCGACTTCAGACTGCTTCCACGCCAGCCGGAACCGTGAGACCAGCGGCACGGCGCCCGTCCCTCACCGCTCGCGCCCGCCTTGCACACCAAGCCCAGCATGCAGAAAAGTCGTCAGCTCGCTGCGCTGGCGCACGAGTATCGCTGCACCGAGCGCCGCGTAAACCAACGCAAAGCCGTAGCGCACATCGGTGCTCGGGAAGAACAGCTGCAGGATGAACAGCGCTGCCAACACCCCCGACTCGAGCAGCGACAGTCGCAAATTGCTCAATACCGCTACCGCAAACAGCGACTGCGCCGAGGTCAGCAGTATCTCCTCCACCTGACGTGCGTCGAGATGCAACGCCCCCGGGTGCCCGAGCGCGATGCTGTAGACGAGCGGCAAGGTGCCCACCAGCAGCGTCCACTGGTTCACCTTCGAGGACACCATCGCACCCATCCCCGCCTGCGCGTCGCCCTTCAGCGTCAGAATGCAGGCGATGATGATCTCTGGAGCTTCGGAGGCCAGCGGGGCGAGCCATTGCACGAGCAGGAACTCGTCGATGCCGCGCCGCCGGCCGAGGTGGACAAGCGCCTCTGCAAACGGCTCCGCCGACCCCAGGATCACCGCCGCCGAGACGATGAACAACGCGATCACCACCGCGCGCCGCAACCACGGCTGCAACGCTGCCAGCGCCAACGCCGGACCGACGAGGTCTGGTTCGCCTGCTTCAGAACGCGCGATCCGCCACATGTAGGCCACGAACAGGCCGACGAATACGACAGTGTCGAGGAGCGAGAGCGTGCCCTTGAGCGGAATCACGAACGAATACACCGTCGCCAGCGACAGGAACAACAGCTCGACGGCGCGGCTGTCCGGGAGCTTCAGCTCGCGACGGCCGCCGCGGGCCCAGTACAGCACCACGATGAGCGGCCAGGCGATACCGATGAGCAAACGATTGGCCCCCGTCATGTTGGCGGTGGCGTAGGCGGCGTACTCCGGTTGGGTTGCCGCCTTCGAAGCAAAGTACAGATCGACGGCGTATTCCGGCAGCACTGCCACCAGCGCCAGAAACGACAACGCCAGCCCCTGCGAGATGTCCAGCTCGGCCACCTCGGCCGCCCACGTCAGCAGAAACGCGCCGCCGAGAATGGCGACACCGAATGTGGCCGCCTCGAGAGCAGGCCCCAGCGCGGCGTGCGCGCCACTCAGCCGCAGCACGATCGCCGGCACGGTAGCCGCAGCCGCCGCTGCTATGAGCAACCAGTACCGCGTCATCGGCCGGCAATGCTGCCTGCAAGTCCATCGCCCTGCAACTGATCTTGGTCCCCGGTTTCTCGTCCGTGGCTTCTCCTTGGAATCAGGGAACGGAGACTACGCGCCGGAGATCTCGATCTCGACTTCGACGAACCCGCGAACGGTCGCGTCCCAGGCGAATCCCTTCATGCGGCAGACGCGACGCCGGTGCACCGACACGACGATCTGGCCCGCAGTGGCGTAGTTGGGATCATCCACCCACCCTTCCGCGGCGGCTCGGTCCCAAGCGGAAAAATATGCGCCATGTTTCGGATGCGAGTGATAGACGGCCACCAGACGGATCTGGCCCCGGTAAGCTGCCTCCAGCAGCGGCTCCACTTCCTTCCAACGCATAGTGTAGGCCGTCCGTGCGGAGCGCGGGAATTGCATCGGGTCCTTGGCGTGCAACTGATTTTGCACGTTGCTGACGCGCACGACCTCGCGGCGACCCTGACGTTCGATGATGAAGCCACAGCATTCGTTTGGAAATGCCGCGCGGGCGTGTCGGCAAACAGCGGCAATGTTCGCTCGGCTCACCTGCAACCTCATACTCCGCTCCCTCCTCGCATCCCCGTTCGCGCCAAGATCAAACGCGTAAGTAGCTCGTTGGCGGGTGTGCGCAAGCCGTGCGACGTGCCACGCTTCCAGACCTCGCCGTTGATCGCCTCGATCTCGGTCCTATGCCCGCGCTCCAAGTCTTGCAGCATCGACGGGCGATGACGGAAGGTCGAGGGCAGCAGGCGATCATAGAACAGGGCGCGGTAGTGCGCCGCCGATGCCCATGGCAGCGCCACGTGCTCGGCAACCGCAACGCAGAATGCCTCGTCGATGACCGCGTCCATGACGGCTCGCGTGTTGGCGTCTTCACCCAACGCGCCGTAGTGCACCCCAAGCAGGGCGCCGAGCGGGTTGAGCGCCGCGTTGTACAGGACCTTTCCCCAAAGCGCCGCTTCGATGTCGTCGCTGTACGCGCTCGGGATGCCCGCGGCCGCAAAACGCTCTGCCCACGCCTTCGCCGCAGCGTCGAGCGGATGCTCATGCCGCCGCCAGACGCCGATCAGCACGGGATCGGCATACACGGTCACCCGCACCCTGCCCGCGGCTACCACCTCTGCCCCGAAAATGACCCGTCCGGCCAAAACGTGCGACGCCCCCGCTGCCGCGCTCAACGCTTCGACATTTCCCAGGCCGTTCTGCAGTGAGATCAGCACCCCGTCCGGCGCCAGAAACGGCGCGACTGCGGCGCCAACCGCGCGCGTATCGTACGACTTGACGGTCACCAAGACCGCGTCGAACCGGTCGTGCAGTTGCGTGGCGTCGGTCGCCAGCTCGAACCCGGTGGCGACGTGCTCGCCCCACAAGCCCTCGACGTGCACACCGCCCGTGACGACTGCGTCGGTATGCACGGCACGCCCGAGCAGGGTCACCACATGGCCGGCGCGCCGCAACAACGCACCGAAGACCAAGCCCAGCGCACCGGCGCCCGCAACCAGAATGCGGCGTGTATCGTATGGTGGAGTCATCGAGCCCCCGACGTCACAGCGGTTGTCTTGATACACAACCGTTGCCGGGAATCCCAGGCGGTGGAAAATCTCCTCCCCCCCTGTCCCAATCTCCCGTGTCGTCCCGTATCATGCCGTCATGATGGCAGTCGTCCTCGCCGCCGGACGCGGTA
>Ga0335070_10003827_pt1 | contig 17540 bp, 21 predicted proteins | sample Lox_Sample_13_FD_206722 | JGI IMG/M metagenome (GOLD analysis project Ga0335070, IMG submission 206722) | Soil microbial communities from Loxahatchee National Wildlife Refuge, Florida, United States - Lox_Sample_1.3 | ecosystem: Environmental > Terrestrial > Soil > Wetlands | place: USA...
GGCATGCTCCGGATCGATTCCTTGTCTTTGGGAGTTGCGGACGCTGATCCACAGCCCCACCAGCACGCCCAGAGAGACGAGCAGTCCGTAGGTCGGGAGGTTGAAGCTGCCGATATGAAACAGTCGCGGAAACACTAGTCAAATTAGATGCAAAAAGAGATGGGATCGGTGGCAACAGTCTAGCAGGAACGGCGGAAAAGGCACATCGGCGAACGGCCAACGGCTACCGGCCAACGACCAAGAAGCAAGCCGACCCGCTGTGCCGTGTGGTAGGCCGAGAATGAACCCGTCATAGACGGTGGGAACCCGCCGAGACCCATTAGGCATTTCCGCATGGCGGAACGTTGCTCACCGGATCAAAGTCGAGTCGAGTCCCCGTTCATTCGGTGTTGGTTCAAAAATCGGTTACCACCATCACCAACCTTGCAGGCCGGCTCTCAAGGTGGATGCTAGGGGAAAACGGGCAGGATTGGCAAGAGGGCAGGCACAAAAAGTTGGCATCCGGTTTGCCAGCGACTTTGGTGCAGGGAGACCACAAGCATTGGCAGGATTTGCCTTTGGGTGGCGCAGCGCTTCAGCGCTGCGGTTGAGGTGCAAGTATGATCGGCCTTAGCCGCTGTGGATCCAGTGCCGCAGCGCCTGAAGGCGAATCATCCTGACTGGTCAATTCGCAGGCCTGAAGGCCTGCGCCACCCAAACCCGGAGCGGGTTGCGACAAGCGACATTCAGTCGGCCTTTGGGTGGCGCTGCGCTTTAGCGCTGCGGTAGCTAGTCCGAATCATCGCGGCTTTAGCCGCTGGGGTGTTCCCCTACCCGGCCCGCCGCTTGTCTTGCAGCACCTCATCCAGGGCTTGCGCCAGATGTTGGGCCCGCTGCCGATATTCGGCGCCCCCCGCGTCGCCCTTGCGCTTCAGCAGGTGGTATTCGTCGGCGATATTCAGTGCGGCCAGCACGGCGAGACGCGCCGTGTCCACAGTATGGGTTTGCTCGGAGACGGCCCGCATCTTGGCGTCCACGTATTCTGCCAGCTTGAGGATGTATTCCGGGTCGGAGCCGCGCAGGTTGTAGGCCTGGTCGAAAATTTCGACCCGCACGCTATTGTTGCTGGCGTCTCTTGCGGGAGATTGTTTGCTGGCGCTTGCCATAGGTTCTCTGCTCCCGGAGAGCGAGTCGCAAAGCGGAACTCCTACGCCACTCGCTACCCGCTGCTTGTTACTCAACTAGCGGCCTGCTCCTCAGCCAGGGACTCGATCTGGCGCAACATCTTCTCCACCCGGCCGCGGATCTCCTCGCGCTCCCGGCGAAGTTGCACCATCTCGCGGCGCATGGTCTCCACTTCCTCCTCGCGCTCCTCCAGTTGCTCGCGCAGACGCTGGGCATCGCGTTCCGCGCTGGCGCGGGCCTCGCGCGCCGCCTTGTACAGCTCAATGGTGCGATAAACCTTCTCTTCGAGCGCCTGAAAATCGTCGGCGGGAACCTGGGCAGACACCTCTTCAGCCAACTTCACAGACATGACGGCACTTCTTCCCACAAGAAATTGGAACCCGTGCGAGTATACCCCAGAATTCTGTGGAACGCGCCACGATACGGAAACTGTGAATCACCGCCTCCAACATCAGACCGTCGCGGGTCCGGCCATCCCGGAACGCAGTCTCTTCAATCGCCGTGCCGCCTCATCGAGCGTGTCCTCGCGCTTGCAGAAGGCAAACCGCACCTGCTGCGCCCCGTCGCGCGGATCGTTGTAGAAGCTTGAGCCGGGAACCGCGGCCACGCCGATCTCCTTGACCAAATGCCGGGTGAAGGCGACATCGTCAGGGAAGCCGAAGGCGCTGATGTCGGTCATCACGTAGTACGCGCCCCGCGGCCGGAAGCAGCGGAAGCCCGCCTCGGTCAGCGCCGGCATGAGATGGTCGCGGCGTGCCCGGTATCCGTTGGCCAGCGCATGGTAGTAGCTGGCGAGTAGGCCGAGCGCGACCGCGCCCGCTTCCTGCAAGGGCGCCGGCGCTCCCACGGTGAGAAAGTCGTGCACCTTGCGGATGGCGTTGGTAATCGCCGGCGGCGCTACCGCCCATCCCACCCGCCACCCCGTCACGCTGTAGCTCTTCGACAAGCCGTTGATAGTTACGGTACGCTCTGCCATGCCGGGAAGCCGCGCGATCGAGATATGCTGCGCGTCATCGTACAGGATGTGCTCGTAGATCTCATCCGTGACCGCCACCACGTCAAATCCCACGCACAGGTCGCGAATCAAGTCCAGTTCCGCGTGCGTGAACACCTTGCCGGTGGGATTGTTTGGCGTGTTGAGGATGATGGCCTTGGTGTGGTTGTGGAACGCAGCGCGCAGTTCGCGCTCGTCGAACGTCCACTCGCCGTCGGTCGTCGTGGGTGGGCGCAGCTTGACGAAGCGCGGCTTGGCTCCCGAGAGAATCGCGTCCGGCCCGTAGTTTTCGTAGAACGGCTCGAAGACCACAACCTCGTCACCGGGATTGCAGATGCCGAGCAGTGTCGAAATCATCGCTTCCGTCGAACCGCAGCACACTGTTATCTGCGTCTCCGGATCGACGTGGATGCCCTGCCACTCCTGCATCTGCCGGGCGATGGCCTGGCGCAGGCTTTTCGCGCCCCAGGTAATGGCGTACTGGTTGACGTCCCCAGCGATGGCTTCTTGCGCGGCCTGTTTGACCTTCGCCGGAGCCGGGAAATCGGGAAATCCCTGGGCCAGGTTGATGGCCCCGTAAAGCATGGCCTGGCGCGTCATTTCGCGGATCACCGACTCGGTGAAGTGCGCGACCCGGTCGCTCAGATGGTGCTTGGGCTGAAACGCCGCCTCGGCCATGGTTGGGAAGGGTAGCACAAAGCGGCAGGGGACGCGGTTTCACCTGGCATCAGGTACCCGCACGCGGCAGATGCGCCCCGCGCGCTACAGGTACCGCCTCACCGTCGAGAGATAAGTTAGATAGTCCGTTCCGAACTTCTCAGCCAGGTACTTCTCCTCCGGCAGGACAGCCATGAAGTGAACGATCAATAGAGCGCAGGGCGCCAGCAATGCGATCCAAGGGTTGCCTAACGCCAGGCCAAGACCAAATTGCACTCCGGCAAGCCCCACGTACATCGGATTGCGGGTAAAGCGATACGGCCCTTGCAGGATCAACTCCGGAGCCGGTTTCCATGGCGCTGGATTCTGGCCGGTGCGCACATGATGACTGCGCGCCCAAAAACCCGCGCCCAGGCTGGCCAGCAGAAGCGCAATGCCAGCCAGCTTGATCCACTCAGGCACATGCAACACCGGGCCCGTCGCATAGCGAAGCGCCACCCCCAGCAGGACCAGGCCGGCAAAGACCAGCGGCGGGGGGAAGTGAACATCCGCGCCGCGTTCGGTTGAGACAGGTTCTGTCATCGCAGCCCCCGCGAACGGCAAATCATTGGAAACAGATGCAGGTTTGGATGTTCAGTCAGGCAGGAACGACTCTTAATTTCACACTAGGAGCGCAGCGTTCCGCCGATCGCCTCCAGGGCCTTGACAATCCTTGCTGACCACTGCGCGACTTCGTCCTCGCGCAAGGTCCGCTCGCCCGACTGGAGTGTCGCGCGTAGCAGCATGGAATACTTTCCCTCGGCAACCCCTCCGCCGCGAAAGATCTCAACCGGCGCAAAGCTTCGCAACTCCGGAAGCCCCAGCCCCATCACCGCCTGCTGAATCTTCTCGAACGGGACTGAGTCCGCGAAGATGAACGAAAAATCCCGCTCCACCGCCGGATAGCGAGGCAGAGCCCGGTAGCGCACCTCGCGCAACGCGCGCGTGTATAGGCGATCGAGAAACAACTCACCGACGAACACATCCTGGCGCAACTTGCGAGCCGCAGCCACCTCGGGATGAATCTGCCCGAACTGGGCCACCGTGGCCCCACCCATGACCGCCCGCGCCGACCGGCCGGGGTGGTAATACTCCGCAGCGTTTGCGTCGAAGTACAGGGCCTCGTGCTGGAACGCTTGCAGCAGGCTCTCGATGTCGCCCTTCACATCGAAGAACGAAAACGGCCGCGCCGGCTGATGCACACCGGGTCCTACCGCGCTGCCGGTTGCGCCCATGGCAATCCGTTTCAACTCAACCGACTTCGTTCCCGAAGCCTCGTACACATTGCCCGCCTCAAATAGGCGGATGTTGTCGTTGCCCCGATTCAGGTTGTACGCCAGCATGTTGAGCATGCCCGGCACCAGCGAGGTCCGCATCACCGAAGCTTCTTCGCTGATGGGATTCGCCAGCTCAATCGCCGGCATGGGAGAGAACCTTCCGGCATCCTCGGGCGAGATGAAGCTCAGCGACACGGCTTCGCTGTATCCCAGCGCCAGCAGCGACGAGCGCAGCCTGTAATCTTTCTCTGCATTCGGCGGTTCAACCACCGAACCGACATACGCAGGAAGAGTATTGGCAAACTTATTGTAGCCATGCAGCCGCGCGATCTCCTCGATCAGGTCAATCTCGCGCTCCACATCGAGCCGCCAGGTGGGAATGTGGACCGTAAACTCCGAGGTGTCGTGTCGCTCCGGGGTAACCGTGAACCCGAGCCGCTCCAGAATGCGGATGATCTGATCTGCGCCCAGATCGCCGCCGAGAATGCGTCGGACCTCGGCAACACGCAAAGCCACAGGGGCCTGGTCCACGTGCCGCGCGATGGTGTCAATTTCTTCTCCCTCGAGTTGCCCGCCACCGGATTCGAGGATGCGCTGCGCCACCAAAGCACATGCCAGCGTAGTCGCGCCATAGTCGGCGCCGCGCTCGAAGCGATGCGAAGCGTCGGTATGCAGCCCAAACCGGCGCGCAGTCCTGCGAACCGAAACCGGATCGAACCATGCCGACTCGATCAGAATGTTGCCGGTCTTCTCCGTGATCATGGTGTCGAAACCGCCCATGACCCCTGCGAGAGCGACGGGCTTCACTGCATCGGCGATGATCAGATCCGCAGGTGAAAGCCTGCGGTCCACGCCATCGAGAGTCTTCAGCGTCTCCCCGTCGCGGGCGCGGCGCACGATGATCTTGCCGCCCTCCAGCAGGTCGAGATCAAAAGCATGCGTGGGATGTCCCATCTCCCAGAGCGTGTAGTTCGAAGCGTCGGCGGCATTGTTGATGGGGCGCTGGTCCACCAGTTCAAGACGGCGGGCGATCGGACCGGGAGACGTCTTAATTTTGACACCGCGAATCATGCGCGCGGTGTATCGCGCACAACCCTTCGCGTCTTCAATTTCGATCGCGAACCCAGCCTTGCCCTGTGGCTGAGGCAGTTCGGGCTCGATCGCCTTCAGGGGCAGGTTGTAAATCGCTGCCGCCTCCCGCGCCACGCCGTAGTGGTTCATGGCATCCGGACGGTTGGTGCCAATCTCCATCTCGAAGATGGTATTGTCGCCGCTGCCGCTGATACCTTCGACGGCAATCCCCACGTCGGTGAGATCACCCGCAAGCCGACGGTTGTCGGCCGTGAGGTTAACAAAGTCCCGTAGCCATTGAGGAGAAAGCTTCATTGATAAATCGCTACTTGGTGCTAGCTCCTGGCTAATAGCAACCCCACAACAACGGAGCGTGATTGCTAGCAGCTAGAGGCCAGGAGCTAGGAGCTGAATTGCTCCAAAAACCTCACATCCCCATTGAAAAACAACTGAATGTCGTCCACGCCGTACTTCAGAATCGCCACGCGGTCGGCGCCCATGCCGAACGCGAAGCCGGAAACCTTGTGCGGATCGTAGCCGTTGTCCTTCACGAACTCGAAGACGTTGGGGTCCACCATGCCGCAGCCGAGAATCTCAATCCATCCGGTGGTCTTGCACGGGCGGCAGGGCTCGCTGCCGCGCTTGCCGCTGCCGCCGCAGATGAAGCACGACACCATCATCTCGGCGCTAGGCTCAGTGAAAGGGAAGAACGACGGTCGAAAGTGTGTTTTCACGCTCGATCCGAACAGCGCCTTCATGGCGTGGTCGAGCGTCCCCTTGAGGTCGCCGAAGGTAATGTTTGTGTCTACGGCGAGGCCCTCGACCTGGTGAAACATGGGCGAGTGGCTGGCATCGGGAGGATCGTTGCGGTGCACCTTGCCGGGGATCACGATGCGGATCGGCGGCTTCAGCTTCTCCATGGTGCGAATCTGCACCGGAGAGGTGTGAGTGCGCAGCAAGAGCCGCTCCCGCGGCGGCTTTCCGCCCTGGTTGGCCACGAACAAAGTGTCCTGCGTATCGCGCGCCGGGTGGTCCGGCGGAAAATTCAGCGCTTCGAAGTTGTAGTAATCGGTCTCGATCTCCGGCCCTTCCTCAACCGAATACCCCAAGTTGCGGAAGACCCAGACGATCTCGTTCATCGTCTTGATGACCGGATGCTCAGCGCCCAGCGGGCGGCGAATGCCGGGCAGGGTGATGTCAACGCGATCCGAGCTCAGCCTGGCAACCGCCGCCCCACCTTGAATCCGCTGCAGTATGGCTTCAACTGTTTCTTCCACTCGCGTCTTAAGCTGATTGACGCGCTGACCGACTTCGCGCTTGGCATCCTTCGGCGCCGCCTTCAGCCACAGGTCATTGACCAGGGTGAGGACGCCGTTCTTGCGCGCCATCCAGCGATCGCGAAAAGCTTTGAACTGCGCTTCGTCGCGCACCGCGCTCGACTCGGACTCCAGCGCCGACAACAGCGCCGCCGCGGCCTTCTCCAGCGCTGCCGTTGAGTAATCTGTCAGTTTGGGAACGGAGTAAGCCACCTGCTTGAACTCCTCGATAACTCTGTCATCCCGAGCGCCGCCCGAGCCGCGCGCAAAGCGCGGTGAGGGCAAGTCGAGGGACCTTGCGTTCTGCCCCGGAACCCAGGCAGCGACTGAGCTGCAATCGTGCCGTCCTGAGTGCTGAACGCTGACTGCTGAAGGCTGCTTACGCCAGCGCGCCCTTCGCCTGCTCCGCCAGGCTCTTAAATGCTGCGGGATCGTTCACCGCCAGGTCGGCCAGGATCTTGCGATCCAGTTCCACTCCGGCCGTCTTCAGACCGTGGATGAACTGGTTGTAGCTCATCCCGTTCAACTTGGCAGCGGCGCCGATGCGCACGATCCAGAGCGACCGGTACTGGCGCTTCTTCTGGCGCCGCCCGGCGTAGGCGAACTTCAGACCGCGCTCCACCGCTTCCTTGGCGGAGCGATAAAGTTTGGATTTTGTCAGGAAGTAACCGCTGGCGCGGTCCAGGATTTTTTTCCGCTTGGCGCGGCGCTTCGTCCCACGTTTGACACGGGGCATGGTCTGCTCCTTTTTGCTTTCGTTTTGTCGGCGGCTGGAGGCAGGATCTGCATAGCCTCTTCACGCGCCGGGCGAGCTATTTGCTCGCAACCCGGTACTCGCAACTCGGTACTGAGTTAGTACGGAATCATCCGCTTAATCTTCGGAGTGTCCGCATCACTGACCAGGACGGCCTGTCCCAGTTTCTTTTTCCGCTTGTGCGGCTTCGAGGTCAGCATGTGGCGCAGGTACGAGTGCCCGCGCTTGACCTTTCCTTTAGCAGTTTTCTTGAAGCGCTTGGAAGCGCCTTTGTGGGTTTTCAGTTTCGGCATAAATCCTCAAAAGCAGCAATTAGCAGTTAGCAATTGGCAATTGGCCTGTCCGGACTCTTTTCAGTCCCCGCACGAACCGGGCTTGGCTAATTGCTAACTGCTGATTGCCAATTGCCGGTTCTCACGCCTGGTTCGCTCTGGGCGCGGGCGGCGGTTGCTGCGCCGGCTGCTGTGGCTTTGGCTGTGCGGGTTTGCTTTGCTTGTGCGCCTCGGCTTTCTTCGGAGCCAGGATCGCATGCAGCGTATTGCCCTCTTGCCGGGGACGAAACTCAACCAACCCCTTTTCTTCCACATCCTTGATCAGCCGTTCCAGAATTTCGCGTCCCAGGCCGGTGCGCGTCATTTCCCGGCCGCGGAAGAAAATGGTCGCCTTGACCTTGTCCCCCTCCTCCAGGAAGCGCAGCACGTGGTTCTTCTTGGTCTCGTAGTCGTGGTCGTCCACATTGATGCGGAACTTCACTTCCTTGACCACGATGACTTTCTGGTGCTTCTTGGCCTCGCGCTCTTTCTTTTCCTGCTGATACAGGTATTTCCCGTAATCCATGATGCGGCATACGGGAGGCTGCGCGGTGGGCGAAATCTCGACCAGGTCCAGGTTGCGTTCGCGGGCCATCTTGAGCGCTTCGTACGGAGGCAGAATGCCAATCTGGTTGCCTTCGTCGTCAATCACACGGATTTCCCGCGCCCGAATGCGCTCATTGGTGCGGATAAAACGTTTGTCGATACAGTCCTCCGACGGCTTTCCTAGCCAAAGGGATTGGAGATTATAACATGCGGGACGGGCATGGCAGCTCCGATGACCGGCGCCAACTACAGAGTCCCGATTAACGCCCCATTTGCGACTTCGTTGACCTGCGCAGCGATCCACTGATTCGAAGCGTGCTCACCCGCCAGCCGCAGCTTCAGATAATTATCCGTCAGCGCCTCGGCGTGCTCACCGTCCGAAACATTCAGCGTGATCGCTTCCACCGTCTTCCCCACGAACGACCGCATGAAAGCGAGCTTCTTGCACCCTGCCATCTCGCGCAAAATACGGTTCCGCTGCCGCGCCACCCGCACCGGTACCTGGTTCGGCATCGCCGCCGCCGGCGTTCCCGGACGCGGCGAATAGGTAAACACGTGCAGGTAGGTGAACGGCAGCTCCTCCACCATCCGGCGAGTTTCCTCGAAATCCGGCTCCGTCTCGCCCGGGAATCCCACCATCACATCCGCTCCGATGGCCGCCGTCGGCATCGCGTCCCGAATGCTGAGAATCTTGTCCCGGTAATGCCACGGCCGGTACTTGCGATGCATAGCCCGCAGCACGCGGTCGCTGCCCGACTGCATGGGCACATGCGCATGCTTGGCGATGCGCGGCGACTCGGCGGCCAGGCGGATCAGGTCCTCGCTCCAGTCCATGGGCTCGACCGAACTGATGCGTAGCTTTTCCAGAGACGTCTGCTCGAGAATGGCGCGGACGAGATCTTCAAAGCGCAGTCGCTGGTCGTTAGCCGTTGGTCGTTGGCCCCACCTTCGGGAGGACACGATTTCAGTTGTGGCGAAGGGCCGGGAGGGCACGACTTCAGTCGTGCCGACGCGATCACCAAGATGACGGGCTTCAGCCCCTGAGGGCAAATCCCGTCCCCACCGCCCCAGATTGATTCCGGAAATAACCACTTCGCGATAGCCTGCCTGCACTAGGCCGCTCACCTCGCGCAACACCTCTTCGAGTCTCAGCGACCGGCTCTGCCCGCGGACCGCGGGAATCACGCAGAACGAGCAGCGGTTGTCGCAGCCATCCTGCACCTTGAGGTTGGGGCGGGTACGCTCATTGGCCGCGTCGAAGACCGGAGCGGCCAGCAACTCGGTGTGGGCGAAGATGTCGGAGACAAAAATCGGCCGTTGGTCGCTGGTCGTTGGTCGCTGGTCTGGGCGCAAGTCTGAGACAGGCACGAATCCCGCTGCAGTGTTTGTATCAGGGCATGGCTTTAGCCGTGCCGACGAGTCCAAATGCAGATCGGCTTCAGCCGCTGCCGGCGTCAGTGCGAGCTGAGCCAGTCGATGCTTGTGCGAGTTCCCAATCACTCGAGCCACCCCGGGTAGGGAGGCCACCTCCTCCGGCGCCCGCTGCGCATAGCAGCCAGTCACCACGATTTGGCAGCCGGGATTGGCGCGATGAATGCGCCGGATGGCCGCCCTTGCGTCCTGGTCTGCCGCCGCGGTGACCGTACAGGTATTCAGTACGACAATCTCTGCCTCGCCCGGTGCGTCGGCGCGCTCCAGCCCGCGCTCGCGCAACTGGCGCTCGATGGCGGCGCCGTCAGCCTGGGTGGCCCGGCAGCCAAAGTTTTCCACGTAGAAACTGCCCACGGTTCTATAGTAACGTAATGGCAGTGGGTTTTCTCTGGAGTTCCCCCGCGCCGCTCTCGCGAGGATCTTCATGGCAGCGCATCGCGCCCCGGCGCTCGCGCAGATTGTCGAGGTGTTCAATGAAGCGGCGAATCCTGCTGGTTGATGAGGACGTTGCGGTCCTGCTTACCCTCAAGGCAGTTTTGGAGATGAACCAGTTTGAAGTCCATACTGCCGCCTCCGCGGCGGAAGCCATGGAGAAGCTGCATTCCGGCGCCTACCAGATGGTAATCACCGACGCACGCATGGAGACCGAAGACGCCGGTTTCCACGTCATCGCCGAAGCGCGCAAGCAGCCGTACAATCCCGCCACCGCGTTGCTGACGGCCTATCCCCCACATCAAGGCGATTGGGCCAAACGAGGGGTGCAGTCGCTGCTGGTCAAGCCGCTCGGGACGGAGGATCTGGTGCGGCAGATTGAGGCCCTGCTGGTGCGCCACGAGGACGAGAAGCGACTCCTGCGGCCCGCGGAAAGACCCCTGGACCGACACGCGCCTGTTTGGAATCGGGAAGGCGGGAGGAAGGCCAGCTAGCCCCGCCGATTCACGCGCACCTGGTTAGTCCTGCCTGTGCCGGCCGGCAACCCCAGCCAGCCGCGAGAGATCACGCCGAAGCCACTTGCCTGCGTTGCTGGAAGCACTCCCGGCAGAACACCGGGCGTCCCTGCGTTGGCTTAAAAGGCACCGTGGTTTCCTTGCCGCACTGCGAGCACACCGTACGGGTTTCAACTTTGGCAAAGCCACCACCTGCGTGCGCCGGCGCTGCCCCCAGTACCGACACCCGTTTGGCTTTGCACGCCTTACACCTCTTAGGTTCGTTCTTGAACTGCTTGTCGTGGAAAAACAACTGCTCCCCGGCCGTGAAGACGAAGTCGGCGCCGCAGTCGATGCACTTCAATACCTTGTCCTGGAATTCCATTGAGAGATGCTCCCTTCAGCCCAGTACCTGGCGCCCGCGCACGACGAGGATCTGTCGCGAGTGTGCGCAAGGGCTTGACCACGCCCCCCCTCAAACATTGCTCCTGGATTCGGCCCGGCCATGCCCGCGCGTGGGGCATGGATTACTGCTCGTCGTTACAAGACCCTGAAACTGACGATGAACTCTTCCCAAAATGGGACGGAATTGAATAAAGCAATGGGCCGCCACCGGGGAGGGGCGACCCAAAGAAAAATCACTCTTGTTCTTTACGTGCTTTCTTGCGGCTGCGTTTGCGAGCCAGCGCCTCTTTTACGCGCTTCTTCTCGCCCGGCTTCAGGTAGAAGGAGTGACGCTTGACCTCCTTAATAATGTCCTCCTGCTGTACCTTGCGCTTAAAGCGCCGCAGTGCATTCTCGAGGGATTCTCCCTCTTGGATTCTGACTTCCGCCAAACTGGCTACACCCCCAAACTCGTCCCATTTGGACCGGGATAGTTATTGCAAGGTTCTTACAGCAAGTCAAGTGAATATGTCAGGTTTTGTACAGGAACCATGCGGCCCCCGCCGGTCGAGGGCCGCTGCTGGCCTCTAAAACCCGAGCTTCAGAGCGACCTGCACCTGGCGCGGAGCATAGGCGTCGGTGGCGCGCAGGAAGTTCGCCGGCTTCTGGTAGTGTGCCGGGAAGTAGTTGATTCCAATGCGCTTATCTATTAGGAGGAACTGCCCTCCGGTGCCCAGGAAGCCGTCGTCACTAACCGTGACACGCTGGTTGTCGCGGTTGAACAGGTTGAACGATTCTGCTACCAGGTCCAGCTTCACCCGGTCCCCAAGGTAAAGCCGGCGGGTGAGCCGCAGATCGGCGGTGGCGTAGTCTGGTCCGAGGAATGAATTGCGTCCTGCCCCGGGCAGCCGGTCATTGCTGTCGTTGCCGTCCTGGTTGGGATCGCCGAAGATGCGCGCGTTCACCGGACGGCCGCTCCCGATGGTCACCACGCTCGCCATCTTCCAGTCATTGAATATCTTGCCCAGGAGCTCGTGTCCGCGGTGAAACGGTTTGGGCTCTGCAATCCAGGAAAACGAGAGGCGGTGGCGCTGGTCGGTGACGCTGGGACCGCGCTCCGCACTCGTCGCGTACGAGTTCTGCACCGTGACCGGACGCCCGGCCACGAGCGCATCCTGTCCGTCGTCAATGGCATGGGCATAGGTGTACGCCAGGCGGAAATAAAGGCCGCTGGTCATGCGCCGCTGCACGGAGACGGTGAGCCCATGGTAAACGCTGGAGGCGGCACTTTCGAACACATTGATTGCGCCCAACTGCGGAATCGGCCGCACCAGCGGGTTGATGCAGGGGGGAAACGGGCAAGTCAGCGTCGGTGAGAACTGCCAGGTGGAGAACGATGCCACGTGGTAATAACCCAGCAGGTTGGTATCAGTCGAGTCGTAAACGGGATAGACCACGTTCACTGGCGGCGGCAGGTTGGCGTCGCGCGCCCGAATCAGGTCCACCCCGTGCACGTACGTGTAGTTGATGCCTACTGCCAGGCGGTTGGCCACCTCGCGCTCCACGCTCAGGCTGGCCTGCTGCACCTTGGGCGTCTTGAAGTCGTGCGCAAACGCCGCTACCTCGGTGCTCAGAAAACCGTTCAGACTCGCCGGCGCGGCACAGAAGGTCCCGGCCAGTGGACAGCTCACCAGAGGACTCGGATACTGCGGGAAAATCTGATGAGCGTAGAAGTCCGCGTTGTCCAGAAAGAGGTGGGTGGCCGGCCACGCTGCGCTTGATCCGGCGGTAGCGGCAAAGGCGTTCTTTGAGGCTCTCCTTCGATGCTGTCCCAGCCGCGCCTCCCGAAGAAACAATAGCTATGAAGCCAAGGTCACCTCGAACGATCCCGTATTGTCGCGCATCAGGCCCGTTGCAGTGAGAATCCGGCCCAGCGCCATGAGCGGGCGATATATCCAGTACTTCTGCCGAATGGCAGCTATAGCGCGTTCGTGCTCGGCGCGGTCGGTAAGGAAACAAGCCGTGCCGCTGAACGTCTCACCACCGACGGACAACCTGATCTTCGGCGTCTTCTGGACGTTGCGCACCCACTGGCGGTTCACGTTCGCGGTGCCGATGTACAGCTTGTCGCCGGCCAGAACGAACCAGATCGTAACTTCGCGGGGCTTCCCGGTCTTGCGCCCATAATGAGTCAGAATCGTGGTCTGCTTGCCTGCCACCTTCTTCAGTCGCGCAAGTACGTCCGGTTCCATATAACCTGTCGTTTGCAGACTTCAACAAGAATCAGTCCTACACATCCCTAAGTTGCTCCTCGGTCATGCCGAAGTAGTGTCCCAGTTCGTGCATGAGCGTCTGGCGGATTTGCTGGCGGACTTGTGCCTCATTCGAACAGATCGCTTCGATGTTCTGTTGGTAAAGCACGATGTGGGCAGGACCAATCGGTACGTCAAAGATGCTCTTCTTCGTCGCTGGCACGCCATGAAAGATGCCTAGAAGCAATCGTCTCTGCTGCCTCGGCGGGTAGGGTGACTGGTTGGGCGCAAAGTCCTCGACGAGGATCGCCACGTTCTGGATACGGCTGCGAAATTCTTTCGGCAGCGAGTCTAGCGATTCCTCAACAGCCTTGATGAAATGTTCGCGCTTCATCCTTCACCCGCCGAAAGACGAGGGCACGCTCACGCCAACGACCAAACAATCCTAGGGGTGTGCGTCGAGATATCTTCTGGACGTATCCTGCTCATGCTCAATGGTACGCCTGGCGCCAATTCGCCCAAAACGGTCTACTATGGGATGCTTGCGGTGTTTGCCGCGATGCCACTTCTGGTGCGATAGAACGTGCTGAGGTGCTGGTGCTCAGTGGACATCCGTAAGTACTGCGCTGCCGGAATAGGACTCATGTTCTGCCCCTGGGCCGAGATTTCGGCCTGCTTCTTAGCCCCCATCGGCAAAGAACAGGAGAACTCTGGCGACAGTCTTCCAATTGGCCCACAGGCATTGCGATCGCGGAGCATGATGCGAGACCGCACGACCCATCTGATCTGGGGGCAGGTATCCAACATTTCTCGCCGTGCCGATTCAGGGAGCATTACGGCGCCGTGTTCCGTTTCCAGAACAGATTTTAATTTCTTGACAAGTACATGCTCGTCTGGGGCGAAAATTCCTAGGCCACGGCAAGGAGAGTTGAAGATTGGCCGTCGATTCGCCCGCACCTGCTGCCGCACAGGTATATGCTCTACTTGTTTCTGCCGACCTGACGACTATTGGACTTCTAGCAGACGCACTGCAACAACTCGCCACTTCCACCATGGTCTGCAAGGACGTTCCGACCGCCCTCCGCCTTCTGAACAAGCGAAAATTCGAGGCCGTAGTCGTGGATCTCCAGCTTGGGGAGGAAACGAGGACAATCCTGGAACGAACCCGTCTTTCGCCTTCGAACCGCACCACCGTGACCTTTGCGGTCGTCGGCAACCAAGGGGAGACAGAAGCGGCCTTCGCAGCTGGTAGCAACTTTGTTCTGGACAGACCCCTTTCGGCCACCTCCATCGGGCGCACGCTTAAGGCCGCGTATGGACTGATTATCCGAGAGCGTCGCCGCTACTTTCGTTGTCCGGTTACGATCCCCGCAACTATCCGCGGGGAAGGTACCGAGGGGCAGGTCCAGTGTGAGTCCGTGAACATCAGCGAAGGTGGCATGGCGCTCACCACGTCAATCCCGCTCCGACCCGGAGCACAGGTAGGTGTTCAATTCACCCTTCCCGGCCGGGCCACTGAATTGTTTGCCGAGTCCGAGATCTGTTGGTACGACGAAAAGGGCCGCGCTGGCCTGCAATTCTTGAGCCTTGCGCCGCACCAGAAGTCTGGCCTACAGGACTGGCTTTCCCGGAAGCTTGAGGAAATGTTGCCGGAGTCGGTCACCAACAAATTCCGTAAAGCCCAGTGATGCATTAACGAGTGGCTGAGCGCGAGCGTCTTGGCATAGATTGCAGGGGCGGAATCGCCTAGGAGAATGAGGTTGGGGAGCCAAGAGGACGACCTGCCGGCAGCTTACCGGTACGCGAGACGCCAGCTGCGCGAGCGGCTGCGCGATCTGCGGGCAGTGGAACTCGAACACCGGGTCTGCCTGCTCACGGCGGAGGAATACGCCAACGTCCGCAAGTCCATCCTCCACGCCATCGACGAACTCCGGCTTATCCCCGGCGTGGACGAAACGGCTGGTCTTCCCCGTCGCCTGGCGTGCGCATCTGAAAGGAAATCCACCACCCGTTCTCGGCGTTGCTGACCGCGTTCTTGTTCCAGAAACCGAACAAAAAGCCATTCTGCAGATCCCATGCGGACCTTCGCCCCTAGACTAACCCGCTAAGCGAGACGCTGAATGGCCCGCAGCAACCGAAGGGAGAGGCGCCGATGATGGTGCCGATCTGGTGCCCGAGAGTGTTCAGGAGACGTATCGGCTGATGGCTTCCGTCACGGACTTTCGCCTCTTGGGGGAGAACCGCATCCTGACGGCCCTTCCGCTGGAATACCGTGAACGTCTTCGCGCAAGTTGGCAACTGGTTACTCTCTCGGTTGGTGAGGTTATTCAGGAGCCAGGGCAACATCTGGACTACGTCTACTTCCCGCTTACCTCGATCATTGCGTTTGTTTACTCGACCGAAGAAGGATCGAGCGCGCTCCAAGGTATAGTGGGAAGCGACGGGGTTGTCGGGGTAGATCTCTTCCTGGATAGCGACACCGTTTTCCATCGTGCCATCGTGCTCGTCGACGGCTATGCGCTCAGAATAAGGACGGAGGCACTGGGAGAGGAGCCTGCGAACAGATATCCACTGCAGTTCTTGCTGCTGCGATACATCCGAACCCTGATTGCTCAGATCTCTCAGTTGGCTGTCTGCAACCGCTTTCATTCCTCGGAACAACGCCTTTGTCGATGGCTGCTCTTTCTCCACGACCGCGTAAGATCCGACGATCTGCGCATAACGCAGCAATCGCTTTCCACCGTGGTGGGTGCGCGTCGTGAAACTGTGAGTGCGGCTCTGCGTCAACTGCGACAGTTGGGGCTCATCCTGAACACCCAAGGCTGCGTCACGATCCTTGACCGACCGGGCCTGGAAGCCCGTGCGTGCGAATGCTATCAGGTGGTGGAAATTGAGGTCGGTCGGTTGTTTCCTGCACAAGAAAAGCAAACCTCTTCGGTCTGATAGGCGAGTCAATCTCACGGATCTATGTCCGGCATCAAGACGCTCTGCATGTCGGGCTTTGCCTACGAAGGAAGTGGCAAGCACATCGTTCTCAAACCGGGCACGATGTTTATCCAGAAACCCTTTGCCCAGGATTCTCTGTTAAAGAAGGTGCGTGCCGCGTTGGATAGTGAAACGGGCCCTTGACCATGGAATCAGGAACCCTGATGCACTCATCCCGCAAGACGGTCGCCTACTCGGGGTTCATGTCCGAATGCAAGCCCGAATTCCCCGGCTTTCTTACAACATCATGTCTGCCCGTACCACTGAGAATGCGGCGACCAGCTTCCGCACGAGAGGCACTGGGTTTCAGTCCACTGATGGAGGCACGCCGGGCAAACGCCTCCTTCAGAAGGAGAATCCAGAAGAGCGGGGCGGGCTCGGGACGCGAGGGGTGGGAGCGGCGCACTTGTGGAAATCTGCGCGAGTTTTCCTATTGACATCCGGCATGAACTTTCCTAAATTCGCGCCCACGGTTTTTGTTTTCTGAGGGGGGAACCGAAACCATTGGGAGGTGAGCCATGGCTTGCTTCTTCGCCGGTTTGTCCCTCTGCTTCCGCATTGCCTTATCTCACACTTGCCGACGGAACCCTTCGCCAGTGATCCCGAGGTCCACCCGTTCGCTGCCAAGTCAGTGCGCCGTCAAAAGCGGCGTACTGGTAGCGCTAACACGTTCGATGGTACACAGGGGCGAACATGAGATGTAGCGCACGCATTTACCTACTGTTGGCGGCGATCTTGCTGCTCGCCGCGATTGCGAACGCGCAGTGCCAGCCCAACACCTCCTGTGTCACCAGCTTTTCCATTTCGCCCGGCAGCATTCCCGGCGACGGAGCGCAGGTAGAAACGGCCTATGTCGGCGTTCACTTGAATCCGCAATCGCACATCGTGAATTTGCAGGTGTCTACAAGCAATACCGGGGCGAGTTGGTTTTCCTGCGACGAAGGGCTAAGGCTTCAGAACGGGTGTCAGTACCCGAATTTGAGTGGCGACGTGACGGTGACGTTCTCGTTCAATGGCGTCAATTATGGAACGACTGAGCTGGACGGGTCGGTATTGGTTTACGTCATGTACAACAACGATCCTGGGCTAACGGCTGACACGGTTGTCACTCCCATCCCTCCGACGCCCGGCCCGGATCGGGACCCGGATGGCTCTTGCTCAACATGCGGCCCTGGTGGCGCCGGTTCTGGCGGGCACCCAATCAACTTTGCGAACGGCAACACCTGGATCACGCAGACGGATTACTCCATTCCCGGCCTTGGCGGGGGTCTGGCGCTTACGCGCACCTGGAACAGCCTGTGGCCGCTCAAGCAGCCGGTCGAGCAGTCTGGCATCTTCGGGGACAGCTGGCGCAGCAACTTCGAGGAGCGCATTCAGAGTCTGTCCGGAGGAGTCGTCAAATACTGGAAGGGAAACGGCAGTCTGCTTTTCTA
>Ga0335070_10003828_pt1 | contig 17534 bp, 9 predicted proteins | sample Lox_Sample_13_FD_206722 | JGI IMG/M metagenome (GOLD analysis project Ga0335070, IMG submission 206722) | Soil microbial communities from Loxahatchee National Wildlife Refuge, Florida, United States - Lox_Sample_1.3 | ecosystem: Environmental > Terrestrial > Soil > Wetlands | place: USA: Florida...
CACTATACGAAGCATTTTCGAAGGGTAATCCGTCACCCCTTCCTGAGCTTCCTATCCAATATGCAGATTTTTCCGTCTGGCAGAGGCAGTGGCTGCAGGGGGAGCAGCTGGAGAAACAACTTGTGTTCTGGAAGGATCACCTCAGAGGGGTCTCTCCTCTTGAGCTTCCCACCGACCGTCCCCGCCCTTCGGTGCAGACCTTTCATGGTGCTGCACATACTGTTGAGTTCCCTCAAAGGTTGACGGAGGCCCTCCGTGGTCTGAGCCGCAAGGAAGGTGCAACCCTGTTTATGACACTCCTGGCAGCTTTTCAGGCACTGCTGCACCGGTATACGGGACAGGATGATATCGTCGTCGGAACCCCCATTGCCAACCGAAACCGTGTAGAGATCGAAGGGTTGATAGGCTTTTTTGTAAACACTCTTGTGATGCGGACCGATACCTCGGGGGACCCTCCCTTCCGGGAACTGCTGAAGCGTATACGGAAAGACACGCTCGATGCCTATACCCATCAGGACTTACCTCTTGAGAAACTGGTAGAGGAACTGCAGCCCGAGCGTGACCTGAGCCGCAATCCATTGTTTCAGGTGATGTTTGCCCTGCAGAATGTACCGTCTTCCGCCCTGGAACTTCCTGCTCTGATGGTGAGGCCGTTGGAGACCGAGAGCGAGAAGACCAGGTTTGATCTGGAGGTCCATCTTCAGGAGACAGGGGAGGGGATAAAGGGCAAGTTTGTATACAACACGGACCTCTTTGATAAAGCTACCATTGAGAGGATGGCTGGCCATTATCAGAGGATGTTGGAGGGGATTGTCGCCGATCCTGATCAGAGGTTGTCGGAATTGCCGCTTCTGACAGACGCCGAAAGACATCAACTGCTGGTGGAGTGGAATGACACTGCCGTGGATTATCCCAGGGACAAGTGCATCCATGAGCTGTTTGAAGAACAGGTTGAGAGGACCCCCGACGCCGTTGCGGTGGTTTTTGAGGATCAGCAACTGACATACAGGGAACTCAACAGCAAGGCAAATCAACTGGCCCATTACCTGAGGAAGTGCGGCGTTGGTCCCGAGGTGTTGGTGGGGATCTGTGTTGAGCGCTCATTGGAGATGATCATCGGAATCCTCGGCATTCTCAAGGCAGGAGGGGCATATGTTCCTTTAGACCCTACGTACCCAAAGGAACGACTGAAGTTCATGCTTGAGGATGCCGGCTGCCCCGTGGTATTGACCCAGGAGAGACTGAAGTTCATGCTGCCCGAACACATTGTGAAGACGGTTTGTCTGGACAGAGCGCTGGGGCTCATAAAGGGAGAGGGCGCGATGAACCCCGCTTGTGCCGTGAGACCAGACAATCTTGCCTATGTGATCTATACCTCGGGGTCGACCGGAAGACCCAAGGGGGTTATGATGGAACACCGGGTTCTCTGCAATTTGATCGCCTGGCAACTCAAAAACTCGATTCTTGAAGACGGAAAGACCCTCCAGTTTGCTTCTTTAAACTTCGATGTCTCCTTCCAGGAGATATTTTCCACCTGGTTCTCAGGCGGCGAATTGGTTCTCATTCAGGAAGATTTGAGGAGAGATTTCTTTGAACTGTTGACATTTATGAATAGACGAAAAATTGAGAGAATATTTCTCCCTTTCGTGGCCCTACAGCTTCTTTCCGAAGTCGCAATAAGTAGCCTGGAGAGCCTTCCTCCGCTTAAGGAGATTGTTACTGCCGGCGAGCAATTACAGGCAACCAAAAATCTGACGCGGTTTATGGAGAGGCTCGGCGACTGTGCGCTCTACAATCAATACGGGCCTTCGGAGAGCCATGTCGTAACCGCTTTTGCCCTCCAGGGGGTACCGGAGAGTTGGCCGGCGCTCCCTCCCATAGGGCGACCGATAGCCAATACGCGGATATACATACTGGATCGCTATCTCAATCCCGTTCCCGTTGGGGTACAGGGGGAACTGCACGTAGGGGGAGTTGGTCTTGCGAGAGGGTATTTGAACCGACATGACCTAACGATGGAGAAATTTGTGCCAGACCCCTTCAGCGGAGAACCGGGGGCAAGGCTTTACAAGACAGGCGACCTTGCGCGGTATCTGGCGGACGGCAACATCGAATTCCTTGGGAGGACCGACCAACAGGCGAAGATTCGCGGCTTCCGCATCGAGCCTGGGGAAATTGAGGCCACGCTCCGTGGCCACGCAGGCGTAAAAGACGCGGTCGTCATGGCTCGCGAAAATGGCTCGGGCGGGAATGCATTGGTGGTTTATGTAGCACCCAACAGGAAGTCAGTCGTCACGGCAGATGAACTGAAAAGTTTTCTGAGGGAGCAGCTTCCGAGCTATATGGTACCTTCTGCATTTGTCATGGTGGACTCCATACCTCTGACTCCTAGCGGCAAGGTGGACAGAAGGGCACTATCGATAGCGAACCTCTCGATGCCTGTGCAGCTAAAACCCTTCGTGACTCCCCGAAACACCCTGGAATTTCAGTTGACCAAAGCCTGGGAAAGAATACTCGGGGTTCAGCCGGTGGGAATAACGGACAATTTTTTTGAATTGGGAGGGCATTCCCTGCTTGCGGTGCGATTAGCGTCTGAAATAAGGAAGATGACGACAAACACCTTCCCTGTTATGGCCATATTTCAGTTCCCTTCAATTGCGCAATTAGCCGAAATGCTGACAAGGGAAGGCTGGTCAGCGGAATTTTCGTCGTTAACACCTATTGAGCCTGCTGGATGCAGGCCGCCTTTCTTCTGGGTGCATGGCCAAGTTAGCGACAGCCTGCTGCCGCGCTATTTGGATGCTGATCAACCCTTATATGGACTTCTTCACCAGGGTCTGGACGGAAGGATACAGCTTACTACCGTCAGGGAAATTGCTGCTCACTATTTAAAGGAAATACGGACTGTTCGGCCGAGGGGTCCCTATTTACTCGGTGGCTATTGTTTTGGCGGGATGATAGCCCTCGAGATGGCCCAGAAATTACGAGAGGAGGGAGAAGAGGTTCCCCTGTTGTTCCTCCTTGACCCGCCGCGGAACTGCTTTCCTGTTACAGCTGCACCTCATATTTCATTGCCAAAAACTCGTTTGCCAAAGACTCGCTTATTCTGCTCGCGGATAGTTCATCACATCAGAAAGCTTGCCCCTCTGCAGTTTGGCTACAAGATGGCCTATGTGTTCCGGAAACTGCCGGCCGCATTCGCTTCGATCGGAGGTGCCGTTGCACACACAGGCAAGCAAAGAATCAAGATGGCGATCTGCAATGTTTATTGCCAACTGGGACAACCACTGCCTATGGCACTCAGGGGGTTCTATCTTATGGCTATTTACAGAAACGCCATACAAAGACACACTCCCAAATGGTACCAAGGAAAAATCATACTCTGTCATTCTGATCAGTTGTCATTCGGAGAAGGCCTGAGACAGATGATTGACGGCGGACTGAGGGTTCATCAGGTTCCCGGCGCAGATCATGAAAGCATCTTGAATGAGCCTTACGTCAGAATATGGGCCGACCATCTGAACCGCTACCTGAGTGAGATACCGGTGAGGAAGGAAAAGAGCAAGTACTGTGAGAGATGATAATTCTTTAAGAAATGGGCAACTCTTTGTGGCGTGCTTCTCCTAAGCTCTTGGTGTTGAAAGACGACGAGGTTCACGTCTGGCGCGCTTCTCTTGAAATGATGCCTCCTCAAATGAGGGCCCTCGAGCATATACTGTCGGCGGATGAATTGAGCAGGGCCGGGAGATTTCATTTTCAGACAGACCGTGACCACTTTATTGCGGCGCGGGGTCTGCTCAGATCAATTCTCGGGATGTATTTGAAGAGAGATCCCTCCCATCTGACGTTTTGTTTCGGACCGAATGGGAAGCCGTCGATTAAAGAAAGGACGAACGCGAAAGCTCTGCGGTTCAACGCCTCGCACTCCGAAGGCCTTGCCCTTTTCGCTGTTGCCCTCGATCGGGAGGTAGGAGTGGATATTGAATACATCCGTCCGGATCTTTCAGTCTGCGATCTTGTTGCTCAAGCCTGTTCTCGAGGAGAGGCAGAATCACTGAATTTGCTCCCTGAACATTCCAGGCTTGAAGCATTGTATACCCTCTGGACCCGTAAAGAGGCATATCTGAAGGCCCAAGGAACCGGGCTTACAAACAATTTGACGGATATTGAAGTGATCGGTTCTCCAGGAGACCTCGCTGAAACGATTGAGATAAGAGACACACAAAGGGGAACGTCGTGGATCCTGAAAGATCTGGACGTCGCGCCCGGATTTGCTGCAACTCTCGCCATTGAGAGAGGAAATCTTCATGTCAGGTGCTGGCAATGGGAGAGCGAGTTGTGACTTACTACTCCTATGTGTTCAGAATTCCGTATTTCCTGAGCTTCAGATAGAGCGTTTTTCTGTCGATGCCGAGTATCTGGCTTGTCTTCGACTGATTACCCCCGGCTTCTCTCAGAACCCGCAGAATGTACTCCTTTTCCATATCTTCCAATGAAGGGTGCCGGGGCATTTCTCTTGGCGTGGGCAGCGCAGGAATTGAGAGGTCTTCCGGCCTTATCATTTCAGTGTCACAGAGGATGACGGCCCTCTCAATCACGTTCTCAAGCTCCCTCACATTTCCCGGCCAACGGTAGTCATTGAGTAACGACAGGGCTTCCGGAGTGAGATCGATAATCGGTTTCACCATTTTCTGGCTGTACTTCCTCAGGAAGAACCCTGCCAGTTCCGGTATATCCTCTCTCCGTTCCCTGAGCGGAGGGATCGCTATATTTATGACATTCAACCGATAATAGAGATCTTCCCTGAACAACCCGCCTTTGATGGAATCCGCAAGGTTCTTGTTTGTTGCAGCAACGACCCTGACGGCTGTCTTGAATGTTTTATTTCCGCCCACTCTTCTGAACTCTCCGGAATCAAGGAAACGGAGGAGCTTAGCCTGAAGATTCAAAGGAATTTCGCCGATCTCATCGAGAAGGAGGGTGCCCTTATCAGCCACTTCAACGATGCCGTACTTGGTGTCGTAGGCGGTCGAATGGGATCCCTTTTCATATCCGAAGAGCTCAGACTCGAGGAGAGGTTCAGAGAAAGTGGCACAGTTAAGTGCTATGAAGGGCAATTCGTTCCTCTTGCTGTAATGCCAGATGGCATTGGCAATAAGCTCTTTCCCCGTTCCGCTTTCTCCCTGAATTAATACCGTCGAATCGGTTGGGGCGATTTTCCTGACGAGAGAAAGGATGTTCTTGAGCCGGGAGCTCTTCGCGACGAACTCGAGGGGGGATTCCTGCCTCATGAGCTCCTGCTGAAGGAGCTGGGTCTTCAGAGCCAAACGGCCGTACTCATAGGCCCTGGTGATAATGATGGTGAGTTCTTCCAGTTTGTACGGTTTCGAAAGGTAATCGAAGGCACCATGTTTCATGGCTTCCACAGCCGTTTCTACGGTCGCCTTCCCAGTGAGGACAATGATTACCGGGGCTGCCGGGTCCTGTTTCAGTCTCTTCATGAGGGAGATACCGTCGGTGCCGGGCATGACGATATCAACGAGGATGACATGGAAGACGGCTTCCCTGAGTATGCTGAGGGCCGTCTCTGCATCAGGAGCAACCTCAACAACAAAACCCTTCCTCGTCAGCTCCTTCTTGAGAAGTCTCCTGAAGGGTTCTTCGTCGTCAACAACGAGAATTCTTGTCATGTACTTTGGCAGGAAGCTTTATAATGAAGCGTGATCCCTTGCCGATTTCACTCTCCACGTCGATGGTGCCGCCGTGCTCCTCGGCAATCTTGTGGCAGATGGAGAGTCCCAATCCTGTTCCTTCTCCGACGGGTTTTGTCGTAAAGAAGGGATCGAATACCCTTGGAAGGAGATGAGGCGGTATACCCTCTCCCGTATCTGCAATGACTATGGTAATCAGCCCGGCAGAGGGGTTGCATCCGCAGTTGTCGTCGACGCCGGTCTCGATAAGGATGGATCCTCCCTCGTGGGTGTAATACATGGAGTTTATAATAATGTTCATGAAAAGCTGTCTGAGACTTCCGGGGTCAGCGGTTATCTTCGGAAGGTCCCTGTTCAGCCTGAGTTCGATATGGTGCTTGAGACGGACAGCCTTATGGTTCACGAGAAGTATGACTTCCTTTATGAGTTCATTCACGTCGAGTTCACGGAATGTCCCGCCATGGGGCCTGGCAAATTCGAGGAGACTCTTGAGGATCTCTTTACAACGGAACATCTCGCCGTTGATCGTTTCGAGGTACTCGGGAAAGTCTTCAAACTCCTTCATGGCGAGAAGGGCCTCATCCCTAGCCCTCTCGATGAGGGCCTCAGAATAGCCGGCGATGATCCCGAGGGGGTTATTGATCTCGTGGGCAATGCCCGCAACGAGGGTGCCGAGGGAAGCGAGTTTGTCGGCTCGTACAAGCTGGTGTTCAAGGCGTTTCTGGGCAGTGACATCTTTCAGGTAGTGGACGATGGCATAGAGCCGGCCGTCATCATCAGTAAGGGGATATGACCAGAAATGGAAGATGTTTCCACCGGCTTCTTTCATCTCGGCAAAGGCAGGCTGCTTTGAGGAGACCGTATTGGAGCAGATACATTCGCTGCGGGTTATGCCGAGCCTCTTCAAGAGTTCGTTGCATGACTTCCCCATAACATGAAAGGCGGAAAGACCCGCTTTCTGCAAGAGGGTCTTATTGGCACGGATAACATGCTGCCTGCCGCCCTGGATCCAGACCATGTCGGTGATCGCATCGAAGGTCTTCTCCCACTCTTTTTTCTCTCGCGATATCTCTTCGAAGAGGAGGGCGTTTTCGAGGGCGATGGATATATGTTTTGCGACAGGGAGCAGAATCCTGAGGTCCTTTTCCGTGTAGCGGCAAGGTTCCTTGCTGTCAAGATTGAAGACTCCAAGGATCCTGTCCTGGAACAGGGGAATGCTGACGGTCGACCGGATGCCTTCGTCGAGCAATTTCTGATCAGAGGTGAAGCGCATCGCTACAGCAAGGTCCCCATTGATCCATGGGCGATTATTCTTAATGACCCACCCGGCACTCGTAGAATCGAGGGGGGCCTTTATTCCCTTCTTTAAGACCGTCTCCATATCAGTGTCAAGGGCGAAGATAACAAGATTACGGTCATCCTCATTATAGAGGAGTATGCTGCCCCTGTCGTAGGTTATCATTTTCCTGATTTCTGACATCATGATCCTGAAGATGGTGCCGATACTGAGACTCGAATTCACCATCCCGCTCAGTTCATTGATGAGCTCAATCTGTTTCATCTTATCGCGCAGTGCTCCGATGAGCTTCGTCGTACCAACGGGCAGGCCAAGTTTGCCCTGAGCCGATATCTCTCTGATGACAATGACCGAGTAGTCGTCTGCGGGCAGGGGGATGATCGAGACCATAGCAACAAAGACTTCGCCGTTTCTCGTTGTGCAGAAAGACTCGACATGGGTCTCTTGCGGTCTCAGACCGCAGAGATCTTCACCATTGATCGCAGAAGGATTCGGTGGAGCCGGGAAAAGAGACGGATCTGAGGAGAGGATTTCGGCAACATCCGCACCGGCAAGATCTTCCAGAGTGTACCGGAACATGCTCAATGCTGCAGAGTTTGCTGCGGCGATCTTACCGGTTCCGTCAACGATAAGGGCAGACATGGCAAGAGTGTCGAGGATATGAAGGATTGTTTCCAGCCTGTTGTCAAGAAGTACAGCCATGTCCGTTTCTAGTATATCATATGCAGGTATTGACATGGAGGATAAGATGGTATAGATTAAGCATGGTCGTTGAGATTACTCCAAGAAACAGAAAAAAGTGAGGTTTCCCATGATTAAGAAGAGGTTGACATCGATAGCGAATATTACCGCTCCTGTAATGCTGTTCCTGCTGCTGCAGGGGATACCTGCCTCTGCTGCGCCCTTCTGGACTACGCTTCCTCCGTCGGAAACGAGGAAGGCCATACCCTTGACGAATGAGACAGTCTCGAAACTTGTGGAGAGCCTCAAGCCCGCAGTCGTGAATATCAGCGTGACCCAAACGGTGCAGGGCGGTGGGTTGCCGCAGGGGTTCCGCGCGCCCTTTGGCGACGAGGACTTCTGGAAAAAATTTTTCGGCGACCAGGAACCAAAGGAATTTAAGAAAAAGGGTCTCGGCTCGGGTTTTATTGTAAGCAAGGAAGGGTATATCGTCACGAATAATCATGTCGTTCAGAAGGCCAATGATATAACGGTAATCCTCTTCAACAAAAAACAGTATCCTGCCAAGATTATCGGAACAGACCCAAAAACAGACATTGCCCTCATAAAGATCGATGCCGGCGATACCCTTGCTGTTGCCCCTCTGGGGGACTCGGACAAGGTGAAGGAGGGAGAGGCTGTCCTGGCGATAGGGAACCCCTTCGGGTTTTCAGAGACTGTTACTTCGGGCATCGTTAGTGCAAAGGGTCGGGTGATCGGCGCCGGACCCTATGATGACTTTATCCAGACCGACGCTTCCATTAATCCCGGCAACAGCGGAGGACCATTGTTGAATTACCACGGCGAAGTGATTGGCATTAATACGGCCATAATCTCGTCAGGGCAGGGGATCGGGTTCGCTGTGCCGATCAATATGGCAAAGGAAGTCCTTCCCCAGTTGAAAGAGCGGGGAAAGGTCACGCGGGGTTGGGTTGGCGTATCCATTCAGGAGGTGACCCCTGACATTGCAAAGTCCTTCGGTTTGAAGGAGGCGACAGGCGCCCTGATTTCCGATATCGTACCTGACGGTCCTGCTGAGAAGGCCGGACTGAAAAGGGGCGACATCATTTTGGAACTGAACGGGAAGATCGTAAGGGATTACCATGAGCTTCCCCGTATGGTCGCGGCAATGCCTGCCAACGAGAAGGCGAGCTTCAAGGTGCTCAGAGACGGAAAAGAGGAACAGGTAACGGCCATCGTAGGAGAGATGAAGGAAGGAGAAACCGGTCAGCCTGCTCAGGATGTGCAGAAGCAGCTTGGCATGTCTCTGCAGCCGGTCACCCCTGAGATTGCCAAGGAACTGGGGATGAAGAGGGCAGAGGGGATCGTGGTGACCGATGTCGAGCCGAACAGCGCCGTGGCAGAGGCCGGGATCCAGAGAGGAGACGTGATACTCGAGGTCAACCGCCAGCCTATAAAAACCCTGAAGGACTTGAGCGATGCAATCCATAAGGCGGGCAATTCATATCTTTTCCTGATCTTCAGGAACGGTGCGACATTCTATATATCCGTGGAGATCAGCGATCAGAAATAGGGCGGCCGCAACACTCAAATCGGTGCCTTCCGAAGAAGATACCGACTGACACTCCGCGAACGCACGGGCTTTACATTTCGGCCCCGTTTACGGTATCTTCTTAGGATGATTGATCTTCACACCCACAGTATACTGAGCGATGGAGAGCTCCTGCCCTACGAGCTCGTGAGAAGGGCTGCTGCAACGGGTTACAGCGCCATCGCCATAACAGACCACGTGGACCAGTCCAACATAGACTTTGTTGTGCCGCGCCTCGTGGATGCTCTGAACAAGCTCAGAGGCCTCGTTCCTCTCGAGGTGATAGCCGGCGCTGAGATAACGCATGCGCCGCCGAAACTCATTCCCAACCTTGTGAAAGAAGCCCGCTCTCTTGGAGCGAAGCTCGTGATTGTCCACGGCGAGACGATCGTTGAACCGGTGGCTGAAGGCACAAACAGGGCCGCCATTGAGGCTGGTGCGGACATCATTTCGCACCCCGGACTGATCAGTACTGAGGACATCCTCTTCGCGAAAGACAAGGGGGTTGTCCTCGAGATCACCTCACGGAAGGGACACTCACTCTCGAATGGTTACGTGGCCAGGGAAGCGATCAGGTTCGGCGTGTCTGTGACGATCAATACCGATTCCCACAGCCCGGGAGACCTCATTACAAAGGATACGGCGAAGAAGATTCTCCTCGCAGCTGGCATAGACGAAAACCGCATTGAATCAATCTTCGGTACCGCAAGATTACTCGTTGAAAAATCCTTAAGGGGGAATTGATGCCGAAGGCTATTAAAAAGAGAGTCGCAAAACCGGTGAAGAAAGAAGAAGACGTAAAACACATTATTCATCACGCGAGAGAATCGTTCGTTGAGAGGAAGAATATTCTTCTGCCGGTCCTGATAGGCGCGGCCCTCCTCATGATCGTGGTTTCGGCTTTCTTCATATACCGCTCAACCATGAAGACAAAGGCTGACGCCCTTGAATATGGGGCTTACCGGATATACTATGGGATCAATCAGAAACAGCCTCTCCAGAAGGAAGAGCAGTATCAGAAAGCCCTGGAGAAATTTCAGCTGGCCTATGACGCGAGGAAATCAGCCTATGCTCTCTTTTACATTGCGAGCTGTTACTACGACATGGGAAAATATGATGCGGCCCTCAAGAGCTTGAGGGAGCTGAACGAACGCTTCCCCGATGATGAGCGGTTCGTTCCTCTGTCGTACTACAAGATGGCAATGATAAGCCTTAAGAAGGCCGACAACGATGGGGCGCTCAAACTCCTCGATGCGATAGCAAATTATAAGACAGGCTCCTTCAAAGATCTTGCCCTGGCAGAGTCCGCGAAGATTCTTGAAGCAATGGGCAAGAAGGCAGAATCGGAAAGGAAATATGAGGAACTGAAGAAGAACTTTCCGAACTCACCCTTTGTGAAGACCGCCCAGGCGCCTCCTTCGCCGCCTGCCATAGTCCCGGCCCCTTCCGAGAAGAAATAACCTGGTGTTGCAAAACTGTCCGAAAGGCACGCATGGATCGAAGCCCTCACCATTTACTTCACTACCCATGAAGTACCGCAGATGTATCTGAAATCGCAGGTCGGGCATACATTTCTTATGTTCTCTGTGGCTGAAAAAGGAATACGGGGATCTATGATTTCGCCAAGGAGCTTGAAGATCACGGCTCTCAGAGGCACAAACATTTCCGCCGGAGATGAACCGTCAAAGAGGGTCAATTCCATGTCTTCCGATATCCTTGAACGGCCGAGGAGCAAAAATAACGCATTAAACTCGTCTATTGACCTTCTTTTCTTTTCAGTATAAAGCACAAGGTAGAAGGGAAGCTGAATGCTTCCTATTGCCTCGCTCCACGTTTCCCTTCTTGCGACGTCGAGCTTTTCGAGGTTGATCTTGAGATAAGCTTGGCCGGCGCCGGTCTTGTAGTCGACGATGACCGTTTTGTCGCCTCGCTGCTCTACGCTGTCAAGCCTCCCCTTGAGGTGAAAGCCGTCGACTTCCAGCCCAAGGGATTCTTCCGTCTCCAAAATGGTAAGTGTCTTCTTCCGCAAAAGTGGAATATAGTAGCCCTTGAGAAGGTCTGACATGCGTCTCTTCACCTGTCTCTTGAGAAGATAGAGTGCCCCGGTCAGCTCTTTGCCGTACTCGCTTGCAAAGAGGTTCTCAACGAGAGAATCCATTTCTCCGACGGCAAGATCGGCTTCCTTCAAAGGCCTGCCCCGCCTCGGCAGGAAATAGCTCTTCAGGATGGTATGGACGAAGCTGCCCAGTTCATCCCGTTCGATAGCACCCGTGATCTCGTCCTTACGGCTGAAACCAAGGACAGAAGCGTAATAGAACTGAAGAGGGCACGTGAGATATCGGTTAACAGCCGTAGCGCTGTAGTGATGGTCTCTGAGGAAAGCGATCATATCGTCAGTTTTCGGGATCGGACCGGGGACGTTATTGGAGAGTTTCACCTGGTACTGGATAGGTCTGACGTAAGGTATGGGTGAAGTTTGCTTGTCCTTCTTCTGCCTCTCCCAAAGGAGTTTTTCCACGAACCTCGAGGGCTCTGCCTTGTCGTTTTCGATGGAGAAGATATGAACCTCTTTTGCTCCGCTGAGGAGCACATCAAAGTAATATGCCGTCAGCTTGTCCCTGTCCCTATAGGTCGGCAAGCCCAGTATCTCCCTCGCCTTGAACGGCAGAAGGGTCTCTTCCTTCTTCGTATCGGGAAGGACCTCCTCGTTGGCGTCGAGGACGAAGACCGTGTCGAACTTCACGTTCCTCGTTTCGAGAAATCCCAGGATCTGCAGCCCTCTGAGAGGAGTGCCGGTAAAGGGCGTGTGGCAGGTCATCACATATTTCTTGAAGAAGATGAAATAGCTCGATCTCTCCGCGAAGGCCATATCCTTCATGAGCGAGCCGGGAATAAGGTCAAGGGCAGTTATGAAAGACTCGGCGAAGGGAAAAAAGAGAGGATGAAGGCGTGCGGTACTTTCGTGAAAGACATAGCGGAGAATCTCTGTGCACTTCCTGGCGAAGTCTCCGATGTTTCCGAAGGAGAGGAATCTCTCTATCGTGTTCTTATGAATGGCCTTGAGATGTTCTCTCAAGGTCTCTGCAGTAACGCCTTCTTCCCTGGGGAGCTCCTCTATGACCTCCTTCAAGAGGTTTCCATTGCCTTCTATCTCGGCCAGAGTCACAAAGGTCTTTGCCCTGTGCTTGATGAGTTCCTCCTCCACCGAATGAAAGAGTATCCTTGTGATCTCTGATTTCCCCTTGCAGTAGATATTCTTCGTATAGGGGTGAAGGACGAATTTCATGTAGTCAGGGATATAGAGGCGGTCCCCATCCATTGAAGTGACCAGCTCCATAAGGTTATTGAGAAACCCGAAGACCGGAGTCCGGTGCAGCGGGTATCCCAGAGAGACATTGTAAGTATTCTCGGTGAAGGCGGAGAGTCCTTGACGCAGAAGAGGGAAAAGGGTCTCTGACGACGGCAGGACAATTGCAGTCTTCTCATCCAAGGGCTCTCCGGCCTCAAGCCGCGTTTCAAGTATCTTCCCAAGGGCCAGGACCTGGCCGTGTGTATCGGGGCTACCATAAAACTGAACATCGGGTTCTCCTGCTCCCTCCTTCGGGCGGTCATAGGCGATACCAAGATTCCCGAGTTTTTCTCTCAATCCCGTCCCTTCCTGGAAGAGAAAAACCGCCTTGTCGTTCGAAGAAAGCTTTTGAAAGATCGTTTTTTCCGCCTGGGTAAGGGCGAAAAAGCCGGCGAAGATCACCTTCCCATATCTCTTAAACCAAGCCTCATCGATGTGCGCGGCCGTTGCCTGATATCTCATGGATCTGCTCGATAGACCAAGGTCCTTGATATCGCTGTAGAACTTTTCATGAAAATAAGAGAGAGATTGTAGTCTTCCCCTTGTCTGTTCCGGCAATTCATCCGCCAAAAGAGTCTCCACTTCCCTGACCATACCGGGATTGACGCCTTCTATGGCAAGCTCCTCGATGTCTCGATATATCTTGAGGCCGAGGGAAAAGAAACTGTCAGGCGTCATGAAACCCTGTCCGCCAAGGGGAGTATACGATTTCCTGTGGGTGTCATAAAGAATCGCCACGGCATCAATGGTTTCAATCTTCCTCCCCAGATTCAACTCATCGCAGACGGAATCGATGAACTCATCCATTGAAAGCACTGTCGGAGGGACGAAGCTCGATCCCACTTTTCGTGCCAGCGCCTTTCTCAAGAAGTGGGACGGTCTCTTGCCTGGGAAGACCACCAGTGAAGAGGAATAATCTCTCTCTTTCCCCTCAAGGTGAGCAAGGACCCGATCCACCAGATTTTGCCCCGATGGGATGACGAGCACACTCATCCGATCTTCTCGACTTCCCCGAGGTCCACAAATGCAATGATGCCACTCACCGTCTTGCCCGGATATATCTCACAAAGGATTCTCATGTAGTTCCTCATCTGTGACCTGTGCTCTTCGAGCGCTCTCTTGTCCTTTCCTGTCTTGTAATCGATCACCGTTATGCCGGCCGGGTCTATGATCACACGGTCCATCCTGAAGAGCCTGCCTGAGCCGTCGGCATATTCCTGCTCTTTTTTAACCTCTCTCCCCGGTGCCGCCCTGAAGTAGCCTGCCATGTCGCGGCTGCCGGTCAGCGCCATGACAAGAGCTTCTATTTCTTCCTGTGGATAAACAGACCTCGTGTTCTCACGGACGCGCCTGACGGCCTCTTTTATTTCAGTCTCGGTACCGGGAAAGTCAATGGAGGACAGGACCTTGTGAATGAACTCACCCCGCCGTTTCTCCCCGATTGTCATGAACTCTGCGGAAGTGGCGGGAGATTCGAACTGTCGGTTGCGGTGAAGGAGAGGGGAGGGCGCCGGAGGAGGAGATGGTGGGGATGTTGCTTCGACGGCTTTTTGAGCGGCGGCAGAAGGTGAAAACTCATCAAAGGGAAGAAGGACAAAGGGGTATGCCATGTCCCGGCTACTTTTCACTCCGATCACATACAACTCTCTCTCCGGCCTGGTGAAACCCACATAGAGGGTGTTCAGCCTGTTCACCATCTCTCTCATCCTCTCCTGATCATAGAGATTCCGGAGGTTCTCGTCACAAGCGGCTGATTGCTTGCTGATCTTCAGAAGGCAGACACTACTGCCCTTCTCCTCGACGATGTATTCGAAGCCCCTGTTCCTTACTTCGTAGAGGAGGAGAATTACGACAGGGAAACCGAGACCCTTGGCCTTATGGATGGTCATCACCTGTACGGCGTTCGTATTCTTCGGGACAGCCATCTCCCATTCATTTCCGCCCTCGTCATCGAGGGCTGTCAAGAGAAAGTCTTTGATGCTGTTGCATCCACCACCTTCAAAGTCCTTCACGGCCTCGAGAATTTTGACAAGGGCCGATTCCTCCTCAGGCATGTTCTCAAAGACCCTGAAGAGGGCAATAATCTCTGTAACCAGATCATAAACCGGCAAGAAGCCGACCGATCTGAAGAGCCCCTCGAAATACCGCTGCCAGAGATCGCCGAAGCTTTCCTGGAACGCCTTATAGAGGGGTGGGTTTTCCCGCTGGTCAAAGCAAAACGCCCTGAGAATCTCGATATCAATTCCAGGATACTCCCTGGCCACTGCCTTTATAAAGACTTCCCCCAGGATGAACGTCCCGAAGGAGAGGTCGTCGGTCGGTGCGTCCAGAAAATTCATGAGCGCCACGATCTCTCCCGTTATCTTGCGCCTTCTCACGTCGAGGCTGCTATAGGAAATGAACGGTATATCCTTTTCATTGAGCCAGGTGGTGGCGCTCACAGCGTCCTCGTTCGTCTGAGTAAGCACCGCGATATCTTTGTAGTCGTATCCACGCCTTTTCAGGTCCCCGACGAGCTCCTGGATCTTCGTCCGTTCGGGAGGTTCCTCGTCATTTCTCCCCAGGAGAGAGACTTCCGCATACCCTTCGTCTCTTTCTTCTTCCCTTGGCTTCTGGACGTAATCGGTCAGCCCGCTTCTCTCTCCAGCCTCACGGTATTCAGCGTTCCGGGCAAGGTTTTCCTTGAAGATCCTCTCGCTGAACTCGAGAATCCTTTTTTTGCTCCTGTAGTTGATGGCCAACTCCCTGACGGCATGTTCAGCCGAGGGAAAGGGATTGTCCCGTTCGAGTCCTTTCATGATTGCGTAGTCGGCGTTCCTGAAGCCGTATATGGCCTGCTTCGTGTCCCCCACCGTGAAGAGGCTGCCTCCTTGGGAAAGGGAGTTCTCTATCAGGGGGAAAAGATTTCGCCACTGTACGGGTGAGGTGTCCTGGAACTCGTCGATGAGAAAGTGGAAAATCGTGTCGCCTATTCTGAAATAGACGTCAGGGACGATGGCGCTGTCGAGATACCCGGCAAGGTGCGAATTGATATCCTCAAGAAAGACCTTGCCCTGCTGCTTCTTGACGATTTCGACGGTCCCAGTGAAGGACTGATAAGCCTTAATATATGGCGTGCAGCGCGAGTAGGCAAAGATCACCGCAAAATTGCTGATCAATGTTTCTGCATCTCGCCATAGGGCCAATATCCTCTCGTACGCTGCTTCATTCCCTTTTTGTGGCTTGCCCACCGGAGGGTTGGCAAATCCCTTTCCGATGAGATCGGGAAAGTTCCTCGCCCTGACAAGGGGTAAAATCGTTCTATAAGAGGAATTGCCGTGCCTCTTCAGTCCCGATCCTCCGATCTCTTTTTCTATGGTTTCGATGACGGCGCTTATCTCTTCCTTTATCCTCTTGAGGTCTTCGCCATAGTCCTCGATCTCAGGTTGTTTCCCTCGAGAGGAAAGCCTTCTGTAAATCTTCTTGATCTCTTCAAGGAGGGCCGCCGAGGGGTCCCAGAGGTAGGATTCACCTTCCTTCTTCTGCTCCTGGAGAGAGTCGACAATCTCTCCCAGAAAGGAAGCCTCTGCTGTCCCTTCTCTTGCGCTGCGCATGAGGAGATCAAAGGAGTATTCCATGAGGGCGTCGATGCTCAGGACTACCTCGAAGTCAGGGTTGTATCCGAAGTCTATGGCAGACGCCTTGAAGACGGTCGTCATGAAACTGTCTATCGTTCTTACCTGGAAGTCCGAGTAACTGTCAAGGATTTCATCTATGAGAAGGCCGGCCTTTTCTTTCATTCTTTCAGGGTCAAGGGAGGTAATCTTCAAGAGGTCCTCCACTTTTTCACTCTCCCCGAAGTGGAGCTTTTTGAGCCATGAGAGGGTCCTTTCCTTCATTTCCGTGGCTGCGTTGTTCGAAAAGGTGATGGCGAGCATGTTTCTCAGGAGGCTTCGAGGCACTTTCTCGGAAAGGAGGAACTGGACAAACCTCTTCGTGAGGTTGTGAGTCTTGCCCGATCCGGCAGAGGCCTTGAGGAGCGTAAAGTGGGGAAATTTCATCCCTATGTCTTTTCCTAGAACCGATTCGGCCATGTGCATTCTATAGTAACAGGCGTCATGCACTGTTGGCTACTGTTGGACCGGTCTGTCCCCTTATTCTCCTTTGTCCCTCAGTACCCCGCATCTGTTAGCATAAAGAATAGACTTGAAAATCAAAGGAGATGATGAAATGCGAGATCAATTCAACGATATGGTTGACGACCGGTTTATGATTCTCGAAAATAAGGCGACACAGATAAGAAGATTGCTGTTTGGATCGCTTCTTCTGGCAAAGGACACCTGGAAGGATGAACTCCTCAGCACTCCAAGGGGGCTGGATGTCATGAGGACCATGGAGGAAGCAGAAGAGGAATCCATCGACCCCACTCTCACGGACCCAATTGAAAAGTTGGATAGTGCTCTGAGCGTGATCAACACCCGGGCACGCGCCTTCGTGACATTAATCGATTACCTCTCGGAGCATCGGCAGGGTGATCCTGCAGGGGCATAAGGGAAATTTCCCACAGAACTGACTGCCTCGGAGTATTCTCCTCGGGGGCAATCAAGTTAAAGCCCTAAATGTTGTACTGTGTTAGGTGGATTTAAGAACGCCTTTTCTCTGGTGTGAAATCCCAGAAGTAGAACTAAACCGCTTGCGCGGTGGTAACGAGTAGTCAGTCAGTTCCGAAAAAATAGACCTCTCTTTGTGTTGTCAGGCTTTGGCCTGTTCAGTCCGCCCTTGCTGATCAATTCTTGTCATTTTACAATCTTCTTCTGACGGAGCGTCGACCTTGTCGGCGGATATTGGTATCAGAGGAGGTTGTACCATGGACGCATTAAGAGAGCAGATGATGAAGGACCTTCAGTTGAAAGGCATCACCCCCAG
>Ga0335070_10003829_pt1 | contig 17534 bp, 16 predicted proteins | sample Lox_Sample_13_FD_206722 | JGI IMG/M metagenome (GOLD analysis project Ga0335070, IMG submission 206722) | Soil microbial communities from Loxahatchee National Wildlife Refuge, Florida, United States - Lox_Sample_1.3 | ecosystem: Environmental > Terrestrial > Soil > Wetlands | place: USA...
CGCTGGATCAGGGTTGCCCCCATTGTCCAATATTCCCCACTGCTGCCTCCCGTAGGAGTCTGGGCCGTGTCTCAGTCCCAGTGTGGCTGGTCGTCCTCTCAGACCAGCTACGGATTGTCGCCTTGGTGAGCCGTTACCTCACCAACTAGCTAATCCGACTTCGGCTCATCTCATAGCGCGAGGTCTTGCGATCCCCCGCTTTCACCCTCAGGTCGTATGCGGCATTAGCCAACCTTTCGGTTGGTTATTCCCCACTACGAGGCAGATTCCGAAGCATTACTCACCCGTTCGCCGCTCGTCAGCACGTATTGCTACGCCTGTTACCGCTCGACTTGCATGTGTTAAGCACGCCGCCAGCGTTCAATCTGAGCCAGGATCAAACTCTTCACTTGATTGCTTTGAGCGATCAACTAAAGGAGTAATCAAAGGCCCATCGCTGGACTTTTGGTCACTCGGTCATCATGCATTCAAAAGAACACAATCGACGCGAGTCCCCACACAAATTACCTGCCAGATTTTTAAACAGCACTCCGGCCACGGGGGCCGAAGAAAGGGCCGAGGAGTATAGCCCTGCGGCTCTCCTCATCAAATACGTACACGCGCTTACGACGTCGCCGCGAGATCCGCGGCGCGTCATCTGCCGAGGGCGCGCATTATAGGGGCGGATTGGGCGCTGTCAACGCTTTGCAACAAATAAGCTTGCGGGTGTGCCGAGACCCGTTCAACTATCTGTTTTTATTATGATTTGTGGATAGCCACCCGGGCGAAGCGCCGGGGCCCGAGTTGCAACGTGTAGCTCCGGCCGGCGCCCAGGCGCACCGTCGGGTCGACCGCCTTTTCCCCGTCGATGCGCACCGCCCCTTCGGCGACCTTGCGGCGGGCCTCGCCGCGGCTGGCGGCCAGGTTGACCCCGGCGCTGGTCAGCGCGGCGACGAGCGCCACGGCATCTTCTCCCGCAGCGCAATAAAGCGCGATCTCCGGCAGGTCGGTCGGCAGCGCCTTGTCGGCGAAACGGCTGGTGAACGTCGCCTGCGCGCGCTGCGCGGCGCCGGCATCGTGGAAACGCGCGACGATTTCCTGGGCAAGCTCGAATTTCACATCGCGCGGGTTGCGGCCGCCGGCCACCGCCTTCTTCAGCGCGGCGATGTCGCCCAGCGGCCGGAACGACAGCAGCTCGAAATAACGCCACATCAGCTCGTCGGAGATGCTCATCAGCTTGCCGAACATCTGGTCGGGCGCATCGGTGATGCCGATGAAATTGCCGAGCGACTTCGACATCTTGTTGACGCCATCGAGTCCCTCGAGCAGCGGCATGGTCAGCACGACCTGCGGTTCCTGGCCGTAGTGCTCCTGCAGTTGCCGGCCGACGAGCAGGTTGAATTTCTGGTCAGTTCCGCCGAGCTCGACATCTGCGCGCAGGGCCACCGAGTCATAGCCTTGCACCAGCGGATACAGGAATTCATGCAGCGCGATCGGCTGGTTCGACCTGAAGCGCTTGCTGAAATCGTCGCGCTCGAGCATGCGGGCGACCGTGTGGCGCGCGGCGATCTCGATCAGCCCCGCGGCGTTCATCGGGCCGAACCAGCGCGAGTTGAAATCGATGCGCGTCGTGGCCGGGTCGAGGATCTTGTAGATCTGCTGCTCGTAGGTGCGCGCGTTGGCCTTGATTTCATCGGGCGTGAGGCGCGGACGCGTCGCGTTGCGTCCGCTCGGATCGCCGATCATGCCGGTGAAATCGCCGATCAGGAACGTGACCTCGTGGCCGAACTGCTGGAACTGGCGCAGCTTGTTGATCAGCACCGTGTGGCCCAGATGCAGGTCGGGCGCGGTCGGATCGAAGCCGGCCTTGACGCGCAGCGGTGCGCCGCGGCGCAGCTTCTTTTCCAGCTCCGGCAGCGTGAGCACCTCGGCGGCGCCGCGCTGCAGCTCGGCGACCTGCTCGGCGATCGGGACGTTGTTCGTGGCCATGGGTCACAACTTTAGCAGGATGGCGCGCCCGGCACGTTGACCCGGCGCGGCCGGCTCGGCTACGGTGCGCAAATGGCGCCGTTCCGCCCCGCAATCCTGAGCTGCGCGCTGCTCGTGCTGGCGCTCGCGGTCAATGATCGCGCCCCGCCGCCCGGGGGCGTGCTCGACGTGGCGCCGCCGCGCCCGGCGGCGCCCGCCGCGCAGGCCGCCTCGATGGCCGAGCCGTTCAGCACCATCGAGGTCATCGTCCGGCGCAACGACACGCTCGATGCGATCTTCCGCAAGCTCGAACTGAGCCTCGCTGACCTCGCCAACCTGCGTGCGCTGGGCGGCGTGCGGGCGCTGGTCGACCGGCTGGTGCCGGGCGAATCGCTGCGGCTCACGCATCGCAACGGCGAACTGCTGTCGCTCGAGCGCAACCTGTCGCTGACCGAGCAGCTCAAGGTCACGCGCGCGGCCGACGGCTTCCGCGCCGACGTCAGCGCACGGCCGATCGAGGCGCGCGTCGCCGTCGCGCACGGCGTCATCGACTCCTCGCTGTTCGATGCCGCGCAATCCGCGGGACTGCAGGACCAGACGGTCATGCAGCTCGCGCAGATCTTCGGCTGGGACATCGACTTCGCGCTCGACCTGCGGCCCGGCGATGAATTCACGGTCAGCTACCAGCGCCTGTACCAGCACGGCGAATACCTCCAGGACGGCCCGATCCTCGCGGCGCGCTTCACCAACCAGGGGCGCGAGGTGCGCGCGGTGCGCTACCGCTCGCCGGATGGCACCGAGCGCTACTACAGCCCCGACGGGCGCAGCATGCAGAAGGCCTTCCTGCGCGCGCCGCTCGAGTTCCGGCGCATCAGTTCAGGGTTCTCGCGGGCGCGCTACCACCCGATCCTCGACCTGGTGCGCGCGCACCAGGGCGTCGACTACGCCGCGCCGACCGGCACGCCGGTGCGTGCCGCCGGCGACGGGCGCATCCGCTTTCGTGGCATACGTGGCGGTTACGGAAATCTCATCGAAATAGATCATGGAGCCGGCATCGTCACGGTCTACGGGCACCTGTCGCGCTTCGCCGCCGCGGCGCGCGTCGGCGCGCGCGTGCAGCAGGGCCAGACGATCGCCTACGTGGGCATGACCGGCCTGGCGACCGGCCCGCACCTGCACTACGAATACCGCCTGAACGGACGTTACCTCGATCCGCAGCACGTCAAGCTGCCCGATGCCACGCCGCTCGACGCTTCGCTGCAGGCGGACTTCCAGCGCCAGACCGCACCGCTCCTGGCCGCGATCACGCTGGCGGCGCCGGCGCCGGCCGCCGTCGTCGCCCGCTGAGCGGCTGCCCGGGGCGCCGCGGACCGCCCGGCGGACGGTCCGGCCGCGGAATTTGCCGGTTTGCGACGCTGTAACACAGTTGTCATGCGCTTCCACCGTACAATGGCCGGAAACGGGCCAGCCGATATACCGTGGACCAGATCCCGCTCCGTGCGCCGCAGAACTTCATCAACCGCGAACTCGCGGCGCTGGAGTTCAACGCGCGCGTGCTGGCGCAGGCGCAGGACCCGCGCGTGCCGCTGCTCGAGCGCCTGCGGTTCCTGTGCATCTGCTCGTCCAACCTCGATGAATTCTTCGAGATCCGCGTCTCCGGCCTCAAGCAGCTGCTGGAGCTCGGCTCCTCGCAGTCCGCGCCCGACTCGCTCAGCATCCCCGAGCAGCTCGCGGCGATCCACGGCCGCGCGCGCGCGCTGGTCGCGGAGCAGTACAACGTGCTCAACAACACGCTGCTCGGCGACCTGCACGCCGAGGGCATCGAGCTGCTGTCGGGCACGAACTGGGATGCCGACACGCTCGCGCGGCTCGAGCAGCATTTCGCCGCCGAAGTGGAGCCGGTGCTGAGCCCGCTCGGCCTCGATCCGGCGCGGCCGTTTCCGCGCATCCAGAACAAGAGCCTCAACTTCATCGTCAAGCTGGCCGGCAAGGACGCGTTCGGCCGCGATGGCGACATGGCGATCGTGCAGGCGCCGCGTTCGCTCCCGCGCATCGTCGCGCTGCCATCGGCCGACGGGCGCCAGCGGCTGGTGGCGCTGTCGACGATCGTCGAGGCCTTCGTCGCGCGGCTGTTCACCGGCATGGAGGTGCTCGGCTGCTACCCGTTCCGCCTGACGCGCAACAGCGACCTGTTCATCGACGAGGAAGAGGTCGACGACCTGCGCCGCGCGCTCGAGGGCGAACTGGCGCACCGGCGCTACGGCGCCGCGGTGCGGCTCGAGACCGCGGCCAATTGCCCGCAGGAAATGGTCGACTTCCTGCTGCACCAGTTCGCGCTCGAACCGCTCGACTGGTATTCGGTGCCGGGGCCGGTGAACCTGAATCGCCTGTCGGCCATCTACGACCTGGTGCCGCGGCCGGATCTCAAGTACCCGGTATTCACGCCAGGGCTCCCCGAGGGCTTCAGCGGCGCGCACGACCTGTTCGACGCGATCCGCCAGCGCGACGTGCTGCTGCACCATCCGTTCCAGAGTTTCGCGCCGGTCATGGACCTGCTGCGCCAGGCGGCCGCCGATCCGCAGGTGCTGGCGATCAAGCAGACGCTGTACCGCACCGGCGACCACTCGCACATCGTCGATGCGCTGGTGGCCGCGGCGCAGGCCGGCAAGGACGTCACCGTCGTCATCGAGCTGCGCGCCCGCTTCGATGAAGAGGCCAACATCGAGCTGTCGACGCGGCTGCAGGAGGCGGGCGCGCACGTCATGTACGGCGTGGTCGGCTTCAAGACGCACGCCAAGCTGATGCTGATCGTGCGGCGCGAGGCGCAGGGCATCCGGCGCTATTGCCACCTCGGCACCGGCAACTACCACGCCGGCACGGCGCGCAGCTACACCGACTACGGGCTGTTCACCTGCGACGAAGCGATCGGCACCGACGTGCACGAGATCTTCCTGCAGCTCACCAGCCTCACGCAGACGCCGCGGCTGCGCAAGCTCCTGCAGTCGCCGTTCAAGCTGCACGAGGCGCTGCAGGCGCTGATCGAACGCGAGATCGCACATGCGCGCGCCGGCAAGAGCGCGCGCATCATCGCCAAGCTCAACGCGCTGGTCGACCCGGCAACCATCGAGAACCTGTACCGCGCATCGAATGCCGGCGTGCGCATAGACCTGATCGTGCGCGGCGTGTGCGCGCTGCGGCCGGGCCTGCCGGGCGTGTCGGAGAACATCCAGGTGCGCTCGATCGTCGGGCGTTTCCTCGAGCACTCGCGCGTGTTCTGGTTCGAGAACGCCGGCCGCCCGCAGCTGTACCTGGCGAGCGCCGACTGGATGGAGCGCAATTTCTTCCGTCGCGTCGAAGTGGCGTTCCCGATCGCGCAGGCAAAGCTCCGTGCGCGCATCCGCGAAGACCTGGAGCGCTACCTGCGCGACAGCACCCACGCGTGGCTGCTGCAGAGCGACGGGAGCTACCGGCGCGCGGCGCCCGATGCGGACACGGCCGGGCCGCCCGGCGATGCGCAGGGCCAGCTGCTCGAGGCCTACGCCGCCGCGGCGCGGCTGCCGGAGTAGACGCGCAGCTTCACGCCCTGCGTGCGCAGGTATTCGATCTCCTGGTGCAGGTCTTCGACCGACAGCGCGTGGTCCTTGAGCCAGCGCGCCGGGAAGCGCATCTCGAGCGTGCGGCCGCGCGCGCTGAGCTCGATCGGCGGCAGCGGCGTCGTGCTGCGTCCGCGGTGCAGCAGCACCGCCAGGCGCAGCAGCAGCATCAGGTACAGCGCCAGCCGGTCCCAGGGCGGAATCAGGTCCTCGATGCCGGCCAGCGTCAGCTTGCGGCGGTGCGCGCCGACCAGCCGCGCCAGCAGCAGCTGCTCCTCGCGCGCGAATCCCGGCATGTCGGCGTTCTCGAGCAGGTAGGCGCCGTGGCGGTGGTAGCCGCTGTGCGCCACGTCCAGGCCGATCTCGTGGAGCCGCGCCGCCCACTTGAGCGCCAGCTCGGCATGTGGATCGTCGAGCTCCCAGCTCTCGGCCACCTGGCGCAGGAAATCGAGCGCGGTGGCCTCGACGCGCGCCGCCTGCACGGTATCGACGTGGTAGCGCCGTTGCATCGAGCCGACGGTGCGCTCGCGCGGATCCTCGTCGGTGAGACGGCCGACCATGTCGTGCAGCAGGCCGTCGCGCAGCGCGCCCTCGGCCATGCGCATCTGCTCGATGCCGAGCGCGGCGAACAGCTCGGCGAGGATGACGACGCCGCCCGGGAACACCGGGCGCCGCTCCTCGGTGAGGGCATCGAATTCGAGTTCGCGGCAGTGGCTCGCACGCATCATCGTCTCGACCAGCTTGTCGAGGCCCTCGGCCGTGATCGCCGTGAGTTCCGGGTTGCGCTCCTGCAGGCACTCGCCGATCGCGCGTACGGTGCCGGAACTGCCGACGACGCTCTCCCAGCCCTGCTGCAGGAAGCGCGTCTGCATCGGCTCGATCTCCACGCGCGCCGCCAGCCGCGCGCGCTCGAAGCGCTTGGGCGAGAGCCGCTCGTCGGCGAAGTAGCGCTGGCTCAACGACACGCAGCCGAGCTTCAGGCTCTCGAGCAGCAGCGGTTCGTAGCCTTCGCCGATGACGACCTCGGTGCTGCCGCCGCCGACGTCGATGACCAGCCGCCGCCCGGGCTCGGCAGGCAGCGTGTGCGCGACGCCGGCATAGATGAGCCGCGCCTCCTCCATGCCCGAGATGATCTCGATCGGGTGCCCGAGCGCGTCGCGCGCGCGCTCGAGGAACGCCTGCTTGCGGCGCGAGATGCGCAACGCATTGGTGCCGACGACGCGCACGTTGCGCGCATGCATGTCGCGCAGCCGCTGGCCGAAGCGCTCGAGGCAGGCGAGCGCGCGCGCCGCCACCTGCTTGTCGAGGCGGCCGTCGGGGCCGACGCCGCCCCCGAGGCGCACCATCTCGCGCATGCGGTCGATGACCACGAGCTGGCCGTGCGTGTAGCGGGCGACGACGAGGTGGAAGCTGTTCGAACCGAGATCGACGGCCGCCAGGACGTCGGGCACGGTGCGCGCAGCGCGGCTCACGAAATGATCAGGCCGTCGTGAACGAGGAGCCGCAACCGCAGGTGGTCGTGGCGTTCGGATTGCGGATCACGAATTGGGCGCCATCGAGCCCGTCGCGGAAATCGATCTCCGCACCGCCCAGGTAGTTGATGCTCATCGGATCGACCAGCAGCTTCACGCCCTGGTTCTCGACGCAGGTGTCGCCCTCCTGCAGCTGCTCGTCGAACTCGAAGCCGTACTGGAGCCCCGAGCAGCCGCCGCCCTGCACGTAAACGCGCAGCATCAGCGCGGGGTTGCCCTCGGCGCGGATCAGGTCGGCCACCTTGAGGGCCGCGGCGTCGGTGAACACCAGCGGCGGATCCTGGGTCGGCGTGGCGGTGACGGGTGCGTCCATGATGCTGCAATCTTAGGCGCGCGGCCGCGGGGCGTCAAAGCAAAGCGCTTCAGCCGGCCTGCACCGCATCCGCGCCGGCCTCGGGATTGGCTGGGATCAGCCGGCCGGTGATCTCGGCGCCGAGCGCCATCTCGATGACGCCGTAGCAGACATCGCCGCGCACGCGCGCCTTGGCGCCGAGCACGACGCGCTCGGTCGCGCGGATGTCGCCGTTGACCGTGCCGTTGAGCACGACCTGCGGCGCCTCGACCGAGCCTTCGATGACACCGTGCTCGCTGACCGACAACGAAGCCTTGCCGCCGGCGGCGACGCGCACGTTGCCGGTGACGCGACCGTCGATGTGCAGCCCGCCGGAGAACTCGATGTCGCCCTGCACGCTGGCGCTGCGCCCGATGAGCGTGTCGATGCTGGCGGCCTGCTTGTCGTTGCGGTTGAACATGCGCCCTCGCTCAAGGTGCGTCCGGGTTCCAGACGAAGGTTTGACGGTACGGCGCCGTGCCCTTGCGCGCCGGCCGTATTTCTATGGTAACGCGCTCGGCGCGGAAATCCGCGGGCAGCGTCACAGCCTGCTCGATATTGCTGTAATAGCGGAAGCTGTAGGGCAGTTCCTTCAGCTTCGGGTCGGTCAGCGCCGACAGGTCGACGCTGGTCGCGGCGCCGGCGCGCTCGCCCTCGATGGCCACCGCCAGCGTGCCGGAGGACGACTCGTCCGGGCGGGCGGCTCGATTGAGCGCAAAACGCAGCGTGTAGCGGCGCGCCGCGGCGTCGCTGGTCAGTACCTGGAACTGCTGCACGCGGATCGACGGCGGCTTGGCGGCCGCGACCGGGTTGGCGATGCCGCGGTAGAACTCCAGGTCCTGCTGCGCGCGCCCGAGCGCCGCCTGCAGCTCGCCGATCGTCTTGGCGACCTCGCTCCGTTCGCGCACCTGCGCGATGCGCGCCTCGTCGGCGGCCGCGAGCTGCACCTGCAGGTCGTGCACGCTGGCCTGGAGCGCGGTGATCTGCCCCTCGAGCTCGCTGCGCTGCTGCGCGGCCTGGATGCCATCGAACCCGGCCTTCTGCCGGCCGAACTCGAAGGCCAGGTACAGCGCCACGGTGCCGAGCAGCAACGCCGAGGCCAGCATCATCCAGCGCCGCGCGGGCGCATAGGTTCGGACGACCAGTTTGCCGGGGATTTCCATCGCTGGGCGCCGCGGCGCTAGGTGGCTTCGACCGCGGCGTCGCCCCCGGCGCGCGCCTCGTCCGTGCCGTGCCACCAGTCCGGATAGGGCGGCAATTCCTTCGCAAACACCTGCGCGCCGAGCTCGTGCAGCGCACGCGTGTACACGCCGCGCTTGAAATAGATGACCTCGCGGACCGGCTGCCAGTAATCGACCCAGCGCCAGCGGTCGAATTCGGGCTCGCCGGTGGTATCGAACCGGAACTGCGGGTCGTCCCGCCTCAGGCGCAGCATGAACCAGCGCTGCTTCTGTCCGATGCAGCGCGGCCGCGAATCACGCCGCTGGTAGCGCGCCGGCAACCGGTAGCGCAGCCAGCCGCGCGTGCGGCCGACGATCTCCACGTCCTCGCGCGCGAGCCCGATCTCCTCGCCGAGTTCGCGGTACAGCGCCTCCTCGGCCGACTCGCCGCGCTTCATCCCGCCCTGCGGGAATTGCCAGCCGCGGCCGCCCGAACGCCGGCCGATGAACAGCCGGCCGTCGCCGTGCATCAGGATGATGCCGACGTTGGCCCGGAATCCGTCCCGATCGATCACATCGCCCATGGGATCCGTTTTACCCTTTACCGGGGCCCGCGCTCAAGTGAACGGGGTCTTGTTATCGACCGGGCGCGGTCTTTGGGCTCAGGGGCCTGTTCATGCCCAGAACATCGATGCGGGCGTGCCTCGCGCCTTGCCTGAAGGCATTTTGAGCAGCAACGCATCGATGTTCTGGGTATAAACAGGCCCCGGATATGTCGAAGCGCACACAGTGGCTGGCACTCGCCGCCTTCGCGGGCCTGGCGGGCGCATGCCTGCTGGCGTCACTGCTGGCGGGCTCGGCCGACCTGTCGATCGGCCGGGCGCTGGCGGCGCTGCGCGGCGGAGGCGATGAACTCGCCGGCACGATCGTGCGCACGATCCGGCTGCCGCGCACGATCTCGGCATTCGCGGTCGGCAGCCTGCTCGGGCTCGCCGGCGTGCTGCTGCAGGCGCTGTTCCGCAACCCGCTGGCCGACCCGTTCGTGCTGGGCGTGTCGGGCGGCGCCTCGGTCGGCGCGCTCGCGGGCATGCTCGCCGGCGTCTCGCTCGGCGGCCTCGAGTGGACCGCCACCGGCGGCGCGCTGTGCGTCGGCGCGCTGGTGCTGTGGCTGGGCACGGGCGGCGATCCGGGCCGATTGCTGCTCTCGGGCGTCGTGCTCGCGAGCGCCTGTGGCGCCATCATATCGGTGTTGCTGGCGATCGCAGACAACGGCCAGCTGCGCGGCATGGTGTTCTGGCTGGCCGGCGACCTGGGCTGGGCGCAGCACCCGTGGTTCGATCTAGCGGCCGCCGCTGCGGCGCTCCTGCTGTCGCTGATCGGCGGACGCGCGCTCAACGTGCTGGCGGCCGGGGAACTGCGCAGCGCGGTGCTGGGGCTCGACGCACGGCTGGCACGGCCGTTGGTGTTCCTGGTCGCCGCGGCGCTCACTTCGCTCGCGGTGCTGGCCGCCGGCCCGGTCGGCTTCGTCGGGCTCGTGGCGCCGCACCTGGTGCGGCTCGCGCTGCGCACCTCCGACCACCGGCTGGTCGCGCCCGGCGCGGCGTTGTGCGGCGGCGCGCTGCTGTGCCTCGCCGACATCGCCAGCCGCACCATCGCGGCGCCGCGGCAGTTGCCAGTCGGGGCGATCACCGCGCTGGTCGGCGCGCCGGTGTTCCTGCTGCTGCTGCGGCGGCGTGCATTGCGCTGAGGACTCGGGCGTGCTGGCTGCTGCAAGGCACGGACCCGAAGAACGGCGATGGCCGACGAACCCGCCAACGAAGCGCAGAAAGCGTGAGCGCGGCCGTGGAAAATGGCCTGTTCGGTGGCTCACCGTACAGAGTCACTCGTCCAGGGCCTGCCAGGATCACGCCCACGGGAGTTCGCCCGAACCATGCGTTTCATGAAGCTGACCCTGCCCCTGGCCATTACACTATTCGTTGCATCCATGCCGATCCGCGCCATCGAAGAGCCCGCCTACGAAGTCACCGCACGGATCGGTGATGTCGAGTTGCGCCGCTACGCGCCCTACGTGGTGGCCGAAGTGCTGGTCACCGGGTCGGCGAAGGAAGCGGGCAACACGGCGTTCCGGATCCTGGCGGGGTATATCTTCGGCAAGAACAAGGGCGAGAAGAAGTTTGCCATGACCGCGCCGGTGACGCAGACCGCGGCGCCGGTCAAGCTGGCAATGACGGCCCCGGTGACGCAGACCGCGGCGCCGGGCGGGTATGTGGTCCAGTTCGTATTGCCCCGGGGCGTGACTTTGGCCACCGCGCCGGAACCCATCGACCAGCGCATCGTGCTGCGGCAAGTGCCCTCGATGCGCGTTGCTGTCATCCGCTACTCCGGCTTCTGGTCCGATGCCAACTACGACAGGCACCTCGCCCAGCTGCGGGAAACGCTGAGGAAGGCGGGCATCGAATGGTCAGGCGAACCGGTCTACTCGCGCTACAACCCGCCGTTCACGCCCTGGTTCCTGCGTCGCAACGAAATCTGGTTGCACATTTCTTCCGAGGCCGGCAATCGGTCGGGCTGAGGGCCTCGCCCTGCGATGGCGAGCTTGCGCCACGTCCGGGTCGTTGCGCATGGATTGACCGGGACGCGCGGTTCGTCGTCCTGCGGTCGCAATGCGCCGCCGCCTACGCGCGCCGCTGCGTCACGCTGCGGCGGCCCTGCGTATACGCCTGGCCGCCCACCATCAGCTCCCTGAAGCGCGCCGCGTCGCCGGCCTGCACCGCGCTGCGCACGCTCTCCACCGCCTGCGCCAGCGCATCGAGCGATTCGCGCCCGTACTCGTTGAGGTGCTGGATCTCGAAATACAGCTCCGGGCTGTCGTTCGAGACGCGCGCCGCGACGTCGAACTGCGCATCGAACGTGGTGCTCGACATCTGCACCAGGCGCGGCGCGTTCTCGCCGCTCCGTGCCAGCGCCGTGACGAAGGCGATGTTGAGCGCGTGCGAAAGCCCGAGCACGTAGGCGATCAGGCGGTCGTGCTCGTCGAGGCTCATCACCACCTGCTCGACCATGGTCGGCGCGAACAGGCCGCGCGCACGCTCGAGCGCATCGCCCATGCCGAGGTCGATGAAGATCACGTGCCGCCCCGAGAGCAGCTCAGTGTCGGGCCCGAACATCGGGTGGATCGAGGTCACGCGCACGCCCGCCTCGCGCAGCGCATTCAGCCCCGCGCGGAGCGGGGTCTTCAGCGAACCGACGTCGAACACCACGCCGCGCGGACGGCGCCCGGCCAGTTCGCGCAGGATCGTGTTGGTCGCGCCGAGCGGCGTGGCGACGACGATGAAGTCGTGATCGAGCGTGCTCGCATGCCAGTCCGCGATCGACCCGGCGCCGCCATTCGGATCGGCCACCTCGACGGCGAAGCCCTGCGAGGCGAGGAACTGCGCGAACCAGCCGCCGATCTTGCCGGCGCCGCCGATGACCAGCGCGCGCTGGCCGGTGCCGGCGCCGCGCGCGGCGACGCTGGCCTGTTCCTGCGTGGTGAGCGATGAGCGGATCAGCAGGCGCATCACGCCTTCGGCGATGTCGGCCGGCACGCCGAGCTCGGCCGCGTTCGCGCGCACGCCCAGGATCACCTCGCGCTCGCGCGCGTAGTCGCGGGTCGGATAGCCGGTGGAGCGCTTGACGCGCGCGATCTCTCGGCTGGTGGCCTGGCGTTCGCTGATCAGTTCGAGCAGCCGCCGGTCGAGGCCGTCGAGGCGGGCGCGGAGTTCATCGAGGTTCATGCGGAGCTTCCGGGGGGACTGCGGCCTTTGTAAAGGCAAAGGGCGCGCGCCGCAAGTGCGCGGATCGGGCGTAATGCCCGATCCGCGCCGCCTCAAAACCGCTGCGTGGGACTAAAAGTGCAGCGGCAGGCTGAGCAGTAGCGAAAATCCGTCGTCGTCGCAATCGCCGTAGTAGTCGTCGCAATCGTAGTAGTAGCCGCCGCGGTAGACGGGCGGATACACGTAGCGCGGGGCGTAGCCGTAGTACGGCCGGTCGTAGTAGTAGCGCGGATAGCGGTAGTCGTAGTACGGGCGGTAGTCGGGCCGGCCCCAGCGGTGCTCGTCGCGGCCGTGCCAGTCGCCGTACCCATGCCAATCGTTGCGTCCGTGCCAGCCCTCGTTGCCATGGCCGCGATGGTTCCAGTCGGGCCGCCCGTAGGACCGGTTGTCGTACCGGCCGTGATCCTGCCCGCCATGCTGGCCGTAGCCCGGGTCACGGGCCTGGGCCGCCTGCGCCAGGCTCAGGGTTGCCACCAGCGCCGCGGCGGCTGCGATGATGCGTTTCATGGCCTGCTCCTCCGATACGGCTTTTCAGCCTTGGGACCGACATTGCGCCGCCCACGCTGAACGCGGCCTGAACCACGCCCGCGCCTCGCATCTTGTAAAATCCGCCGGATATGGCCTGGCACCGCGAACACCTGCCCGATCCGCTGCCGGCGGAACCGCTCGAGATGGCGGCCGACTGGCTCGCCGAGGCGACGCGGCGCGCGCTGCAGCCCAATCCGAATGCCATGGTGCTGGCGACCGCGGATGCCACGGGCCGCCCGTCGGCGCGCGTGGTGCTGTGCAAGCAGATCACGCCGCGGCCCGGGTACCTGACTTTCTATACGAACTATCGCTCGCGCAAGGGCCGCGAGCTCGAAGCGCGCGCGCAGGCGGCCGTGGTCATGCACTGGGATGCGCTGCACCGCCAGCTGCGCGTGGAGGGCCGCATCGTGCGCGCCCCGGCCGCCGAGAGCGATGCCTACTTCGCCAGCCGCAACTGGCGCAGCCGATTGGGCGCTTGGGCCAGCCAGCAGAGCGAACCGATCGGCTCGCGCGCCGAGCTGCTGGCGAATGTCGCGAAGACCGCGTTGCGCCTCGCGCTGCCGGCGCCGGATGTCGATGACGAGGCGCCCGATCCGGGCCTGCGCATCGCCCGTCCACCGCACTGGGGCGGCTTCCACCTGTGGGCCGAGGCGGTCGAGTTGTGGGTCGAGGGGAGTGCGCGCATCCACGATCGCGCGCGCTGGCAGCGCACGCTGACGCCGCACGGCGATGCCTTCGAGCCCGGCCCCTGGTCGGTGACGCGGCTGCAGCCGTGAACCGCTGAGCGTCCAGGGGCCGGCGGCTGATGTGGCGTACCGTGCGCATCACGATCCTGATGATCGTGCTGGCGATCGTCGCGGTCGGCAGCTGGCTCGACCGCGAGCGCACCCGCAGCTGGGAGCACACCGTCCGCGTGGGCGCCTTCCCCGTCAATGCCGACGGCAGCGCGGCCGCCGCCGACTACATCGCGCAACTGCGCCAGCCGGAGCTGCAGCCGGTCGCCGACTTCATCGCCAGCGAAGCGCACCGCTACGGCATCGCGATCGCCGAGCCGATCGACATCAAGCTGTATCCGCCGCGCAGCGATCGGCCGCCCGAACTCGCCGCGGACGCGGGATTCTTCGGCCGCATCGGGTGGGTGCTGCGCCTGCGCTACTACCGCCTGCGGGCGATCGGGTCCATCGAACGCGCGCGGCCGCAGATCGCGCTGTTCCTGCTGTACCACGACCCGGCCGCGAGCCCCGTGCTGCCGGACTCGGTCGGATTGCAGCGTGGCCTGATGGGCGTCGTGCATCTGTTCGCGGACCGCGCGCAGACCGCGCAGAATGCGATCGTGACGACGCACGAACTGCTGCACACCTTCGGCGCCTCCGACAAGTACGCCTTCGACAGCAACGTGCCGCTGTACCCGCTGGGCTTCGCGGAGCCGAACCTCGTGCCGCGCTATCCGCAGCGCTACGCCGAGATCATGGCGGGGCGCATTCCGCTCGCGCCCGGACAACAGGTCATGCCCGATGACCTCTCGCAGGTGCGGGTCGGGCCGGCCACGGCGCTCGAGATCGGCTGGCTGAAGCCATGATCGACTCCCCGCCGCCCGACGTGCCACCGCCTGCCGCCGGATTGCTCGGCGCACGGGGCCTGGGCGTGCACGCCGGCGAGCGCAAGCTGCTGGCCGATCTCGAATTCACGCTGCAGCCCGGCGAGTTCCTCGCCGTGCTCGGCCGCAACGGCAGCGGCAAGAGCCTCACACTGCACACGCTGGCGGGCCTGCGCGCCCCGGCCACCGGCGCGGTGACGCTGGGCGGCGTGCCGCTCGCTGCGCTCGCGCGCAGCGAGATCGCGCGCCGGCTCGCATTCCTGCCGCAGGATCGCGAGGACGCGCTGCCGCTGTCGGTGTTCGAGGCGACGCTCCTCGGCCGCCATCCGCACATCGGCTGGCTGCGCGGCGAATCGCCGCGGGACCACGCGATCGCGCAGGCGGCGCTCGAGCGCATGGGCGTGGCGGGCTTCGGCGCGCGCCTGCTCGCCACGCTCTCCGGCGGCGAGCAGCGCCGCGCGGCGATGGCGGGGCTCCTGGCGCAGGAGCCGCAGGTCTACCTGCTCGATGAGCCGACCAACCACCTCGACCCGCACCACCAGGTCGACGTGCTGCTGGCCTTCCGCGAGCGCTGCGCGGCCGGCGCCGCCGTCATCGCGACGCTCCACGATCCCGCGCTCGCCGAACGCTGCGCCGATCGCGTGCTGCTGATGCACGGCGACGGGCGGTGGCGGCTCGGGCGCACCAGCGAAGTATTGAACGCCGAGGAGCTCTCGCTCCTCTACGCGACGCCGATGCGCGAGCTGTCGGGCGCGGGCCGCCGCGCGTTCATTCCCGCATAGCCGCCAGCACCGGCGCATGGAGCGTCGCGTTCGCCGCCAGCACCGTGGTGGTGTCCAGATCGACCTCGCTCCCGTCGAGCGCCGTGAAGCGGCCGCCGGCCTCGGTGACGATGACACTGAGCGCCGCGATGTCGAGGATGTTCACGTCCGACTCGATCACGACATCGAGCGCGCCGCGCGCCAGCAGGTGGTAGTGCACGAAGTCGCCGTAGCCGCGCAGCCGGCTGATGCGCCCGACCAGCGTGCCAAAACGCCGCCAGCCCACCGTCGAGGCGGCCAGCGTCTTGAGATTCCCGGTCGACAGGATCGCTTCCGACAGCGCGCCGATGCTGCTGACGCGGACCGGCTCGCCGTTCAGGAACGCGCCGCCGCCCTGCTCGGCCCAGGCGAGCTCGCCGTAGGCGGGCGCGCTCGACACGCCCAGCACCAGCTTGCCGGCGCGCCGCAGCGCGATCTGCGTGGAGAAGAACGGCGTGTCGCGCACGAACGATTTCGTGCCGTCGATCGGATCGACGAGCCACACGTGCTCGGCATCCATCGCGCGCTGGCCGGTCTCTTCGCCGTAGAAGCCGTAGCCCGGGAACTGCGCCTCGAGCACCGCGCGGATCGCGCGCTCGCACTGCACGTCGGCCTCGGTCACCGGCGTGCGGTCCTCCTTGATGCGCACGGCGAGGTTGCTGCGGTACAGGCGCGTGGCGATCTCGGCGGCGGCGCGTGCCGCCTCGAGCGCGCATTCAAGTTCCCGGGATGCCATAGGCCGATTCTAGCGCGAGTCGCGCGCTGCCGGAGCTGCGCGAAGGCGCAGCGCGGTGCGCTCGCGCACCGCGGCGCGCGGGTTGCCGCCGGCATTCAACGGAAGCTGAAGCGCGTGGCGACGAACAGCGCGCGGCCCGCCGTGTTGTAGCCGCTCGAGAGCTCGTAGCGCCGGTCGAGCGCGTTCTCGAGCCTCGCCGTCAGCGACCAGGCCGGCGTGAGCGCGAACTTCGCGTGCAATCCGAGCAGCACGTAGCCGCCATCCGTGACCGGCGCACCGCTCGCCACGTCGGTGTCGGCGCGCGGCCCGGACTGCAGCAGGTCGACGCCCGCCTCGCCGCGGCTGAAGCGGCGCGCGGCGCCCAGCACGAAGCCCTGGCGGGCGCGCCGCAGCAGCAGGCTGTCGTCGGCCAGGTTGCGCGGGTCCTGCCAGTCGCCTTCCGCGTGCAGCGACCAGGCATCGAGCTGCGCGTCCCAGCTCGCCTCGATGCCGCGGATGCGCGCGCGGTCGATGTTGATGTTCAACGGGCTGTACGCCGGCGGCGCATAGATCGTCGTGATCAGCTCGTCGATCGTGTTCTGGAACGCCGCGACGCCCAGCTGCTGCGTCGCGCCGACGCGCCATTTGATGCCGGCCTCGACGTTGCGCGACTGCTCGGGCAGCAGATCGGGGTTCGCGCCGTAGCCGAAGCGGTCGGTGGCCGACGGCGCGCGGAACGCCGTGCCGGCGGAGAGCGTCAGCAACAGCCGGTCGCTGGCCGAGTAACCGTACTCGGCGTTCCACGTGGCATGGTTTCCGAAGGCCGGATGCCGGTAGTCGCCGCCGGCGAGCAGCAGCCGGCTCGAGCCGAGCTTGAGCTGGTCCTGCAGGTAATAGGTCTGCGCGTTCGTGCTCACGGCGTACTGCGTGCCGAACGAGAGCGAGTCGGTGTGCTCCTGCGCCAGGATCACGCCGAAGGTGAGCACCTGCCCGACGCTGCCGCCGCCAATCGTCACGTCGTTTTGCAGGTCGACCGTGTTGCGCGCGGTGATGTCGTAGTCCTTCGCGAGGTTCAGGTCGTACGGGTCGGCCTGGTTCTGGCGCAGGTCATCGACATTGCGGCTCAGCGTGAGGCGCATGTGCCAGGGATCGCTGATGTTGCCCGCCGCATGCACGGCGAACACGCTGTCGGCGAAATCCTCGTCGGCGGCGGAATAGCCGATCACCGGGTACGGGAAGTCGTTCCCGTAGAGCTGGTTCGCGTAATCGGAGCGGCCGGCGGCGCGCCAATACAGCGCGCCGAGTTCGAGCCCCGCGAGGCGCGTCTGCGCGGTCAGCGTGCCGGAGAGGTTCTTGTAGCCGCGATCAACGGTGTCGGCCGTGAAGGTGGGGAAGCCGTCCGATCGCTCGCCGGTGAGCGCCGCCTGCAGCAGCGAAGCGCCGGCCTCGTAGTGCCCGGCCAGCGAGAACTCGCCGGTGCTATAGCGCCCGTACCCCACCATGGCATCGACGCCAT
>Ga0335070_10003830_pt1 | contig 17533 bp, 12 predicted proteins | sample Lox_Sample_13_FD_206722 | JGI IMG/M metagenome (GOLD analysis project Ga0335070, IMG submission 206722) | Soil microbial communities from Loxahatchee National Wildlife Refuge, Florida, United States - Lox_Sample_1.3 | ecosystem: Environmental > Terrestrial > Soil > Wetlands | place: USA...
ACCCACCTCACCGTCGACGAATTCCGGAATCGCTCCGGCGCGCGCGGCCACGACCGGACGGCCACACGCCATCGCCTCGAGAATGATCAGCCCGAAAGTCTCTTTCGTACCGGCGTGCACCAGGGCATCCGCCGAGGCCAGCCAGGCGGCGAGATGCGCGCTCTGACGCCGGTACGGAAGAATCGTGACATTGGCAGTGGGCCGCGCGAAGCGCCGCCCGCCAATCATCACCAGTTGATAAGGCGCCCCGAGCCGGGCGAATGCGGCCAGCAGCACGGGCAGATTCTTCTCGGCGGCGAACCGCCCGGCATACAGGAGCACACGCGACTCGGCCGGCAAACCCAGGGCCTTGCGCAACGTCGCTCCCCGCTGCTCCGGGCAGAAAACGGTGGCGTCCACACCCAGCGGCTGGTGAACCGCCTGCGCGACGCCCAGCGATTTCAGGTAGGAACACATGAGACGGCTCGGCGCGAGTACCACGTCAAACCGTTCGTACACGGAGCGTATGTAGCGTCCGAGCACCCGCTCGCTCAAGTCTCCGGTCCGCCGGCCAATGATCTGCGGCAGGTTGGAGTGATAGAACGCGGCCACCGGGATGCCGCGCCGACGGGCCACCCAGGCCGCACACCAGGCCGGGTGAAACGCATCCCCCGCCTCGATGAGGCTGGGCTCCAGTGCCTCCAGGCGGTCTATCCAGCGCAGCGGATTCAGCGGCAGCCGGTAGTTGAACGTCCCGGGCACGACGAACCCCCGCAGCGTGCTCACTTCGCCGCGCTGAATATGGTTGCGCGCGCCGGGAACCAGGATGGTGTGTTCCCAGGACGTGTAGGTGTTCAGCCAGGCGTGCTTGGCGTTCAGGTAACGCCTGACGCCGCCGCTGGTCGGGGAGTAGAACAGGGTCGTATCGACGAGGTGCATTCGGCTTACGGGCTCTTGCGACCCTTGCCTGCCAGCAAGGTCCGGACCCGCATTGCACTCGCCCGGTCATGACAGTTTCAAGCGCGGCCGCCAGCGGGTATGTTCGCGGCAATGACTTACCGCATCCGGCCGGCTGACCTGCAGGACCGGCCGGCACTCCAGCAGCTGATCGCCGAGTCCGCCCGGGTATTGAGCGCCGGTGACTATGTCCCCGAACAGGTTGAAGCAGCCCTGCGCGGCACCTTCGGTGTTGATTCGCAGCTGATCCTCGATGGCACGTACCTGCTCGTGGAGAGCGACGACGGGATCGCCGGCTGCGGCGGCTGGAGCTACCGCCGCACGCTGTTTGGCGGCGACAGCGGCACGGGCCGCGATGCCTCCGAGCTCGATCCGCGCACCGACCCCGCCAGGATCCGCGCCTTCTTCGTGCACCCGGCGCATGCCCGCAAGGGTGTTGGCACTCTGCTGCTGGAGCACTGCGAGCAGGCGGCGCGTGCCAGGGGGTTCAGGCGCGTCGAGCTGATGGCCACCCTGCCGGGCGTGCGGCTGTATGCGGCGCGCGGCTATCGGGGCGAAGCCCAGGTCAGCTACGAGATCAGCGCGGGCGTCGCGATGCAGTTCGTGCCCATGAGCAAGGCGCTCTGAAGCAGGCATTCGCGCCGCCCCGCCTGAGCCGCCCCGCCTGAGCCGCTCCGCCCGCGTCCCCATCGTGGCGCGACTGACCTGCGGCGCGACGGCCCTCGGTTCTCAGCCGAGCGCGACCTGCAACACGTCGTGCTCCACCGGCTTGACCAGATGCTCGTCGAATCCCGCCGCCGTGGTCCGGCGCCGGTCCTCCGGCTGGCCGTAGCCGGACAGGGCAATGAGCCGGATCGCCCGCAGGCGCGGATCGGCGCGGATGGCCCGCGCCAGCTCGTAGCCATCCATTCCCGGCATGCCCAGGTCCAGGATCATCGCATCCGGCGTGAACTCACGAACGGCACTCAGCGCCTCGTGGCCGCCATGAACGACCCGGACATCATGTCCCCAGTAACTGAGCATGGTGCCCAGGCTCTCCGCGGCATCGACGTTGTCATCGACCACCAGGACGCGCCGAGGAGCCCCCGCTACGTCCACGGGCTGCGCCATCTCACCCTGTCCGGCAGGCGCCGCCACGGCCGGCAATCGCAGGGTGAACTCGCTGCCCTTTCCCGGGCCATCGCTGTGTGCGAGCAGTACTCCGCCATGCAGCTCCGCGATGCTGCGCGCGAGACTCAGGCCCACGCCGAGTCCGCCCTGTACCGTGTGCGAAGGCCCCGCGGCCTGTGTGAACAACTCGAATATGTTCTGCAGTGCCTCGCGTGTCATGCCGATGCCCGTGTCGCGCACGCTGACCACTGCCTCACGTTCGTCACCTGACACGGTGACGGTGATCTCACCTCCTTCGGCCGTGTACTTGGCTGCATTGTTGAGAACGTTCGCGATGAGCTGGGGCAGGCGTGTCCGGTCGGCATTGGTCCAGACCGGCTGCGGCGGCAGGTTGAGTGTCAGGTGGTGTTTGCGTGAGTCGAGCAGGGGGTGCGCCAGTTCGATGGCGCTGGTCACCATCGAACCCACCTCGACGCGCTCGAGTTCGAGCACGATCTTGCCCGAGCGGATGCGCGCGACGTCCAGGAGATCATCGACCAGGCGCACGAGGTGCCTGAGCTGACGCTCCATCAACTCGCGCGCCTGGCGGATCAGCGCCGGATCACCCGCACCCAGCCGCAGCAGCTCCAGGCCGTTCTGCAGGGGAGCGAGCGGATTGCGCAACTCGTGGCCCAGCACCGCGAGAAACTCATCCTTGCGCCGATCCGCGGCCGCCAGTTCCTCGGCCTGTCGTGCCAGGCGCTCTTCGCTCCGGCGCAGCTGCGCGTAGTCCTCGGCGCGGCGGCGCTCGGCCCGATTGCGTTCGGCAGTCGCCGCGCCCAGGAACAGGCCGGTGACCGCCACGACCGCCATGAACAGCGCGACGCGCATGAGGTTGCCGCCCACGTCCGCGATCACGAACGGTCCGCGCCCCGCGAGCGTGGCCACGATGGTCACCGCCAGCGCACCGAATACCAGTGTGGCGGTGGCCTGCTGTCCCAGTCGCAGGGCCGCCCAGATCACGGCGGGAAAGATCAGGTAGTGGATCGGATACTGGAACGAGGAGCCGCCGATGGCAAAGACCCCGAGGCTCAGCAGCAGCATGGCGCACAACAGGAGCGCGCCTTCCGTGATCCGCCCCAGGGGCCAGCGGTTGCGGGCCTGATCCGCCCAGACGAACAGCAGCGGTGCCGTCACCAGATCGCCGATGGCATCCCCGATCCACCAGATCCCCCACAACGACGAGAACAGGCTCCACGGGGCGACCCCCGTGATGCACAGGCTGGCCACCCCCAGGGTGGCACTCGCGATCGTGCTCAGGCAGGCGCCCAGCAGGAACACCGAGGCGACATCGTGCAGCCGGCGCAGGGCCGGCTGGAAGCCGACCCGCTGCAGCAGCATGGCCCCCACGACCGCTTCCAGCGTATTGCCGATGGCTATGCCGACCGAGGTCAGCCAGGGTGTTGCGTTGAGGGCGTTGGCGGCGAACGCGCCGATGAGGATCCCGGGCCACAGACGCCGGCCGCGCAGCACCAGCAGTGCCAGGGCAACGCCGGTCGCGGGCCAGATGATCGAGACCTGGCGCGCGACCACGGCCAGCTCCAGTCCGAGGCGCGCCGCGGCGAAATAGACGGCGGCGGCGCCCAGCACTTCCAGAGCGAACGCCGGCCGGGCGCCCATCGAAATCGCACCCGCTCGCATGGCGGAGCCTCTCCTGGTATCCGTTCGTCGCACCGGCCGTCGGGATGGCCTGCCGGGGCGATGTTACGAAGCGTGGCGCTGGGTGACAATGCGGGGTCACCCAGGCCCTTATTCCGGAGTCCGCATGAGCCCCGCAGACGCAGGTCCTTCTTCCCGGCAGTCACCCCTGGTGGCCTTCATCCATCGGCTGGTCGTGGTGCAGCCCGGCGAGATGCCGGCCCTGCTGGCCTCGTTCGCCACGCTGTTCTGCATGTTTTCCAGCTACACCATACTGCGGCCCATCCGGGACACCATGGGCATCACCTCGGGGCTGGAAAAGCTGCCCTACCTGTTCTGGGGGACCTTCATCGCCATGCTGGCGCTGCAGCCGGTATACGGCTGGCTCACTTCGCGGCTGCGCCGCACTGAATTCCTTCCCGCGGTGTACGCGTTCTTCACGCTCAACCTGCTGGCGTTCTACCTCTGGTTCCATCTCCAGCAGGATCACACCTGGATCGCCCGCGCGTATTTCATCTGGGTCAGTGTCTTCAACTTCTTCATCGTGGCGGTGTTCTGGAGCCTGATGGCCGATGTGTTCACCCGCGAGCAGGCGGGCCGGATGTTCGGCTTCATCGCCGCGGGCGCCAGCACCGGCGGACTGGTCGGTCCGCTGGTGGCCAGTCGGCTCGCCGTGCCCCTCGGCACCATCAACCTGCTGCTGATCTCAGCCGTGCTGCTCGGCACCTCGCTGATCTTCATGATGCGCGTGATCCGCTGGCACCGGCAGTTCGGGATCGGCGCGCCCGGGCAGGAGGCCGACACACGGCTCGGAGGTGGCGTACTCGCGGCGTTCCGCCAGGTCGTCCAGTCTCCATACCTGCTGGGCATCGCGCTGTTCGTGATCGCGCTCTCCTGGGTGACGACGTTCCTGTACCTGGAACAACAGGCCTTCGTGAAAAAAATCTTCGCCAGCAGCGACGAGCGCACGCGATTCTTCTCCGAAGTGGACTTCTGGGTGCAGTGCTCCTCGCTGCTGACGCAGACCGTCCTGTTCGGACGCCTCTCGCGCTGGGTCGGCCATCGCGCGATGTTGGCTTCGGTGCCGCTGTTGATGACGGTGGGCTACGCGGTGTTCGCTCTGGTGCCCGTCTTCTCGGTGCTGGTGGGAGTGCTCGCGGTGCGCAGGGTCGGTGAGTACGCGATCACGCGCCCCTGTCGCGATTCGCTCTTCACCGTGTGCACCCGCGAGGAAAAATACAAGGCCAAGAGCCTGATCGACACGTTCATCTATCGGGGCGGCGATGCGACCAGCGCGTCCGCCTACGAGGCACTCACCAGGACTGTCGGACTGGGGCCAGCTGGAATCGGTTGGGTCGGTGCGTTCGTGTCCGCAGTGTGGTTCGCGTTGGCGCTCGCACTGGGCAAATCGCACCAGCGCGCTGGTCGCGTTGCCCCGGTGGCGGTGACTTCAGGCAGCGCTTGACTGCACGTGACCGCCGCGCATCGCGCTGATCGCGGCCAGGATTTCCTCGGCGCTGGCGAAGCGTTCCTCGCGCGATTTGGCGAGCAGCTTCGACAGCAGCGGCTCGTTGTGCGCAAGCGCCTTCGGCAGCTGCGGAACGGGCGCGTTCACATGCTGCTGCAACACATCCATCGCGGATGAGCCCGTGTAGGGTTTGCGGCTGGTGAGCATCTCGTAAAACATGATGCCGAGACTGTAGAAATCCGAACGGGCATCCAGCTGCTCGCCCAGTGCCTGCTCCGGACTCATGTAGTACGGTGAGCCGCGCAGGACACCGGTGCGGGTGCTGGGTGTGCTGCCGTCGAGAGCGCGCGCCAGACCGAAATCGATCAGCGCCACGTCCCCGTTCTCCCGCAACATGACATTGGGGGGCTTCAGGTCGCGATGCAGGAGCCCGGCCTGATGCACGACCTTGAGCGCGCCCGCGATCTGCTCCAGGTAACGCAACGCTTCCTGCTCCGTCAGATCGTGCTGCATGCGCGCCTTGAGATCGCCGTCCGGCAGGTACTCCATCACCAGATACTCATAGCCCGCGTGCACGCCGTAGTCGTGGATCTGCACGACCGCCGGGTCGCGGATTGCGACGATGGCGGTGTATTCGCGCTCCAGGAATTGCCGCCCGGCGGCCTCGTCGCGCAAGGTCTTGCTGACCTTGATCGCCACGTTGCGGCCGAGCGCTGCGCTGGTCGCGACGTAGACGGCGGCCTTTTCCGATTCGCCGATGGTGCCGTGAATCGTGTAGCCCGGAATGAAATCCGCGGGCATGAACGCGCCGCCGGGTGTCGTGGCGACCGATGCCGCCTGGCTTACGGCAGAGGAATCAGCCGCAACGTCTTCCGCGTTGGCATCAGCCCGCGCTTCGGGCTGCGCGGCCGCCTGGGCCAGGCTCTCGAGCTTCCGCGCGGCACGCCGCTCCAGGCGACGCAGGGCGAGCCGCACCGACGTGCGCAGCCGGTCGGGAGTCAGCAGTCGCTTGGGCAGATAATCGACGGCCCCGAGCTGCATCGCCCGCACGGCGGTCAACTCATTCCCCTCTTCGGCGACGGCAATGACGGCCGGATAATGCTGTCGCTCACGGAGCTTGCGCAGGAGCTCCAGCCCCTCGGCCTGCGGATCTTCCGGGCTGGAGCCGAATGAAGCAGACAGCATGAGGATGTCGCAGTCGCGGCCGGACAGCTCCTCGCTCCAGCGCTCGAACTCGGAGTGGCTGAGGACACTGACGATCGAGTCCGGGCACAACACACCCAGGTGATGACGCAGCCATTCGCCATAGCGGGTGTCGTGATCCACGACCAGCAATCTTGCAGGGGTAGGAGTGCGCTTGGGCATCAGTTTTCCAGCGCGAACTTCAGTCGAAGCCGCGTGCGCTGCTCCACGCCGTGCCCGTCCTGCTGCACGGGTTTGTATTGCCACTTGCGGATCGCATCGAGCGCGGCCTGCTCGAACATGCCGGCGGGCTGGGAGCCGATCACGCTGACGTCGGCGACCGAGCCATCCACGCGGACAACGAACTGCACATCGACCCAGCCGCTGATGCCACGCTGCCGGGCCGCCACCGGAAAGGTCGGTGCCGTGTAGCGAGTGAGTTTCAACGAGCCCGCCGGCACCAGTCCGCCCGGCTGCTGTGCTGGAGCAACGGGTTGCGCGGAGGTCGGTTGCGCAGCGACCGGCTGCGCAGCGGCCGCGGGTGCTGCTTGCGGTGCTGGCACTTGCAGCTGCGGCTGCGGCTGCGGCTGCGGCTGTGGCGACGGCTGTAGCGACGGCTGTAGCGACGGCTGCAAAGGTGCGACCTCCGCAGTCGGCACGGGCTGCGCCGGTACCTCGTGTACCGTTTCAATGGGGGATGTCGGTTGGGTTTTGGGGGCGACCTGCGGCACCACTTCGGATTGCGCGACCGTCGGCGGTAACGTCGGTGCGCGAGGCCCGGCGGTCAGCGGCACTGCCTGAGCGGACTGCGCGGCCTCCTGCGACAACTCCTGGGCGATTTGCGCGGGCGGTGTAGAGTCGATCTCCTCGTGTAAGGGCCCGGCAGTTACCGGATCCGCCGGCTTGATGTTGGTACTCGCGCCCGGCTGACGCTGCCGTGTCTGCACCAGCCGCTCGCGCTGCTTGCCGATCTGCGCGGCGAGAAAAGCGACTCGCACGTTGTCAGGTTCGATACTGCGCGCCTGGTCCGCCAGTTTCTGCGCCTCATCGAGTCGATGGGCCGTCACGGCCTGTTCGGCTCGATCCAGCAGATCCTCCAGCTGGGGGTCGCGGACGGGAGTCGTCGCTGCAGATTCAGGGGCGCGGCCAGACGCGGCTGAAGCGGCGGCCGGTGCACTGTTGGGTGAAGAGCCCGGTTCGGAGTTCCGCAGAGACAGCCAGCCCCCGAGCAAGCCAACCGCTATCAGCGCGATGATCGCTCCCGACAGACCCCTGCGTTTGCTGCCCGAGACGTCGGCCTGTGCGACCGGCGGGGCCACGATTGTCGCGCCCATCGCGGCGAAATCCTCGTTGCGGCGCCGCCAGGCGGCTTCCACGAACAGGCGCAAGCGCTGTTCGGAGGCGGGCTTGGCGAGAAAGCGGTAGACCGTGCCCTTGGTGATCTGGGCGGCCAGGGCGCTATGCCCATCCAGACGTCCGGCGACGATGAGCACGACATCGGGCAGCTGCGCCTTGAGACGCTCGGTCAACTGTTCGATCGGCGTTGCTACCGCATCGGCGTCGATGATGGCCACACCGGCATGCCGGCCCACGAGTTCGCCGGCGAGATCGGATTCGCCCGACACGGCCGCGATCTGGTTCTCCACGGAGAGAGCTTTGACGGTCTGCAGCAATGTCAGATCGCGCGTCAGCACGGCGAGTGTTTCGCCAGGCATGGCGCGCGGGTGCGGCACGTCCTGACCGATTGCGGTCGTCGTGAAATCCCAGTCTGGCAGGCCGCTGGTCAAATTCGCGCTTCCAAGAGGGCGAGCGTTGCAGGCCCCACCGCCCGCTGCGCGGCGGCGAGGAAAGGGCAGACAGAACATTGTCGGTTCGCGGGGACGGTTTCTGTGACCCCTGTCCCGCAACCACGGGAGGCCGCTGCATCCCCCTCATTGCACCATTTTGGTGCAAGCAGGCCGATGCCAAAACGGGCCGACAGGGACCCCGACTGGTCGAAAGAGGGCCCCTGTTACTCCCTGGGCAGGAGGAATTTGGTGCCGTTGTGGGACATCACCACGCCGTCCGGGATGATGGCCTCCACCCGGACTCCCTCCGGCAGGGTTTCCCCCTCGTGGACCTTGCGCATGTTGACCAGCGCGAACCGGTCCTGGGGACGGGCAGCGTAGACATGCAGATCCAGGCGCAGCTGAGGCAGGCCTGCTCCCGGCACGAGCGCAGCGTCCTGATACAGCATGTACCCGCTCTCAGTGCCGCGCCTCACATGGGCTTTGAACACCGAGCTGCCGGCGGGGTCCGTGGCTGGCGCGTAGTCGTCGGGACTGGTAGCGGCCGCCGGTTCTGTGGAACCCGCTGCAGATCCATCCGCGACCGGTCCCCCGGTTGTTGCAGCGGCCGACGGCGGGGCTGCGGCGGCGGCAGGCGGAAGGCCTGCGCCACCAGCAGGCGGAAGGGTTGCGCCAGCAGCGGGCGGAAGGGCTACGCCACCCGCGGGCAGGGGAGCGCCGCCACCGCCAGAAGGCATTGCCGCCGGAGTGGTCAGAGCAACGGGAGTTGTCGCAACGGCCGGCGCGGTAGCTCCGGCACCCGGTACGCCCGCAGCCGCGCCCGGTCCCGCAGCCGCGCCCGGTCCCGCAGCCGGCGCGCTCATCGAAGTCGCAGCCGCAGCAGCAGCTGCGGCGTCGGTGGCAGCGGTCTCATGCGCATGGGACGGGCGCAGCAGCAGCCATGCCACGATGATCAGATTGATACCGAGCAACGCCACCAGGGCGACGGCCCACAGCGGGAATCGGGCCTTGGGCGGCGCAATCTTCACCTCGAACAGCGCCGGCCCGCTCTGGCGCTGGCGGTCGCTCTCGGATTTCTTCAGCGCATCGAGTATGAACGACATCGCTCAGCCACCGTGCGTGTCGGCCAGGTACAGGAGCGGGGAGTCCGGAGAGGCGACCGCGCTGGCCAGCACGATCTGCGTCTGCACGCCGGCAATCCCATCCACCGTGAGTCGATGCTGCCGCTGGAAGTCGCGCACGAGGCGTGTCAGGTCGGAATCGAACACGTCGCTGACCGGACCGTCACTGCGCTGACCCTCCGCGCGCTGCAGGCTCTGGCGCAACCAGCGCACTTCGTCACCCCGCATGCCCTCGGAAAGCGACTTCACCTGAGTCGTCCCCGGGTGCCACAACATCACGAAGTCGCCTAACCAGTAGTGCGACAGCTCCCCGATGCTGACATCGTGAATGCCGCCGCCCAGGTCGATGCTGGCACGCTGATCGTCGAGAGCCGTCAGGACGACCTGGTGACTCGCGCCCGCATCGTCGTTGATCATCAGGATCGCCGGACGGTTGTAGAGCCGCAGCTGTCCGAACGAACCGCGCTGATTGAGACATTCCAGGCCCTGTGCCGCCGCCTGACTGCAGGGATCCACACTCGCCGGAACATAACGGATTCGCCACAAGCCGAACAGTTTCGTGAACGCACTGTCGGTGTCCGTCTCGGCGGACTGCTTAGTCAGCAGGTCGGTGAGTTCGTGTCCCGTGAGGGTGGCGCGGGGCGCGGCAGCCGCGCCCGCGGTGGTTGTCGAGACCGGCACGGCGGAATCGGTCGCCGGCGGGCTGCTGCCCGCGGGTGTGATGACCCCGTAGCGGGCCGGGTCCTTCTGCATGACGGGTTGCGCGGCGACGGCCTGGCGCGCAGGTGGCGCGGACCGATGCGCTGAGGAATTCCACGGCTGCAGGTTCCAGAGCATGACCGCGCCAACCGCGAGGATGACCGCGGCGGCGGCGGTGCCCACCCAGGGGAGCCACTGAGGCGTGAAGCGCCTGCCGAAAACTTCGGCGGCCGCGGTTCTCACCAGGCTGGCCGTGACCCGATGTCGGTCCATCGAATACCCGCCGAGCAACGCGCGATCACACACAACGTTGATCACGCGCGGCACTCCCACGGAGAGCCGGTAGACCTCGGCGAGCGCTCCACTGGTGAAGATGTCGGTCGTGGCCCCGGCGACGCGCAGCCGATGGCGCACGTACGCGCCGGTTTCATCCCGAGTCAGCGGGTTCAGGTGGTAGCGGCCGGTGATGCGCTGTGCCAGTTGCCGCAGCTCGTTGCGCGCCAGCAGCTCGCGCAGCTCCGGCTGTCCGATGAGGATGATCTGCAGCAGCTTCTGGGTGTTGGTTTCCAGGTTGGTGAGCAGCCGCACCTGCTCGAGCACCGCCGGTGCCAGGTTCTGCGCCTCGTCGACCACGACCACCACGCGGCGGCCGTTGGCATGCGCCCGCAGCAGGTAGCGGCTCAGGATGTCCACCAGGTCCTTGAGGCTTTCGGTGGCGGCATCCGGCACTCCTATCCCCAGCTCCTCGCAGATCGTGAGCAGGAACTCGGGAGCGGTCATCTTGGGATTGAGGATCAGCGCGATCTCGGCATTCTTGGGCGTCTGCGCCAGCAGCGAACGCACGATCGTGGTCTTGCCCGTGCCGACTTCGCCCGTGAGCTGGACGAAGCCTCCGGCTTCATTGATGCCGTACAGCAGATGGGCAAGAGCTTCGGCGTGACGCTCACTGAGATACAGGTAGCGCGGATCGGGGGTAATCGCGAACGGCTTTTCGTTCAGGCCGAAGAAGGACAGGTACATGGGTCGATGTTACTTGATCGCATTTCCGCGCCGCAGCGCACCGGCGCCGAAGCGGGCCCGCGCCTCATCCAGCGCCGCATCCAGGCGCCCCGCGTGGGCCGCCGCGGGCTCGAAAAGGCCCAGCTGCGCAGCCGGGCTGAGGTCACTCAAGACCACCCCCAGCAGCCGAAGTTTCGCGCCCGGATTACCGCCAAGCCAGCGAGTGAGCAGCTCATTGGCCACATTGGCGATGGTACGCCCATCGTGCGTGGGGGGCGCAACGGCGCGCTGGCGGGTGAATGTCGTGAAATCCGCCCGACGGATCTTGACCCCGATGCGCCGCGCCATCAGGTGTTTGCCCCGCATGCGCTGGCAGGCCAGGTCCGAGAGCCGGGACAGCTCGGCCCGCAGCACCCCCGGATCGGCCAGATCCCGGTCGAAGGTGTCCTCGGCACTGATGGACTTCTCCTCCAGGTCCGGGTGCACGGGACGATCGTCCACGCCCTGGGCGCGATCGCGGACGCGGGCGGTATAGCGGCCGAACAGGGGCCAGAGCACGGCATCGGTGGCTACGCGAAGCTGCGCCAGTGTGAGGATCCCGGCGGCCTCCACCTTCTCACCGGTCTTGCGCCCCAGACCGGGCAAGCGGCGCACCGACAGTGGGTCGAGGACTTCGCGTACCCGGTCGGGCGCCACCACGGTCAGTCCGTCGGGCTTCGCCAGATCAGAGGCGATCTTGGCGACCAGCTTGTTGGGCGCCACCCCCACCGATGCGGTCAGCCCGGTGGTCTCGCGAATGCGTCGCTTGATATCTCGGGCAATCGTAACGGCATCACCGAGCAGCGCCCGGCTGTCGGTCACATCCAGAAACGCCTCGTCCAGTGACAGGCCCTGAACCAGTGGTGTCACAGAGTGGAAGATGCGGAAGACCTGCGTCGAAACTTCCTTGTAGCGCGCCATGCGGGGCCGCACGCAGATGGCATGCGGACACAGGCGCAACGCCGCGCCCATGGGCATGGCCGACCGCACTCCAAACCTGCGCACTTCATAGCTGGCCGCGGCAACCACACCGCGGCCGCCGAGCCCACCCACGATGACCGGTTTGCCGGCGATCGACGGATCGTCGTGCTGTTCCACGGATGCATAGAACGCATCCATGTCTACGTGCAGTACCGAACGCAACATACGCTCAGCCATTCCGCCTGGATCCGTGGTCCGCGGCGCGGAAAGCCGCGAAGGTCGCGGCGCCGTGCGCCGACTACCTGGTCACGGTGATGGTGATCTTCTTCGACATCACCGCCGGGTCGTGCGGAATGTGACTCTGATCGCCCAGCAGCAGCTGCAGCGTGTGTTTGCCCGGTGTCAGGGTCAGGGCGGTCTCGGTCTGGCCCTTGCCGAAATGCACGATCTTGTCGCTGGCGGGCAGTGGCGCATTCAAGTCCGACGGCACATCGGTATCGATGAGCAGGTGATGATGCCCGGTGTTGTCGAATTTCACGCCCGCCGGCGCGATGCCCATGCCCCTGAGCCCGAAACGCACCACCACGGGATTGGCGACCCTGGCGCCGTCCTTCGGTGAAATGATGTAGGCCTCCGCGCCCGGCGGTGAGGGTGTGCGCTCCTGGGCGAGTACCACCGTGGCGGCGAGGGTCAGGGCGAGGATTGCAATCGTTCGCATGACGGAATCTCCGTGTTGGACAGTCATTACAGGGTCAGTGCGCTGTACAGACTGGTCAGTGCCAGCATGGCCAGGCCGACGATGAGATAAGCCACCGACACTACCATCAGCTTGAGGAATGTGCGCGCCCTGCCCTGACCGTAGACGCGGCGCATGGACGCAAACAGGTAATACGGCACGTACAAACAGGCGATGAAGGTGACAGGCCCGCCGAGTGAGTCGGGCAATATCTTCGACAGCAGCCACATCAGCGCGATCAGCAGGAACACGAACGCGTGGTTGTGGACGAAGAACAGCAGATGCTCCACGTAATAGCGCCGGGGATGCCAGTAGAGGCCGAGCATCACCAGTGCCAGTACCGGCAGGAACAGGAACATCGCGTGCGGAAGGTTGTGCAGGAACGCCTCGCCGAGCGAGCGGCCACTGTCCTCCACCACCTTGTGGCAGTTCTTGCCCAGCAGCCGTTCGATCAGGGCGTGTGCCTCCCCCTGGTACTCCGGGCTGCAGACCCGGTCCGCCCGCTGCTGCGCGCTCTCGTTCGAGTTCAGATCCTGGACTCCCACCACGGCGACGTTGCGACCCGCGGAGGCGATCAGGAAGAACAGGACGCTCAGGACCAGATACAGGCGCAAGGGGGGCAGGTAGCGCGCACGCCGGCCCGCGAAGAATTCCTGCGTCAGGAAGCCGGGCCTGAAGAGCAGCGCGTAAAGCGTGGCCCACAGGCGCGAGTCCGCGTGTGTCAGATCCTCGGTGGCCTCCTGCGTGAAGTGCCATACCGAGTGCGCGGAATGATCGAGCCGCTGACCGCAATGACCGCAGAATTTCGCCGGCACCGCCGCGCCGCAGTTGGCACAGACCGGCCCGCTTTCAGGCGACATGTGCGCTGGAGCGCGCCTGACTCTGCGGCACCGGTTCGGCGCGCCTGCTGAGTTCATCCGGCGCGAAATCATCCACGTTGATGAGCTCGAGCGTCTTGCGGTCGTAGTCGCGCAACGCGGCGCCTTCGGTCTCGGTGATGATGCCCGCGGCGATGGCCTGCTGGATCTGGCCCGGCAGGTCCAGCGCAGTGACCTTGCCGGTCTTCACACCCTCGACGCGGATGCGCTTCTCGATCGGTTCCGCCGTCCGGGTCAGCAGCAGGACTTCCTGCAGCAGCCCCAGGGGGTTGGTCGGCTCCAGCGTCCAGTAGATGTACTCGCACAGCCGCTCGCGCGAATCGGTGGAATCGGTCACCAGCGAGGCGACTTGCCGCCCCAGGCGGTCGCCGGGCGCCGAGTAGGTGCGGCCGCGCGGAAAGATGAAGAAGCGCATGAGGCCGGCCAGCGGGCGGTTGGGGAAGTTGCGCAGGAAGCCGTGCATCTGCTCCTGCGCGTGATACAGCAGATGGCGGCACGCCCATTCGACGATGGGCAGATCCTGGTTCTGGCGCCCCTGGTTTTCGTGATGCTTGAGTACCATCGAGGCCAGGTACATGCACGACAGTACATCGCCCAGTCGCGCGGACAGGTTCTCCTTCTTCTTCAGATAGCCGCCGAGAGTCAGCATCGCCACATCCACCGCGAAGGCAAACGAGGCGCTGAAGCGCACGATGTGCTGGAAGTACCGCGTCGTCTGACCATCGACCGGCACGCGTGTCAGGCGCGCATGCGTGAGCGCCATGACGAGTGACCGGAATGCATTCGAGATCGTGAAGCCGACATGCCCGAACAGCGCGCGATCGAACTCGTCAACACCCTGGGTGCGATCGGGATTGCGCGCCGCATTCATCTCGCGCAGCACGAAGGGATGACAGCGGACTGCACCCTGGCCGAAGATGATCAGGCTGCGCGTCAGGAGGTTGGCCCCCTCGACCGTGATCGCAACGGGTACCGACTCGTAGCCGCGCGCCAGGTAGTTGCGCGGCCCCAGGCAGATGCCCTTGCCACCATGCACATCCAGCGCGTCGTTGGCGACCTGGCGTCCCATCTCTGTGACGTGATACTTGAGCATCGCCGAGGGAACGGATGGCTTTTCGCCCCCATCGATCGCCCCTGCGGTGACGGAACGCGCAGCGTCCATGGTGTAGGTCAGTCCCACCATGCGCGCGATCACCGACTCCACGCCTTCGAACCTGCCGACCGGCATGTTGAATTGGCGGCGGATCCGCGCATAGGCGCCGGTCGCCCAGACGCCCGCCTTGGCGCCGCCGGTGGCATTGGAGGGCAGCGAGATGCAGCGACCCACCGAGAGCTGCTCCACCAGCATGCGCCAGCCCGAGCCGGCCATCTTCGGTCCACCGATGATCACATCGAGCGGGACGAACACGTCCTTGCCCTGGATGGGGCCGTTCTGGAACGGAATGTTGATGGGGAAATGACGCCGGCCGATCGTCACCCCCGGGGTATTGCGCGGGATCAGTGCGCAGGTGATGCCCAGATCCGCCCGGTCACCCAGCAGCCGGTCGGGATCGAACATGCGGAACGCCAGTCCGATCACGGTGGCCACCGGCGCCAGCGTGATGTAGCGCTTGGAGAAGTTGAGTTTCAGCCCGACGATCTCGCGCCCCTGCCAGATTCCGCGGCAGACGATGCCGGTGTCGGGGATGGAGGCGGCGTCGGAACCCGCGCGCGGTCCGGTCAGCGCAAAACAGGGCACTTCCTCACCACGCGCCAGGCGCGGCAGGTAGTAATCCTTCTGCTCCTGGGTGCCGTAATGGTTCAGCAGCTCCGCCGGCCCCAGCGAGTTGGGCACGGCCACCGTGGAGGAGGCGGTGGTGCTGCGGCTGGCGATCTTCACCAGCACGCACGAATGGGCGTAGGCGGAGAATTCCAGCCCGCCATACTGTTTCGGAATGATCATCGCGAAGAAGCCGCGGGACTTCATGAAATCCCACACGGCCGGAGGCAAATCGCCCAGTTCGTGCGTGATGTGCCAGTCATCCAGCATCCGGCAGAGCTCCTCGCACGGTCCATCGAGGAAGGCCTGCTCCTCGGCCGACAGCACGGGCGGTTTGGCGGACAGCAGCTTGGGCCACTTCGGCGCACCGGTGAACAGCTCTCCGTCCCACCAGACGGTGCCGGCCTCAAGAGCTTCCCGCTCGGTCTGCGACATGGGCGGCAGCAGCTTCAGGTAGGCCTTCATGAACGGTCGGGTGATGATCGCCTTGCGCAGCGGCCTCAGATTGAGGAGCCACAGCGCCGCGAGTATCACCCAGAGGAACCCCTTCCACACACCGGCAGGTGCGCTCGATGCACCCAACAGCGTGTACGCCGCCAGCAGCAACGTGAAGGTTGCCGTGAACACCAGCAGCGAGAGGCGGCGGTAGGCCAGGAAGACAACGGCGGCCACGAACAACAGGGTGATGAGACCCCCCGCCTGGCCTATGGCGTAAGCAGCCGCCGCGACGAGCAGGAGCGTAACGATCGCGCCGAGCATGTTGGCTTCCTTTGCGTAGCGCGCGGACCGCCGCGCGGCTCGCTCAACCTAACAGAGTCCGGACTCCCTCGCGCTCCTCGCGCAGCTCGGCATCCGTGACGTCCATGCGCTTGCGGCTGAACTCATCGACCGCCAGACCCTGCACGATCTGGTACTGCCCGTCCTTTATCGTGACCGGGTAGGAATAGATGACGCCTTCCTTGATGCCATAGCTGCCGTCGGAGGGCACTCCCATGCTCGTCCAGTCGCCGTCGGCGGTGCCGTGCACCCAGGTACGAATGTGATCGAGAGCCGCTGAGGCGGCGGACGCCGCGGAGGAAGCGCCTCGCGCCTTGATGATGGCAGCTCCGCGCTGCTGGACCACCGGAATGAAGGTTTCCTCGATCCACTTCTGCTCGACCAGCGATTTCGCTGCCTTGCCGTTGACCAGTGTGTGGCTCAGGTCCGGGTACTGGGTGGCGGAGTGATTGCCCCAAATGGTCATGCGGCGGATGGCGGTGACGTGCGTGCCGGTCTTCTCCGCGAGCTGGCTGAGAGCGCGGTTGTGGTCGAGGCGCGTCATGGCCGTGAAGTGGCGGGGATTGAGATCCTTCGCGTTGGCGCGGGCGATCAGCGCATTCGTGTTGGCCGGGTTGCCCACGACCAGCACCTTCACGTTGCGGTCCGCGACTTCATTGAGGGCCTTGCCCTGCGCCGAGAAAATCTGCGCATTCGCCATCAGCAGATCCTTGCGCTCCATTCCCGGGCCGCGGGGTCGCGCCCCCACGAGCATCGCGGCGTTGCAGTCGCGGAACGCGACCCTGGCATCGTCGGTGGCGACCACCTTGTTCAGTGTCGGGAAGGCGCAATCCATCAGCTCCATCACCACGCCCTGCAGGGCGGGCAGGGCCGGCGTGATCTCCAGAAGATGCAGGTTCACCGGCTGGTCGGCACCGAGCATCTGGCCGGAGGCGACGCGGAAGGCGAGGGCATAGCCGATCTGGCCGGCGGCACCGGTGATCGCGACGTTCAGGGCTGGCTTCATGTGGGGCTTCCAACGAAAGGGTCGCCGATTTTACTGCGATCGCGGCGCCGATGGCGCGGGTGACGTGCCCCCTGCCGCCGCGGCTGGCACCGGGAAATCGGGATAGGCCGCGCGCAAGCGGCGCAGCTGGGCATCGGCGGCTGCCGTTCGCCCCTGCGCGCGCAGCGCCGTGATCCATTGCAGCCACGCTTTGGGGTCCTGCTCCAGACCGGCTGCGGCCGCGAAGCTGTTCAACGACTGCATCTCGGGCTCCCGTGCCGCCGCTCCCGCCTCGGCGGCCGGTGCCGACAGGGAACCTGCGGCGAGTTCACCCGACCCTGGGGCCGCCGTCACCTTCGCTTCACGCGATGCCTCGCGAGCGGCCAGTGCGGGTGTTGAGGCCGGTATGCGTGGCATTTCCAACGCCGGCGCCGGGGGCGCCGGGGGCGCTGGGGGCGC
>Ga0335070_10003832_pt1 | contig 17529 bp, 18 predicted proteins | sample Lox_Sample_13_FD_206722 | JGI IMG/M metagenome (GOLD analysis project Ga0335070, IMG submission 206722) | Soil microbial communities from Loxahatchee National Wildlife Refuge, Florida, United States - Lox_Sample_1.3 | ecosystem: Environmental > Terrestrial > Soil > Wetlands | place: USA...
AGAAGGCGCTCTCCGCGGCATCGGAGCAGCTCTCAAGGGTCCTGGCCTTCGTCGGTACACCTGAAGAGCTTACCGAGACATTCGAGGAAAAGATCACGCAGTCCTACTCGATGGAGAAGACGCTTGCGGACGCAATAAACGAACGCACCCAGGCGCTCAACCAGAGGATCAAAGAACTCAAGGAGAAGAAGGATGCGAAGAAGGCAACCTCAGGAAAGACTACAGAGACAAAGAAGGAAGAAACAAAGTCCGAAAAGGCAAAGGAGACGCCTTCCCTGGGAGGGCTCTTCGGTAAGATCAGCACCGGGGACACTTCTTCCGGCAGTGGCGAGCAGAAAGAGGCGAGCGAGGAACAGGGCACTGAGACAGAGGAAGAGGTCACAGAGACTGAAGAAGACGGCCTTCAGGAGGTGGCGTAATGGTTGGAACAGAAGTGAAAGTGCTGCCGAGAAAATTCAAGTACGACAATCTGATTCTCGATGACATCGACTGCAACGCCGCGCCCGAGGAGATAATGGCCTCCTACAGCGAAAACTATCCTGCCCTCACGGGAGGTCATGTAGAAGGGCCGGAACTCACCGAGGACGCCCTTATCTACACCTTTGTAACAAAGCTCGGGACGAAGGGAAGCGAGGACGAGAAGCCAATAGACTTCGGACTGATGCGTGAGATCTCACACACTCTTCTTCAGTCCGACGAGGATGAGCCCGAACTGCCTCCATCGGAGGTATTGGAGGTCATCTGATGGAGGTGCCGAGCTTCCGTAAGGTTGGTCTCACAATCCCCCTCGTGGCCGCCTGTGGTCTCGATCTGGAGGTTAAGAAGGTAAAAAGGGAGCTCCGTAAACTCTATGTAGCACTCGGCGGTGATAAAGCCGCCGAGTGCTACGTTAAAGCCGAGATATTAGGGCTCAAGAAGAGGATTGAGGAGATTGTCGCTTCGAATATCGAGACGGTCTTTTCAGAGCTTGCCGAGACAAACTCTTTCCTGAAGAAGCACTTTCAATCTGAGGGATTCGGCCTCAGCTATCACATCTGCTACAGGTTCTTCTCCCCGGAAAGCGAAAAGCCCCAAGTGGTAGTGGAGATGGAAGTGGGGATGATATTTCTCCTTCACACCATGTTCCTCAAAAATCTGAAGGAGGAGAGGCCAAGGGTGTACCCTCTCATGCGCATGATCATACATGTTCTGCACCGTCATTACCCGACGTATTCCTTGGTTGACGCATATGAGATGCTGAGCGATGGATGGGAAATGGACCGGGCCGAAATGGAAAATTCTGGTGAAGCAGTTGACGATGAGTACCCTGAGGAGGCTGCAAGGGAAGAGTATGAGGAATTCAGAAAACACGTGGTCTCCGTGAAAGGGTCATACAGAGATATCGTGAAAAGGATCAGGAGACTACATAAGAAGGTTTCCTGGGACCTTTCGGAGGATGAGGGGTGGTTTGTAACGACGGCGATACAGCTCTTCGAATCCTGGAGCAAATGGGAGAGGGCCGATATCTACGTGCTGGAAGACGATCATGACGGGGACAGAAGCGAATTGCGTGCGTTCTTTAATCTGTTATGGGATCCTTCCGGCCCCATCTCCGACCACATGAACAACGCCTTCCAATACGACTACGGCAATATGATGGCGCCGGCAATCTTTCTCGGAGTGAAAAACGAGGGCTCTCTCTGGAAGATAAAGGAAGTGGCAAGGTCCTTTATTCTTCTGGAGTGTGTTATGGCAGGAGGTGAGCAGATTTGGACATGATAGGGATAACAGACGTGGAAGGGATGGAGTTCGCCGCCTCTGCTGCCCTGATCATCCACGAACTCAGGAAGACGACCTGTCAAGACGATTTGACGGCTGACAGCAACATCCCTACGAGCTTTGTGACGATGCATCGGATTCGTAACGGCGAGGTATGCGAAGGGTTTCCGGTAACGAGAAGGAAGCTTCTCAACCTGTTTAAGGTAATCCAACATTCGTTAGGGGGTAACCTCTCGTACTTACCGGAAAACGTCCTTGCATACGTTCCATACAACATAACGCTGTTATGGTGGGTATCCGGGGGTGTGAGGCATCTCTTCTTCGACGAGAGCACCTGCATCAAGAGCGGCAAGGCGCCTGTACCCCCGCTGCTCTTCCGGTACAACGGTATGGGGTTGACCGTTTTCGCTCTAAAGGAGAACAAACGTCCTCTGCCGGAAACGGATATATTCTATAGTCCCTTTTACAATTGGGGCTGCATGGGGGATGTGAGACTTCCCGAGAAACCGGGGCCCGCGGATACGAAGAAGCTGGAAGACCTCTTCTTCAGGAGCGCCTTCACTTTTCACAATCCTCCCCGCCTCGAAGGTACAACTGGAGATGGTCTCTGGAAGTCGCTCGTGGGGTCGGGCAAAAAGGAGTTCCCCTTCGAGTGCCTGATGAAAGCCGGCAAGCTGAAAGACCTTCTCAAGGGAGGCGGGGATGATTACTGATCTCACCAAGTGGGACGTTGTAAAACAGAGCCTCTGCCCCACGCTCATGGTGCCCCAGAGGTCGGAGCTGCCGGAGTGCAAATCAGGACAAACCCGTTTCCTCATGGCAGCCGACGGCCTCTTCCTTGAGACAAGGACAGAGTGGGGCGGTCTCGTAAGAAAACTCTGGGACTGTCCGAGACTCATCCCTCTGCCCTATGGCGAGGTTGAAGAGAAAGACGATTTCATTGTCGTCCTGCATGAGAAAATAATGCCGATCGTATCCACCGAAATGATACCTGAAGCGGCAAAATACGCCGAGCGGGGGAAGGAGTGGGCGGGGTTCGTGGTCTGGAATGGTTCGGATTTCGTGCCGTGGATGGAGGAGTTCAACGCGACGGCGTCCGCCGTCGACTTTCTTAGTCATGGTGCTGCCAATCTTCCCGGAGGACTGAGTCTGGTTGCCGACATTCACAGCCACTGGAAAGGGTCGCCATTCTTTTCAAGGGACGATAATGCAAGCGATAACGGCAAAATCAAGATAGCTGTGGTACTCGGCAACTACAGGGTGAAGGATAACAAGCCCGTTTTCGATTGGAAGGCGCGTTACTGTGTCGAGGGGTTTGTCTTCAACGAGGCTGCCGCTGAGGATTCCCTGATCGAGAAATTTAGAGATCTCCTGTTAAGGAATCTCGGAGTGGAGGTGTCACGTGCGAAGGAAGACTTCCCATTCAGAGAAATTTAAACACTTCGTTTCTCCGGAGATCGTGGAGGCAAGCGGCGGGCACCCGGTAAAAATTCTGCTCATCGGCGCGGGAGGAAACGGAGGGCCCATGATCTCAGGCCTCGCGAGGATGCATTACGCCCTGAAGGCGCTCGGACATCCAGGCATTTCGCTTTCCGTTATCGACGGGGACTCTGTCGGACCCGAAAACGTCGGAAGACAGCTCTTCTCCGAGGCTGACGTCGGCAGGAACAAGGCGGAATGTCTTGTCACGCGGGTCAATATGTTCTTCGGACTGAGATGGACAGCTTACCCCTTAATGTTCCAGAAAGGCCACGCCGCTGACGTGCGGGAAAGCGGCGCGCGTATCGTGATAACCGCCGTAGACAATGTGGCAACGCGGGAGCTGGTCTTTCGGGCGGTAAGAGGATCGAGGCTGTACTTCATGGATCTCGGAAATTCGAAAGACACGGGGCAGGTCATCCTCGGGACAGGCTCCTACATCAAGCAGCCGAAGAACCACGGTGAGTGCATCGGACACCTGCCGACAGTGCTCGATCTCTTTCATGATTTGCGGAAAGAAGAGAAGAAAACGTATCAGGGACCTTCATGCGGTGTGGCGGAGGCACTCCGGAGGCAGGACCTCTTTATCAACACCGCGGTCTCCACTTACGCGCTCGACCTTCTGTGGGAGGCTTTCAAGAAGGGCTGTCTCACCGATCACGGGGTTTTCATCAACCTTGCCACAAAAAAGACGAATCCCCTTCCCATCAGCCCGACTGTCTGGCAACAGATGGGATGGAATCCCGTCCAGAAGATCGACAAGGCTGCCTGACCTTGTGCCCGGAGACGGAAGCGAGGTCTTTTCCGCTCCGGGCGCTCCATGTCGTAAGGAAGAAAGCGAATGTAATATTTCTTATGAGGATATGTTCAAGGCGAAGTTCAAGACAGAGACGAAGTTCGTCCTCGACATTAATTTTTGCTGAAAGGGGGGCAGGGCAATGGATGAGAAGCAGGAAATATTACTCCGTCTCACTGCTCAGGAGATCTACGGTGACGAACTGAAGAGGTCCTCAAAAGGCTTCGTCAGGCTTTGTCCCTTTCACGAGGAAAAGAAGCGGTCTTTTCATATCTTTTCAAAGGATCTCTCGTTCCACTGCTACGGGTGTAATGTGGGCGGGGACGCCTTCTCATTCATTATGAGAAAGGAGAACATGGAATTCCCGGACGCCCTGAGAATCCTTGCAAGCAAGGCAGGGGTCGAACTGGGAGCAGACCGGGGGAAATATTCCCGGCTTTACGAGATAAACGCTGATGCTATGAGTTTCTATGAGGGCAATCTCGCCAGAAACACTAAAGCCATCGAGTATCTCACCAAAGTGAGATGCCTGACGAGGGAATCGATTGGGCGGTTTCACCTGGGTTGTACAGACGGCACGTCGCTTGCGGCTCACCTCGAAGCAAAGGGCTACACGGAAGCAGAGATGCTCGAGGCCGGCCTCATCGTGAAGAAAAACGGCGCACCAAGGGATTTTTTCTGGAAAAGGATGATCTTCCCAATTTCGCAAATGGGGAGACTGAGGGGATTCGGGGGGCGGACTGTGGCGGAGAGCGAAGTGAAATATCTCAATTCTCCTGAGACCCCGGTATTCAGGAAAGGAGAGATCCTATACGGACTCAACTCCAATGCAATTAGAGAGAAAGGTTATGCGATTGTCGTGGAGGGCTATGTCGATGTGATTATGTGGCATCAGCACGGATACCCAAACACGGTGGCGCCTCTAGGAACTTCTCTGACCGAGCCGCAGGTCGGTCTCCTGAAGAGGTTCTGCGATACCGTAATCCCTATCTTCGACGGAGACAATGCAGGCAAGGCGGCGGCGGAGAAGACGGTGAAACTGCTCTTTGATCAAGGAATGAAAGGATATGCTGTCGAACTACCGCAGGGCGAAGATCCCGATTCTTATCTGAGAAAGGGAAATCCGGCAGGACCCCTACTTGATTCGGGATTGCCTTTTGGAGTGTTTCTCCTGCGGCACAACTTGAAAGGGACGAGGAGAATGCTCTTTAATGCGATGCTCGGGAGAAGCTCAACGGAGATAGCAGAGTACCTCTCCTTTGTCGGGAGTCCTGAGGAACTGAAGGCTTTTGAGGAGATGGAGGCGCGTACGCTTTTGGAAAAAAGCCTTATCAGTGCTCCTATGATCCTAAAACAAAAGGGTATCGAGATACGGAAGCATGAGGACTGTCTTGCTGTTCTCGTGAACATGCGTTTCCTTATGAAGCAGAGCATCGTAAAGGATTACAGACAGCAAGCTGAGGACCTGCTTCAGTTTATCCTCAAGCTCAAAAAAAACAGGTCGAGAGTTCAGACGCCCGTGGTGTGAAAGGGAAGGGGTACTCTTTTGCTGGGTACCCCTTCTGCCCATAAGGAACGAATGATGTCCTTTTGCCTTGAAAAAGGATTTCGGTCATATCGGCAAAAAAATTTTGGCGTTTGCCAGACGGATTATGGTAACACTTTCAGAGAAAGGCGTAAGCACGAGATGTACTCACAGTAACTGAGAGTGGCTTCGTATTTTCGTTGCCAAAGACTTCGCCCCGTACTTTGGAGGGCTGCGACGCGCTGGAGATCAAAAAATGCTTTTAGGGAATCTTGCCGCCCCGGTTTGACTCGTGTGAAATTCTGAAAGTAACCTTCATCGGAACTGCTCCCAAAAGAGCTGCGTCAGTGTCGTCAGCACCCTGCGGCAAGTAGAACGACTAGTTTGCATAGTTCACATTGTTCGAACAGTGAAGATTTTCGGAAGAAACAGACAAGAACAACGAACAAGGTCACCTGCCCGCCGGGCAAGCGTCACTTCTTTTCAACGATGGAGATTTGCTCCGGGTTGTGTACGGGCAAGTACGGTCGTTCCTCGAAGCGCATGACACATCCCCGCACCCGGATGGTCTTACCCTCAAAGTGGGCAGCAGGATCAGGGATTCCCTGTTTCTTGAACTTCGCCGCACCTTCAGCCGAGATTGCCACGCCGAGGTTGTTCGCATTTTTGAAGTCTTCTTCGGAATCGAGGTAGATGATACCACGCTTCTCTAACCGATCCTTCGATTTCTTGACAACCATTTCGACTAACACTTCTGGTTTGCCGATCTGTTTGATCGCCTCGGCTGGCGTGACGAACTTGATCGGTTCGCTTGGCAAACCGACTTGCTGAGTTGTGGCGCATCCCGAAACGTCTAGCACACAGAAAACAAAAAACACGATGGACAACTTGTTGTTAATCATGTTTCCTCCATTTTTTATCGAATGTCCGTCCTGTCTACGAGAAGTGCAACTTCCTTGCATGATGGATTCCGGGAAATCTCTTCAGGCGACCCTGCCTGTATAATTCTGCCCTGTGAGTAGACGATCATCGTATCTGGCAGCATTAAAGCCTCATGTAGATCGTGAGTAACAAGCACTACGGGAATATTAAAATCTCTCTTCAACTCCTTCAGAAATTGCCGCATCTCAAGTCTGAGAGGATGGTCGAGGGCTGAAAACGGTTCATCCAACAATAGCACCTGGGGCTGCCGTATCAGCGCCCGCGCAAAGGCAACCCTCTGCTGTTGGCCTCCCGATATCTCGTGAGGGTATCTGTCCTCAAGCCCAGTGAGTTTAAATGCACGGATCATCTCCAGCGCCCTGTCCATTTTCTCACCCTTCGGAACTGCCGGTGCTCCATAAAGGATATTTCTGGTGACAGTCATATGGGGGAAGAGCGCAAGGCCTTGAAAGACGTAGCCAAAGGGACGGTCCTGCGGCGGGAAATCAGTTCTCGTCGAACTGTCATAGTATACCGTGTCATCGAGACTCACCCGTCCTTTGTCGGGCTTCATGAGGCCGGCGATCAACTGGAGGGTCATCGACTTGCCTGCGCCTGAGAAGCCAAAGAGGACAGCCAGCTCATTGCCGATCTCCCATCCGATATCAAGGCCAAAGCCGTTGACGGTTTTCTTAAGGCTCACCTGCAGTCCCATCAGATGATCCTCTTCGAGTATCTGTTTGCGATATACAGGAAGACGCCGGACAGCAGGGTCAAAAGGAGAACCATGAAATGCGCCTGCGACCATTCGCCGCTGCCCGCGAGGCTGTAGATTGCAAGCGGCATAGTGTTTGTCTTCCCCGGTAGATTCCCGGCGAGCATTAGTGTTGCTCCGAACTCGCCCATCGCACGGGCAAAGGACAATACTGTCCCGGCTACAATACCGCGCTTAGCAAGAGGCAGGATCACTTTCAGAGCAGTGTCGAATTCAGAATGACCAAGCGTGTATGAGGCATTTATAAGTCCCTTGTCCACGGATTCAATAGCCGCCCTCGCAGTTTTTATCAGGAGGGGCAGGGCCACGACAAAGGAAGCAAGGACGGCCGCATACCAGGTAAACATAATGCTCCATCCGGTCAACGAATAGAGATGTTTTCCGATGAAGCCATTTCTTCCAAAGAGGATAATCAGATAATAACCGGTGACGGTGGGAGGAAGCACCAGCGGGATTGTGCAGATCATATCGAGAAATTCCCTGCCCCTGAAGTCCTTCCGCGCAAGAATGTAAGCTACAGGTATCCCCGTCAGCACAATCAGCGCCGTCGACACGGCGGCCACCTGCAACGAGAGGCGTATTGAAAAAAAGACTGCTTCGTCCATGCCCGGCCTATTTTACAGGCTTAAACCCGTACTTCTGAAGTATCTTCTGGCCCTCGGGAGACAGCACCAGTGAGATAAAGGCCTTTGCCGAAGTCTCGCTCTTCGTCCCTTTGACCACAGCAATAGGATAAATAACCGGCTTATGGCTTGCTTCAGGGGCCGTAGAAATCAGTTTGACATCTCTGGCGCTGACTGCGGCGTCAGTGGCATAAACAATGCCCGCGTCCACTTCTCCCTGGGCCACGTAGTCGAGGGCCTGTCGGACGTTTTCAGTAAAAACGAGCTTGTCCTTTATCGCTGCGGCCAGTTTGTAATAATCCAGCACCTCAGCAGCATACCTGCCTGCCGGTACTGTTTTTGGGTTGCCGACCGCTATTTTCTTTACAGCAGCCGTATTCAGATCTTCGAACCCTTTCAATGGCGTCCCCTGTATCGGCCTGATAAGAACAACAGAATTGCCCGCAAAGTTCACCCGTGTGCCCTGAGAAAGAAGTCCATTGCTATCAAGCAAATCCATGTCTTTTTGCGCAGCAGATGCAAAGACATCAACAGGTGCGCCGCCTTCGATCTGTCTTGCCAGATCACCGGAAGCACCAAAATTGAAAAGCACTTTGGCATCGCCCTTTGCCTCGTAAAGCTTTCCGATCTCTTCAAAGGCGTTCTTCAGACTTATTGCAGCCGAGACGGTTATTTCACCGGCCGATGCAGTAGCGGGATATGTATAGAAAGGAACCACACAAAGCATTAACAATACTAACAGCGTATTTTTCATTTCAGCTCCTCCTATTTTTAAGCATTATACTGGATGCTTTGATAAGTGCACTCACAATATGCCTACTGTTTTTAAAGTTAAAAGAAAGTCAGATTGCAGGCAACCAATATTGTATGTTGGCTCTGTCGGGAAAAGGAATGCCCCAGTCTTTTCGGGAGAGTCTTAAAATATTTTCACCGCCTTCCTTGTACACCGCAATGGTTTAGGCTCCTGATGAGTGAGGAGCACCCCTGTTTTGTTTACCCATTCCCTCCCTGCTAAGAGATATAGGATGAGATAACGTGTCGCCATCGTTAACCATCATTACAACCTGTAAACCGTTAATGCTTTCTTGAATGACGTTCATACAGCCGTACTCTTGCCGTATTTTGAAAAGATCCTGCAGCGGCATACCCATAACAAAGCATAAAATAATCCGGTTGACCCCTGCGTGGCCCACGATGAGAATATTGCCTGTTGCAGTTGCCAAGATGTCATGGAATGCCGCAAGAACGCGTTCGTTGCAGTCGTCAAAGCTTTCGCCTCCTGGGACCAGGTAGTGGACTATATCCGCCCCCCGCTTCCTGAAATCATCGGGGAACCGCTGCTCTATATCTGCAAAGGTACAGCCTTCCCACTCGCCGAGGTGAATCTCCCTCAAATCCTGCCGTGCGACGATTGGGATGTCCTTATCATTGACAATGATATCCGCTGTCCGACGTGAACGGGAAAGATCGCTGCAATATGCTGCTGTGATGTAGGCGCCGTCAAGCCTCTGTTGCAGACAACGGGCTTGCTCTATCCCCACCTCGGAGAGGGGAGCATCACAGTGGCCGATATAGCGCCGCTCATCATCGGGTAGCTGAGTTTTGCCGTGCCGTACGAGATAAATCGTCCTGGGTTCCATGTACATCGCCTAACTCCGTGATCATCCGCTTCACCGCCCTAGGAGCGATGGAGTTTTCATTGGTTACCACCTTGACAGAAGCCGTCAATACATTGTCCCTTCTCGAACGTCCTATTGCCGGGACCGCATCGAGCGCCTCATCGAGCGCTCGGTTCAGCGATCCGTCTGACTTTCCTAGGATCGTCGCGGTAATGATCAGCCTCGTAGTTCCCTGAGTTCTGTCGACTGCAGCCGTGAAGTCGATCACCTTTTCAACCGCGAAGAGCGCTTCATCTAGATCAGCCAAGGTTAAGGACTGATCACCGCACAACACTATCCGGCCGTTCTTTCTCCTGGCAACACGCTCCATCCGACGAAGCAGTGTCCCGCAGGGGCAAGGCTCGGGAATAAAACGGGAGAGATCGCCGGTGCGGTATCGGATGAGCGGCATCCCCTGCCTGGTCAGCGTGGTCACCACGACCTCGCCCTCTTCCCCCTCGGGCAAAACGCCTCCTGTTATGGGATCTATGAACTCAAAATACAGATCTGCTTCGCGCACATGATAGCCCGCGTGAGCAGAGCAATCCACGCCACCGCCCAGGCCCATTTCCGTCATGCCGTAATGCTCGAATACGTCACAGCACCACAGCCTTCCCACTTCCAGCACAACGGCCTGGGGAACGTAATCGGTGCTCAGAAGCACGCTCTTCAGGCGCAGCTTTCCCCCCGTGCCATTCTCGGTATGGCGGGCCAAGGCAAAGACCTGGACCGGAATGCCAACCAGGGAATTAACGCCTTCCTGCTTCATGACTCCCAGTGTTTCAGTGATGTTGTGAACAACTCCATGCCGTATCGGATAAACGCCCAACCGGGTCAGCGCAGTTGCTAGTAGATCACCGACACTTCCGATACGCTCACATGGCAGAAGGATCAGGACCCGATCTCCAGGATCGACCAGCGTGGACATGCCCTGGTGGAAAAAATCTATCGTCAACTCCTGGTCCGCGGGAGTAAAATACAGACGCTTTGGCCAGCCCGTTGTGCCAGAACTGTCCAGCGTCACGACCCTGCCGATATCATTCTGCGATACACAGAGAAATTGCAACCCCTCCTGCTGTATGTCCTCTGAAGTGATAAAGGGCAAACGGCAAAGATCGTCCAAGCCTGCCAAAGGCGCATCGGCAATGCCCTTCAGCCGTTTCCGGTAAAATGAGCTGCCGTGATACGCCCTCTGGATGGTCTCGCGGAGCTGACACAGTTGATAGCCGCTGATCTGCTCCCTCGTAAGACCGTCTCCGCCGATGCCGATCTTCGACGCTATCCAGGACTCAAGGGGCGTTTTCTTTAGCATCGGGTTCATGGTGTCACTCGCAGCGTTGCCGGCCGCGATACAGCGATTTGCCTTGCTTGTCCGTAAGATTGTATGCGCAAAAGGGGATGACCCTGTTGTCGGGGCTGACCACATGAATGAAGCATTCGCGTAGCCGCTCCAGGTCCAGGTTCCATGCGTCCTGAAACGCCATACCGGAAACGCACAACGAGTAACGATCAACGCGGTCCAGAAACGCGTCCAGGGATGCAACATTGGGCGTACCGCAGCAGGACGTTGTCTTCGAAGCCACCGCCGATTCTGTGCGGTCTCCCGACGCGGCCCATCGCTGTGCAACGAAGCGCTGCGCTTTCCTCGCGCCCAGAGCCGCGGTTTGGGGCCCGCAGCATCCCGCTTGTTTCTCCTTAGTCCATGTTTTCAAGGCACCATCAGGCATGAGGACGAAATTACCGTTGAACGAGCAGTAGGCATTCTCAGCCTGGGGGGGTCGGAAATTTTCCGCTTTCATCAGGCCGTCGGTCTGGCGTTCGATGCTACGGATGACTTCGGGGATCGTGATCCGGCTTTCGTCAGAAGGGCTCAGGGGGTATCTTCCAAAATAGCTAATGGGCTGGAAATGAACTCCACGCACTGCGGGCATGCTGTTGATGGCAAAGGAAATGATGCTGCCAATATTTTCCGCGTTGATGCCCGGCATCAGGGTCGGCACGAGGACCACGCCCAAATGCTCTTCCGCACATCGGGCGATTGCTGCTTTTTTCTTATCCAGCAGCGCTGCACCCCGAATAGTTTCGTAAATCGCGTCGTTTGTTCCATCGAATTGCAGAAATACGCAGGACAGCCCCGCATCTTTCAATCGCCTGACATACGCCGGATCATCTGCCAAGCGCAGACCGTTTGTGTTCAGTTGAATGAAATCAAATCCCAGCGACCGGCCCAACGAGACTATTTCAGGAAGATCGTCCCGCACTGTCGGTTCTCCGCCGGACAACTGGATATTGTAAGGTCCGCCAGCATCCAGTAGCATTCTATACCATTCTTCAATAGCCTTCAGATCGGGATCACGGTCCGCCCGCTGTGACGAGGCAAAACATACCGGGCATAGCAGATTGCAGCGCTGGGTAACTTCGAGAAGAACGCAGCATGATTGCTGCCGGTGCTCCGGGCACAAACCGCAGTCAAAGGGGCACCCCTTGTCCGCGGTCGTGGCGCACACTGGCGGTTGGGAAGGCAGCTTGGGCACGTACCAGGATGCATAGGAAGGAGTCCCGCGCCAGATGATGGTCCTGAAATGACCATGCTCCAAACAGGTCTTGTCCAGAAAGACGTCGTCGTCCACAGCAACCCGATGCGCCGGTATCCGTTTCAGGCATACCGGGCAGACGCTTTCGGTATTTCCCAGTATCTTTTCCCTATCCTCTCTTTTCATGAACAGGCAACCTTACTGGTCGCACCACGAGCAACGGGAAGGCGGCAGTCCTCCGAAAGAGTCTGTTCCAGGCTCATTCCCATCAAATGCTCCACCACGCTCCCTATGGCCCGCGCATTGAGCAGGCGCTGCTTGACCTCGGGAAGAGCCGCTCCATTCTGGGTGACCTTCTCCAAAGCTTCCTGAAACCGCTCGTCGATCGAGACAATCCGGTCGCCCTTCACCAATTTATCAGCCAGGTAGAGTACTGTGGCTTCGTTTGGGGTCCGCCCTTCCTCGAATTCTATGTCATGGTGCACGGCAACGATGGCCGCCACATCGCAATATCCCAAGGTATTCAGCATTCGTGCCCCGAGCCGTTCGTGATGGGTTCTTCCTTTTGCCAGATCATGCAGCATTCCTGCGGCAACAACAAGCCCAATGTCCAGCCGCAGCCCTGCCTGATTCAACCGTGCCCCGAGGGCCTGGGCAACCTCTGACACGAGCCTGCTATGCCGTACAACGCCTTCCGACACGTTGAATTTGGCAAGGATGGCTTCACATTCGTTACGCGTCGGGACGTTGCGGTGTCGAAAGCGTTCTCCAATCATGGTGTAGTCTTCAGGAGTGTCGATATCCATGAGGATCCCTTCGTCCGCTGTTTCGACCTCATACGTTTGCATTTCGAAGAGCGCTAAAAGGGAGCGCAACCCCCCTGGTTGCGTCCATGACGTAATTTCTGGACAATACTGCGTTGAGATGAGCGGGGGATGGCCCCGCTGCCGCAGGAATACGGGATAGATCACCTTCGCTCTGACTCGACGGTAGGCTTTCCACAACGCCCGAACGGTATGACTCTGCACGAGCGGCATGTCGCCGGGCAACAGAAAGAATGCCTCCGTCTGCAAAGAGAGCGAATTCACCCCTGCCACGACCGATGAAAACATTCCTTTCTGGTAGTCATTATTTAGAACATACCGCACATCGAGACGATTAAGCTCAGGGATCATCGCTGCTGCATGGTGGCCGATAACGACTGCGATATCAGCAACGCCTCCATGACGGAAGTTCTGAACTATTGCCTCGATCACCGTACCACCGTCCAACGGCAGCAACGGCTTGAATCCAGGCGCCCGTGACGAGTAACCTGCAGCCAATACCAGAGCAGTTATTTCTTTTTCGTTCCGCATTGTTCGCGCTCCGCGCGCACCTTGATCAACTCTCCCACGATGCTCACGGCAAGCTCCTCGGGCGTCTCCGCCCCGATATCAGTGCCGATGGGCGAATAGACGCGATCGAGATCACGTCTGACAAACCCCTCTTGGGTCAGGGCCTCGAAAAGCATGTCGCGCTTCCGCTGGCTTCCAATCATACCGAGGTACCTTGCCTCTGTCCTCAAAGCCTGCTCCAGGACCACCTTGTCGTGCAGATGGCCCCTGGTCACAATCACGACATAGCTGTTGTCGTCTATGCCCAGGTCGGGCAATCTAGAAAATGATTCAAGCAGAACGAGTTCCGTTGGTTCGGCGAACCTCGTCCGGTTTGCGTATTCAGTCCGGTCATCCAGCACCACGGTCCTGAACCCGACGGTCTCGGCCAGGGGTGCTATTTTCTGAGATACATGGCCGGCACCGAAGATATACAGCGTTCCAAGATGACGGATCGGCTCGACAACGAAGCGACGGTTGTCGAAAACCTCTGCGTGGATCGAGAGACTCTTAGGTCCGGAAACGAGCGTTGCGAGAAATCCAGGATCAACGTCAATCGTCCCGGTCATTGTTCCATCATGCATGACCAGACACTGCTGCCGCGCTGGTACAGCGTTTTGTGTAGGATCGCCGAGCGCGGTGATCAACCAGGCCTTGCTCCCTTGCTGGAGAATCGCCGCGGCTTCATCGAACAGAACCCGGTTGGTTTCGTCATTTCCGTCGATATAGTCAAGCAGGATCTCTCCCTGTCCGCCGCAGATCATTGCCATTCCCGCGGCATCCTCTCCGGTCAAGGCAAAGGACTGGATCAAGGGCTGCTTGCTCTGAAAGACGCCAGCTGCAAGCTGAAGCGCATCGGCCTCCAGACGTCCGCCTCCGACCGAGCCGATGATCCAGCCGTTACTGCGTACGACCATTTTTGAGCCGTCAGACCGCGGTGCCGATCCGGTTTTATTGAAAACTGTCGCTGTAACGAAGCTCTCTCCATTGTGCAGGAGGTCCGCCATTTCACGAAACAGTTTTTTCATCAAAAATCGCCTTTCTCAGTAATTTCGCTTATCAGCCGGATTGACAGTGAAATCAATATTATGCGCTGCCAGTATTTCCCTGGCCTTTTCAAAAGTCGACATCACAATCTGCGGACACCGTGACATCCGGTTGCGGGCGTCGTCCTGGAGTATGTCGGAGCAATTGATCCCGGTGTTGAACCGGGCCCTGCACTCCTGCTCAAACCATTCCACCAGTTCGTCGATCATGGGGTTCAGGCGGGTATCTTCCAGTTCCTCGGGTGTTCCCTTTCCCGCATAAAGTGCAAGCAAACAGGCACCGCCAGTCACCGTGCCGCAAACCTTTCCGCAGTCGCCCATGCCGCCGTGCAGGCCCGACATAGCCCTAACCAGGTCGGGATTGCTCTTTCCCTGGGCCTCCAGCGCAAGGATGATCAGGATCTGGCTGCAATAGAAGCCCTGATGACCGAGTTCGACCATGCGCATCATTGCGTCGTCCATGTCCCTGCTCCCTCCTTGACCATTACGCTGCTTTCGATGCTACGAGCAAGAAATATCCCAACGATGCCCGTTTCAACGCACCTAAACCCTCCTGACAGTAACTTTGCCCTTCCCCTCGGCATCTCCTGCCGATCTCTGATGAGTCATCTTCCATGATCGCCTGAAACAGATATTCCTTCAGTGTCTGAGAATGATTCTCCCAGTTTGTTAGAGAAAAGCCCTGACGTCCCACCATGGCCGTCAATGTGTCCTGCGTCATGATGCCGGTCATGCCAAAAGGAAGACGGAGGCCGCAAACCGAGTCCAGCGCATCGGCGTTGCGAGCGTAGACATCGGTGATAGCCATTTTTCCGCCGGGACGCAATACCCTGAAGAACTCGGCCAGCGCCTGCTCCTTGTTAGCCATCACCGACAGGCTGCATTCCGCCAAAATGCCGTCGAGCGTACTCAGCTCGAAGGGCAGCTCGCCCGCAAACCCGGGGCTGAGGGGCAGGCAGGGATTGCGCCGCAAGCCTTGTTCCAGGAAGGCCTCTTCCGGGTCAATGCCCACGGCATCGAGGGCATAGGAACGGCGAAGATATTCCACGGTTGCCCCGAAGCCGCACCCGATATCCGCCACCCGATCGCCTGCTTTGAAAGCACAGAGCTGAAGCACCCGGTCGGTGAGAGCGAATCCTCCCGGACGCATGATGTTGCCGCGCCTGTCCGCGATTCTGCCGCATTCACTGAACCGTTGATTACTAAACTCGGATATCACATCCCCTCACTTATCCTCCAGCGCCTGCTCCACCTGCAGCATCTTTCCCGTAGCCAGGGACTCGGGGACATATACTATGCCACAGACCGGACATTTGAGCAGCTCGATGGGGAATTCGCTTCCCAGGTAAGATGCCTTTGCCTTGCCCTGCTTCATCTGCACATTGCATTTTGTACAGATCAAAGCCTGTTCCGGCGGTGAGTTCTTTTCCTCGCTCATGGCCCATCTCCAACGACTTCCATACGGTGGCTGTAAGCATTGTGAATGATGAATCCCGAGGCGCCGCATGAATACTCGACCCAGTAGGTCACGCTCACTGGCCGGTGCCGAGCGATGAAGTGACCGGTCGTGGGGTCCTTGATCTTTTCGCCTGTCATCTCGGCGTGACTGACCACCTTCTGCAGGTCTTCCTCCAGGATCATCCTGCGTTCCAGCAATTCTGACACTTCCGAAGATATGATGAGTTTCATGCCCAATCCCCCTTGCACCGTTTTTTCCCCCCAGAGCTCGCGCAGAAGGTCTGCCTTTAGCTTAGCGCGATTCTCGTGACGTCGAGAGTACCCGGGTCCTTTCTGGCCGGCTGGATCTTCGCTCCCTGCGCCGAAGAGCAGGTCGAGGACGTGGAGCACGCGCTTTCCCCGGGCCGCGAAATTATCGCGGCACATGGCACAATAGGCCAGATAGTCGGCTTCGCTCTCCCTGATCCTGCGATTCACGACCTTGTCGGCCACCTCTGGATTGGCAAAGGACATGAGTCCGCCGTAGCCGCAGCAGGTCGTCAAATCGGAATGATGATCCAACTCATTAAGCGGTACGCCGAGCTTTGCTACTATCCGCCTGATGCTCTGTTGAATATCCTCGTCATGCCGCGTCGTACAGGGATCGTGGATGGCCATTGTTTGGGGTTTCATGACCGCCTGGAGCCGCGGCAACTCCGCCTTATCAAGCACGGTCCACAAAGATTCCACGGGCAGATCAGGCAGGTTGTCTTTAAAGATTCGGTAGCAGCTTGAACAGGCGGTGATGATGCGCGGGTTGTCCATACGCTGCCAGTCTTCAGCCGTCGTCTGGATGGCACGGTGAAACAACTCTTCTTGTCCTGCCCATGCCGCAGGAGCGCCGCAGCATCCCAGTATCAATCCGACGCCACCCTTGATGATGCGGCGCAGATAGGCGTAGATGCTTGCAACATGATGAGGTGAAGACCCGCTCAACTGGCATCCCGGATAGAACAGGGCGCTGCTTGCGGAGAATCCTGGCTCATGGCGAGCTAGATAAAAAGCATCACTCAAACTGAACTGCATGTCGTGGAGTGCAAAATCATGGGTCGACGGCGGCATCTTGCCTTTTTTGACCATGCTCTGCCGAGCATCGAGACATACATCCGCCATGTTCAGGTCCACGGGGCAGACTTCTTTACATAGCCCGCAAAGGCTGCATGAGTTCACCATACGGTTCGCCAGATGCGCTCCCATGATGATGGAATCGTTATTGTAGATTTCACGGACATACCGCTTAGGGTAGGAGCCGTAGTGGGCGAGGTATTCGCATACCTTCACGCATTCAAGGCACTGACAATGCAGACAGCGAACGGCCTCGTTCATCGCTTCTTCCCGGGAATAGCCTTGCGCCTTGATGGACATGGGAACATCCTGGAGCGGTTCTATACCCCGCGTATTCGTGTACAGAGTCGTGACAAAGGGACCCTCCTGCTCGCGTTGGGCTGTGAGCGAAGCCCCCTGCAAAAAGCGGTCGATGGAGACGGCAGACAGCCGGCCGTCAAGCAGTGAGGTGATGGGAGAATAATCGCCGGGATGATAGC
>Ga0335070_10003834_pt1 | contig 17527 bp, 13 predicted proteins | sample Lox_Sample_13_FD_206722 | JGI IMG/M metagenome (GOLD analysis project Ga0335070, IMG submission 206722) | Soil microbial communities from Loxahatchee National Wildlife Refuge, Florida, United States - Lox_Sample_1.3 | ecosystem: Environmental > Terrestrial > Soil > Wetlands | place: USA...
AAACCAAGGCGCGCATTTTGGATCGCCTTTCCGACACGCTGGCGCCCGACGGCTATTTGATCGTCGGCACCGCCGAAATGCCCCATCAGGTAACAGGCGCCTTCGAACACGTCCCCGACACCCGCGGCCTCTACATCAAGCCCGAAGAGAGCTACAGCTACGCGGCCCTCTGACTTACCTCCCCCAACGCGGGGAGGTCGACGCTGCGAAGCAGCGGCGGGTGGGGCCTACCACGTATCCACAAACGTCCGTCGCTTGCCGCTCGCCTCCTGCGGCGGCAGCGAGCGAAGCCCGCGCATGATCCAGCGCCGCGTATCGGCCGGATCGATCACATCGTCGATCTCCAGATACGCGGCCATGTTGATCGCCTTGCCGCGCGCATAGGATTGCTCGACCATCTTCTTGAACAATTCTTCGCGCGCTTCCGGCGTCGGTTGCGCCTCCAGCTCCTTGCGATAGCCAAGCCTGACCGCGCCTTCGAGCCCCATGCCGCCGAATTCGCCTGTCGGCCACGACACGATGAAGAACGGCGCGTGAAAACTTCCGCCGGCCATCGCCTGCGCGCCCAGCCCATATCCTTTGCGCAAGACCACGGTGAAAATGGGAACACTCATCGTGCCCGACACAACGAACATCCGCGACACACGCCGCACAAGCGACGTCTTCTCCGCTTCAGGCCCCACCATGAATCCCGGCGTATCGCACAGCGCCAGGAGCGGAATCCCGAACGCGTCGCAAAGCTGCATGAATCGCGCCGCCTTGTCCGCGCACGGCCCGTCGATCGCGCCCGCCAGATGCACCGGATTGTTCGCGATCAATCCAAATGGCTTGCCCTCTATCCGCACCAGCGCGGTGATCATTCCGGGCGCGAAGTCGGGCCGCAATTCGAGCACCGAACCCGTATCGCAAATGGCATCCACCACTTTGCGAATTTCATAAACGCGTAACCGATTCTCCGGGATGAGATGGCGAAGGTTGCGCTGATCCGCGCAAGACCAGTCCTTCACCGCGCCCTGGAAATAGCCGAGATATTTCTTTCCCGCCGCCACCGCTTCGGCTTCGTCGCGAACCGCGATATCGACGACGCCATTGGGTACCTGTATCGACATCGGGCCCACTTCTTCGGGCCTGTAAACGCCCAGCCCGCCGCCCTCGATCATCGCGGGCCCGCCCATGCCGATATTGGAATTGGCTGTGGCGATGATCACATCGCTCGATCCCAGCAGTGCCGCATTGCCCGCAAAGCATCGTCCCGAATTGATGCCGATACGTGGCACCAGCCCGCTCAGTTTCGCATAGCCGCGAAAGGTCGGCGTATCCAATCCCGCCACGCCGGGAAAATCCGTGTCGCCCGGCCGGCCGCCGCCGCCCTCGGTGAAACACACGATCGGAAGTTTCCATTCCTCCGCGATCCGCAACAGGCGATCCTTCTTGCGATGGTTCATCGCGCCCTGCGTGCCCGCAAGCACGGTGTAGTCATAGGCCATCACTGCACACCGTGCCGCCTGCTCGCCGAATGCAGCGGCATTCACGGTGCCGATACCAGTGACGATGCCGTCGCCCGGTGTGTTCTTGATCAGGTCGTCCAGCGTGCGCCGTCGCTTCTGCGCCGCGAAGGCGAGCGCTCCATATTCGATGAAGCTTCCCGGATCGCACAGATCGTCCACATTCTCGCGCACCGTGCGCTGGCCCGTCTTGCGCCGCCGCGCGGTCGCTTCGGGCCGGTTCTCGTCAAACCCGAACGCATGCCGCGCGTTGCTTTCCGCCAGATCGGGCCGGATCGCATCGAGATCGACCGTTTTCGCAACTTCCTCCACACCATCCGCCACATCTTCCGGCACGAGAAAGAGAAGCGCTTCGCCCTCCATCAACACATCGCCGGGTTTGGCGGCAGCCGAATGCACGCGCCCCGAAACGCTGGCGCCGACCAGATGCTCCATCTTCATCGCTTCGAGCACGGCGACATTCGCGCCTTTGCGCACCACGGCTCCGGGCTCGGCTTCGATGGTCACGATCTTGGCCTGCATCGGCGCCAGAACGGCTATCGTTCCCGCAGGCGCCGCAACGGCCGCGCGCGCCGTTTCTTCCACTTGCGCGGGTGCCGTGTGCAATGGCTTCCACTTCGCGGTGGCGTCCAGCAGTGCCGGCAAGTTCTCCTCGACAAACCGCGTGTGCGCTTTGCCTTCCGCAACATTGCTGTTTTCCATCAGCGCATGAAGAAATGCGAGATTGCTGCCTGCGCTGGAAATCGCGAATTCCGCCAGTGCCCGCAAACTCCGCGAACGCGCCTGTGCAAAATCCGCTCCATGCACGATCAGCTTGGCGATCAACGGATCGAAGGACGGATTGGTGCGATACCCTGCATAGCCCGAAGTATCCACCCGCACCCCCGGCCCCGAAGGCGGTGCAAATTGCGTCAGCACGCCGCCGGACGGCTTCACCACGCCATCGGCACTGATGCTCTCCAGATTGACGCGCAACTGAATGGCAAACCCTTGCGGCTTCGGCACGGATGCCTGCTTCAACTCCAGTTCTTCCAGGTTCGCTCCCTGCAAAAGTCTTATCTGCGTCACAACCAGATCCACACCCGTCACTTCTTCCGTAACGGTGTGCTCCACCTGCAATCTTGGATTGGCTTCGATGAACGCAAACACCTGCGTCCCACGTGGCGCTTTGGGGTTTACGAGAAACTCGAACGTCGCGAGCCCTTTCAGTTCCACATCTTCCGCCAGCCACACGGACGCGTCGAGCAGTTGCTTCTTCACATGCTCGTCGAGGAACGGGGCAGGGGCGATCTCCACGATCTTCTGGTGCCGCCGCTGAATGGTGCAATCGCGCTCCCACAGATGCACCGCGGTCTTGCCGTCGCCGGCGACCTGCACCTCGATGTGTCGCGCATCCGCCATGAAGGCTTCGACATACACATCGCCGATCCCGAACGACGCCCTGGCTTCCGAGCGGCACCGCGCATACGCCTCGTCCAGTTGGGCGGCGTCCGTGACGATCCGCATCCCACGCCCGCCGCCGCCCGCAATCGCCTTCACGATGATCGCGCCGTGGTCGCTCAGGAAGGCACGCGCCTCTTCCAGCGAGGTCGCCCCATTTGTACCTTTCAGGATCGGCACGCCGAACTTGTCGGCCAGCGCACGCGCTTTCGCCTTGTCGCCGAATATCGAAAGTACCGAAGGCGATGGTCCGATGAACGTCACACCGGCTTTCGCGCAGCGCGTCGCAAATTCCGCGTTCTCGCTCAGAAACCCGTAACCCGGATGTATGCAGTCGCAACCGGCAGCTTTCGCCGCCGCGATCACCTGTTCCATGTCGAGATAGGCGGCCGGCCCCGAGCCTTTCAGCGCGCGCGCCTCATCGGCGAGCTTGACATGCAGCGCGTCCTTGTCGTCTTCGGAATAGATCGCAACCGAACGTATCCCCAGATCGGCTGCGGCGCGTGCGATGCGAATGGCGATCTCACCGCGGTTGGCGATGAGCAGTTTCCGAAATGTCATGAAATCGTTCCAGCAATGGCAAGTTCGCCAATTTGGCCAGAACGGATTTGAAATGTCACCCTCCCTTTGAGGGAGGGTGACAGGAAATATAACAACTGTTACAAATTGGCCCTGATGCCCGCATAAGCCGCCCGGCCCATCGCGCCATAGCCGTCCACCGGCTCATAGCCCTTGTTGAACACGTTCTCCACCCGCGCGAAGACCGAGAAGTTCTCGGTCAGCGGATAAGACCCCAGAACGTCGACCAGCGTGTATCCCGGCAATGGCCGAATTTCGCCCGCCGCGTCGAACCGGTCGCCCACATGGTTGATCGTCAGCCCCAGCGATGCCCGCTCCATCGGCGTCCAGAACACGCTGCCGCCGAGCGTCACGCGCGGACGGCGCGCCAGATCGGCGTGCAGCCCCAGATCTTCCGATGCCATGTCGGTCAGGTTCAGCGCCGCCGTGAGGTTCTCGATCACTTCGCCCGAAAGTTCGAACTCCGCACCCTGCGACCGCGATTGGCCGACATTGTAGTAATAGCCGCCCTGGAACTGGCGCTCGTCGCAACCCGGCAGGTTCGGCACCGGCGGGATGTAGGGACAGGTGAAGAAGTCGATCTCATTCTTCGTCTTGCGGCTGAACCATGTCGCCGATGCGCTCACGCGATCGTCGAGGAAATGCTGCGCCACGCCCACTTCATATCCGCGCGCCGTTTGCGGCTTCAGTTCGGTCAGCGGGTTGGAGTACTGCGAATAGAGTTGATAAAGCGAAGGCGCCTGGAAACCGTCGCCGTAGTTGGCGTGCACGACCGTTCCCCATTCCGGCACCACCCACGCGCCTGCCACTTTCACCGAGGTGTGTCCGCCATATTGAGAATCGCTGTCATACCGAATGCCCCCCGTCAGCGTAAGCCGATCGAACAGTGTCGTCTGCCACTGGCCGTAACCGCTGGTGGTACGCCGTGCGCCCAGCGTCGGCGCGATGTCGTATTGCAGGCTCATGGTGTTGAACGTGTTGCGTTCGCTTTCCGCGCCGAACGTCACCTGGTTGTTGTCGTCCACGTTCACCGTGCCCTGATATTCCACGCGTGTGGTGCCCGCCTTGCTGTAATTGTTGAGGTCGGGCGCGAACACATAGGTGGGATAGGGATAGACGCCGAAGAAACGCCGGTCGGAATGCGATCCGGTGAACGCCAGCCGGTTGTGGAACATGCCGCCGAAGAAATCCGCGTTCACGCCCGCATAGCCCGCCACCAGATCGTTCCGGCCGAATTCGGGATCGTCCATGAAGGCGTATTCCGGCGGCGGATAACCGTCGATATCGGTTGCCGATCCCGTGTAATAGGCGCGCAAATCGACACTTATCGTATCGAGCACATGCACGCGCACATTGCCCGTCGCACCCGTGTTCCAGTATCCGTCGTTTTCCGTATTGCCGTCGCGGCGCGCCGCCGCCGAAATCCCGCCGGTCGAAAGATAGTTCACCGCCGCACCGTAATCGACCATGCCTTCCGTGCCGTTCACCGCCGCGTTCAGGTGATAAGTGCCGAACGATCCGCCTTCCGCGGAGGCGCGCGCATCGAATGGCGTGTCGCCGCCGGTGCGCGTGATGATGTTCACCACGCCGCCGATCGCCTGACTGCCGTAAAGCGTGGATTGCGGCCCGCGCAGAATTTCCACCCGATCGACATTGTTGACCAGCAGATCGCCCAAGATCGCCTGATCGTCCGTGGTGGACGGATCGTTGATCCGCACCCCATCGATCAACACCAGCGATTGTCCCGGCTCCGCCCCGCGCAGCGAAACGGTGGCGTTCTGTCCCAATCCGCCATTGCGCACCACAATCGCGGTCGGCGTCAGTTGCAGCGCATCTGTGAGCGCCACCGTCTGCTGCAATAGCAGGTCTTTGCCGCTAATCACCGAAACCGATTCACCCGTGCGATCCGCCGGCTGTGCGGTGCGCGTCGCCGTCACCACCACGAGTTCGGAATCGTCGGCGGCATGTGCCGCGGCATTCAATCCAAGAAGAATGGGAAGGCTGAAAAGAAAATGTTTCTGCATAGCGGTCTCCTGTGAGGTTCAGGAGTCGCGCGATGGCCCGCAGCGATTGTGGTCTTGAGCATGGATGCCCCCGCGACGACTCGACTTGTCGCCACAGCGGATTCCCGCTTGCCCCCGGCGCACCCCGACCGGAAACAGGACGACGGCGCAGGGCAGGTCTCCTGGCTCCCGGCTCTGTCGCCTCCCGCCCGCCTTCCCAGACCTTTGAAAGTCCAGTGGCATTCGGACGAAAAGCTTGCCGGTTACAGTTGCGGGGGCAGCCGCGGTGTCACACCGCGTTCCCAAAACCATGCGCGTAACAAAACTGATAAGACCAAATTGTGCAGCGCGTCAATGCGGCGCGAATGATTCCGTCATCGCCGCATAGACCAGAGTGCGCAGATCGCGCCGCAATGTGAGTCGCGCTTCGCTGCCGATCACCTGGGTCATGAAGACGACCGTCAGGTCTTCCTTCGGATCGATCCAGAAAGCCGTCGCCGCGGCCCCGCCCCAGAAATATTCGCCCACCGATCCCGGCAACCGCGACTTCGAAACTTCCATGTTCACGCCGCAACCGATGGAAAAGCCGACGCCGCCATACCCCGCTTCGGAAAACAGGCCCGGCCCCGCCACCATCTCGTTCATCAGCTTGCCGTCGGGCAAAAGGTTCATGCTGAACATCTCCACCGTCTTGGGCGAGAGATATTGCACGCCGTCGAGCGAGCCCTTGTTCAGCATCATCCGGCAGAACCGCATGTAATCGTGAATGGTTGAAACCAACCCGCCGCCACCCGATTCCAGCTTCGGCGGTTCGGCATAGGTGCTTTTCTGCGCGTCATCCTGCAGCGTGATGCCGCCACCGCCCGGCTTCGGCTGATAGCAGGAAGAAAAGCGTTCGATCTTGTCGTGCGGACAATGAAACGCGGTGTCTTTCATGCCCAGCGGTTCGAACAGCCGCGTGCGCAGGAATTCGCCGAACGTCTGCCCGGAAAGTTTCTGCACGAGATATCCCATCACATCGATGGAGATCGAATAGTTCCAGTAATCGCCCGGCGAAAAATCGAGCGGCAGCTTGGAAAGCTCCTCGATCATCGCGTCCAGTCCGCCCGGCGTCTGGAAATCCGCAATCTTTTTCTTGCGATAAGCCGCGTCCACCATCGTGCGCATCATGAACCCGTAGGTGAGGCCCGAGGTGTGCGTCACCAGATCGACCACTTTCATCGGGCGCTTCACCGGCGTCGCCAGAAGCGACGGCGGCTCGCTCGAAAGCAGCGACGGCATCCCCGTGGCGTAAACGCCCAGCTTTTTCCACGACGGGATGTGCATCTGCACGTCGTCGTCGAGCCCGATCTTTCCTTCCTCCACCAGCATCATCAGGGCTACGGAGGTGATCGGTTTGGTCATGGAATAGATGCGGAAGATCGCGTCCTCGCGCATCGGTTTGTTGCGCTCGATGTCCATCAGCCCAGCCATCGCGGTGTGAACCAGCGCCCCTTTGCGCCACACCTGCGTCAGCATTCCCGGCAATTGGCCGGAATCCACATACCGGGCTTTCATCACCTGATCCAGGCGCGCCAACCGCGCCGACGAAAAACCCGCTGCTTCCGGCTTGGACATGAACTTTCCTCCTATGTCAGTCCGGAAAGCCTAGCGCAGATTTTATCGGGTTGCCCAGTTCTCGAATGTCAGGCCCGGAATGTCTTCGAAATCCGAAATGTTGTCTGTCACAAGGATGGAGGCCGTTGCCATGGCATGGGCCGCGATCATTCGGTCGTAATCGCGCCCTTTCGCCCATCCGCATTGGGCAATGATCTGCCCATAAATTTCGGCAGCCGCGGTATCGAACGGCAGCACCGGGATGTGGCGAAGAAGAATGTCCAGTCGCGCTTTGCGGATAGCCGTGTTTGACCGATCCTTGTAGATCCCGCGCTGCAGTTCGGCGAGGCTCAATGCCGAAAGCAGGATTGCCCCATCGTGTTGTGCAAGCGTTTCCAGCACGGCATCGGTGCCGTCCCGCGCATGGATCGCGATGTTTGTGTCAATAAGATAAGCCAAGGAAATCAGTCGCGCTTGCGAAGGGGCAGGTCGATAGGCTGACGCCTTTCCACGTGTGCCGGCTTGGGCATACGTTGCAGTTCCGCCACCGCATCCTTCAGACTGGGGCGTGCCGGATAAATCGTAACGACATCGCCGGTGCGGGAAACTTCCAGTTCTATCTCCGGATTCTTGTAGGCGATTTCCTTGGGAAGCCGCACAGCCTGGCTGTTGCCGGATTTGAAAATGCGTGCGCGCGCCATTGGAATCTGCCTTTCAAAAGAGACGATACCTCTATTTTCATCGTGCGTCAATACATGTATATACGCCGCTTGCCGGCATACCCATTGTTTGAAAGCCATTTGCGGCGCCAGCCTGTCGGCAGATAACCTGTCCCAAGAAAATAGAAGGGAGGCCCGAATGGCGTGGGATTTCGAAACCGATCCGGAGTTTCAGAAGAAGCTCGATTGGATCGACCAGTTTCTCGAAAACGAGGTTGAGCCCCTGTCGCACACCCGCATCGGCTATGCGGGCGCCAAGTCGAGGGCCTATCAAAAGGCCATCCGCCCGCTCCAGGCCAAGGTGAAAGAGCAGGGCCTGTGGGCCTGCCATCTCGGTGCCGAACTGGGCGGGCAGGGCTTCGGTCAGGTCAAACTCGCGCTGATGAACGAGCGGCTGGGCCGTGTGGGTCTCGCGCCCGTCGTCTTCGGCTGCCAGGCGCCCGACACCGGCAATGCGGAGATCATCGCCCATTTCGGAACCGAGGAGCAGAAGAAGAAATATCTCTGGCCGCTGCTGAACAACGAGATCACGTCCGGCTATTCGATGACCGAACCGCAAGGCGGCTCCGATCCGCTCGGCTTCCAGACCAGCGCCAAACTCGAAGGCGACGAATGGGTCATCAACGGCGAGAAATGGTTCACCTCCGGTGCGCGCAATGCCGAGGTCCTCGTCGTCTATGCCGTCACCGACCCCGATCACAAAGACCCATACCAGCGCATGAGCATGTTCCTCGTGCCGCGCAAGACGAAGGGTGTGGAAGTGATCCGCTATGTGGGCGTCGGTTACGAACGCGAAGGCTCGGAAGGCTACATGCGCTATACGAATGTGCGCGTGCCTTACGATGCGCTGCTCGGCGAACGCGGCGGCGCCTTCGTCATCGGCCAGACGCGGCTGGGCGGCGGGCGCGTGCATCATGCCATGCGTACCGTCGGCCAATGCGGCAAGGCACTTGATTTGATGTGCCGCAGAGCCGTGTCGCGTCAAACCAAAACCGGCCGTATCGCGGATTATCAAATGGTGCAGGAACAGATTGCCGATAGCTGGATCGCGCTGGAGCAATTCCGTCTGCTCGTGTTGCAAACCGCCTGGAAAATCGACAAATACAAAGACTATCGCAAAGTGCGCAAGGACATTGCGGCCGTGAAAGTCGCCATGCCGAAAGTTTACCACGACATCGCAAGCCGCGCGCTTCACATTCATGGCGCGCTCGGCGTCTCCAACGAAATGCCGTTCACCCAGATGGTGATCGGCTCCTATGTCATGGGCATCGCCGACGGCCCGACGGAGGTGCACAAGGTTACGCTCGCCAAGCAGATCCTGCGCAATTACCGGCCCGACAACGACCTTTTCCCCTCCTACCACCTGCCCAAGGTGCGCGAGGCGGCGGCCGAGCGCTACGCCGACCTGCTGAGCGAACTGAAGGACGAATGGAAGCACCGCGCCGAAAGCCTCGATGCCTTGTGAGCCGGCGCTTGAGCAAATAATGTTGCCCTCAACCAGAACATCGAAACCGGGAAGACGACAGGAATGACTTATTTTATTGCGATTTCGGGATTTTCCGCATGAGCGCCGCCCCTCAGAAGCCGGGCTGGCCCGCCATGTCCATCGCGCAGGCCCATGCGCTCCTCACCCAGCCGGGTTCGCCGCTCGAGATGGATGAAGCCGTCATCCGCGGCGTGAAGACCCGCATCTGGAAGAACGCACCGCCCACCATCCGCCATCTGCTGCAAATCGGCCGCGCGCATGGCGACAAGGAATTTCTGGTCTACGAAAACGATCGCGCGACCTTCGAAAGTTTCACCCGCGCCGCGCTTGCCATCGCCGACGAATTGACGAAGCAGGGCGTGAAGAAGGGCGATCGCATCGCCCTCATCATGCGCAACCTGCCGGAATGGCCCGCCATCTTCTTCGGCGCGGAAATCATCGGCGCCATCGTCACGCCGCTGAATGCGTGGTGGACGGGCCCCGAACTCGAATACGGCCTCGTCGATTCCGGCACCAAGATCGCCTTCACCGATGCCGAACGTCTCGAACGCATTTCCGAACATCTCATCAATTGTCCGGACCTGAAGCGTGTCTATGTCAGCCGCTACACCGACGAACTTCCCAACCCGCTCGTCTGTCGCCTGGAAGAGATAACGGGCGCGGTGAACGATTGGGGCAAACTCCCCGATCGCCCGATGCCCACCGTCGATATACAGCCCGATGACGACGCGACCATTCTTTATACGTCGGGTACGACGGGCAAACCGAAGGGGGCGCTCGGCACCCATCGCAACATGCTCTCCAACATCATGGCGGCAGCATCCTCCGCCGCGCGCAATTTCCTGCGCCGCGGAGAAATGCCGCCCGCGCCCGATCCCAATGCGCCGCAACGCGTGACGCTGCTGTCGGTGCCGTTCTTCCACGCCACGGGTTGTTTTGCGATCATGGGGCCTACCGTTTTCGCCGGCGGCAAGATCGTCATGATGCGCAAATGGGAGCCGGAACAGGCGATGCAGTTGATCGAACGCGAAAAGGTCAACACCGCGGGAGGCGTGCCCACCATCGCCTGGCAATTGCTCGAGCATCCCGCGCGCGAGAAATACGATCTTTCCTCGCTCGAAAGCGTGGCGTATGGCGGGGCACCTTCTGCGCCCGAACTGGTGCGCAAGATCGTCGAAGTCTTTCCGAAATCCCTGCCCGGCAACGGCTGGGGCATGACCGAAACCTCGGCCACCTGCACCACCCATTCGGGCGAAGACTACGAACATCGCCCGCAATCGTGCGGCCCGGCGGTCGCGGTTTGCGACATCAAGATCATGTCGCCCGACGGCCAGCACGAACTGCCGAACGGCGAAGTGGGCGAGCTGTGGGCGCGTGGCCCCAATATCGTCAAAGGCTATTGGAACAAGCCCGAAGCAACGGCCAACACCTTCGTCGACGGCTGGGTGAAGACGGGCGATCTCGCGCGCATCGACGAAGAAGGGTTCTGTTTCATCATCGACCGCGCGAAGGACATGCTCATCCGCGGCGGCGAGAACATCTACTGCATCGAAGTCGAAAACGTCCTCTACGAACATCCCGCCGTGATGGATGCAGCGCTCGTGCCCGTGCCGCACAAGACGCTGGGCGAAGAACCCGGCGCCGTCGTGCATCTCAAACCCGGCATGCACGCCAGCGAAGACGAACTCCGTCAATTTGTCGCCGGCAAGCTCGCCGCTTTCAAGGTGCCTGTGAAGGTGGTGTTCTGGCCCGAAACGCTGCCACGCAATGCCAACGGCAAGATCATGAAGACCGAATTGAAGAAGGTTTTTTCAGAACATCTTCACGGCTAAAGCGCTTCGCGCACCACCGATTCAATTTTGTAGCCGTCGGGATCGAATACGAACGCGCCGTAGAAACCCGCCGTATAGTGCGGCCGTGGGCCCGGCGCACCGGCGTCGCGTCCGCCATGCGCCAAAGCGGTGTCGTAAAATGCGTGCACCTGCCCGCGATCCTTCGCGCGAAAACTCACATGCAGGCCAGGACCTGCGCGCACCTCATCTGCCCGCAGTATCCAGAAGATGGGCGGCAGCACATCATCCGGCCCCCAGCCGATCGCGCCGTCGCTTTGCTTGCGCCGTCGCAATCCCAACGTCGCGAGCACGGGATCGTAGAATTTCGCCGCGCGCTCGAAATCGCGCACCGGCAATGAGATGTGGTCGATGAACGACATTACCTCGTGAAGATACCCATCAGGATGGGCTTGGCATAGAGCTCGGCCCCGTCGCCGTCCTGCGTCAGCGGCAGCATCGTCGCAATCGCCGAAGATGCGTTGAGCGTCGCGTTCAGCATCTGCGCCGCGATGAACGGATCGACCGCGCGAATGGTGCCTTCCGCGATCCCGTCCGAAATCATGCCCGCAAACCGTCCCGACACGCGGTTGGAGGACTCCACCATGTCGTTGCGGATCTGCTCCGGCAACGCGCTCAACGCCGAGGTGCGCAACAACGGCCCTCGCTCCGAAAGCTGGTATTCGGCAAGCGTGGCAGCCGCCGCCGAAAGCTTGTCCCACCACGTCCCCGGCTCCAGCATCGCCATGGATTGCGCCCGCCGCATGATCTCGAAGCTGCGCTCGAAACAGGTGACCACCAGATCGTCCTTTGCATCGTTGTGATGGTAGAACGACCCCTTTGTGACGTTGAGCTGTTCGGAAATCCGCTCGACCGATGCGCCGCGATAGCCGCGCTGGTTGATCAACCGCGTCGCCGACATGAGGAACGTCTCGCGCAACGCGCTTTGCGCATCGGTGGGCTCCGGATCGATGCCGGGCAGGATGCGCGGCGCCCACGCCGCATCGTGTTTGGAAAGCCCGTTCGACAAAATGTCGTACATGCGTTCGAGGATGCGCGGATAGTCCTCGATCTCGAACCGCGGCAGCCATGCGACCGACCAGTAAAGCTGTTCGAGCAGCATGTGGGTGCGCGCGGTGGCGATGCGCCGGTCCATCCATTCCATGTTGGGCGATTGCAGAAGGCCGCGCGCCTTGCGGAACAGCTTCCCGTAAGGCTCGTTCACCTGCGAAAGATACGGCTCGTTCAACGAACGCACGTCGCTGAACACCGCAATGGGCGGCTCCTCGCCCTCGCGGATGCGCCGGTCAAGCGCGAAATAGCTTTCCAGCAAAACCCGCACGCGTTCGCGCGGATCGGACGGCGCCGAGGCCGCCGCGATCAACGCATCGAACCGTTCGATCGCGCGCAGGAAACAGGCGACCGCGAGGTCTTCCTTTTTCTTGAAGTAATAGGTGACCGAAGTGGTGATAAGGCCCACGCTCGCCGCCACGTCGGCAAGCGTCATGCCGCGCGCCCCGTCGCGATTGAGGATCGCGGTCGCGGCAGCGACGATCTCTTCCTTCTTTCGGTTATACCGTTCCGTCGATGCGACGGCTTCTCCGGTTTTCATGTCAGATACATCCCCCTCGATGATCCGAACGCAAACGAAGGCCGGAAGTAGATTCCGGAAACGTCCACACGGCAAGGAAGGAAATGGCCCATAAACCGCGTCCTATTCGCCCGGCTGGGGCTGCGTCGCACCCATAGCGGGCATCGGTTCGCTCGCTGCAACCGGTTCGCCAGCCTGTATCTCCGCCATCTCGCCCGCAAGCTTCCTGATGTTCGCGTCGTGGTCCTCGCGGCTGATGCGATAGAAAGTTAGGCAGATGATCGACAGGGTGAACAACGCAACCACCGTCGGCAGATAGGCGAGCGCGAGATTGTAGGAGATCGCGGGGTCGAGCGTCGCGGGCGAAGCGTTCTGCGGAAAGTGCACCAGGGCGAGTAACAGTCCTGCAATAAAAGCACCCAACCCCGAAACCGCCTTCTGCACCAGAATGACGGTGGCGAAGAAAAGCCCTTCCTGCCGCCGCCCGGTGCGCACCGCGCTGTCCTCCACCACATCGGTCATCATCGAACCGCCCATGGTCCCGCAGGCGATGGAAAATGTCGTCGCCAGCAGGGCCAGTACCGTCAGCACGGCAAGCAGAAACGGCGTGGGATGTGTGGGAAGCGCGTGCAGTAGATAGAGCGCCAGCGGCGCGCAATAAAAAGCAAGCGAGATCACGAACAATCCGATGGTCGCGTGTTTTTTTCCGAACCGCCTTGAGATAGGCGTGGCAATGGCAAGCGCCAGGAACGGCGCGATCACCAGCGACAGGGTGATGAGCCCGATCTGTACCGCGCTCAAATGCCAGAGATAGGTGTTGAAATAGATGTTCAGCGCAAACAGCACGCCCTGCGCAACATAGGAAAACAGGGTCGAACCGGCAAGCGAAGCAAACGATACGTTCGACCAGGCCTCCACCATCTCGCGCAGAACCTGGCCCAGCGTACGCTTTCGCGCCGGCGGCACGCTGAACTGCGGAATGAACCGGTGTGTCCCCGCCGCGGATACCAGAATGGCTGCCACCATCAACAGTGCGGCGAACAGCGCATAAACCGGATATCCCGCCGGATTGAGCTGCCCCACCGGATGGGCTGCATCCGGCTTGAAGAACACGAGGAAACTCAGGATGCCCATCACCAGCCCGCCCTGCCATCCGAAGAAATAGCGGTAGGCCATGAAAGATGTGCGCTGGTCGTAGTCGGTGGTCAGTTCCGCCGAAAGCGCTGCACTCGGAATCTCGTACATGGTGATGAAGGTGCGCACCACGATCGCCATCGCGAGCAGATAGACGAACAACGCCTCGTTGCTCCAATGCGGCGGATTCCACAAAAACCAGTAAGACACCGCCACGGGGATCGCGGCCGCATACATGAAAGGATGCCTGCGCCCCCAACGCGACCTCAGATTGTCAGAGATTTGCCCCACGATGGGATCGGCGATGGTGTCGAACACCAGCGCCAGCAATATCGCGCTGCCCACCCATGCCGCGGGCAGTCCGACCACCTGATTGTAGAAAAGCATCAGAAGCGTGGTGAAACCCTGATCCTTCACGCCATAGGCGACCGAACCGAAGCCATAGATCAGTTTCGTCCGCAAACTGCCGAGTTCGCGCGCACCGGCGTCCGTCATGCCGTCTCCACCCTGGTCTCGTTTTTCTGGTTTCCTGTTACGGGCGGTCCTTCCCGAGCCGAAGTCCGCGCGGGCAAGGATGCCCCCACCGTCCCCCCACCTGTCAAGAAACCCTTATTTGCCAATGTTTCACGAGAAAAACTCGCAACAAGGTACGAACCGTGGACGATGGGTCTGCAACCGGCATGGCCGGCTCCGCAACCGACAATTTTGAAACTTTGGTATGCCGCACCGCATCCCCGTTGTGGGCCGCGTCGCGATCCGCCAAAAGACGCCCGCGATGGATGTCACCTGGCCCTCCTGGAAAACGCTGCGCGACTGGCTGTGGCCGTTCGCCTGCGGCCTTGCTTTGCCCGCGCTCATTTTCTGGTGGCAGGGCGTGCATGGCTATTCCTGGATCGGGATCACTGCCTTTGTCATCGCGCTTCTCGCGCTCTTCGCCAGCAACCGCGTCTGGCAACAGCACCACAACATCGCTGCCGCTGCACCTACCACCGCCGATCCGCTTCCCAGCCTTGCGCGCGAAGTGTTCGAGCGCTTGCCCGATCCCCTGCTTTTGCTCGACGACAAGGACCGGGCCGTTTTTGCCAATGCCGCGATGCGTGGGGTCATCGGTGCCGATTATCACCGCAAAGTGCTATCGGTTCTGCTGCGGGTACCGGCCATTCAGCAGGCCGTCGAAACCGTGGACCCCGGTGAAGTGCCGGCGACCACCGAATTTGCCACCCGCGTTCCCATCGAACGCCATTTCCAGGCATATGTTTCCAAGAGTGCGATTGCACCGCTGACGCTGATCCTTCTGCACGATCTCACCGCCATCAAACGCACCGAACAGATGCGCGCCGATTTCGTCGCCAACGCGAGCCACGAATTGCGCACGCCTTTGGCCGCCGTCTCCGGCTTCATCGACACTTTGCGCGGCCACGCCCGGGACGATGCTGCCGCGCGCGAACAATTCCTCGGCATCATGAGCGTCGAGGCCGCGCGCATGCGCCGCCTGATCGAAGACCTGCTGTCGCTCACCCGCATCGAACTCAACGAACACGTACCGCCATCGTCCCGCGTCGATCTCGAAGCTGTGGTGAAAAGTGCGGCGGCGGCCATCGCCCCGCTCGCCGAAAGCGAAAACGTCTCGCTCGAAATCACGGGCGAATCCCACCTTCCCAATGTGGTGGGCGACCGCGACGAACTCACCCAGCTTTTCCAGAACCTGATCCATAACGCGATCAAATACGGCCGCGCCAATGGCCACGTCTGGGTCACGCTTTCGACCAAACCGGGCATCGTCTCGGTCGCCGTCCGCGACGATGGCGAAGGCATCCCGCGTGAGGCTATCCCCCGCCTGACCGAGCGATTCTACCGGGTGGACGTCAAGCGCAGCCGGGAGCGCGGCGGCACGGGTCTGGGACTCGCCATCGTCAAACACATCGTGAATCGCCACAACGGCCGGCTCCAGATCGACAGCGAGCTGGGCTCCGGCAGCACCTTCACGGTCGCTTTGCCCAGCATTTCCGCCCGCGAAACGGCAGCCGACAGGGCTGTCACGGAAGTGTTATAAATCTGTCGCATAGACTTTCGACTTCGCGCCTAGGCAGGCAGCGAGACAGCGGCGGACAAACGGATGACCGAACACACAGTCAGGGCTTTTGGCGAGAAACTCGAAGCGCTCACCACCGCGGTGGCGCAGGTGGGCGGGCTTGCGGAAGCCCAGCTTGCCGATGCGATCGAGGCGATTTCGCGCCGCGATACGGCCAAGGCCGAAGCCGTCATCGCCAGCGACCGCCGCATCGACCTGATGCAATACCAGATCGAAGACCAGGCGCTGAAGCTCCTGGCGCTGCGCCAGCCCATGGCGAAGGATCTGCGCGAAACGCTTGCCGCACTCAAGATGGCCAGCGAACTCGAACGCATCGGCGATCTTGCAAAAAACATCGCCAAGCGCGCCATCGTGCTCAATCGCGAACAACCGATCCGCCTCACGCAAAGCCTCGCCCGCATGGGCCGCTCCGTCCTCGCGCAATTGAAACAGGTGCTCGATGCTTATGCCCGCCGCGATGCGCAGAGCGCGGAAGCGGTGTGGAAACAGGATGGCGAGATCGACGAGATCTACAACAGCCTGTTCCGCGAACTCCTCACCTACATGATGGAGGATCCGCGCACCATCGGCCAGAGCACGCATCTTCTGTTTGTGGCGAAGAACATCGAACGCGCCGGCGATCACGCCACCAATGTGGCGGAAACCGTCTACTACATGGTGAGCGGCGATCACCTGGCCGTCGACCGTCCCAAAGCCGACGTCACCAGCGAAACGAGCGTTCCTTACGAGCATAGCTGATGTTGAAGCCCACTGTTCTTGTCGCCGAAGACGAAAGCGCGCTGGTCACCCTGCTGCGCTACAATCTGGAGCGTGAAGGCTATCGCGTGGTCGAAGCCACCGATGGCGAAGAAGCCCTGCTTCTGGCGACGGAAGAAAAGCCCGATCTGGTGTTGCTGGACTGGATGCTTCCCCAGCTCTCCGGCATCGAGGTCTGCCGCAGACTCCGCTCGCGTCCCGAAACGCGCAACGTACCGATCCTGATGCTCACCGCGCGCGGCGAAGAAGCCGACCGCGTGCGCGGCCTCAACACCGGCGCCGACGACTACATCACCAAGCCGTTCTCGATGACCGAACTGCTCGCGCGCCTGCGCGCCGTGATGCGCCGCATCCGCCCAAGCCTCGCCGAAGACACGATCCGCGTCGGCGACATCGAAATGGACCGCGTCGCCCACCGCGTCCGCCGCAACGGCCACGAAGTCCATTTGGGCCCGACCGAATACAAACTGCTGGATCATCTGATCCAACACCCCGGTCGCGTCTTCAGCCGCGAACAATTGCTCGATGCGGTATGGGGCTCGGATATCTATGTCGAAGCCCGCACGGTGGACGTCCATGTCGGCCGCCTGCGCAAGGCCCTCAACATCGAAGGCACCAAAGACCCCATCCGCACGGTGCGGTCGGCGGGTTATTCGCTGGATGAGATGGTGACGACTTAAGCGCCACCAACCACCACGTTTGTCATGGCCCGCGAATGCGAGCCACCCAGTTGGGTTCTGCGCAATGGAAATTTGCACGCGGAGGCGCGGAGAACGCGGAGAAAATCTCAACTCCGC
>Ga0335070_10003835_pt1 | contig 17527 bp, 11 predicted proteins | sample Lox_Sample_13_FD_206722 | JGI IMG/M metagenome (GOLD analysis project Ga0335070, IMG submission 206722) | Soil microbial communities from Loxahatchee National Wildlife Refuge, Florida, United States - Lox_Sample_1.3 | ecosystem: Environmental > Terrestrial > Soil > Wetlands | place: USA...
CCGCATGAAATGCATCGACTCGCTTTTTTCATAGGAAAGGCTGTATACACTCCTTATTTTTAAAGATGACGCTGGAGATAGTAGTTCCGAAAGTTCCTACCAAAGAACCGCAGGATAATAATCTAAGGTTTTTTGCGAGTTCAAAACGTGGTCTGAAAACATGAATTGTTTGCACTTCAAGAAAAATTTGGTATTTTTCTTAAAAAAATAATGGGAGAAATCTAGCATCCGCTAAGAATCGTATTAATAACAAATGAGATTGGAGGCATTGTCAACCTCCAGGATCTACCGAAACAAGGATGCTACAGAAATACTTGGACGTAATGAGGTGGTCCCCATTGAAGACTCCGATAACAGCTAGGCACACGAGGATATCTGCAAGTAGCCATAGATTGTACAACAGGACGGAGAACATGAAATAGAACAATCGGATGAAGTAATTCTTCGAGGTGGTCTTTGGTCTAAATGAATGTTTTTTTACTCTGTAGCTTGTTTCTATCCCCCAGCGTTTGCTATAGAGATAGAATAAACGCTCCGCCAAGTCTACATCGTTCTCATTGAAGTCGATGTTGGTCGCAAACGCTCTCTTCACTCCAAACTCATCATTGACTAGTATAATGTTGAATCGGGATTCTTTCATTTCATAATCCTTGATAACAGTGGGTGCTGGCATGACTTCAAGTATCTTCTTGATCCGCTCGTTAGCGGTGCATGGCATCAAGAACTTGAGATGAAAATATTTGAAGAGTTCCACGGATTCCGAGTCAAAGAAACCACGATCCACATATAACCGTCGTATTTTCACTCGTTGTAATGCATGTTCAATGAGTGCCCGAAGGGCCTCCTGTTTGTTATCAAAGGGTCCGACAGGTATTGCGAGAAGTGTGAATCGTTGGTTCCTTTCTGATATGGTTATAGTGGCGAACTTGTAGCAATGTGTCGTTCCTCGATCTGGTTTCATATCAGTGACCATAGGGGCGTTCTTGTCTCCATAGAAATGCCAGCTTGTGTAATCGATTGAGCAGTCGACAATCCGTTGGAATTGGTTCGCCTTGCGTGCTGTCTCCCAGATCATCTCGAAAATAGAGAAGAATATGCGTTTGATTTGTTCAACATCATTGTAGTCCTTCAAATGGTAGAGCAGCGTATCTCCGTTGGGTGTTTTGGTTCGTTGGAGTTGGAATGTTTTGCTTCCGTTTTCCGCGAAGTCGTTGGTGTTGCACATGTGGAGCATGAGGTCGATGAAGTCATGTTTCTGGTAAATGGAGTTCTTCCCAATATTCAGGTCAATGACTGAGGAGAAGCGTTTCTTGAAGAGGATACTGATCTCCTTGGTTTTGAGACTCTTGTTGTGATAGAAGGTTCTTTCCGCTTGTTCTTTTGACTGCTTTGACTGTAGGATATTTGTGTCAAGTAGTATTCCGAACTTGCTTGAAATCTCATTGATTTTAGTGGTGATGAAATCGATTAATTGCCTGGGTTCCTCACCGAGAATCGTGTTGATGAAATGGCTGATTGTTCGTTGATCTGGCACATTTGTCATATTAAGTTTATGGAGTTCCTGCCTGTGCATCCTAAGGTACCTTTCCAGTTGCGATTGGAATCGTATGCCTTTCAGTTTCTGAAAAATCAAAAGTTTGAAAAGTGATTCATATGGGAATTTAATTGAGCGATATTTCTTTTCAAAACATGGTAGATGAAGTCGGTTTAGGTAATCTGCTATGGTAATTTCTTTTTCTTGTTTGAGTTGTACGAATGTGTTATATATCTCCTGTTCTATGGTTTGTTTGGAGATGTCGTGATTGCTTGACTGCATTCAGCATTTCCTGCCAAGGGGGAGCGTCGAAACTTCCCTTGGCAATCTACCATTAGTAATATACTAATAGTAATACAATTTAAATGCCTTTTGAGTAATAGTTATATACTAGAAGTAATATATTTGAAATCAATGGAAAAAATCACGCTCCCGGGATACCAATGCGAACGATGCGGACACCAATGGGTTCCACGAAACAAAGACGAATATCCCAATGTCTGCCCGAAATGCAAGAGCCCGTACTGGGACAAACCAAAGAAAAAATCCAAAAAATAATATCGTTCTGTATAAGTTATCTCCGGATCACCTCAATTGATGAGTTTAAAATCGAATCCTTAAGCATATTTCTAAGAGGAACCAATTAAAAGCCGCAATGGCTTTCAATGACTGGCCTCCCCTCCTAGTCGAACTGCAATCGATTTGTGCTTATTTAGGATTTTTCGCCAAACATTCTAACCGCCAATAATTTGATAGGCTAAAATCTTTGAAGGCTAAGATTTTTAGCCTATCGAAATCTTGATATAACAAAATATTATATTTAATTGAAGATGAAATCGAATATTATAGAGATACACCCAAAAAAAATTGGTTTTCATGGTAAATCTCAAGATCTGGGGAAAATACTTGGACATAAAGGAGTAACGGATATTCTATATCTGTTGAATGAAAGCCCTAGGCAATATAAACATTTAGTTAAAGAGTTAAACCTAGCTAACGCTACTCTTGAAGTTGCATTGAATCAGCTTGAATCAATACAAATTATAAAGACAATGCCGATAACCTCGAAAAATAGAGAGACACATCAATATCATCTTACGCTTATAGGCGTAGAACTATTGCGGTTTCTTAGTTCATACGAAAAAATGATTTCTCTACCTTTATCTCAACAAAAAATTATTGAAATTGAAAAAACAAAATAGTTTTTCAATATCTTTAATCCATCGTTTGTACGGGCTTTACACAATAAACCGTGCTAATCCTTGATTTGCACAATAAATAGCTATTTCGCACATAAAACATTTGAGAATCGAAGTTAAAAGAACTTCCAAACCTTAATACTGTCTTGTGCGCTTTTCCCTGATGTATCATAAGCCGTTGCTGTGATCGTGTGTCTGGAGGCTCCCTGATTCCATCGCCACGTGTAAGGAGGTTGAGTCACTGTAGCTTGTAACTGGTTGTCGAGGCGAAACTCAACGCGGTCGATACCAAGCGGGATCTGGCTGGCTTGGACCGTCACAGTAATCGGACCGAGAATGATACATCCATTTAACAATGGTAATATCCTCAAGTTAAAAAGATAGATTCCGTACTTCGGTTTTGTAATTAAGACGGAAGGGAGTTTATAGACGACCGAGACGAGGGCGGTGTCACTGCTCTGGTTGCCTTCGCTATCAGTGACGGTGAGCGTCGCAGTGAAGTTGCCGACGGACTTGTAGCTATGGCTTGGGTTCTGCTGGTTCGAGGACGAGTCGTCCCCGAAGTCCCAGTGGTACGAATAGGGCGGCATCCCGCCGAAGGCATCGCCTGTGAAATTAATCGCTGTATTGTAATAACCGGAATAGGGGCCACGTGCATCAGCTATAAGCGGACCATAGCCGAATGCATAAAGATAACCGCCTCCGGAATCGTAAGCGCAGCCAATGTACACCGTGCCGTCTGGCCCAATCGCGGGGGAGGAATCAACCCAATAATTCGCGATGCGTTGATGCCAGCGCTCGGTCCCATTGGAATTCACAGCGATGAAATCACCGCCTATGCCATCACCGATGTTTGTACCAAAGTAGATGATGCCGTCAGCAGAGATGGCCGGTGAGGACCAAGTGACAAAACTATTCGAGTCAAGGACAAAGGTCCAACGTAATGTACCATTCGGAAAGATCGCATACAGGTCTTTGCCGCCGATATAAATTGTCCCATCGGGCCCAATCGATGGATTGACCTTAGAACCGTCCCCAATTCGACAGCGCCACACCAATGACCCGTTGACAGGGTTCAAAGCATACAGGTAACCGTCCCATGAAGCGATATAAACGGTACCGTTCGTTGCAATTGAGGCAGAACCCATCACATAGTCGCCAGTTTTGTATCTCCAAAGGAGCGTCCCATTCGGGTTCACCGCGTAAATATACGTATCTGCTGAACCGAAAAAGATCGTTCCGTCTGAACCGATGGCTGGGGCAGAGGTCATCCATTGACCGGTCTGATATCGCCATTTTTCCGTTCCATCGGGGTTGACAGCGACCAGGAGGTTTTTAGGGTCCATGGTTGTGACGTAGATAGTGCCGTCCGGAGCTATTGCGGGCGATCCATAACTTATGGTTGAACCGCAGTCATAGTTCCATTTCTGTGTTCCATCGGGAGCGTATGCATAGAGGTAACAATTCCAACCCGCGAAATAAATGGTTCCGTCGTCTCCAATGGCCGGAGTGGCTTCGTTGTAATTCCCGTTTTCATAACGCCACTTAAAAGTCCCATTGGGATAGACGGCGTTCATATACCAATCGTTACTACCATAATATAAAGTTCCGTTATAATCAATCGCGATGCCACCGTCAACCCAATCGGTTTGCAATCGCCACTTCATCACAGCGGGTACATCCGCTGTATGATATGGACTCAAGCCCGTATGTCTAGTATCATGACAGCACATCGGCCAAGGCAAATTAAATATCTCGTGCATGGTTCTTTGGTCTTTTAAAAAAGATTTATTTTGTTGTGAAATAAAAGCAATGAACTCTTCTCCTGGAAGATTTCTTCCTTCGAGGGATTGTTTTAAGGATCGTTGATATGGATAATCCAATTTTTCGAACACCTTTGAATTATTCGCCTGAATTCCTGGAAGAAAAGAAGAAACAACCAGGGAAAATAAAATCAATGAACATACCACCAGCCGGTAATTTTTCACTAAAGAGCCTCCTATTTTTTCTGTTTCTGTTATATATAATAGACAACTTCCTAATAAATTTTTTCACTCAAATTATATAATAAAAAAATTTAAAAAATAATACGCGATTCACACGTTTGAGGCGGTAGTCAAATGAAAAAGAAAATTCTAAGTATACTGTTATGTACAATTTTAGTGGTTAATAGCTTACTAATCATTCAAACAGACCATATAGTCAGTGCTGATACAGAAACAACGGAATATTACTGCCCATTAAATTTGACATATGTGAAAAAGATTGCTGAAAATCTATCAAAAATTATAATCACTTCATATGATCAGATTGAACAAGAGAAGGGTCTTGCAAAAGGACGATACTTTGGAACAAAAGGAGAACACGATGCTGCTCGCTGGTTATCCAAAGAAATGAGAAATATTAGTCTTTTTCCGTGTTCTAATGACTCCTATCCCTTTTATGAAAAAATCCAGGACGAACCGGCGCCTTATTCTCCGACTGGAAACCTCACAACAAAATTAGATATCATAGATAAATCATTCACCATCACAAACCACAGCAACGGCTCGACAACAATAAACAAATCCATCGATTGTTACATCTCCCCACGATGGACGCTTGGAAATACTTTATTAGACCGCTGGATACCATGGGATAAAACTAAATTGACCCACTCGTTTGAATACCACAATCTCTCAGTTTTTCACCTCATTGCAGATTACATTGGCAGCGAGTTTAACCAAACTATCTGGGAGAATTTGACATCGCTCTTTAATATGACAGAAAATGACACGGATTCCTTTCTCATGACCGCCTTTGAACAACGCTACAACTTCAGCTTCGATGACGTTGAAGCCCATCCTGAGAACATGACACGGCTTCCCTGGTACAATGCAACACTTTGCAGTAATCAATCATTTGTCCTGATTCGTGAAGACCGGACCTTCAATCCAGATTGGCCAGAAACGCCACTACGTGTAAGCATTTTTGGAATAGATCATGCCCTAAAAAATATTCGTAACAGAATCGACCATTTGTGGCCGCATTGCGAAGGAGTGATCCTCTATGATGAGGATAATCTCTCGCACGATTGCTTACGAAATGATCGATTTAGATTACCAGTGATATTCATTAACGGGACCGACGGACATCGAATCATCAGCAACATCCGTAATTACACCGTCAACTTATCCTTCAATCAGCAATGGAATACAACCGTCAAAAGCTACAATCTCGTCGGACAGATCAATGGAACAGACCCTGACCGTCATCACATTGTGGTCATCAACACCCTGTATGACTCGGTTTGGTCTTCTGGGACTTCAGACGCGTCGATTGGATGTGGCATCGTCCTCGCATTGGGACGCTATTACACCGAACACAATCTGACACCAAAATACACGACTCAATTCGTCCTGTTCGCGGGAGAAGAAGCAGGAGTCAAAGGAGCGAAGTCTTATAAGGCAAAACATGAGGACTACACGATTGAAAAATTCATTGACCTTAATCAACTTTGCTTTAATCAATCCTTGCCCAAAACCAGACTATACGTTGGGACGAACAAATTGCTACTAAAACCATACATCGAGCAAATAGCAGATGAACAAGGCTATAAAACACATATGTATAATACAAAACTTGAAGTAATCTACCGTTACTTGGGACTCGACAGCGATGATGCCGTCTACTGCGAACAGCTACTTAACAGAGTTGATACAATCACATTCGTAAAAGGCATGACATGGGTCCGCCATCATCGCGACGGCAAGAATCATACCGAAGGCGACTCCATGAGATATTACAACGATACCGACGTCGCCGCAACATCAACGGTTGTTTTTAATATCAGTCGCTATTTCTGCCTGAACCCGGATTGCCGTTTCCTCAGCGTCGACCAACCATGGCTCAAAGACTCCGATGACGATAACACCATCCCAGATTCCATTCAGGTAAACTACACCCTCAACACGACCTTGCCGCAAGACCGCGTCTGGGTCAAAGCAACTCTTGTTTCGGAGGACCACCCAATCCTCTGCAGATACAAAGGGGAGAATCATTACCTGGCCACCCCGGAGGTCATTTCAGGAAACATCAGCATTAACTTACCGCTTCGCGCTCCGCAAGGATACTATGACTTTTATCTGTATCTTTATAATTCAACGGGCGAGGTAAACTATACAGTCATACATCTTTTCGATTATCTGGATTTCGGGAAATACGCAAATGACACGAGAAATAACACAGATTTCGGTGGTCCTTTCTACATGAGCCCACCCAATGATCCTCCAAACACACCACAACAACCACAGGGGGACTCGGAAGTACACACGAACAAGGTTCATACCTACACCGCCAGCACCACGGATCCAAACAACGATCATGTCTGGTATCAATGGAAATGGGAGACAAAAATCCCCGGCCAAACTCAACTATTGACGTATTACACGATGTGGGTCACGGGCGGCCCCTATCAGTCCGGAGCGACCTGTCCGCATGTCATCTCCTGGTCTGAAGAAGGCACCTACCATGTCTGGGTCCGCGCAAAAGACGACCTCTTCAACCCGAACGTGATGAGCAATTGGTCACCCTATCAGACAGTCCATGTCACGAAAGGCGACGGTGGATCCAGCTGGAACACCCAGTTCCTTGACAGCTTCACTCTCGACACCGTCGCCGTGAATCAGCCGACCTTCTGCGGCGGTTTTAATCAAAACGTCGACCCGGGTGAGCAATCCAGATCGATCGTGAACTGGACGTGGAATTTCGGCGACGGAAATGTCAGCTACGGAGAGAATGCGTCACACAGCTACAGCCAAGTCGGGAATTACACCATTCATCTCAGCATCCGCGATGATCACAACAACTACCTGAACTGCTCACAGAACATCACCGTCCTGATTCTCAACGCTGGTTTCCGAACGACCGAGACTTGGCAGCCAGGAAAACAAGTTCGTTTCAACGATACCTCTGCGGGATTATACCCGATTGTGAATTGGACCTGGGATTTCGGCGACGGCAACACCTCCTATTCCAGGAATGCCACCCATAATTACTCCATAGTAGGACGCTATAACGTCACGCTCACCGTCCGCGACAACCACAGCAACACCCATGCTTTCAAACAACCAATCGAGGTTGAACTCACGCCGCCTGAGCTTACCCAGGTTGTTAACTACCCCAATCCGACAATCAGCGGGACACCAGTCACCATCGCAGTCGACCTCCTTGATAATCAAAGCGGGGTCAAGGACGTCAAGGTCAACATCACCACACCGAACAGCTCCACCGTGAACGCGACGATGATCGCGACGAGCCTTACCGAGTATGATTACACCTATACCTACAATGACACCTGGCAGCCGGGTGTCTACAACTACAGCATCTGGGTTGAGGATAACGCCAACAATACCAACGAAACCACAGGGTTTAACTTTACGATTGATTCTGAGCCCCCGTCCATCACCACGATAAATGCGTCCCCGAACAGCGTCGGCTTCGGTTCTAACGTCACGATTGATGCGAATGTCACGGATGACCGCAGCGGGGTGAACAACGTCAGCATCAACATCACGTACCCATCAGGAGTCACTCACGATCCATTGATGATCACCATGAGTCATGTTTCAGGGACGTTATATCGATATGTCTTTTCTGGCACCTGGTATGCAGGCTGGTATAATTATACGATCATCGCGTACGACAACGCAGGTAACAAAAAAACCAGTATGGTGCACAGTTTCAATGTCTCCGTGAGCACCTTCATGAGTATCGCCACCCTGAAAGACAGTTTCACAGGAAACCAGTGTATCAATCTCACGGATCCGCCGAACCCGCCACAGAACCTCACGGTGGTTAGTCGGGGTCTCACCTGGAACACCTTCTACAACGCGTCCTCTGGTACGAACATCCTGGAAAGCTATCAAGAGCCAGTGAACTACATCGAGGATAATGGCTCATGGACGCCGATCAATGTCTCCCTTTCCATGCTTACTAGCAATCATCCTGCTTACAACTACGGATACCGGATTGGGAACAATCATGGGTTGTTCGGCGTGTACTTCAAACCCAATATCCAAAACGATTGGCCGGTCGCATTCACGTATAACCGGTCGAATAATCCCACCACCTTTGTCATTAGGAGTAAGCTTATTGGTGTCGGCTACGTCGATCCACAGAGCAATTGGACGTATCATTATTTACAAAATATTCAGAGCAGCCAAGGTCAAACCACTGGCAATATGGTGACCTATCCGGGTGCATTCACCGGAACAAATGTCACTTGGAGTTATGGGAACACGGGGTTGAAAGAAGCGATCACGATGAGCAATGTGACGAAAACCGCGCTACAGAACCATCCCCCCCACCAGTACGGTTTGCAAGATTCAAGTTCATATCTCATGTTCATCACAAAAATGGATTATCAGAACCTCAATATGTTCAACGATTCAGGGATGCTCTCGGGGAATGTCACCATCACCGAGGATGGCGTTGATTTCAAGGATGCGCTCGGGTATTTCAAATGCGCGATGCCGCTCGGCGAAGCTTACTCCTTGAGCAATGAAACGATGAGGCAGAAACTAGCCTATCGCATTGTGCATTTACACGGAGATACTTACCTGTTTTCTGGGTTGAAGCTCTCTGATTTGAATGCGATGGTGTTCCCGGTGGTGATCGACCCGACGTTAACCCTTTATTCCAGTTCGAGTGATGGACGTCTCTGCAATCATAGTACAAATTATCTTAATTCATGGAATGCACTTACGAGCAATGGAATGGTTGATGTGACGCATATTGCGATCGGGCAGAGTAAGCAGACCTTGACGTATTATATCTACCGGGGTTTCGTGTTCTTCAACACCTCAGCGTTACCCTCGAACGCGATCATCGATAACGCGACCTTGGGCCTGTACAAGTCAAGCGATTCCTCCGCCACTGATTTTCTCATCACCATCCAGAACGGGCAGCCGACCTACCCGCACGACCCACCGCAAACCGGGGATTACAGCAAGACCCACTATTCCGGGAACGGCGGCACGTTAAACACAAGTGGTTTCGGGAACGGGTACAACAACATATCTCTGACAAGTGATGGGATCAGTTGGATCAACCGGACCGGGTGGACGAAACTGTGCCTACGCAGCAACAGGGACATCAACGGCACCACCCCCATGGGGAACGAGTATGTCACTGTTTATGCGACTGAGCAGGGGAACGGGTATCAACCGAAGCTTGTCATCGCCTATCGGAACCAGTCCAAGATCAAGAACACCGGGTCAACAGATATCAAAGGATACCTATTACTTCAGGTGCAGTTCCATCCTCCTTTTGGTAGCAATGGCACATGGATCATGGATAACGATACCGTGAATGAGACAGGGCCGAGAATAATAAACGCTGGACAGCAACTAGCCCTAGACACCATTTTCAATGGACTGGTTCGGGCGTCGGATTTGAGCCATGGCGCGGGAACATATCGTGTCTACGCCGCGTTCAGAGACCCCAGTGGGAATGTTCTGAAGACGAGCAGTGGTGTTGAGTTGAACGCCTGGTGGCAGTTCACGAAAACCTGAAATGTTAAATAATTGACGGAAATCAGGCGTTTTTTCAGCCTGATTTTCATTATCTTTTTATATTGGTTTTTACACTCCTTGATGATGACAAGGAAAGGAAAACGACTCTCTGAAGAAACAAAAGCGTTCATCAGAGAACAGGTGTTGAGCGGTAAATCGAAATCCCAGGTGGCACGAGACCTTGGCATCTCTTTTAGAACGGTTTGGGGGTATACCAGAGATATTCCGAGAGTGATCTCGGAGGAAACAAAGGAAAGGATTCGTCAGGAGGTCCAGAATGGGAAATCCAAGTACAGGGTGGCGAAGGAGATGGGATTTAGTTGTAATCTCGTATTGAAGTATACAAAGGATCTGCCAAATGTATCGAGAAGCGCCCCTCACATCTATGGCAAGTCCTTTGAACTTCTCAAACAACTCCTGACAACAGGAGTGGTACACTCTACTACTGAGACTCGTCAAGTGATGCGCACGTTGAAACGGCATCTCCCTATGATTCGTTACTCTCGGTTCAAGAATAAGGCGGTCTATTACCTGGATGATAAGAACAGGAAGGCACTTCAATCCCTTCTAGAAAAAGATTCCTCTAAAATTATTAATTATCGTGAGTTAGATGATTTGTTGCGAATATTTCATGTAAAGGTCGATGTGGAGGAGAAAAAGGTCTTCCTTGGTAGAAATGTGCAGAAGCGGGTTCGGAAAATTAAGGAGTCTGCGTTTCGTTATGGCTCATTTTCTGAGGAGAAACAGGCGAAAATCGATGATTTCCTTGGTAGATTTTTGCACTCGGATGTACTGGGAGAGAAAATCTTTGACTAATTAGTTTTTACTGGTTAGTCGACAAATCTTGGTTAATTAGCCTGACCCAAAGGATGGATAACATCCGAGAGGAAGTGAATACCTGGCAATAATTTCTTCATGGGACGCCTCTATCACAGGCCCAGAGCCACCGTCTATAATATTGATGGGATTACAAGCCGATAGTTCAGTGACCTGTTTTCAAATAGATTTTTATAGCCTTGAATAAATCTTTTTTTTATGTCACGAAGACTGACAAAAAGAACTATCAACAAAATAAGGAGGGAGGTCGTAGGTGGCAAATCCAAGTATCAGGTAGCGAAAGAAATGGGTCTTCTGAATCAGACAGTGCACTACATCACCCGTGATATCCCCAGTAAGAAACCGGGTCGAACAGAAATACGTGGAAAAACACTGGAACTATTGAAGCAAATCGTCCGTGAAGGATATGTAGTTGCAACCAATCACACTAGTTCTCAATTCCGTACACTGCGGAAACATTTTCCTATGATTCAGCGAGCAGAGATCGATCATCAGGTCATTTACTTTTTTAATGATAAAAACAAGATAGCATTACAAGAAATGATTCAACAAAAGCAATCGCATCTCATTAGCTACACCGATCTAGCGCATATGGCTCACATATTTGGCATCTCCTTGTCTCCCCAGGAGAGAAAATCATTCATTGGTAAAAAAGTTACTCAACGTCGTAAGAAACTTCACCGTCCCAGTGGTGATTCCTATCTGGAAAATGCTGATTCCTTGGTAGATTTTTACATACCGGACTTGTGTGAGAACCTTAAGGATAGGCGGTTTCATGAAAAAGGCCGTTCTGACTCATGGAGTAGGTCAAAGAGGTTGAAGGCATGGACAGGGTTTTCAAACGCGCTTCGCTGTTTGGTCGCAAATGAGATGAGGATATCCCCGGTCTGAGGGCAGGCGACTATTTGGTAGATAGTCGTATGAGGCTTCGCCAGTTGGATGAGGCGGAACCGGGGGTCGGTTCTCCCGAGGTACACCGCCCGAAGGAGCGCCATGGCATTGGTAAGATTCAAGGACCCCCATAGCTGTTGTATCCCTTTGCTCAACGCCACATAGTGAACCCACGGTCCCGCCGCTGACATCGAGGTGTTGCCTAGGGGATTCATGCCAAAGATTATGGAGATGAGTGGAAGCAAACGGGGATTGTACCAGGATCGCTGGCTTGCCGCCATGATTGGATCAATGAACATATTTGTCCTTCGAACGACATGGTCGATGCTCCAGAACGGCTGTGTGGACTCCGAGGAGGTGTTCCAGGTTCCGACGTAGAACTTGTTTGCATTCGTCTCCAGCGCGAACCCCTCAGGGATATTCCCGTCAGACAGCACATAATTGTATCCGAGCGTCCGGTTCGGGGTGATGATTGCGATCGCCTCATTCGCGGTCGCGGCGTCATCCAGCACCATCCGCATCCTGAATCCAACCTCGATGCCGTGGTACGTCTCATGGTGCGACCATGAAGAAAGCATCCCGACCATGATGCCGTGGTCGTTCAAGCCGCTCTCACAGTCGACCTCGCCAGCAAACGACGGGGCAAACGACGCGAACCCAACCGTTGGTTTCCTGATGATGACCAGCTGGTTCTCCTGCAGGTACACCCCGGTGAGCGGATCACGGGCGGTAAGTGGGAAATCCGAGCTTCGCGCGTGATAAAGCCTCCCGTCGCTCGTGGCAGGACCCCAAGCGGAAAAACTCGCGCAGTTCAATGCGGTGTACAGTCCGAAATTAAGAATGGAGATGTTCTCAAACGAGACGTTGGCTCCGTCTGCGATCCCCTGCATCTCCTCGAGGTAGGGTTGTGGGAGGAGTGGTTTCATGACGGTCCAGATGGTAAGGAGCGTCTGGTACGGGAATCCTCGCTGGTTGCAGAAGTCGAGGCAGGCGCGGACGTCCTCCTGGACCTCTATCCTAAGGAGAACCCCTTGCTGGTATCCCATCTCATAGGCGGTTCCGTTCAGATGAAGGACGGTGACATTATCCTTGAGTTCTATCCACCCGTGGTGCAGCAAGCGATGGACCGGAACATTCATCATCTGATGAAATGAACAGTCCATTTGGGCTGAAGAAGGCAGTACAAATGCGATGACAAGAAAGCAAGAGAGGATCCCTGTTCGTGTGTGGAACATAATATGCCTCCTTATTCTTTTTAACCGTGTCCCATTTTTTAACGTTTTCTCTCACCAGACTGCGGTGTTCATCGAAAGTCTAAAAAGCGTCGATCACCAGCATCTTGCGTTCGTTTGCCTCCTTAAGGATTGCCTGACGAAGCAGAGGATAATACTCCTTGTCCTCCATAATATTGTGAGCGAAAACCTGCTGCCTCCATCGGTCCTGCTTGAGTGTGTGTTGGAGGTTCTCCCAGATCCCGGGTTTCAGATTGAGCTTGTCGATCCAGAGTTCCGAGACCCCTGACTCCTGGAACACCTCAAGGATGTGGGGGATGTCCTCGACCGCGATGGTCGGGTACACCGGCCCAAAAAAGATGCTGATGCTCACCCCTGCCTCGCCGAGTTTCTTTAAGGCGTCGAGACGGTCAGGGATGGGGGAGGCGACAGGCTCAAGCAATCGTCGTTCCCCGTCATCAAGGGTCCCGATGCTCATCATGACCTGCGCGTCCTTGCATGTTGTGAGCAGATCGATATCGCGGGTGACGAGCGATGATTTTGTCTGGATGTGTGCGGGAAACTCAGAGGACGCAAGATGTGAGAGGCACGCCCGGGTGAGGCCGTACGTGCGCTCGAGGGGTTGGTACGGGTCGGTCACGGTCGAGAGCCCCACGACCCCTGGTTTCTTTGCTCGCAGCTCCTTTGCGAGCACCAAGGGGATATTCGTTTTCACCTCAACGACCCGCCCCCATTGCTCCCGCGGAGTCCGAAGCACACAGGGCGCGTAACAATACGCGCAGTTATGCTGACAGCCGCGGTACGGGTTCAGCGAATAGGTAAGACCGGGCAACGTCGACGCGGATAACGCTGATTTGCAGGCTGACTCACGCACCTCCATGCTTACTTCACCATGAAATCCTCGAGTCGCCGTTGGTACAGCTGGTTCTTCAGCACCGCGCTGTTCAGGATCCAGCGCTGCACCGGGATGTCCATAATGCCTGACACGTACACTAACGCCTGGTTGAGCGTCTCGAACTTCTCGTACGGCTGCGACAGGGCGCTGCGGACGCTCTCTCGGACGTTCCACACCCCGATGGGCATGATGTACCCAGGGTGCGCCTCCCTAAGGATCACCGCCCCGGCCTGCCGTCGCTCCTTGTTGAGCAGCTCGTTGACCGCAAGCCTCGCAGCATAGTAGCACCCGCCGATCTCCGCGTACGTCGTCCGTCCATCATAGAACTCGTAACTGTTGAAGATCGAGACGCTCGTCCCGTACGGGTTCCAGGTGGTGTTCGGGTACCAGGCCTCGATGAGCTCGTACTGCCACTCTGAGGGGGTGAGCAGGATGATCCAGCGGTTGTCGTACTGGTTCAGGTAGTACGCCCGCACCTCGTTGATGAACGGGTACGTCTTGGTTTTTTTCATGAGCTCCGCGCCGAGCGTCGAGTCCACCGCGGTGATGCTCCAGCGCGTCGGCACGAACCGCCGGTTCTTCCTTATGCCGAACGCCCCGACGCTGAACGCACGCTGAATCTTGGAGACAAGCACCCCGTTCTTGTAGATGTCGATGATCGCATCACGGGCCTTCAGATCCGTGTCGTAGTACGCCTTCTCGACGTGCTGCTCGTACCTCGGGTTTGTGATATCCAGGCTTTTGATGGGTGCCGACGGACCGTGCGGCTGCACCTCGTCATAGAACGCGATCCTGCCGTACGGCTTCTTCTCAAACACCGCGTCAGCAAACACCGAGTTCTTTGAGAGCGCGAGCTCCCGGGTGAACTCTACCACGTGCTTCGGGTTTTCGACGTCCCTCACATCGACCGTGTATTTCCCCCGTACGAGTTGGCTGCGGAAATCAACGATGTCATCAAGGGTCTTCCCCAGCCATCGCTCCGGGGTGTCGATCTCTGAGGTGTCGCCCATGACGGGCGGGATCATCGGTCCGATTGCGACCTTTGGGTACCCGATGCGCCCGATGAACACGCTTGGCGGGGATGCGCCCTCCAGACGCAACGTATCAATGAGCGGCTTCACCTTGATCTTGGAATGATACCGAACAATAACAGGGCAGCGTGCCTTGCCACACAGGTATTTCGTACCGCGACAGAGCGCGCACACGCTCGTCGACCCAGGTTTTTTCTCCTTGGAACCCAGTGTTGCTTGGTCTTTCAGAATCTCTGGCACCATATCCCCCATGTGTGTGACTTGCTTATATATCTATTATAGAGGGCGACGAAAGTATATAAGGGTATGTTTTTAAAGGGGAACAGTGTTATAAAATATTGTATTGGGGCGGAAAGACATGCAAAAGAAACTTTTGTTTAGGAAGGGTTTGGCTTTCGCCATAGTTGTTTTGTTTGTTGGGATAGGTATTATTCCAAAGGTTAGTAGTGTACCAACAGAGAAGTATTCTCAAACACTAGGTGTTGGAAATGAATTATATTCCATCATGAAAGGAGAATCACAAGGTATCAATATCACATTGAATGGAACAATGGGTAATGACGGATGGTATGTCAGTGATGTAATCATTAGTTTTACTGTTGATAATATAAATGTGTCCAGTATTGAGTACAAATTGGATAACGGTTCTTGGCAAACATATACCGTTCCTGAAATAATTCGAGTCCTGGAGGACGGATATCATTCTTTTAGATTGATGGTAATTTATACAGATGGAAATATAGAGTATACAAAGCCAGTCTATTTCAAAATCGACCAAACAAAACCTAGACCGGCACTATGTTATACGTATAGAAGAAACCCTTGGCATGGTTGGGACATCATCTATACTGTGTCTGCTATTGATAGTATGAGCGGTATGAACAGAGTGGAGTTTTATAAATGGAATGCTAATAATACATATGAACTGAGGGAAATCATTACTGGGCCGGGGCCAATTTACACATGGTTTCATCATTATCCCTCATTGTGGGTCAGAGGGTTGATTTGTCATAAAATGATTACAGATGAGTACGTGAAATTCTATGCGGTTATAGTAACGATCTCAGGAAATTGGGATGGAGGTGAAGGTGCTAAGGTTATTGCTTATGATAACGCTGGGAACTGGGATTATAAAGAAATTGAATTTCCTTCTCATCCATTAACTATTGAACCTGGCACTTACTTATTTCAGAATGTGACACTTCCAAATAACTATACTGGAAATATAGGGAGGTTTTTTATTCGTGCAACATTTTATAATAGGTAGGGGGAAAGATATGAACAAATACCCTCTGATTGGAGGAAGTATCTGTACTGTGGTTCTACTGGTTCTTGGGTCATTCACAAATATTGTAGTAACAAAAAGTGTACAAGGTTCTTCTTATTGTGGTATATGTGATGACCCACACCTTTCAGGATGGATGGGGGATAACAACTGGTACGTGAGTCCTGTTGTTATTACATTCAATGACTCTGTCCATTCTATCGATTATCGAATAGATGGCGGTAATTGGACTAACTATACGAAGCCGTTTACATTATACACATTGGGAATAAATTTGTTAGAGTGGATATACGATTCTAACATGTCTAATATCTTTTCGTTAGAAATAAAAATAGATTATACTTCTCCTTTTTTATCAAATTATACAGACAAACGGCTTGGATTATTTAAATGGCAATTTGGCGTAAATGCGACCGATGCAGTGAGCGGTGTGAATAGGGTAGAGTTCCCTCTCTGGAATTTCGGTCATTATATTGACACCGAACCACCGTACCAATTTACCTGGTGGGGATGTATGATGTTACTTCGTTTAAGTAATTTATTTACTAATAATTTCTTTTGGTGGTACGCTTGGGATAATGCAGGGAATATGGCCTATCAGCCTTCATCAGGAGTAATGAAATGAAAAATCTGATTGTAGGGAGTATCATCGTTGTAATTGTTCTGTCATTTTCAAATGTTGTGGTAACAAAAAATGTTCAAGGTTCTTCTTATAGTTGCATGCATTATGGGCCAGACGTCTCAGGAACTCTGGGGGATAATGGTTGGTATGTAAGTTCCGTCGTAGTAACGTTCAATGACTCTCTTCATTCTATTGATTATCGAATAGATGGCGGTAATTGGATTAATTATACGGGGCCGTTTTCACTATCCACAGAGGGAATACATTTGTTAGAGTGGACTTGCGATTCTCATATGTCAAATGTCTCTTCCATAACAATTAAAATAGATAGAACCCCACCTTTGGTGACACAAGCTTATACTAAAAGAGTTGGATTATTGAAATGGCAAATTATTATTAACGCCACTGACAACATTAGCGGCGTGAACAGAGTATTGGATGGAATTAC
>Ga0335070_10003836_pt1 | contig 17521 bp, 10 predicted proteins | sample Lox_Sample_13_FD_206722 | JGI IMG/M metagenome (GOLD analysis project Ga0335070, IMG submission 206722) | Soil microbial communities from Loxahatchee National Wildlife Refuge, Florida, United States - Lox_Sample_1.3 | ecosystem: Environmental > Terrestrial > Soil > Wetlands | place: USA...
GGTATTTTGTTGCTTCCCAGAAGAACGAACTGCCCCAATTCGAGCCTTCAGTCAATGGTTTCATCACTTATGACGTGGGTTTCGCTGGTTCAACCGGAGACCCGTTCGCCGATTTGCTGACGGGCAACATCGCAAGTTTTGGCCAGGCCAGCGGCCAACCCAAGTACTACTTGCGTTACAAGATCTTCGAGCCTTATTTCCAGGACGACTGGCGCATCACACCCCGCTTGACTCTTAATCTCGGGTTGCGAATCAGCCTGTTCGGCACCGTGCACGAGAGATACCACCAAGCATTCAATTTCGACCAGACGAAGTATGTACAGGGAGCAACGGTTCTTCTTTCTGACGGCACCGTTGACCCCACCAGCAACCTCACCAACGGATTGGTTCAGTGCGGCGTCGGCGGCATCCCCATAGGCTGCGCTAGGGGACATCTGTTCAATCCCGCCCCACGCATCGGCTTCGCCTGGGATCCGCAAGGCAATGGCAAGACTGCCATCCGCGGAGGCTATGGCATTTTCTTCGAACACACCAACGGGAACGAGGCAGTCGCGACCGCCCTGGAAGGCTCGCCGCCCCTGGTCCAGAACCCCGTCCAGCGAGATATCGCCACAACGTTCGATCAGAACGGCGATATCATACAGTCCGGGTACTCCCTGGTTGGTGGCGCCCTCGGCGCGCAGTTTCCACAAAGTGTGGTTTCGATTCCTCAGAAACAGATCTGGCCCTACGTCCAGCAGTGGCACTTTGATGTCCAGCGCGAGTTGCCAAGCCACATAGTGACGACAGTTTCGTATGTCGGCAGCAAAGGAACGCATTTGGGTTGGCGACGGGACATCAATCAAATCGCTCCCGTACCATTAAGCCAAAATCCTTATCAGCCTCGTGAGCCGATTGGACCAGACGATTGCGCTAATGGTACGACCTCCATCGGCGGCGTTAAGATTCCTGGCTACACTCCTCCGGCCGTGCCCGGCCAGCCGGCAGACCCGTCTCTTCAGACACCGGGCACACCCGGCGTCAATATGTATGTCGCGTGTGGGAACAATCCGGATTTCTTCCGGCCATTCCTGGGGTATTCCGATATCCGCCGGCAAGAGAATGCGGCCTCTTCCATTTACCATTCCCTGCAACTTTCGGGACGCCGGACGGTGGGTGCGCTACAACTCAGCGGATCATACACCTATAGCCACTCGATTGATGATTCGTCTTCGGGAGGAGACTCAAGTTTCGTCAATTCTTACAATATGCACATGACCCGCGCTAGTTCGAACTTTGATCAGCGGCACGCCTTTACGCTCAGCTACATTTATGATCTGCCTTTTTTCAAGAGCCCTGGTCTGATCCACACGCTGCTGGGTGGCTGGCAGTGGTCCGGCATCACCGCCATCCAGACCGGGACGCCGTTCACTGTTACAAATGGTGGTGACGGCGTGGTCCCGGGTGATAATGCGGGCGTCGCAAACGGTACTGGAACACAATCGTGGCCGGACCTGATTGCCAATCCAAATGCAAGAGTTCCGGGGTCAGGTGGTGGCAATGAGTTCGGACCGCTGCAGTTCAACCTCGGGGCATTTGCCGCTCCCCGAGGCGTGACGTTCGGCACGGCTGGCCGGAACCTCTTACGTAATCCGCGCCAAACCAACTTTGACATGGCAATGTTCAAGCACTTCGCCATTCACGAGAGCATGGCATTCGAATTCCGCGTAGAGGCGTTTAACGTCTTCAATCACACCCAATTTGCATACATTGCGGGCGACGCGGGTTCGGCTGGCGGCAACAGTGGCCTCACCAGCTACGCCAATTCCGTGGGCTGCTACGCAGGGCCGAACAATACTCCGACGGATCCCTGTCCGTCGGGCGGGTTGTTGCGTCCGGGCGCAGCCCACAACTCTCGCATTCTGCAGCTGGGCGCGAAGTTCATCTTCTAGGTTCGCTGGCACAACTGGATCCTGGTCCCCCTAGGGACCAGGATTTTCTTTTGCGGACCGGGTGCCACAACACGGCGCACGAGGGGCCAGCATCGCCCAACCGTGAAATCGGAAACGAAGCCGCCTTCAGAATCGGAGCGAATCACGCCGCTGTGACCCCGCGCCTTGCGCCGTGGCACGCGCAGGCGCTACGATTCGCCTGAGATCTCTCCCGCCGTCGGAGGTTGTCATGCGTCGTGTGTCTGTCTCTTTGATCGTTTTGACTGCACTTCTATCTTCGGTCGTTTCCCTTGCCCAGGTCGACCGAATCCTGATTTCCGCGGGCACGCCCGAGGATCAGGCATTACAGGCGATCTCCAACGAGCAGGATGCGCAGAAGAGACTCGCCATGTACGAAGATTTCGTACAGAAGTTCTCCACGAATGCGGCGGCCGTCGCCTACGGCAACTGGCAGATCTCGCAGGCGTACCAGACAGACGGCAACCTGGAGAAGGCGCTCACTTACGGCGACAAGGCGCTGGCCGCCTTGCCCAACAACCTCGAGATTCTGGTTTCGCAGGCGAGCATCGCTCAACAGATGAAATCGAACGCCAAGGTGATGGAATACGCGACGCGCGGCGGCAGAGCTTACAACGGCGAAGAGCACCGTCCCAAGCCCGAGGGCATGACCGACGAGCAGTTCGCGAATCGCGTGACCGAGATCAAGGAAAAAAGCAAGAGTTCCTACGAATACCTGGAGTCGGCGGCCTTCAACGCGATTGCGGACGAGAAAGATGCCAAAACGCGGATGAGTTACATCGAGCGCTTCACGCCGGCCTTCCCGGCTTCGCGCTTCGACGAACCGGTAGCCCAATATGCCATGTACACGCTCGGGCAACTGAACGAACCGGCGCGACTGTTCTCCTATGGCGAGAAAGCGCTGGCGGCCAATCCCAACAGCATGCCGACCATGTTGTTGTTGGCCAATGCGTATGTGGAAGATTCCCGTCCGGGCAGTCCGGCGAAGGCAATCACGTACGCGGAAAAAGTGATCGCCTTAGCGAAGGCGGACGAACCCGACGCCGATAAAACGCGCAAGATCTCGGGCGGCGTTGCCCATTCCACACTGGGCTGGGCCTATGTCAAACAAGAGAAGGCGGCAGCGGCGATCCCAGAGTTAAAAACGGCCGCCGCGCTGCTCAAAGATCAAGATGATGTCTCCTACGCCACTGCGCTTTACCGGCTCGGATACGCCTACGGGAAGACCAACCACATGGCCGAGGCGCGCGCCGCGCTCGAAGAGGCGGTGAAGATTCCCGGGCCATTGCGCGCGCCATCGCAGGAACTGCTCGACAAGGTCAACTCGGCACGGACGAAGCCCAAATAAGGCGGGGGCCCGCAACATCGCCGCCGAAAACAACTACACCATCCGGAGAAATACTCCAATTTAGTGTTTCAGCAAGTCCTCGGATAGCAGGCGGGCTTTGAGGGCGAGGGTATGCGCTCGCGGCGTGTCGCCGTCCTTCAACGCGGCACGTGAACCTTCCATGTAGTTGCGGACCTGCCCCACCGTGTCTTGCTGGCTCGAGTTCAGGCTGCGCTCATCCAACTGCCTGAGATTGTCTTCTGCCGAGGCCAGCATCTCCTCCGTCTTCTGGCGCTGGCGGCTGGCTTCTTCCGGAGTCATGCCCGGCACCAGTTGGGCCGACGGCTCTCTGACTCCTCCCTCGCGCACCACGATCTTGCGTGGCCTCTCCGGCAGCTTTCGGCCCTTCACGGGCGTATGACGCTTGGCCGTTTTGACGTTTGCCGCAGTGCCCTTCCTTGGCGCACGGCTTCCCGGAGTCTCTTTCGAGGCAACGGGCGGGTTCTGAGCGGCCGACGCTGAAGCGTTTTCGGCCGGCGGAGAAGCTGACGTTTGCGTGCTGGAACTCGCGCCGCCCGCCCCTTCCTGCTGGAACAGTGTCGCGCCTTTCGCTGCAGGACTCAGCAAAATCACAGCCGCCAATATGCAAGACCAGGACAAAAACATGTGAGGCTCGATCCTTGTACAGCGCAACGCGCGCTGCCCTTTTACGGCTCAGCTGTCGCTTCGGCCGGCGCGACTGCTTTCGGGACCAGCGCGGGCAGGCGCAAGCGAAACGTTGTGCCGACACCAACCGCAGACTCGAACTCCACCGACCCGTAGTGCCACTGCATGATCTGGTAGGTTTGGGCCAGCCCAATCCCGCTTCCGCCTTTTTTGGTGGTGAAGTACAGCTCGAAGATCTTCTCCTGGACCTCGGCAGGAATACCGCCGCCTTGATCTCGAATCTCGGTAACAATGGCTTCGCCCTCGCGACACGCGGCCAGCGTGAGGGTCCCGCCCTGGCCCATGGCCTGGACCCCGTTCAGCACCAGATTCAACACGGCCTGCTTCATCAGATCAGGATCGACGCGCACCATGAGCTCCTCGCCGGAGAACCCCTGCACCAGACGAACACTGTGCTGCGCTGCGTCAGGACCGGCCAGAATTGACACCTCTTCGAGAATCTTCCGCATGTCAACTTCCTGCCAGTGGAGGTCGCGCGGCCGCGTAAAATCCACTAGCGCCTGCACGACCCGATCCAGACGGTGGATCTCGTTTCCGATGATGTCCATGTGGCGGAGGGTGTCGGGATCCGTCTCCTGCAGCTTGTTCTGGAGCAACTGGAGATGCAGCACGATCGCGTTGATCGGGTTCTTCACCTCGTGGGCGACGCCACGCGTCAGTCGGCCGCTGGCGGAGAGCCGTCGCGAGATTTCGATTTCATCCCCAATTCGGCGTACGGATTCGACGTCACGCGTCGTCAGCAGCGCGCCAATCGGAGTGCCTTTTTCCTCAATGAAGTCGAGGGAAACCTGAACTCGGCGGCTGTCTTCGGCGTCAAATTCGTACTGCACAAGGGGCCGAAGTTGCTGGAAGGCGGGCAGTACCACCGCGCCCAGCGGCGAGCCGTCGGAGAAGATTTCTTCTGCGGTGCGTCCCAGGATTTCGCGGCGCGGCCGGCGAAGAAATCTTTCGGCTGAGGCGCTGACCAGCACCACCCGAGAATCGCGCGTGAACAACATCAGGCCGTCCTGCAGTTTGGCCATGACCTGTTCGACATTGTCTTTGAGCGCGGAGAAAATCTGGTTGGTATCACGAATCTGTCGGCCCAGGTGAGCGATCTTCAGTGACACCAGGCCGACTTCGTCGGCTGGGGAATCCTCTTCGGGCAGCAGATCGGTGGCGCCGGCGCTGGCATTGTCGAGGTTGCGGCTGATCTCCTTCAGCGGGCCCAGGGCGAAGTTCGAAACCACCGCTGCCAGCACCAGTGAGCAGAAGATGGCAACCACGGAAAAAAACGCCGCCTGTTGCAGGCGGGGCGTAAGTTCGTTGCGCAGAAACACTGTCGATACACCAACCCGCACGCTGCCGAAGGGCTGGCCGTCGAGTTCCATGCCAATGCTCACGTCATACACCGCGGACGGGCTGCCGTAGAGCATGTGCAACTGTCGGCGAAACCCAGCATCGCGGAGCACGGTCAAGTTCGGGCGGGTTGGAACCGGTTTTCCGTTCAGGGCCGGATTAGTGTCGAGGATGGCCATACCCGCAGGATCGACGACGGCGGCATCGTAGATGATCTGCGAATTGCCCACCGCCGACTCGAGCATATCGTTCAGGTTCGCGTCCGTCTGCAGGTACTCCGAGATGGCGGCGCGCAAAGCCTTGGGATTGGCCGTGTCCACCGGAGTGCTGGTCAGATCGGGCACGGCTTTGGAGGCGGCGTACTCCAACTGGCGGGTGAGCGCCGAGGCGGTTTCATCCGCCCACAGCAGCCGCTGACGCAATAGTTGCGAAAGATACACCCAGGAGAAGCCAAACACCAGCGCGGTGATCAGCGCAGTAATCGCGAGCACGATGATGGTTTTGCGGTTCATCGGTCAAAACGGTGCCCGCCTCAACGGACTGACAGGTTGGGCGACGAGTGGCGCAGCGGGAATCAAGGCTCCTCGCGGAACGCGGCTTGCCGCTCAGACGCGCGACTACGATTCCTCCGAGGCTACCACTGCATCCTGCGACCGGCCATACTCCTTGAGCTTATTATGCAGCGTCTTCAGGCTGATGCCGAGGATCTCAGCGGCCCGCGTCTTGTTGTTGTGGGTCGCCTGCAACGTTTTCAAAATTAGCTGCTTCTCCGCTTCCTCCACCGTCGTGCCTACTCCCAGGTGCACGCCATCAGCATCACGGACCACTGGACGCGCGGCTTGGCCAAAGCCTGGCGGCAAGTGCTTGCTCTCGATCACGCCACCCCCACATACGATGACTGCTCGTTCCAGTACGTTGCGTAGTTCGCGGACATTGCCCGGCCACGAGTACGCCTGAAATAGATTCAGCACAGCCTCGCTGACATCGGTCACCTCGCGTTCATGCTTCTCACTCATCTCCGCTAGCAGCGACTTGACCAGGTCGGGGATGTCCTCCTTGTGTTCACGCAAAGGCGGCATATGAATGTTGAAAACATTGAGACGGTAATAGAGATCTTGCCGGAGTTGACCCTGAGCGACAGCTTCTTCGGGAACTTTGTTCGTAGCCGCTAAAACCCGGACGTCCACCGAGGTCTCCACCTTGCTGCCCAGGCGGCGCAGCTTGTGGTCTTCCAGCACGCGCAGCAGTTTGGCCTGCGTCGCTACTGGCATTTCTCCGATTTCGTCCAGCAGCAGCGTGCCGCCTTCGGCGAGTTCAAAGCACCCCGTGCGGCGCTCTAGCGCCCCGGTGAATGCGCCTTTTTCGTGGCCGAAGATCTCGCTCTCAATCAGAGTCTCGGGAATGGCCGCGCAGTTGATGGGGACGAAGGGCTTGTTGCGCCGCGGACTCATCTCGTGAATGGTGCGGGCCACCAGCTCTTTGCCGGTGCCGCTGGCTCCCGTGATCAACACCGACGCTGTGCTCGGCGCCACCATCTCGATAAGACGAAAAATCTCCTGCATCTCAGCCGAGGAACCCACCAGGCGGCCGAGCGCGCCTTTGTCACGCAGCGTTCGCCGCAGCGATTCATTCTCCGTGCGCGCCTGAAGAATCTCGGTGATATTGGCGAGGATGGAACGCAAGCGCCGGAAATCGATCGGCTTTTCGATGTAGTCCTGCACGCCCAGGCGGCCAGCATGGAACGCGGTGTCGGTAGTCTTCTGCGCAGTCACCATCACGACCGCAACAGATTGCGAGAGGTCGGCCAGCCGTTCCACCAGCTCCATCCCGCCCATGCGAGGCATCTTGATGTCGGTAATGACAACCGCGGGAGCGAAGGCGGCCACCTTATCCAAGGCTTCGATACCATCGGCAGCCGTGTCGGTGCGGTATCCCCAACTCGAGACTAGCTCTGCCAATCCGGTGCGCTCATTCTCCTCATCTTCGACAATGAGCACGCGTTCTTGATTCATAGGTCGCAAACTCATTATTCAGGCTGGAGCCTAGTCCCGCAACCCTTTCACTCCGGTATCAATTTGAGACATCAGCATGCACGTCTGTGGAAGAACCATTCCCAAGGGCGATGCCGCAATGCGAACTCGCCGCCGGCAATGGTTTTTCTTTCAACAAAGCCTGTGTTTGCTGTAGAATCCACTGTTCCCACAAGCGGCAAGTTCTTGCCCGCTCTGAGGTTCTGGTTCTTCTGTTCGTTTACTAGATAGTGATGAGTAGATTCTGATTGGAGGATTCTATGTCACTTGGTCACCGAACTCGCCGGAAAAGCGCGAGCGTCGCTCTGATTCTGGCAGTGTGTTTGGTTTTGTTGCCGACTCTCTTGAAGGCGCAGGAAGAGAACCCACCCAAAATGGATGTGTTCGTTGGTTATCAGTGGGCGGGTCCCAATGGTACTGTGCCGATGGGTACGCCCCCGATCGGTACCAGATTGCCAGGCCTGCCGATCGGTTTCGGCTCGACGATGACGTACAACTTCAATAAGTGGTTCGGGTTTTCGGTGGATGGGGGCCTGAACTCTCACGACAGAACCGATGAAAGCACGATATCGGTCGGCCCGCGCTTGATGTGGCGTGGCGAAAACGCCAACTTCTTCGCCCATACTCTTATAGGCCCGAACCATCTGGGTCCCCAAGGTGTCAAGGGAAACTGGGGCATGGGTGGCATTATCGGCGGGGGTCTCGATATCAGGCTCCTCAAGTCACTCAGCTTCCGCGTTTTCGAGGCCGACCTCGTCCTTGCGAAACACAATTTCGCCTCTATCCCGGGGCTGCCTCCCCAACTTCAACGTCCGGGGTTGAAGGGCGCGCGTCTGCGTACCGGATTGGTCTTCAATCTTGGCGGTGGCGCGCCCGAAGTGCCGCCCTCCGCATCCTGCTCAATCGACAGGGGCGAAGTCATGGTGGGCGAGCCGGTGCACGTGACCGTGACCCCGAGCAATTTCAATCCCAAGCACACGCTCACTTATGCCTGGACCAGCAGTGGTGGCAAGCTTGAGGGTAAGGAGACGGGCGCTACGATCGACACCACCGGCCTGAGCGGCGGCAACTACACCGCGACCGCCCGGGTCGCCGACCCGAAAGCGAAGAAGAACGGCGAGGCTAGCTGTTCTTCGAGCTTCACGGTTAAAGAACCGCCCAAGAACCCGCCGCAAATTTCGTGCTCGGCCACTCCGACTACAGTTCAAACGGGCTCTCCGGTAACCATCAACTGCACCTGCACCAGCCCCGACAATGTGCCGGTGACGGTTGCTGGTTGGACGGCGAGCGCGGGCAGCATTTCAGGCAGCGGCAATTCAGCCACGCTGAACACGACGGGAGCCCCGGCTGGAACGGTCACCGTCAACGCGACTTGCACAGACTCCCGCGGCTTGACCGCTTCTGCCTCTACCTCGGCGACCGTGGAGAACCCGCCACCGCCTCCACCTCAGGCCAGCAAGCTGAACGAGTGCCAGTACCCGAACAAGAACAAGCCCTGGCGTGTGGACAACACTTGTAAGGCCATGCTGGACGATGCTGCGCTGAAGTTGCAGCAGGATCCCGAGGCCAAGCTGGTGGTCGTGGGCAATGCCGATCCGATGGAGAAGCGCAAAAACCTGGCAGCCGAACGTGCCGTGGACGTGAAAGCATACATCTCGGGAGGCGAGGCGAAGCAGAACATCGATCCCAGCCGCATCGAGACACGCACCGGGACTGCCGGCACCATGACCTCGGAGCAGTGGATTGTCCCCGCCGGAGCTACCTTCCCCGGGGCTGCCACCACCACTCCGGTGGATGAGACCAAGGTAAAGCCGATTCCGGACCATCCGAAGCCGGCAGCTAAGAAGCCGGCGGCCAAGAAAGCCCAATAATAAATAAAGAGGTGGCACAGGAAACACGAAGGGCCGGTGGGCAAGTCACCACCGGCCCTTTTTGCACCTCTGGTCTTCGGTAACCTTGTGCGGTTCGTGCTAGCCTGTCAGTCTCATGGGACAAGCGAAAATCGTTCGCAGGGGCAGCTAACAAACATGGGATTCAAGCGTAATAGGGGGGTTCTCCGCGCCAGTTTGCTTGTTCTATGCGTCAGTTTACTGAGTATCACATTGATGGCCTCCGGGCCGTGGCAAGTGTTGGGACCGGATGGCGGCGACGCCCGCAGCCTGGCGTACGACGCACATAACCCGGACCACATCCTCCTCGGTACCAGCGCAGGTCAATTGTTTGTCTCCAACGATGCAGGACACACCTGGGCTCGTTTTGCGCGCCTAGGGGGTGACGACTACGTCCTCGACCATATCGTGATCGATCCGCAGGATTCCAAGCGCGTCTACGTCTCGGCCTGGAGCGTCTCAAGCCAGCAGATCGGCGACATCTTTCGTACCCAGGACGGCGGGCGCAACTGGGAAACTCTGCCGGCGATGCATGGCAAATCCATCCGCGCTCTGGCCATGTTCCGTGGGAATTCCAACGTGCTCGTTGCGGGAGCGCTCGATGGCGTATTTCGCAGCAAGGATGGTGGCAACAGCTGGGAGCGCCTGTCGCCCGCCAATCATCGGGACATCCATAGTATTGAGTCGATCGCCATCGATCCGAAGGACTCCGACACCGTGTATGCCGGAACCTGGCACCTGGCGTGGAAGACGCCGGATGGCGGCGCCACCTGGCAGCACATCAACAAAGGCATGATCGACGACTCCGACGTGTTCTCGGTGATCGTGGACCACGCTAATCCGTCGGTGGTTTTTGCCAGCGCGTGCTCTGGAATCTACAAGAGCGAGACCGCCGGTAACCAGTTCTCGAAGATTCAAGGCATTCCCTTTTCTGCGCGCCGCACGCGCGTGCTGAAGCAAGACCCGACCAACGAGAACATCGTTTTTGCCGGCACAACCGAGGGTCTCTGGAAGACCATCGACCTGGGCAAAACCTGGAAGCGCGTCAGCAACCCGGAGATCGTTGTGAATGACGTGCTGGTCGATCCGCGCGACTCCAACCATGTGCTCTTGGCGACGGATCGCAGCGGCGTCATGGCCAGCAGCGATGGCGCGCAAACCTGGACCACCTCCAACCACGGCTATGCCCATCGCTATGTCTCGGCGATTCTGGCCGACAACAAGGATGCGGACACGTTCTACGTGGGCGTGGTCAATGACCGCGAGTACGGCGGCGTCTTCTATACGCACGACGCCGGTCAACACTGGCTGCAGAAGAGCGCCGGACTGGGCGGCCGCGACGTCTTCGCCTTGAAGCAAGCCTCCAACGGCACCATCCTGGCCGGTACCAATCGTGGCGTCTTCGCTCTGGACCGCAATGCCAGCGAGTGGCACCCGATGAACGTGGTAGTCACGGAACAAACCTTCAAGAAGACAGCCAAGGGATCCAAAAAACCTGTAATCACAACCACGTCCAAGAAATCCGAACTGCAGGCTCGGGTCAATGATCTCGAGTTGGGCTCCGATCGCTGGCTGGCGGCAACGACTGCTGGGATTTATAGCAGCACCGACCAGGGCAAAACCTGGAAGGGCGGACCTGTCCTCGGACAAACGGATTTCGTCTCCGTCCGTACCCAGGGTCCTGTTACCGTGGCCGCCACGCGTTCCAGCGTGATGGTTTCCCATGACAAGGGCGCAACCTGGAAACAGGGCGCGATGCCATCCTTCGTGGTCGGCATTCGCGGCACAGCCCTTGCCGAGGACGCGATCGTGATCGCCTCGCGCGAAGGCCTCTACCGCAGCGGAGATGGCGGCAGCTCCTGGGAGCATGTCGTCAACGGCCTGCCGGGCAAGGACATCACCTCGGTCAGCTTCGACTCCTCCCACAAACGCCTGCTCGCCACCAGCGATGCGACGGGCGTGATCTTTGAAAGCCGCGACGGTGGACGTTCCTGGCAGCGAGGTCCGGACGCCGGCTTCCCGCTACGGCGCGTCAGCGTCGTGGGCGGACGGTACGTAGGCGCGACGCCATTCGACGGCGTTATCCTGCAGCCGGGGAACGAGTCGGTCAGCGCCACCGCCGGCCAGGGCAGCTCACAGTAATCAAGCAAGAAACGCACCAAGCACGCGGAGGAGGCGGCAACGCCTCCTCCGTTTCGTTTTAAGGCGTAGCGCCCTCGAGCTCCCTGCAAAAACTACACGAGCTCTTGCTGGCCACGGGCTGTAAGTCTTGTGTTTGCAGCACACGTCTTGGCCCTCCTCGTGCGCTTGCTGATCCTGGAGGATAAACTCGTAGCTGCAATGAAACCGTTCCAGCCATTCTGGATTGCAGGTCTCATCGCAGTGCTCAGCCTTACTCCTGCCTGCGGCAAGCAGCCCCGTGTTTCAGCCGACCAGTCTGCTAGCGCCGAAAGCACACAAAGGCTGCCCTTTGACCGCGAACTGCCGGAGACAGGCATTTCTCCAAGCCAGTCACTGGTTCCGGCGCCCACTCGTCTGCCTGCGGGAACGCCCATTACCATCCGCCTCGCCACTGCGATATCCAGCAGTTCGTCGCACACGGGAGACAGCTTCGAAGCCACACTGGATGAGCCGATCATGATCGAGGGTCAGACCGTGGTTGCGCGGGGCGCTGCGCTGACCGGACGGGTGCTAGCTGCCAAGCCTTCCGGACGCCTGCACGATCCCGGCTATCTCCGGATCGCGCTGGTCAGTCTCAGCGTGAATGGAAAGCCAGTGGCGATTGAGTCCTCAAGCGTCTTCGCCAAGGGGGGCTCACATGAGAAACGCAACCTGGCCATGATTGGTGGTGGCACGGCGGCGGGCGCGCTGATTGGTGGCTTGGCCGGCGGTGGCAAGGGAGCACTCATCGGTTCGACGGTCGGAGCAGCCGGCGGCACAGGGACCGCCTACGCAACCGGAAAGAAGGAAGTTGCTTTCGATGCGGAGCGGCGTTTGACCTTCCGTTTATCGCAAGCAACGGATCTGCACTGAAGCCGAACTCTCTCCGAATCAAAGCGGTTGCCGCCGCCCGTTTTGGGATTTAGGCCTAAGTCCCACCTTCTGCCCTCCCCGGAAATTGTCACAAACCGGCGTGACGCATGCACTTAGCAGCGAGGTGCTGAAACCTCTAAGATTTCCCAAAATAGGCGGCGTGCCCCACTCGCGGACTCGTCCTGCGATCTCTTCCCAGCTTGGGACGCCACGGGGCTCTCCCCCGCTGCCTGACATCTCGCCGCCAGTCTCGGCGCCGTGGCGGGAGTTTGTGATCACCCAGGGTCATCGACCCGCAGGAGCACGTGCGCAATGGGTGTGGTTACACAGGCAGCAACCGGCAGCTACGAGCAGGTCGAGTTCGGTCCGCTGCGGGCCGCCTTCGACGCCACCGCCGAGTCGTTGCTGTTGGTGGAAAACGCACGAATCCTATTTGCCAACCCAGCCTGCGCCAAGCTTCTCGGCTATGAGAACTCCGCCGGCCTGCTCGGACAGCCGGTGAGTGCGGTGTTTCCCCAGACCCGTTTCTGCCACGACCTGTTCCAGGCCCCTGAAAATCTCCAGTGCGAACATCCGTCTTGCGAATTGTCGCTGCGCGGCGCTGATGGCTGTCCCGTGCAGGCGCAGGCCCACTGCACTCGTTTTTGTTATGGGAACCACGTTCTAGTGTTGGTGGCGCTACGCGAACTGAAACGGGTCGAACTGGGCCGCTTGGTCCACGACAGCAAACTCCGCTTCCGCACAGTCTTTGAAGGAGCCGCGATCGGAATCGCAACCTGCATGCTCGACGGCCGCATCATCGAGTGCAATCCCGCCGTTTCCAAAATGTTGGGATACAGCCAAGAAGAACTAGCCGGCATGCATCCGCGCGAGCTTCACCCCGGCGACTTCGAGCCTGACGCAGCGTTTCTCGCCGAACTGGCTCAGGGAAAGCGCGACTCTTTCACGCTGGAGAAATACTTCCGCCGCAAAGACGGGTCGCAGATGTTGGGGCAATTGACGGTGTCGGCGGTGCGCAATTCGGACGGCAAACCCGCGTTCCTTGTGGCCATGCTGGAGGACACGACCGAACGCAAGCGCATCGAGGAACAGTTGCGTGAGGCCGAGAAGATGGAAGTCATCGGACGGCTGGCGGGGGGAATCGCCCACGACTTTAACAATCTGCTTACCGGCGTTCTGCTCTACTGCGACCTGCTGGCGGCTGGGCTCGAGCCTGATGATCGACTGAGCCAGTACGTGGAAGAAATTCGCATGGCGGGCGAGCAGGGCGCCGCGTTGACCCGGCAACTATTGGCCATCGCCCGCAAGCAGGCGCCGCTGCCCCGCCCAGTCCTGCTCAACGACGTGGTCAGTTCTATGCAGAATTTGCTGCGGCGGCTGATCGGTGAACAGATTGATCTCGTCGCCGACCTCGCCCCACAACTGGGTACGGTGATGGCGGATATGGTGCAATTGCGCCAGGTGCTCCTCAACCTGGTGCTGAACGCACGCGACGCCATGCCCCAAGGCGGTCGGATCACGGTGAGCACGCGGGCCGGCAACCTCCCAGGCTCCGGAGCGCCGGCAGTCTCTCTCCTGGTCGCGGACACGGGTTGTGGAATGGACGCGCCGACCCGGGCGCGCCTCTTTGAACCTTTCTTCACCACCAAGCAAGCCGGACACGGCACCGGTCTCGGCTTGGCCACTGTCCAGCGCATCGTCAGAGAGTCGGGTGGAACGATTGAAGTGCGCAGTGAACCGGGCTGCGGCACACGCGTCGAAGTGTTTCTGCCTGTCACACAGGCTTCCGCTGCAGCCAGCCAGCCAGCAACTCGGCGGCACACCGGAGGCACCATCCTGCTGGTGGATGACGATGCGAGCGAGCGGAACTCTGTCGAGCGTGTTCTGAGCGCCGCGGGATTCTCGGTCTTGCCCGCCACAAATAGCGAACAAGCTCTGAGAATCTTCGCGGAGAAACCCGACTCGATCGACATCCTGGTTGCCGACGGCGCGATACCGGAGGTGAACGGCCGAGAGCTTGCCGAAAAGCTGCGCCAGCGCAAGCCCGGACTGAACGTGCTGTTGATCTCAGAATGTCCGGATACGCAAAGCGAGTCCGAAGCCGCCTCTGTGGCGCGGATCCGCAAACCGTTTGCCGGAAGCGCGCTCATCGAGCGCGTTCGTGAAGTTCTGGATTCCAAGGGAGAACGACCATGTTGACCACCGACCCTGAGGTCAGTCAGCCGCAGATCGCAGGAGCGAACCTCCTGAACCTTCTCATCGTGGACGATGACCGCCCCGTCCGCGAAGCTTGCCGCGAGGTGGCGAAGAGTTTGGGCTTCAATGTGGAAACGGCGGAATCTGCAGAACAGGCCTACCCGCTCCTCGATAGCCAAAGCAGCGACGTAGTTCTGTTGGACCTTCGCCTCCCCGGGGCGAACGGGTTGGAGGCCCTGCATGCCATCAAGCAGCATCGTCCCGACGCGCTGGTCGTCGTCGTAACCGGCTACGCTACCGTGCAGTCCGCCGTCCAAGCCATGAAAGACGGCGCCTACGACTACGTGAGCAAACCCTTCAGCATGGAGGAACTGCGCTTGCTTTTGGAGCGGGTGGCGGGCCATCTGCGGCTGAAAACCGAGAACCGCCTGCTGCGCGAGACCATCAAGTCGCACCAGGGTTTCGGCAGCATCATCGGGCGCTCGCCGGAAATGGAAAAGATCTACCGCATCATCGCCAAGGCCAGCCAAAATGCGCATCCGGTGCTTATTCTGGGCGAAAGCGGAACGGGCAAGGAATTGGTAGCCAAATCGATACACATCGCCGGGCCTTCCCGCAACAAGCCTTTCATTCCGGTCGACTGCGGATCGCTGGTCCCCACGCTGATCGAAAGCGAGCTGTTTGGCCACGTCCGCGGGGCATTCACCGGCGCCACCCATCCCAAGGACGGGTTGTTAGCCATCGCCGAAGGTGGCACTGTCTTCCTCGATGAGATTGGAGAGCTTCCGGTTGACCTGCAAGCCAAGCTGCTGCGTGCCATCCAGGAGAAGGAGGTCCGGCCGGTTGGAAGCGTGAAGCGAGTTCCCATCAACGTCCGCATTCTGGCCGCTACCAACCGTGACTTGGAGCAGGCGATAGCCGCGGGCACATTCCGCCGCGACCTCTATTTCCGGCTCAACGTACTCACGTTGCGGATTCCGCCCTTGCGCGAACGGCGGCAGGACATCCCACTGCTAGTCGCCCACATCCTGGAGCGAGTGGGGCGCGATTCGGGAGCCGAAAGAACGATCTCTGACGATGCCCTCAAAACCCTGCTCAACTACGACTGGCCGGGGAATGTACGCGAACTGGAGAATTGCCTGGAGCGGGCCTGCGCGCTTTCTAGCTCCAACCGGCTTGAGGTGCGCGACCTCCCCACGCAGGTTTACGGCGCTCCCGTGGAACTGCTCGTGCCCAGGCAAGCCGACAACGGCATCGTCCCGATTGCCGAACTGGAAAAGCAAACCATTCTCAACACGCTCGCCCGGGTCAACGGGGACAAGCTGCTGGCGGCGCGCCTTTTGGGGATCGGAAAGACGACTCTCTATCGCAAGCTGAAAGAGTACCAAAATTGAGCGGGCGGGCAGTGACCCGTACCAAAGCGGGAGGCGGCGACCGATCCGAACGACGTAAGTCCTTCTGTCACATAACCCAGGCGACTGGTTAGGTAGCTGCCCGGAAATCACGTAGGTCCGGACGCCCTCGTCCGGGGTCCCCGGCAGGCGCGCTTTTCGCCTGACGGGGTGGTCGTCCGGGCGGGTGAGCGAAGCTCGCCATGTGCCGAAGGCGCTCGGCTGACAAGAAAAGCTTCCCTGTTACCCAGTCCACCCATAAACTGGCAGGAGAGGCAGGCCAGGGGGTCTCCCATCCCGGCCTGCCGGGGGTTCTGTGCGCGTTCTGGTTACAACCGACACGTTCAGCGGCGTGTGGACGTACACGCGGGAACTCGTCTCCGGTCTAGTGACCCATGGCGCGCAGGTCACGCTGGTCAGCTTTGGCGAGATTCCGCTCCCGCATCAGACCGCATGGATGCAGGGTTTGCACGGCCTCGAATACCACCCCACAGCCTTCCGCCTGGACTGGATGCAGGAGGGCGAGCAGGACTTCCACGCCGCGCAGGAATATCTGTGCGCCGTTGCCCGCGACACCCGTCCTGATTTCTTGCATCTGAATCAACTCAGTTTTGGCGCGCTCCCGGTCTCAAAGCCACGCTTGGTGGTGGCGCACGGAGACATCATGACCTGGTGGCTGAGCATACACGGCCGCGAACCTGCCGAGTCCTCTTGGCTCGACTGGTATCGGGAGACGATCATTCGCGGACTGGAGCGGGCTGAGGCAGTGGTGACCACATCCCGCTGGATGGAGCAGATGCTGCGCCTCGCCTACTGCGACGCCTTCGAGGGCTACGTGATTTCTGCCGGACGCAATCCCATCTATTTCAATCCTTTTGTGAACAAGGAAGACTCGGTGCTGGCGATTGGCCGTCTCTGGGACGCGGGAAAGCAGGTAGCACTGCTCACCCATCACCCACATCGCATGCCGGTATGCATCGTCGGAGCGGATCACACCGTGCCTCCGCCGCCAGTGCCGATCCGGGCGGATGTGCGGGTATCAACGGACCACCACGATATCGCCGTAAAGGGAGCGCAGACCGAAGCCCAGTTGCGCGCCCTTTACAGCAAGTCCACGATTTTCGCCGCAACTTCGCGCTACGAACCCCTGGGGCTGACTTCGATCGAGGCTGCCTTCTCGCGCTGCGCGCTGGTGGCCAACGATACCCCGGTGTATCGCGAAATGTGGGACGACGCCGCTTTGTACTTTGAGCGAAACAATGCCGAGAGCCTCGCCGAAACCCTGGCGCAGTTGCAGCAGGACCCCGAGTTGGCCCGGCTTTGCGGCACCCGCGCCTACAACCGCGCCCGTGAGCGCTTCACCGCCCGCCGCATGGTCGACGATTACCTGCGCCTCTATCGCCAACTGCGGCCTTCGAAGGTCGCCGTGGCGTAACTCAGTTCTCAGTTCTCGGTAGCGCAAAGTCGAATTTCTTGAAGGTCGAGGGACTTCCCTATTCGCAGCGGGTGTAAGATGCGTCCGTCGGATAAGGAGGGACTTGTATGAGCGGCGTGACAGTAGAGATTGGGAAGTACCTACGCGGTCCAGACTTCCGAGACAAACTTGTCCGGCAATACGAGCGCTTCGAGATTCTCTCCGAAG
>Ga0335070_10003837_pt1 | contig 17520 bp, 18 predicted proteins | sample Lox_Sample_13_FD_206722 | JGI IMG/M metagenome (GOLD analysis project Ga0335070, IMG submission 206722) | Soil microbial communities from Loxahatchee National Wildlife Refuge, Florida, United States - Lox_Sample_1.3 | ecosystem: Environmental > Terrestrial > Soil > Wetlands | place: USA...
GGCCGATCGATGTCAGGTAAATCTTTGTCCTTCCAGCTCGATTTTGCATGGCGCATGATCAACAACGTTTTCATATCCCAATCCTTAGCCTGTCACTTCAGGATGACAGGCATTGATGCGATTCTACCCCATTATTGCGGCTGATTCTATCACAGGCAATTCAATTCGTCGATACTCGGACGGCTACCTCTGCTCGCCGTTCCAGCAAGCGCAGCAAGTAATTGACCGCGATCGCCAGTACCGATACGGCCAGACTCCCCGCCAGGATTTTTTGCGAATTGGCTGTGGTCACCCCTTCGAAGAGCAGCCGGCCCAGCCCTCCCGCGTTGATATACGCCGCGATGGTGCCAATCCCAATGATCGCGATTGCCGCCAGGCGGATCCCCGCCAGCAATAGGGGTAGAGCCAGCGGAAATTCCACCTTCCAGAACAGTTGCCAGCTATTCATCCCCATCGCTTTTCCCGCCTCGATCATCGCCGGATCGATCGAGACCAGTCCCACCAACCAGTTGCGCACCAGGACGAGCTGTGCGTAGGCAACCAGGGCGATCACCGCGGGGGTCAGTCCCAATCCAAACAGGGGGATCAGCAGCACGAACAACGACAGGCTGGGAATGGTGTAAATCACCCCCAGCACCCCCAGCACCGGTCCCCGAAGCCAGCGCAGACGGGCGATCAGCACTCCCAACGGAACCGCGATCAACAGTGAAATCGCCAGGGAGAGTCCCGCCATGCGCAGGTGTTCCGCCAGCAAAGTTCCAACCAGTTCCAGGTGGGTGACCAGGTACTCCATGGCTCAAACCCTCTCCTGGGTTTGTGGGAGATAGTTCGCCAGCGCCATGCGCACGTCGGAAAGGCTCACTCTACCGACCAGCCGGCCTTTCTCATCGACGACTGCCAGGGTTTCCGAACCGCTGCTCAACAGTTTGGAGAGCACGCTGCGCAGATCCTCCTGAGGATGGACTCGTAAGGCCCCATCCACAGGCATGCTGTTTATTTCTTTCTTACCGGGCGCGCTCCCACGCCTATCCAGCACGGATTGCACGGTGAGCAGGCTCAAACGGCGCAGAACGTTATTGGTGTCGACCAGCTCCTGCACGAATTCATCTTGCGGACGGGTGACGATCGCCAGCGGCGTGCCGTACTGGATCACCCGTCCGGCTCGCATCACCACGATCTGATCTGCCAGGCGAAAAGCCTCTTCCACGTCGTGAGTGACGAACAGGACCGATTTGTGGACCTTGCGGTGGATTTTATACAGCTCTTTCTGGAGGCTTTCGCGGTTAATGGCGTCTATCGCGGCGAAAGGCTCATCCATCAACAGAATTCTCGGGTCTGCAGCCAGGGCGCGGGCCAGGCCCACGCGCTGCTGCTCACCACCGGAAAGCTGGCGCGGATAACGTTTACAATAGCTCTGCGGCAGATCGACCATCTCCAGCAAATAATTAATCCGCTCCTCGATCACCTGCGGTTTCCATTTCATTAGCCGCGGAACGACAGCGATATTCTCGGCGATGGTCATATGCGGGAACAAACCAACCTGCTGGATGACGTAGCCGATGCGGCGGCGAAGCTGAATCGGGTGTAAATCGTGGACTTCGGTCCCGCCAATGAAAACCTGGCCGCTCGTCGGTTCGTACAGGCGGTTGACCATTTTTAAAAGGGTTGTCTTGCCGCAGCCTGATGGGCCCAGCAAGACCACGAAACTGCCGGCCGCGACCCGAAAGCTGACGTGATCCACGGCCGGCTTTGTATCGCTCGAATAAACCTTGGTGACCTCTACGAACTCGATCTCCTCAGAAAGTTCCTGGCCGGTCATTCCTGGAGGGGAAGAAGTCAGTATTTGAGCATTCCTCATTCCGCTACTTCAGCAGTCCTTTCATTTGTAGGAAATCTTTGGCGACCGCTGCAGGCTCTTTTTTGTCCGGGCCGTCTACCTGCCAGTTCAAACCCGACATGACGGCGTCGGTCAGCATGGGAGCGAGCTTGTTGAGCGTATCCGCAATTTTCGGATTGGCCTGCAAGGTATCCATGCGCACGACCGGGGCGATGTTATAGATCGGGTAGAAGTTCTTATCGTCTTTGAGCAGGGCCAGTGTATACCCGTTGATCTGCCCGTCTGTGCCAAAGGCGACGACGACGTCGATCTGGCCGTCGAGGAGCGCCTGGTAGCGCAGGCTGCCGGTGCCCAACTGCTTGGTATCTTTGAACTGGAAACCGCCGTAGGCTCCTTGCAGCCCCTTAATACCATCCTCGCGCTCCAAGAACTCGGCCGGGCCGCCGAGGACCAGTTGGTTGGCTTTCTGGGCCAGGTCCGAATAAGTCTTAATCCCATACTTATTCGAGCCGGCCTGCGTCATCGCCAGGGCCTGGGTATCGTTGAAGGGGGATGGATCCAGCCAGGTGAGCTTGAACTGCTCTTCATATCCTTTTTTGACGGTATCGAAAATCTGCTTCGGATCTGCGATGGGTTTCTGCTTCAGGACGGTGAGCAGCCCGGTCGAGGTGTACTCCGGGTATAGATCGATATCGCCTTTGGCGATGGCCGTCTGCGCGACCGGGGTGCCGCCCAGGTTCAGCTTGCGCTCCACCTTGAACCCGGCGTTTTCCAGAAGCTGGGCGTACATCTCCGCCACAATGAACTCTTCGGTAAAGTCTTTTGACCCGACTTTGATCGTTACGCCGCTGCCTCCACTGGGGGCGCTACTCGCGGCAGGAGCCGTGGTGGGAGTGACGGTCGCCGCGGGCGAACAGGCACCCAAGGCCAACCCGATGATAAGAATTAACGCAAATAACCTGTGGTGCCGAAATGGTGTACTCATATCTCCTCCTACTGGCTATTGCTCTACAACTGGATGGTTCTTCTTTCCCACACCCAGAGGGTTTCGGAAACTCTCTGGGTCTCGTCCCTTGCGCTACGCGTACCGGAACGCACGCTGAAACAATCCGAGGATCCCCTCCGAAGTCAGCGCCAGGAACGCGATGGGGATGGCTCCCACGAGCATAATCTTGACATTATACAAGGCGAAGCCGCGGGTGATAAAGTCCCCAAGCCCGCCGCCGCCGATAAAAGCCGCCAGCGTGGCGCTGGAGATCACCTCCACTGCCGTGGTGCGGATCCCGGCCAGGATAGTCGGTGCGGCCAGAGGTAGCTCCACCTGGCGCAGCACCTGGCGGGAGTCCATTCCCATCCCGTAAGCAGCTTCGATCACTGCGGCGTCCACGTTGCGCAGCCCGGCATAAGTGTTGATCAGCACCGGCGGGAAGGCCAGCACGGTTAAAGCGATCAACGAGGGCAGGAAACCCAATCCCAGGTAAGGCAGGGCGAGGAACAGAATCGCCAGGCTGGGCAGCACGCGGAATGCGTTGAAAAAATTGATCACCACCTGGGCAATCGTCGTCCGCCGCGCGATCCAGATCCCCAGGGGCAGGCAAACCAGGATGCTGATCGCCAGGGCGGCCAGGCTCAAGGCCAGGTGCTGGCGTGTCGCCTGCCAGAAACTGGCCTGATTCCGCGCATAGTATTCCCAGGCCCCTTGGATCAACTCCATGGTTTTTTCGTTGATTTCCCTTTCCTTTCAAATTCCATTCCCGGGTTAAGTATAAAGTTATTTTATAAAAAAAGTGGAAAATATTTAGCTGCTTTTTCTCCTCCCGCTGCGAAAAATCAAACTATGTGGATTAGACCATCTTGGATTGGAGATTCTTACCGCGAACGGCCAGACGTAATACCCCGATTTGTGCATGCTCCCCAGGCAGGCTATGCTATACTCAGTGTATGGGAGGTGGTAATGATTCCCCTGAAAGATACGATTCGTTCGGCGACGTTTCCTCTGACTAACTGGATTTTTATCATTCTCAACGCTATCGTCTTCTTATATGAATTAACCCTCAGCCCGGCCAGGCTGGAGCTCTTTATCCAGAACTATGGCCTGGTCCCGGCTCATGTCAACCCGCTCAACCCGGTCAGCCTGCTGCCCTTCCTGACCAGTATGTTCATCCATAGCGGGTGGTTCCATATCCTAAGCAATATGTGGGTGCTGTTCATCTTCGGCGACAACGTGGAAGACCGCATGGGGTCAGGGCGTTACTTCTTCTTCTATCTGCTCAGTGGGTTTGCAGCCGGGCTGCTGCAGTATTTCGTCATGCCCACCAGCGAAGTCCCATCCATCGGCGCCAGTGGAGCCATTGCCGGGGTGCTGGGCGCGTACTTCCTCTTCTACCCGCGGGCCCGGGTATTAACCCTCATTCCAATCATCATCATCCCCTGGTTCGTGGAGATTCCGGCCATCGTCTATCTTGGTTTCTGGTTTGTCTCGCAGTTATTCTCCGGCCTGCTCTCGTTGGGAGCTCCGGCGGCCCAGTCAGGTGGAGTGGCCTGGTGGGCGCACGTGGGCGGTTTTCTTTTTGGGCTGATCGCCGCGCGCCTCTTCGCGATCCGCAAGCAGCCCACCCGCTGGTACCCGGACCAATATTATCCCTGGTAACCCGTTTCTCGCGCAGGAGGAACAAAAAATGGATTTCTTCAATCTGGTTTGGATTTTCCTGATCCTCGCCTCTCTGGTACCCCTCATTCGCCAGCAGATGCTGAATTCGTCCCGAGTGGTCCTGCTGCGTCGCCTGGAGGAAAAACGGGGGACGCGGGTCATCGCCCTGATCCACCGCCAGGAAAGCCTCTCCATCCTGGGTTTCCCCATCGCCCGCTACATCGACATCCAGGATTCGGAGGAGGTTCTCCGCGCCATCCGGCTGACCGACCCCGAGATCCCGATCGACCTGATCCTGCACACCCCGGGCGGCCTGGTTCTGGCAGCCGAACAGATCGCCTATGCGCTGTGCAGGCACCACGGCAAAGTGACCGTTTTCGTGCCTCATTATGCCATGTCAGGCGGAACGTTGCTTGCTCTCGCCGCGGACGAGGTCGTCATGGATCCCAATGCAGTCCTCGGCCCGGTTGACCCGCAGCTCGGGCAGTATCCGGCGGTTTCGATCCTCAAAGTCCTGGAGCAGAAGCCGCCCGCTGAAATCGACGACCAGACCTTTATCCTGGCCGACCAATCGCGTAAGGCCATCGCACAGGTCCATAACACGGTATACTCCATCGTTAAGGAGAATAACAGTGAAGAAGCCGCCACGCGCCTGGCCGATACACTCACCAGCGGCATCTGGACCCACGATTACCCGATCACTGTGCAGGAAGCCCAGGAGTTGGGCTTCAAAGTGACGACCGAGATGCCCGCGGAAATCTATAAGCTGATGAATCTGTACCCACAGGCCAACCCAAGCCGGCCCTCGGTAACATATATCCCCATCCCCTATCCCAACCGGCCTGCCGCCCCCGGGCGGGCGGAGCGCAAGACATAGCGGCCTGCCCAGTGCCGGAGCCAGGATGTCAATCCAGAACCTGGTTCTTTGACAGCTTCCAGCAGCATCCACATGTTTTTTCAGCAATCAACAACCTTGAACGAGGCGCCAATATGACCAAGCTATCTTCGCCAGAACCCGATACCAATCCCACCTACGGCCAGCGCCTCCAGAGCGGCCTGCAGGTTTTCCTGCGCGGCCTGCAACGTCTGGTGATCATTATCCTGGTAGGCACCCTGATCGGCCTGGGAATCTACGCCGCGGTGCGCTGGTTCTACCCGCGCTATCTGATCCCCATTCAGACCAACACCCAGGAGCTTAATCTGCTCAAACAGCAGTTCACCGACCAGGACCAGCAGTGGAAGGACCGCATGGGCCAGCTCCAGGAAAGCGTGGCTGCCCTGGAAAGCCAGCACAGCGCCGACCGCGAAACCATTTCCGGGCTCCAGGCGCGCCTGAATGAAGTGGACCAGTTCCAGAAGAACAGCCAGAGCCGCCTCGACCAGCTCGACCAGATCCAGGCAGACCTTGCGGCGTTGAAATCGTCCGTCGCGCAAAACCAGTTCGATGCCCAGGCTATCAACCAGCGCCTCAGCGCGAGCGACGGTCCGTTGGCCGGGCTTGAACGCGAGGTGCTGGTGCTGAAGGGAATGGAGTTGCTCCAGCGCAGCCGCCTTTCGCTGGCTCAGAACAACGCCGGTCTGGCCAGACAGGATCTGCTGACCTTGCACGATTTGCTCACATCCCTCGAAGAGCTGGCCACTCCCGAGCAGAAGACCGCCGTAGAAAAGTTCCAGGCTCGTCTGGACCTCGCGCTGGGAAACCTGCCTGCATTTCCCGTCCTGGCCGCGCAGGACCTGGAAATTCTCTGGTCAATGGTCGGCCTCGGCCTCCCCGGAGACCCGGCCAGCCTGATCACCCCCTCTGCCCTTCCGGCTGCTGACCTGGGGGGGCTCACGCCGACCCTGACCGGAACTCCTACCCCAATCCCCACGCCCACCATTGGCTCGACCACAGGGACTCCAACGCCCCTCCCAACCTATACTCCCTTCACTCCCGTCCGCAGTACCACAGCGACGGCCACCCCCCAATTCACTCGCACCTCGACACCCACGCCCTGAGTGAGACAGGAGCATCCTCCATGGACAACCCTTCTATCCACCCACCTGACCAAGACCAGCCATCCCGGAGTGAAGATCTTGCCAGTGAAAATATGCCAGTGAGCCCTGCGGAAAATTCAGCCGCGGAGACCGCCAACCATGGAGCGCCGCCGGTCGAGCCGTTTCAGGAGACGGCCGGAGAGCCCGCCCCAGCCGCGCCGGCGAAAAAGCCGCGGAGCGGGGTTCTGAACTTTTTCTTCAACCCGGATACCCGCTTTGGCCGTTTCAATCGGGCAACTCTGCGTGTTGTGGCTACAGTGGTGGGCTTGTTTGCTTTGGGGCTGCTCTCCGCCTACCTGCTCCTCTACCGTCCTGCCCAACAGGAGCTGCAACAGACAAAAGCGGATCTGGCCCGGGCCAACCAGCGGCTCGACAGCCTCCAGACCGACCTGGACCAGGCCCGGCTGGCCCAGGAGAACTCGAACAGGTCTTCCCAGGAGCTGTCTGGCCAGACTGAAATGGCCAACAACCATGTTCTGCTGCTCCAGGCAATGAATAAGGCCAACCTGGCCAGGCTAGCCCTGGCGAAAAACGATCCGGCCGGGGCCGAGCAGGCGCTCAAGGATGCCCCGGCAATCCTGCTCAAGCTCAATCCGGCGATCAGCGCGGAGAACGGCGATCTGGCGAAATCGATCCAGACCCGGCTTAACCTGGCGCTCAATGAGATCCGCAGCGATCCAAGGACCGCCACCTCGGACCTGGGCATCCTTAATGACCAGTTCCTCGACCTGGAAAAGAAGATCACCGCTGGTCCGTAACTCTCTAGTATCGATAGCCTGACCTTATCATACTGGCGCCAGCGCCAGAAAGGGGATCGTGCATATGCAGCAAACGAACAAAGTGGACCAGAGCAGAAAGGTCGGTATCATCGGAGGCGGCCTGAGGGGGACACAACTATTCAATCTTTTCAATAGAAGCCTCCTGACCCGAGTCGAATATGTGATGGACAGAAACGCCTCAGCCCCTGCCCTGGCAACCGCCCGCGAAACAGGGGTAAAGGTATATACCGATCTGAATGATGCCCTTGCTCACCCCGTCGATTTAATTGTTGAAGTGACGGGTTCGGCGGAAGTAGCCCAAGCCATTCGGGAGCGGATCGACCACCGCCGCGTGAGTATGATCTCCCACGACGTCGCTTTTGTCTTCCTGGGCGCGATCGAGGAAAACGAGCAGCGCTCGAAACAGGCGGTGATCGCCGAGGTGACCGGCATCCGCAGTGAAATGACAGGTAGCCTCTCCGGTATGCGCCAGCTCGTGGCGGATATCGAAGACATCACCGCGCAGATGAATATCCTCTCCATCAACGCCCGCATCGAAGCCGCCCGCGTCGGCGAGCAGGGAAAGGGCTTTGCTGTGGTCGCCAGTGAGATGGGGAAATCGACCGAAGTGATCAAAGAAACCGTCCTCCAGATCCAGCAGATCCAAAATTCAATCGAAAGCGCCGCCTCCCGCATCGACGCCTCCATCGAGCGGCTAAAGTAAATTTGACAGTTCTCGGTTCCCGACTTCTTCCTGTTTTCCGCTCTCTGTTCTCTCGCTCATTTCCATATTACAATCAGTCGCATGACTGCACAAAAACCACCCATCGTGCCCATGTCTTCTCCAGACCTGACTGAGGCCGAACGCCAGGCTGTTCTGGAGGTGCTGCAAACCCCTAACCTGAGCATGGGCAGCCGCATTGACGCCTTCGAACAGGCCTTCTGCGCCTATACAGGCTCGCGCTTCGCCATCGGGGTAAATTCCGGCACCGCAGGGTTGCACCTCTGCGTGCGCGCCGCCGGGATTGGCCCGGGCGACCTGGTCCTGACCACGCCCTTTTCCTTCGTTGCCTCGACCAACGTGGTCCTTTTCGAGCAGGCCCTGCCCGTCTTTGTCGACGTCGACTCACAGACCGGAAACATGGATCCGCTGCTGGTCAGCGAAGCAGTCCGCGATCTCATGCAGGGCGGCGGCGCCGCGCAGCGCTGGCTTCCCCGATCGGCAAAAGACCGCCCGTTAGCCTGCCTCAAGGCCATCCTGCCGGTCGACGTGTTTGGCCAGCCCGCCGATCTGCACCCGATCCGGGAAACGGCCGCGGCGTATGGCCTGCGGGTGATCGAAGATGCCTGCGAAGCCCTTGGAGCCGAATATAAAGGGTGCAAAGCGGGAACGCTGGGCGACGCCGGCGTGTTTGCCTTTTATCCTAACAAGCAGATCACCACCGGTGAAGGTGGGATGGTGGTGACAAACGATGAAGGGGCCGCCAGCCTGATGCGCGCGCTGCGCAATCAGGGCCGCGCCCCGGGGGATACCTGGCTCTCGCACACGTACCTGGGCTACAACTACCGCCTGGACGAGATGAGCGCGGCTCTGGGCCTGGTCCAGATGGGCCGCATCGAAGAGCTGCTGCACAAGCGCGACCAGGTGGCCCAATGGTACTCAGAGCGTCTGGCGGAGATCCCGTGGGTGGAACCGCCCTGCCTCGCTACCGAAACGACGCGGGTGAGCTGGTTTGTGTATGTCGTTCGCCTGGAGCAGGGCGTCGACCGCCAGGCCGCCGCCCAGGCCCTGGCAGACCGGGGGATCCCGGTCCGGCCATATTTTCTGCCGATCCATCTCCAACCGTACATGGTCGAGCGCTTTGGCTACCGTGCCGGTGATTTCCCCATCACAGAAGATCTGGGCGAGCGCGGCCTGGCCCTGCCCTTCTCTGGAAAGATGACCGAAAAACAGGTCGATCTGGTCTGCGCCGCCCTACGAGACGTCTTCGGCCAGGGATAGCCGCTTGCAAACGGCGCCTGGACGGCCAACTTATTTCCAAACCAACGATGAACCTGCCCAGCCAGTATCCTCCTCCCCGCCGCGACGGCCTGATCTTTCAGATTGGCCTGAGCCTGATTTTATTGGCCGCGGGAAGTTACTGCATGTTCCAGGCCACAATCGCCAGGATCGGCGGGCCGTTCCTGATCTACCTGGTCCTGGCGCTGCTCTTTTTCGCCCCGGTTCCGGTCCTGCTCTACCGGGCTTACTCGTTGATCGGAGCAACCTACGTATTGGAGCGCGATGGACTGCGCCTGCACTGGGGACTGCGCTCCGAAGATATCCCCCTCCCAGAAATCGAATGGGTTCGCCTGGCGAGCGACCTGCCTTCGCTGTACGTATCTCAGGGCCGCTCGCGGCCGAAAACGATTCCTCTCCCGTTGGTCCATTGGCCCGGGGCGCTGAACGGGACGCGCAATGTCGAAGGTCTGGGACCGATTGAGTTTATCGCTTCCAGCCAGCGAGGATTGATCCTGGTGGCCACGCCTCGCAGGATTTACGCCATTTCTCCCGCCCAGCCGGACGAATTTCTCAAGGCCTTCAACCGCATCACCGAGCTGGGCAGCCTATCGCCGCTGGCCTCCCGCTCGGTGTACCCCACCTTCCTGCTGACCCGCGTCTGGACCGATGTGCTCGCCCGGGTGCTACTGGCTGCCGACTTTTTTCTCGCCCTGGCGCTCCTCTTCTGGGTCATCCTGGTCATCCCCACCCGTCCCGCGATCTCCCTGGGCTTTACTCCCGGCGGGCTTCCCGGGGAGTCTGGCCCGGTGGAGCGCCTCCTGCTTCTGCCGGTGTTGGATGGGCTGGCCTTCCTGGCCTCATTCCTGGCCGGTTTATATTTCTATCGGCGTCCCGACCAGAAACTGATCGCCTATTTCGTCTGGGCCGGTAACCTCCTCGCGGCAGTTTTGCTGCTGGCAGGCGTCTTTTTCATCACCCTCTCCTGAGCATGTTCGCCTCTCCCGCTCTGAACCTGGTCCTTGGACTGTTGCTCGCCAGCGGGGTGGCATATGCGGCCTACCGCACCCGCACCCTTTCGGTCAGCGGGGCGATTGCGGCCGCTGCGGAAGGAACGTTCATCTTTGGCTTTGGCGGTCTGGTCGGAGCAGCCCTGCTCCTCGCCTTTTTTATTTCCTCGAGCGCGCTATCCCGGGCGTTCACCCGCCGAAAGGCTCGCTTCGCGGAGAAATTTTCGAAAGGCGCACAGCGTGACGCCAGTCAGGTGCTGGCTAACGGCGGCCTGGCGGCAGGTTTCACGATCCTCCACGGCCTTTTCCCGGGGCAAAGCTGGCCCTGGATTGGCTTCGCTGGCAGCCTGGCTGCCGTCACCGCGGATACCTGGGCCACTGAGCTGGGCGTGCTGAGCCGCACGCCGCCCCGCCTGATCACCACCGGCCGGGCGGCTGAGCCGGGCGATTCCGGGGCGGTTAGCCTGGCAGGGATTCTGGCTGCCCTGGGCGGTGCGGCGCTGATCGCCCTGCTGGCCTGCCTGCTCTACCCCCTCGCTCCAGATGGCGTCCAGTTCCAGGGTCCAGTCCTTCTGTTCTTTGCTATAATCTCTCTAAGCGGGGTCGCTGGGTCACTGTTGGACTCATTCCTGGGGGCTACCGTTCAGGCCATCTACTACTGCCCTTCTTGCGACAAAGAAACCGAGCGCCATCCCCTGCATTCGTGTGGCACGCCGGCCACGCTCAAACGCGGTTGGACCTGGCTGAATAACGATTGGGTCAACGCTGCCTGTTCGTTGTGCGGTGCCGGACTGGCGCTGGCTGTTCTCCTGGCCATCCCGGGCTGGGTTTCGCCGGCCCAGATAGAGGCAATCACAGATCAAGGAGGGAGTTCTATGTCATTTCCGATCTTCAGCACCTCTTTTGAAGAAGGGGGAGCAATCCCTCCTCAATTTACCTGCACAGGCGAAAACCGCTCGCCCAATCTCTCCTGGCGAGACCTACCGGCCGGCACCCACAGCCTGGCGCTCATCACCGAGGATACCGATGCGCCGGGGGGAACATTTATCCACTGGGTGCTGTATAACCTCCCGCCAACCCTGGTCCTTCTGCCAGAAGGATTGGGAAAAGATGCGCCGCTCCCTAACGGGGCCACCCAGGGGCTCAACGACTTTCGCAGGCGTGGTTACGACGGCCCCTGCCCACCCCCGGGGCCGACCCACCGCTATTATTTCATTCTATTCGCGCTGGATTCGGCGCCCACCCTGCCGCTTGACCTGACCGCGGCGCAGCTTCGCAAGGCCATGAAGGGCCACATTCTTGCCGAAGCCAACTGGGTAGGTAAATTTGCCCGCTAGCTAGCCCCCGATCTCGCTCATCACCCGGTCGGTAGCGAACACCCCTTCGGCCAACCCGTGGCCCCAGGGCTTGTACCAGATGCCGTCGAGAATGATCTGGCGCAGCTCTTCCAGGCAGGCGCCAAGCCGCAGCGGGGTGAGCAGATCCACCTCATTGTCGCGTAGCAGGCAGAGGCGCAGCCGTCCATCCGCCGTCAGCCGCGCCCGCGTGCAGGCCGCGCAAAAGGGCGCGGTGACCGAGGAGATAAAGCCCACCTCCCCCGCTCCGCCAGGTAGGCGGTAGATCTGGGCTTCGCCGTCCAGCTCGCCGTTGTTGGTCAATTCGAGCGGGCCTAATTCCGCGGCGATCCGCTCGCGCATTTCCTCTGCGGTGACCACCTGTTTCTGCTGGATCTCGGTCGCCCCCGCGAACGGCATCATCTCGATAAAGCGCATCTGCCACGGCCTGTCCAGGGTCAGGCGGGCCAGGGGGACCACGTCGTTCTCGTTATACCCGCGGACCACCACCGCGTTCAGCTTGACCGGCGCCAGCCCGGCCGCCTCGGCGGCGAGAATGCCCTCCCAGACCTGGTCTAGCGATCCCCAGCGAGTGACGCGCTTGAACCGGGCCGGGTCGAGCGTGTCGATGCTGATGTTTACCCGCTGCAATCCTGCCTCGGCCAGGGGCCGGGCCAGTTTGCCTAACAACACTCCGTTCGTGGTCATGCTCAACGAGCGCACCCCTGGCGTGGCCGCGATCCCGCGTACCAGGTCGACGATGTGCGCGCGAACGGTCGGCTCCCCGCCGGTCAGGCGCAGCTTATCGAAGCCCAGGCTGGCAAAGAGGCGCACCAGCAGGAGGACTTCATCGTCCTGCATCATTTCCGCGTTGGGGCGAAAGGTCATGTCCTCGGGCATGCAGTAGACGCAGCGCAGGTTGCAGTGGTCCGTGAGGCTGATCCGCAGGTAATGAATTTTCCGTCCAAAACGATCCAGTGCCATTCTTTCACCGATAATATTTGTGAATTTTGTCTTAATTATTATAGCAAGAATGTTCCCACCTTACAAGGCGGCGTGAAGAATTGAGATTAACAAACACAATTCCCGTCCTAACATTCAAAAGCTAGAACTGTGGCGAGTTTTTTGGCCCAGGCCGCGACCGCCGCTGCGGTCGTTTCGACTGGATCGTGGGTGGTATCCAGCAATTCGATCCGATCATCTTCTCGATCCGCGGACTGTTTAAACCAGTCATTGAACTCTACCTGCGCGCGGATAAATTCTTCGGCGTGCGTTCCCCGCCATTCGGGGCGGGCTACCAGCCGGCGGCGAAGCACCTCCTCTTCACAAGTTAGGGCAAGGTAGTGGACCCGCGAGAAATAGCGCCGCTCGACACAGGGCTCGATGTTCGCCGGAACGCCGGCTCCCGCGCCAAACAGCATCACCGGCCTGCCCGATTGGGCGATATTCTTGGCCACGCGCAGCCAGATCTCAAAAAAGCTGCGGTAGTTGTCCTCGGGGTTGTTGAACTCCGCCCGCCAGAGGATGTCCGAATCGAGGAGGACGAATTCGTCCAGGCGGCCCAGGAGTTTCTGAAGGATAGTGGTTTTCCCCGTCCCACTCGCCCCGGAGACCACGAAGAGGGGAAGCTGCCGGAACAGGTGTTTGTACCCGCATTCCGGGCAGACCGCGAAAGGGCCTTTCGGATCGATGAGCTTATCCGCGCGGTACAGGCCGCAGCGGTGGCAAATGTTCATCATGGATTAGGTCCCTGCTTGATCAATCTAGCAGTCGGCTTTGGATGAGAGAGAAAAAGGAACGCCAACCATTGGATTATATCCGCGCCTGTCACTGGTGAGAACAGATCCTGGACACCTGTGCTACAATCAACGAAATCTTTCAAACAGGAGAACCATGCAGGCGAGCGAAGCCGGGACCCCTGAACCTGAGAGCTTCATCCTCGCCCGCGGGCTGCGCAAGACGTTCCGGCGCGGCAGCGAGCAGGTCGAGGCCGTTCGTGGGGTAGATCTAGGTCTCCCAGTCGGAGTCTTCGCGGTGATTCTCGGTCCCAGCGGCGGGGGAAAATCGACCCTGCTGCACCTGCTGGGCGGGATCGAGCGCCCCACGGCGGGGGAGATTCGTATCGCGGGTGAGGCGTTGGAAAAGGCCGGCGAAGAAGAGCTGACCCGCTTTCGCCGCGACCACATCGGTTTTATCTTCCAGTTCTACAACCTGCTGCCCTCCCAAAGTGCAATGGACAATGTGGCCCTGCCGCTCCTGGCCAGAGGCACCCCCTGGCCGCTCGCCCGCCGCCGCGCCGCTGAGCTCCTCGAAAGGGTCGGCCTTTCGGCGCGATTGAAGCACCACCCGGCCGAGCTGAGCGGGGGCGAGCAGCAGCGCGTGGCGATCGCCCGCGCAGTGGTCGCCAGCCCGGACCTGGTCCTGGCTGATGAGCCCACCGGCGACCTGGATACCGCCACCACCGAAGAGATCCTCGCCCTGTTGAGCGATCTCAACCGCGACCTGGGAGTCACCCTGCTGGTCGCCACCCACAACCCGCGCATCGCTGATTTTGCCAGCCTGCGCTACGAAATGCGTGACGGCCTGCTCCACCAACAGGACGGTGCAGGGCCATGAACCTGCCCGCTCTGGTTGCATTGCTCCTCAAAGACCTGGTGCACGACGCCAGCCGCTCGCTGCTGACTTTTTTCAACCTGGCCACGGTCATCCTAACGTTTTTCCTTCTCGCAGCGCTCTCTCAGGCGATCGCTTCTTTCGGGCGCCAGCCTCCGCGCACAAACCTGCTTCTCCTGATGAACTGCCAGGCGATCGATCCGATGCAAAGCTATCTGACCGAGGCGGACCTGGAGCCGCTCCAACAGCTCGGCCCGGCGGTGGTCCAGCGCGTTTTCCCCGTCCTTTTTTACCACCTGCGCATCCACTCGGAGATCGTCCAGGTGCGCGCGGTTCCCAGGGAAGAGATCACCACCGCTTTCAACCTGACCCTGCTTGAAGGCGCCTTCCCCGCTGAAGGGCAGATCGCGGTCAGCGAAGGCGCCCGGGTCACCTACGGCTGGAAGACCGGCGACCGGCTGCCGGTCTACGGCAGCGAGTTCCCGATCAGCGGGGTGGTCCGCGCGCCGGGGACCAAATTCATCTCGGTGTGGATGCCCCTGGAGACCGCTCGCGATCTATTCGAATCACCCGATCATTTCCAGATCGGGGCAGCGGTGCTGGCCCCGGGAGCCGACCCCCAGGCCGCCAGGGCCATCCTCGAAGCCGATCCGCGGGTCAATACGCGCAACTCGGTATTTTTCGAGAGTAATCTGACCGACCGCTACGCTCAGGGGATGGGCGACCCGGCCCGCGCAAATCAACTGCTGGCCCTGGCGTCCCTGCTTGCGGTCACCTTTGGAGTGTACAACACGATCCGCTTGAGCCTGGAGGAGCGCGGGCTGGAGCTTGCCCTGCTGCGCGTCGTCGGGTTTACTCCCGGCCAGGTCGCCGGGTTCCTGGCCGCGCGAACAGCGCTGCTCACCGCCGCGGCCTACGCCGCCGGTTGGATCTGCGCCGCGTTCCTGCTGGACTGGTTCCAGGCCACCACGTCGATCATCCTCTATGGGGTCAGTATGCCCCTGGAGATCAGCCCGCTGGTCGGCGCAGGTGGAGCGATTCTAACCCTGTGCTTCGCTCTGGTCGGAGTCTGGCTGTCCACCCGCCACCTGTCCGCCCGGCCGGTAGCCGCCGTTCTGCGCGAAGAGAGAGCATGAAGAGCCTGTTGGCCGCACTCGCCCTGCTTCGTGTCAGCCTCCAGGACCTGGCTGCGCGCTGGAAGTTAACGCTGGCGATGACTCTCGTGGTGGCTCTTTCCATCCTGATCTACCTGGTCGTGACCGTGTCGCAGAACGAGATCGGCAGTCTGATGACCCGCGTTCGACCGGATACCCTGGTCGTCCAACAAAACCGCGCCTTCGGCGAGATCTATGGCAGCCGTCTCTCTCCCGAGATCGGGAATCAACTGAAAGGTCTGGGCATCCCTTCCCCCATCCCGGCCATCCACGAGATCGTCGGCGCGTCCATCGGGGAAGCCATTCTGCTGCGGGGTGTGGACCTGCCGACCTATCTGAACAGCGAGCGGCCCTGGATTGTCGCCGGGAGAGCGCTCCAACCCGGGGACCCGCCTCGCCTGGCCCTGATCGGCGCGCGCCTGGCCGGGCTCAAGCGCTTGAGCCCTGGAGGATCGATCTCACTCCGCGGGCGCGATTTTCAGGTCGTGGGCATCTTCCGGCTGGACACCTACCTGGATAACGAGGCCTGGATTTCCCTGCAAGATGCTCAGGCTCTGCTCAATCTGGGGAAAGATGTCTCTACCTACGAGATCCCGGATAATGGCGTCCTGCAGGAAGGGCAGACGCTGCCCGGCGGCCTGGTTGTGGCGCGCAAGGGCGAAAGCGGGAAAAATTTCGCCCGCCAGACGCTGGCCATTTTCACCTATCTCGGGCTGGCCGCCCGCGTTATGGCGCTCGCGGCGGCTTTCACGCTGACCAACGTCCTCTGGCGACTGGCGTACCTGCGCCGGCGCAGCCTCGGCATTCTGCGCAGCCTGGGGTTTGGCCGCTCGACGGTTGGGCTGTATTTGCTGGGACAGGCTTTTTCGATCGTCGTCTCCGGGTTTGTCGCCGGAATTCTGGGTTTTACGATTCTGCGCATTCTGGCTCTGAGCACCTTGAATGTTTTCGGCCTTAGCCTGAGCGCGCCCCCAGGCCCTTCGCTGGCCGGGAGCCTGGCGGCCTGGATCGCCCTGGTGGCGGTCGTCGGGGTCGCTCTGCCGGCCTTTTTAATCAGCCGGTCAAGCCTGGCCGGCCTTCTACTGTCCGAACCCTGACCATACCGCATTCTTACCTGGGAGGTGTGCCATGCAGTACAGTTTGAAACGCTCTGCGATTGCCCTGGTCCTTGTCGGCCTGTTGATCGGAAGCTGTAACCTTCCCGGGGCAGGTGCGCCGCCCTCTGGACAGCCCGGCCAGGCCCCAACCGTTGAAGGGGCGGCTCAACCAGCAGGACAGGCTCCAGTTCAGGAACAGCCTGCAGCCGCGCCGACCCAGCCTCCCACCCCCACCGTGGAACCGACGCCCACGCCGATCCCTTCGGAGCCAGTGAGCATCCAGAAGGGTCTCAATGGGCTGGACAGCTACCGCATCACCATCCAGACCAGGATCGCGGGCAATGACCCCAATGACCGCACCGAGGTGACCTCAACAGTGCAGCGCGACAATAAGCTCAAGGCTTCCCACACGCTGACCACCAGCCTCAATTCGACAAAAGACGAGCCATCTAACAAGCCATCCACCAGCGAAAGCTATACGGTCGGAAACGATACCTGCCAGAAGGATGAAGAAGGGTGGAAGAAAGAGACCACCACCGCCCAAAAAAAGGAGATGCAGGATGCCCTGTCGCGGATGATCGACTTCGTTCCCCTGATCGACAACCCTGAATTCGTCGCCGCGGAGACGGTCAACAATATTCCCAGCCATCATTTCAAATTCCGCGTCGCGGATGTCGGCGTGACCTCCGGCACGATCGCGACGGTCAACACGGGGGAATACTGGCTGGCCGTCGATGGCCGCTATATTGTCAAATATTCCCTCGACCTGGAAACGCGCAGCGGCCCGACTACGGATCCGAAAGCCGAAGTTGCAGGCTTATCGGTGCATATCGAGCTGACCGACGTTAACCAGCCCATCACCATCCAGCTTCCGCCTGATTGCAAATAAGAGGTTCGAGGCGGATGCCTTGCAGGTTCCGAAAAAAATTCCCTGGAGTTTGGCCTTTTGCCCAGGGTAGTTGAAAAATAGAAGCCTCTTGAGTACAGTATGGTTACCAGGCCACACGAAAACTCAGGAGGCTTCTAATATG
>Ga0335070_10003838_pt1 | contig 17520 bp, 12 predicted proteins | sample Lox_Sample_13_FD_206722 | JGI IMG/M metagenome (GOLD analysis project Ga0335070, IMG submission 206722) | Soil microbial communities from Loxahatchee National Wildlife Refuge, Florida, United States - Lox_Sample_1.3 | ecosystem: Environmental > Terrestrial > Soil > Wetlands | place: USA...
CTGGCGGCGATGGCGTTCTGGATCGCGCTGGTTATGCCGCAGGCGCAAATTCGGCGCGGGGTACTGGAAATCACCACGATCGACGTGGGGCAAGGGGATTCGATCCTGCTAGTGACGCCGGAGGGGTGGACGGTTTTGGTGGACGCGGGAGGGCTGCCGCTGTGGACGCACTCGGAGTTCGATATGGGCGAGCAGGTCGTGTCGTCGTATCTGTGGTGGCGCGGCCTGGAGCGGCTTGACGCGGTGGCGATCACGCATCCTCATGCCGATCACCTGGGCGGCATGCCCAGCGTGATGGCGAACTTCCAGCCGCGCGAATTGTGGGTGGGCATGGAGACGCCGACCGGCGAGCTGGCTCCGGTTCTTGCGCAGGCAAAGCGGATGGGGATGAGAATCACCGTGCGCAAGGAAGGAGACGAATTTGATTACGGCGGAGTGCATTTCCGTGTGCTCGCGCCGGGGCGGGACATTATGGACACTATGCGTCCGAACGACGACTGCCTGGTGATGACAGTGGCCCTTGCGGGAACGGCTGCGTTGCTGGAAGGCGATGCGGAACGGGTGGTGGAGCGGCGCATCGTTGGAGAACATCCGGAGGCGGCCCTGCTGAAAGTCGCCCATCATGGCAGCGCGAGCGCGACATCCTCGGAGCTGCTGACGGCAGTTCGTCCGCGCTACGCCGTCATCTCGGTGGGGGAGCGGAATGTGTACGGCCATCCCCGGCGGGAGGTGCTGGAGCGGCTGCAGCGCGCCGGAGTGCGAACCTACCGCACCGATCTGATGGGGGCGGTGAGTTTTTATCTGGATGGGAAATCGGTGACACCGGAGGTCGCGCTTATCCGGTAGTTGCAGCGGTGTCGTCTTCCTCAAGAGGCGGCGATTGGCGGTACGCTTCAATTACCTTGGCCGCTTCGGCGGCATCTTCCTCGCGCACCAGGATCACGGCGCCGCCGATCGGAAAGGCGTCCTGAGTTTCAATCGCGCGCAAATCCGAGTCGATGCCGGCGGATTCGATCAGGCCTTGCACGAGCAAAGCTTCCGATTCGAGCTCGGTGTCGAAGACTTTGACCAGCTTTTCGTTGGGATCGGGGCGGGGTTGGGGAGCGGGGGTGTCGGGCATGCGTCCTCCGTCGGGGTGCATAAACAGATTACGGCAGTCACCCGCCTGCTGTCTCGCCGGGCACAAAGGTGCAAGGCCCAAGTGAAGCTTGCACGGCGGGATAAAGCTGGCACAATGGAAATCAGGGAACGCAACGCCGGGGTCCTCGGCATCATCCAAGGAGAGGTGAGCGAAAGGTCCCGCGCGTGGGAGCGCCTGGGACGAGGCATCCACCGGGTTTGCCGGGGTTTCGGCTTTGGGGGAGTGTATGGAAGTTCCGCAATGGGGCGAGGCGCCGGGGACGGGCGAGCGCGTCGAGGAAGCCCGAAAGATCCGCCGTTTGCAGGTGATGATCAGCATGGTGATGTCGGTGATCAGCCAGGATCCCGATCTGACCATCGAGGAAGCGTCGGAGATGGCCGCGAATGCGCGGCGCGCGGCGCTGGTCATGTTTCCGGGGAAGGAACTGGCGTTTGACCTTATCTACAAGCCACGGCTGCAGCGGCTGATGAATGAGAGATTCAGACTGCAGTAGGCGGATCTACTCGGCCCTCGGTTGACCTTTCGGATTCACGAGTACTATCGCCAACACCAGCAGGCTCAGCAAGGAAATCACTCCCAGCGAAATCACGCAGTAGACGCACCACACGCCCAGCACGTGGGCCTCGATCCGCGAAAGGTAGAGGGAAAAGGCTAGGCCCGCCAGGACAGGCGCGAGCATGAGCCGGTACGCTCGCCAGAGGGCGAGCAGGCCGAGCAGCAGGTATCCGGCGATGCCGATAGCCGCCACGGGAACTTTCCACAGCAGAGCGTAAGGGCTATGGTTGACGATGCCGCAATCCCAGCGGTCATTGATGCTGCAAGGGGAAGTATCAGTGCGGTAATGCTCGCGCAACGCGAGAGAAGAAGTAACGATCCCTGCGATAGCCAGAAAGACCAGGACCCATTTCATTGAAAACACTCCCAGATCAATGTAGCTGAAGATCTAGGGGCATGGGTAGAACTGGTTTAGCGCTGAGGGTTGGGACGAAAGCGCAAGGTCCCTCGACTGCGCAGAACGATTCGCGTTGCGAATCGGCCTGCTGCGCTCGGGATGACAGGATCGGCGGCCCGAGGATGTCAACAGAGCCGGGCCAGTTCTACTTACCAATGCAGAACGTGCCGAAGATCAGATTCAGGATGTCGTCGGTGGTCGTGGCGCCGGTGATTTCGTCGAGCGGGCGCAGGGCGTTGTAAAGGTCGAGCAGCAGCATTTCATGCGGGACGCGGGCAGCGACAGCGTTTTGCGCGGCATCGAGCGCGGCGAGCGAATCGGTGACCAGTTTGTGGTGGCGGAGATTGGTGAGGAATCCAGCTTCCATCTGCGTGGTGGAATCTCCTCCCAGGCATTGCAGGATCGTCGCGCGCAGTTCGGGGATGCCATCGCCGGTGAGGGCGGATGTTCGAATCGAGCGCAGCCGGGAGCCGGGCTCCGGCTGGCCTGGGCGGACGAAGCGCCCGTCCCCACATGAGCTGTCTCCAAACATGCCGTCCTCGGCGTGAGTGAGCAGGTCGGATTTGTTCGCGACGGCGACCGCCGGGCGGCCTTCGACCAGGCTGAGTAACTCCTGGTCTTCGTCGGAGATGGGCTGAGTGGCGTCGAGGACCACCAGCACCAGGTCGGCGTCGGCGAGGGCCTCCATAGATTTGCGGACGCCGATGCTTTCGGCCTCATCAAGCGCGCGGCGGATACCGGCTGTATCGACAAGTTGGACGGGAATTCCTCCGATGGCGACGGTCTCGCTGACTAGGTCACGGGTGGTACCGGGTTGCGCGGTGACGATGGCGCGCTCGCGCTCAACGAGGCAGTTGAAGAGGCTCGATTTGCCGACGTTCGGGCGGCCGACGATGGCGAGCGTCAAGCCTTCATGCACAACCTTGCCGTAGGTGAAGCTCGCGGCGAGTTGCTCGAGCGGGCGGCGAACTTCCGCGATGTGCTCGAGGATGGTCGCGTCGGAGGCGACGGAGACATCGTCTTCGGCGAAGTCGATGCCGGCCTCAAGCAACGCGATCAGATCGACCAGCCTGTGCTTAACCGGTTTCAGGCGGTTCGAGAGCGCGCCTTCCAACTGCTGCGCGGCGACTTTGGCCTGGAACAGAGTCTGCGAGTCGATCAAGTCGCGGACGGCCTCGGCCTGAGTGAGATCGATGCGGCCGTTGAGGAAAGCGCGCATGGTGAACTCGCCGGGCTCAGCGAGACGCGCGCCGCGGGCCAGGCAGAGTTCCACGATGTGGCGGAGCACGACCGGCGAGCCGTGGGCGGAGATTTCGAGGATGTCGTCGGTGGTGTAGGAGTGAGGCTTCTGGAAGAAAGTGACGACGACCTCGTCGATGCGGCTGGCCCGACGGACGGGGGCGTCCGTCCCTACGTGCGCTTGGACGGGCGAGACGCCCGTCCCCTCATACTCACGGATGGGTTCGACGAGTTCTCCGAAGACTGCGCGGCCGGGTTCCAGCGGATGCTTCAGGCGAAGCATGGGCTCAGCGATCCTGCGCGCGTCGGGACCGGAGAGGCGGACGACGCCGATGCCGCCGCGTCCGGGCGGAGTGGCGACGGCGACGATGGTGTCGTCGAGGTCCATGGCTGGCGTAAGGACAGTTTGCGGAAGGCGACGGCAGAAAGCAAATGCGGCCCGAGCCAGCCACTCGAGCCGCATTGCTGTCGCGGATATCCTCAACTGCCGTCTTTCGCCGCTGGCGAAAGATCATCGCGCACCGGCGCTCGCGAGAACGCGCAGCACTTCGATGCCCGCCTGAGGCCTGAGCCCCAGGGTTGCCGATTCAGCGCTGTCATCCTGCCTTGGAAGGAGGATTTCAGTGGAGGCCGCAACGCCCGGGCACCAGTTCACTGGACATGAACCGATTTCCCCCGGTGACCCGCCTTCGACGAGTCACCGGCAACGCTGGATCCGTGGCGGCAGAGCTACGGACATGCCGCGCCCTGACTGGCTAGCACTTTGCGGGAGCGCAGGGCGAGGGCGCAAGGGAAAACTACGCCTGTCTTGTGCAGAAGCTGTGGAGTGGCGAGAGTTCTTGTGGAAAAGTGCAGGAAAAGTGGGCAGTGCCAGTCAGAGGAACACGGCTGGCGCTTCGCAGGCGTTGCTCTTAGCCCAATCCCTTAATCTCTAGACGACATCAATGCGATTTCGGGAATCGGGTTCGGAGAAAATTCCCAAAACCGGATGGCCGTCCCGGCAAGGACAGAGTAAAGTATTGCGCATGAAAACACTGAGAGCGTTAGGAGTCTGTTTGTTCCTGCTGGCGGCGCTGTCGCTGGTAGCGACGGCCCAGGCTGGGCCGGGATACAAAGTAATCAAGACTTGGAAGCTCGGCGGCGAGGGCGGTTGGGACTATCTCAACGTCGATAGCGACGGACACCGGCTTTTCATTGCGCGGTCGACGCGGGTCATGGTGGTGGACACTGAGTCGGGCAAGCTGCTGGGTGAGGTTCCCGACACGCCGGGCGTGCACGGAACCGCGCTCGTGCCGGAATTGGGGCGGGGCTTTATCAGCGCCGGCGGCGAAGACACGGTCGTGATCTTCGATTTCAAGACGCTGAAGGTGCTGAACAAGGTGAAAGTCGGAACGCGGCCGGACGCGATCATCTACGACCCGTTCACGAAGCGTGTGTTCACCTTTAATGCACGCAGTCATGACACGACGGCATTGGACGCGTCGAAGGGAGAAGTGGCCGGAACGCTGGCTCTAGGCGGCAAGCCGGAATACGCCGTTAGCGACGGCAAAGGCACGATGTGGGTGAATATCGAAGACACATCGGAGCTGGTGCAGTTCGATCCGCAGAAATTGGCGGTGAAGGCGCGCTGGAAACTGACGGGCTGCGAGGAGCCGAGCGGGCTGGCATTCGACGCCAAGAACCGGCGCCTGTTTGCCGGATGCGGCAACAAGGTGATGACCGTTGTGGATGCCGACAGCGGCAAGGTGCTCGCCACTCCCGCGATTGGCAACGGCTGCGACGGGACGGCTTTCGATCCTGAGCGCGGCAATGCCTTCGCGACCGCGCACGACGGGACGCTGACCGTGGTGCACGAAGACACCCCCGACAAGTTCAGCGTGGCGCAGACGGTCACGACGCAGCCAAGCGCGCGCACGGTGACCCTCGATCCAAAGACCCATCTTGTGTACACGGTGGCGGCGAAGGTGTTGCCCGAGCGGAAGGTCGAGCCAGATTCATTCGTGGTGATCGTGGTCGGGCAGTGAGGATGCCACGACGCTAGCTTGTTTTCGGATTGCCTGATGCTCTCTGCGGTGGGGGGACGGGCGTCTCGCCCGTCTCCCGCCGGGAGTTTTCTCCCATTATTCGGGAGTCATCATACGGCCAAAGTGCTAGAGGTAGTACCCTAGACCCGAGAAGATGGTGTGGCATGAACCATCCTGCACGCTGTCAACTTCAAACCAGTGGTCCTCGTAGGCGTCTCCTTCGAGAATGACCTCGACTCGGCCGTCACTGTCAACGTCCGCTAGGTCAATCGGGGACCAAGTCGTCACTGTGTTCTTGTCCGCGTCCGTCTTTTGGAATGGTACTTTTCGCAACACGGTTGCACGTGAACTTTGGTCGACGATAAGAATTACCTCGCACAGCGCCAGATCTGGCCCCGCCACGTGATCGTAATACGCGGACGCGAGAGACCAACCTGAGCCGATGGACTCCCAAACAGTAAAGTAGATTTGTCCCGTCGCTTTGGGTGGGAGGCCGAGGCGGCGCAATTCACCGACGAGAATGTCGTGGAGTTCAGCTGATGGCTGTCCCTGCTGCTGGCACTTCCGCACTCCGTCAATCCATTTGCAGTTGAAGTCCGCTGTGACTTTGACACCTAGCCGCTTCTTTGGAAAACGAATCCCGCAGCCGTCATCGGGGCCGTTTCCTTCCGGTTCGCCACAATAGTGGGCCTTCAGAAACGATTTCACCTTACGACACCCGGCGCTCGTGCAGGGCGGACGGTGCGGGTCCTTTTCTTCTTGCCCCTTGACTTGTCCTCCAATTACGAGCAACGACATCAGTGCCGTGATGAGAAGGTATTTGATTCTCCGTAAACCGTTCATGTCGCGCATTGGAATTGGCAGCTCCAATCAGTATGATTGCCCGCGATCCCTTCCTGAATGTTATGTCCCTCGACTGCCCTCGTCGACGTTACTTTTCGCGGAGAACTTCCGTACAGGGCCAACGCGGGCGGACAGGAGTGTCCGCCCCACACGGGATCAGGCCAGGATACTGTCGTCTAGCTTCTTCTTTGCCCAGTCAGCGGCGGCCTGGACATAGGCCAGGATGAGCGGGTGGGGCTTCTTCTCCTTGGACGAAAGTTGGGGCTGGTAGAGAGTGGCGATGAAGAAGCGGTGCGCCGGGGACTCGATGGCGCGGCATTCTTCGTTGGCGCCGCGGGCGACGATGGGGAAGCCGGCCTCCATGGCAGTCCACTCGAAATCGGGATTGACTTCGTAGTTGCAGAAAAACTCCTCTTCTACCTCCTCCTCCTCGTAGTAATCCGCCAGATAAGAACCGGGACGGAGACGGATGTTGGGCACGCGTCCGGAGAGCTTGGGGGCCTTGGCGGCGCGGTGGGGCACGGCGCAGGCCACGGGGTAAATGACGATATTCTTCGCGTTGGGATCTTCTTCGGCGGTGGTGGCGTCTTTGATGCCGACCACGTTGCGAGCGCATTCGATCAGGGTGTACTGAAAGCCCCCACAGGTGGCGAGGAAGGGCCAGTCGTGCACGCGGGCGAACTCGATGCCTTTGAGCATACCCTCGAAGCTCTTGTACGGACTGCCGGCCGAAGCCCAGAGGCCGTCGTAGGTTTCGAGCACCGCAGGGGCATCGGGCGCGAGCAGAGAGGGCGTAGGGAGCCAGGCCGATTCAACCTCTATTTTGAGCTTGTGGGCAGCGTGCTGAAGGGAATCGTTGGTAGCGATGTGGGAGCGGAATTCGGGGTTGAAGTCGCCGAGGATTCCGATCCGGACGGGGTCGCTCACAGAGGACATTCTAGCAGTTAGGCACTTGGCACCTGGAGCAGTTTAGCTGTTTGCGTAATCGGATAACTGCCGACCGTGTCATCCTGAGCAAAGCGAGAAGCGCACGAAGTGAGCTTCTCGCGGGGTCGAAGAATCCCTACGTGCTTTCGACCGCAAGCGCCTCAGGGAATTCTCCCTGCGGTCGGAAGCATGACAATGCCTCTTCACATTCACGAGAGTAAATAGGGAATAGGGGTCCTTCGACTTCGTGGCTGCCTCGCCTCCGCGAGGCAGCAACTTCGCTCAGGAAGACAAGTCTGCGTGCAGGGCGTTACAACAGCTGCATTTGGCTGAGCAGTACGTAGAGTCCAAGAACTACGAGCCCACCCCCGCCCCAAACCATGGCGGTGGATTTCCACGCCAGCGAGCCGACGACCTCCTTCTGGCTGCGCCAGGAGATCAGGAAGGTCGGATCGTTCTGACCTTTCATGAGGACGACGGGTGGCTTGAGATTGAAACCCGACACTTCCTCGGGTTCTCCCGCTGGATCTTTGCTGTTTACCTTGATCTCTGTGACTTGAGGAGCAGGCACTGCTGCGGGCGTTCCGGGATAGGGGACGCCAGCGGCGGCCCAGGCGGCTGGGTTGGTGATCCCGGCTTTGGCGAGGGCGGCTGCGATCTTCGATTGCTGCGTCATGTCGCTGGCGGCAGCGGGAGCATTCGCAGGAGAGGAAAGCTGGATGACCTCCTGTGGCGGCGCAGGGACGGGGCGACGACGGGCGGCTGATTCCGTAGTTCCGGAGTGGCCAGCGTCTTCGGCGGCAAAGGACAGCGGCTGCACGTCAACACCGGGATTCTCCGCCAGCGTTCCGGCGATGAAGAGCGCGTTCTTCGGCTTGATCGCCCATTCCTCGATGCGGACGCGGCGGGCAGGCGTTACGCCGTTGCGGGCGAGGAAGACGCCGACCGCTGGCGGCACCGGGTCCCGTGAGGAGAAGAAGGAGTTGTTGTACTCTTCGCGCAGGTCGCGGTGGATGTCGAGTTCCGCCCCGAGCGGATCCACCAGCAGCTGGCCGGTCGTGTCGTCGAGGAAGAAGGGCACGTGCAGAGTTTCTTCCGCGACTTTATCCCACTCATTGTTCTTGCCGGATTTGCGCTCCTGCCAGGCGGTGGTGCGATAGAGGTAGCAGGGCTTGCCGGTGATGGGCGCGGTAATCGTGTAGGGGCCGGTGGCTAATCCGGAGACCTCAACCAGCCCGAGGGAGGCGCTGCGGATCTTCGACGTGGGCGTGTTGAGCAGCAGACGCTTGCGGGCGAGCAGACGAAATCCGCGGACAAAAAGATAGATCCCACTGATGATGCCGACCGAAGAAAAGATGGTCAGGCTGTTGAGCGGAAAGAAAAGAGCAACGATCACGGGGTTGCCTGGAACGAAGTTCTAGTACTGCTGTTCCGAGGATAAGAAAGGGAGTTTCTGAGGACACGGGAAAAAAGGGACGAGGGGCTTACCGAGGTAACGCTCCAGCCGGACGCCTCCACTCAAGCTAAGAGCAGGCTTGAGTGAGCCAGCGGCCGGCCATCGGGACGTGTGTCAGGTTTGATCCAAGCGCCGTAGCACGATGGCTGAGGCAACAGTAGTCAGATCACTTCTGTAATCTAGGCCGTCTTTCATAACAAGCCTACGTTGGGAAGTACAGGAAGAGGTCGTCTACCACCAACGGAGAGGTGCATCGATGAAGTACACGCTGTTGCTTGTGCTCATGCTTGCGGTTTCCTTCTCGCCTGTAGCCGCCAGAAGTCATAGCCACAGTTCGGGGCGAAAAGATGTGCACGTAAGTGGCTATTACCGTAAGGATGGGTCATACGTCCATCCCCACTATAGAGCTGCTCCGGGGTACGGTAGTCATAGTTCGTCCTCATCCAGCAGTAACCGTAGCTCCAATCACCGTTCGAGCACGCGCAACTATATACAGCCAGTTACTTCCAGTTCATCGCATTCTGACGGTCACAGGGGAACAAAGCGGAGTGCAGCGGCGCGAGATACTTTCCAGAGGGAGAATCCATGCCCGTCCACTGGCAAGCGTTCGGGCAGTTGTCCGGGGTACGTCGTGGATCACAAAAAGGCGCTGGCATGTGGCGGCGCTGATTCACCTTCCAACATGCAGTGGCAGACCGTTGCGGACGCGAAGGCAAAGGATAAGACAGAAAGGATCGGCTGTAAGTAGTTGTTTGGCGCGCAGAACACGTTCAAGAAGGTTGATGTGGTTAGGCTCCGGCTGCCGGGTGCCCCAGGTTCGCGCCCTGTTTTTGGGGCGCTAACCTGGGCGCACCGCCCTGCTTGTGCTTCAACGGCGCTGCCGTTTCAGACTCAACCGGAGCCAAACCGAGCCAGGCTCTATTTGACCGCCTCAACCGTGATCGTTATCGGGAGCCAAGTCACCTCATCGTCAATTTCAATGTAGCTTGTCTTGGGCAGGCTTTTGGCTTCCTTTTGCGTCAATTTCTTCACTTGGCCGACGGTTCCTTGCTTACCCGCCAGTACGGGTTTACCTGGCGGCTGGGGGTCTACGATACTGACCATGCCGACCGTCCCTCGTTTCAAGTCGAAGTTTTGGACTTCGACAACCTGCTTGTTTGGCAGCGTGAACTTGAAGTGTCCCGCGCCGATCTTTTCAACGGTGGTGCCGGGCGGCAGCGTGATCGACTTCTTCTGGGCGAAGGCTGTGCAGCACAGCACTAGAACCAATAGGACAAGCAGCACTGAAGCAGAGCGCTTCATGATTCCTCCTTTTCCTTCATGAGTGCGCGAACGCGTAGGCCGCAACACGCCGCCAATGCTACCACGCATCACGGCACAGGGATACGCGCTTGCCGTGCCCGCGCGCGTCAGTCCTATATCACCCAGAGGTTCATTTGACGCGGGTCCGGCGCATGTCATAGCCCTTGGAGCCGTATGGATGCTGGGGGACTTTGATTTCGGCCTGTGGAGCGCGCGGCGGGCGGTCCACGTCTCCTTTTAGGATTTTGGGGCGTTAAAGCTGTTTAGTTTTTTGTGTGGCCGAAAGCCGTGGAGAATACCTGGTGGCGCCGTCGTAGGTTCGCAGCCATAGGGGTCCTTCGACTCGCCGTCGCCTTCGCTCCGGCTTCGCTCAGGATGACAGACGCAAAAAGTTCGGGTCACACGAAAAACTAAACAGGTCTAGCCCCTGAGGGCTGTCTCCTCGGGTTCCCAAAAGTATTTCTGAAACCAGTTCTAGTGCCTTCCCACTATTGCGGGCGCCTGGGCTTTTGTCTAGAGTGACCGGCACTCGGGGTCGAATCTTTCGGGGTGGGCCGGAGCAGGGCGCAAGCGGAAACCACACATCTTACCTGTCTCGGACACCGTCTCACAGGGGAAAACACATGCGAGCGACTCTTGTCTTCTTGTGTTTCTTGGGCCTGGCGGCGTCGGTCTCCGGTCAAAGCAACTATGCGGGAGTTACCGGCTCGGTCCGGGACGAACAGTCTCTCCCAGTCACCAAGGCGACGGTTCAGTTCAAATCGCTCAGCACGAGTGCAATTCGCGTCGTCGTGACCAACGAGCAGGGGCTGTTCTCCGCGGCTGCGCTCCCGCCCGACGACTACGAGTTGACGGCGGAGGCGGCGGGCTTCGCGACGGCAAGGCAGTCGTTGCGCCTGGAAGTAGGCCAGAAACTGGCGATCGAGATCGAACTCAAAGTTGGCACAGTGAAGGAGGGAGTGCAGGTCAGCGCGGCGGCGGATGTTCTACGGACCACCGACGCCAGCGTCGGGGAAGTCGTCGAACGGAAATCCGTGCAGGACCTTCCGCTCAACGGCCGCATGCTGGTGGATTTGGTGCTGACGGTACCGGGCGCGCACGTGGGCTTTGGCGCGCAGACGGGGGAAACGAATCCGCTGTACTGGCGGCCGGGACAGCGCTCGGCGCTGGTGATCGGCGGGAATCGTCCGAATGCGAATTTCTTTCTGCTCGATGGAGCCACCAACACCGATCCGACGTTCAACACGCAGAACCTGAGCCCCTCGCCCGATGCGGTGATGGAGTTCCAGGTCGAAACCAGCAGTTACACGGCTGACATGGGCGGAGCCGGCGGAGGGCAAATCAACATCGTGACCCGCGGCGGCACGAATCAGTATCACGGGACGGTCTACGAATTCCTGCGGAATGGCGGCATGGATGCAACCACCTTCGGTTCCATGGGAAACAACCATCTGGTGCAGAACAACTATGGCGCGTCGTTCGGAGGGCCGCTGCTGGGGAAGGCAAAAAGAAGCTTCTTCTTCCTGAACTACGAGGGGCTGAGGCTGGCGCAGGCGGATGCGCAGATTCTGACGGTGCCCACCCCGGAGGAGATTCAGGGGGACTTCAGCATGAGCAACGTGGAGATCTACGATCCGACGACGGCCGTTCCGAATCCGAACTACGATCCGACCAAACCCACAGGGCCGAACAACTATCCGTACACACGCAGCCAGTTTCCGGATAACAAGATTCCGGTGGACCGGATCAATCCGCAGTTGGAAGCATTTTTGATGCAGTATCTGCCCATGCCGAATATGGCGATGAACTCGGGCGTGGATTCCAACAACTATCTCGACATCCGTAACGAAACCCATTTGCAGGACCAGGGTACGGCGCGCGTCGATCACCTGTTCGGGAACAGCGATTCGGTTTTCGGCCGCTACTCGGTAAGCGCAGAACGGGGATTTTCGCCGAGCAGCGGAGTGACCACCACGACCGAGAACCTGCCCGGCCTTGGCGTGAACTTCGACAACCTGTCGCAGCAGGCGGTGGCCTCCTGGAGCCATGTGTTCTCGAGCGCAAAGCTGAATACGGTGTCGCTGGCGTTTTCGCGTCTGTCGATGGATCGCACGTCACAGAACGATGGCGTGAACGACATCGTGGGGCAACTCGGCATCCAGGGAATCGGATTCGGCGGACCGGGGGCGTGGGGCGCGCCGTGGTTTGCGGTGCAGGGGTACACCGGGATTGGTGACACCTTTGCAGCCACGCCCATGCATGCCTGGGACACGACGGCGGAGCTGAGAGATACGTTGGCCTGGCAGAAGGGACGGCACGGGATGAAATTCGGCGGCGACTTCCGCCGCTATATCTGGCCGATGTGGGGATTCTTTCAGAACCGGGGTTACTACCAGTTCACAAACGGCTACACCACTGAGTTCGGATTCAACGACGGGAGTGGATCAGGATTCGCCAGCATGCTGCTGAGCCTTCCGGCGGTGAAGCAGCGCCAGGCAGGAGTCCCGCAGATGAACCTGCGCAACTGGGGCTGGGATGCATTTGCGGAAGACAGTTGGCAGATCACGTCGACCACGACGCTGAATCTCGGCCTGCGCTATGAGTACACGAGTCCTCTCTACGACCTGCGGAGCACGAATACGAACCTCGTGTTCCAGGATGGCGTTCCGGAGCCGTTCATTGGCGGGGAGCTGGGGTATCCGCGAGGACTGATGTACGCGAACCAGCACAACTTCGCGCCGCGCATTGGCGTGGCGAAGAATCTGCCACGGGCGGGTCTGGTGCTGCATGCAGCCTACGGGATCTTCTACACGCCGGTGGACCAAAACACGTGGTGCAACCAGCGGCACAATGTACCGTATGTGTTCCCGGAGACGCAGCAGGCCGACAACTTTACGCCTCCGCAGGCGCTGTTCGATAGCGGACTGAACTTCGGCACTCCTGTGCTGGGCAATGGCCCGCTGAAGCCGACTACGGTGAGCTTCACGGCGTTTGATCCACACGCGCCGGCGCAGTACGTGCAGCAGTGGAACGCGCAGTTGGAGAAGAGTTTCGGCGGCAACACCTCTCTGGCGGTTGGCTATCTGGGCGCGCGCGGGTATCACCTGCAGCGGTCGCACCTGATCAACAACGCCCCTCCCGGGCCGGGACCTATCGGACCGCGACGCCCCTTCCAAACCCTGACCTTCGTTCAAGGCACAGTGCTAACCCCGAGCAGCGATCCCGACGCGATCATCCAGAGCCAGACATTCCCGGTAAGCACCATCAATCTGCTCGAAGACACGGCGCAGAGCTGGTACGACGCGGGCTACGTGAATGTGCGGCGGAAGTATTCGCACGGGCTCAGTTTCCTGGCGAACTACACATTTTCGAAGACCCTGACCAATGCGCCGGATTTCCGGTCTGCGATGGACGAAGCGGCGATTCCGCAGAACAATAACGACCTGGCGGCGGAAAAAGGGCCGGGATGCGACGTGCGGCACCGCTTCGCCTTAAGCGGGGTCTTCGACATTCCGGCCTTTGCCAAGGCGACGTGGACGCGGCTGCTGACCGAGAGCTGGCACCTGACGACCGTGTATCAGGTGCAGTCGGGGATGCCATTGACGATCTCGGTGTTTGGAGATACGGCGAACTCTGGCACCGTGCTGGGTGAGAACCCGATCCGCGCCAACTACACCGGCGAGCCCGTTTTTGGTCCGGGCACGCACACGGCCGCGATGTGGTTCAATCCGGCAGCTTTTGCCGCGCCGCCTGCATACACGTTTGGCAACGTCGGGCGGAACTCTGTCTATGGTCCGCCGATGCAGACTCTCGACCTGGCGCTGGCTCGCAGCTTCCGGCTCACGGAAAAGGCCACCTTTCAGTTCCGCGGAGAAGCCTTCAACGCGCTGAACAAAGTCAACCTAGGCACACCGAACCGGTTTGTGAACACTCCGCAGTTCGGCACGATCACCATGGCCATGACCCCGGGGCGGGAAATTCAGTTGAGCGCGCGGGTGTCGTTCTGAGAGTGGAAGCTGACCAGACCGGGAAATCAAAAGGCCGAAGTGGGTTTGCGGAGGTGGGAGGGCAGATTGCACAGGTGAACCGCCCCAAAGTGTAGTGAAATGCAAAGAAAGGGCGCTGGGGCGGCCAGGGCGGGCATGACCTTGGTAACCGTCGAGAGTCCTTCGCGCGTTGCTGGTCTGCAGGGTCAACCCTAGAATCAAAACGGGTCAATCTGCCCTGCGCCGATGCCGGAAAACCCCAATCGTGTCGAGATTGCCCGCCGGGTCGAGAAAGCCGAGAAACTCCTGCAAAAGGGGAAGCCGGCCGACGCCCTGGCGGAGTATCTGCAAGTCCTCGAGGACGATCCGCAAAACGACAATGTGCGGCAAATGGCGGCGGATCTGTGCCTTTCTCTCAATAAAGGCGCGCAGGCGGTGCGCCTGCTGGGGGAACTGTTCGAGCGTCAAGTCGCGGCCATGGACGCGACCCGCGCCAGCCTGACCTATAAGAAGCTGGCCCGCTACTCCAATCCGACGTGGGAACAGAAAGTGCGGTTCGGACAGCTACTCGAGCATTCCAACAAGAAGCTGGCGATTGGGACCTTTGAGAACGCACTCGAGGATCTGCTGCGGACGGGGAAGAAAGAAGAGGCGTTGTTGGTACTACGCCGGATTGTGGACCTGGAACCGACGCAGCAAAATCACCTGCGGGTGGCGGAGTTGTGCGCGGAGCTCGGCGAGCATGCCATGGCGGCAGGGTCCTATCTGCGGCTGGCGGAGCTGGCGGAAGCGAGCGGCGGGAACGCAGCGCCGTGGTTCGAGCGCGCCTACGCCGAGAACCCAACCGACACCAAGACCGCGCTCGCCTACGGCAAGAGCCTGTTGGCGCGTGGCGAAGCGGGTGCCGCCATCTTCATCTTCGAGCCTATGGTGCAAGCGGGCAATGCTTCCCCGGAACTACAGGACCTCTATGCGCAAGGACTGCTCGCCGCGGGGCGCTGCCTGGAGTGTGAGCCGCTGATCTGGGCGATGTTCGAGCAGAACCCGGCACGCATGCATCAGGTCGTAAACCTGATCGGCCGGATGGTGGATGCCGAACTGGACACAGAAGCGGTGGCCCTGGCGCGGAAGCTGGAAGTCTTTCAGCGCCGGCGGGGTGAGAGGCGGTCGTTCACCACGACCATGCAGGAACTGGTGGCGTCGCACCGGCAATCGACGGACCTGCTGGAGTTTCTAGCTGAGCTCTTCAACGCCGCCAATCGTGAATCGGACTACGCTCAGGCATTGCTGAAGTTGTTCGATCTGTACTGCACCAAGCACGACTACCAGAAAGCGGGCGAGTGCCTGGACCGGGCGGCGGAAGTGGATCCGTACGAGCCCGGACACCAGAAGCGGCTGGAACAGTTGCGGGGGAAGATCGACGATCAGCGGTTCAACGTCATCGCTTCGCGGTTCTCGGCCGTCAAGAAGACGGAACAGACCGTCAAGGTTGAGGAACCCACGCTGGGAGCGGCGGCACTGCAGGACCTGATGCTGCAAGCTGAAATCCTGGTGCAGTACGGGATGCGCTCGAAGGCGATCGAGCGGCTGCAGCGCATTCAGGAGTTGTTCCCACGGGAAGAGGAGCGCAACCCGGAACTGCAGCGCCTTTACATCGCCGCGGGAATGGAACCGCAGTACGCCGGCGCGCTGACGCAGCCTTCGGCGCCCCCGGCAGCCGCAGCCACACAAGCCGGAGGAGCGAGCGCGGGAGGGCAGGAGACGGCAGACTTCAGCAGCCTGGCCAAGGTGGCGGAGATCACGCGTAAGCTCTATAGCCAGGGCAACGCCGAAGCGGTCTTGAAGACCGCAGCCAATGAAATGGGGGCGCACTGGCGGGCAGCACGCTGCGTGGCGGCGATGCGCAAGCCGGGCCTGCCCCCGTCGAGCGTGCAGGAATACCACGTGGACGGCTTGATTCCGGGTAGCTCAGTTGCGATGGTCGCTCTGGTGGAGACGCTGCAGGACCTGGCCGTAGCACGGGGCACGGTAACGATCAGCGATGCCAAGACTGCGCCTGAGCTGCTGGGGGTGCGACGAGCGATCGAGGAGCTGCAAATGGAATCGCTGCTGGCGCTGCCGTTGGCCGAAGGCAACGATCAGCTTGGGGTCGTGGTTTTGGCGCAGAACACGCCGCGCGCCTGGCAACCGGGAGAAATCGTGGTGATTAAGACGCTGACCGACCAGGTCGTGATCGCGCTCAACAACGCCGGCTTGCGGCGTTTGGTGAAGAACCTTTCGGTGACCGATGAAAAATCGGGGCTGCTGAAGCGGGCTTCGTATCTGGACCTGCTACAGGCGGAGACCCGGCGCGGCTTGCAGCAAGGAACCGCGGTCACGGTGCTGCTAATGCACTTCGGACGGCGCAGTGTGCTCATCAAGGAGCATGGCGAGGCCGTGGTCGAGGCGGCGATGGAACAGATCGGGCAGCAGATTTCCGCCAACATCCGAACGAACGACCTGGCGTTCCGCTATGAGGCGACGACGGTCGCGTTGGTGCTGGGCGACACGGGGGAAAAAGAAGCGCTGATGGCAGTGGAGAAATTACGGCGCTTGCTGGCGGAGGTGCGTTTCACGGGTAAGAACCAGGCGGTCGAATTCAGCGCAGGTCTGGCGCAGGCAGTCATGCGACAGCACTTCGATGCGGTGGACATCGTGACCGAAGTGGTGAACCGCGCCGAACAAGCGCTGGAGCAAGCGGTAGCGCAGGGTGGCGGGAAAGTGGCGTGTCTGGCTCCGCAGTTTGCCGCATCGGCGGCGGTCGCGTAAGAACAATTCCGGCTGACAATCAGTGAGCAGGATTTTGAGGCCGCGAAGCTGCCGGGGCCTGAGCTTGCCAAGAGAGCGCCAACGAGATCTCTACCCGGCTTGCGTAGCAACGTTTCGCAACTGAGTTCCGTCCAGGATCTGTGCGATCTTCGCCAGTAATGCGGACCGTGAATAAGGTTTGGGCAGATAGTACGTGCCTGCTTCGAGAGAAGCCGCCTCGCATCCGGCTTCGGCGTAGCCGCTGGTGAGCAGCACCGGAATCTCCGCCGAGAAACGCCGCAAGTCCTGGCCTAGTTGGCGCCCGCTTCGGCCGGGCAGCACCATATCGGACATAACCAGGTCAATCCTCCGCCCTTGCTGCTCGTACACTTGCATGGCTTCGTTTGCGTCGGCGGCAGGGAGCACGTGGAAGCCAGCGACCTGCAGAATACGGCAAGTCGCCTCGCGCACGAAAGGCTCGTCTTCGACCAGCAGAATGGTGCGGCGCGGAGGACGTTCACTAGCGCATGGGAAACGGCAGGGGGGCATTAGAATTCTCCAACGAAGCGAAAGATGACTTGGTGGAGAGGAGCAATTCTGGATCCGGAGCGTGTGCCGTGGCCTCGCTCGCGGGCGCACGAAGGTCTGTGGCGGTGGTCTGCTCTTCTTTGCGGACCGGCAGGGAGACGCAGCAGGGAGACGCAGCAAGCTGCGTCTCCACGAGTGTCTCCCGAGAGGGTCACAGCCCGCTGGCGCCAGATCTGTCCGCTCTGCCCTTACTTGGGCGCGGTCAGAATCGTCTGCTGGGGATCGAGCAGAACCTTGCGGATGCCGGCTGGCGCGCTCAGCCGGAACGGTGTCTC
>Ga0335070_10003839_pt1 | contig 17518 bp, 13 predicted proteins | sample Lox_Sample_13_FD_206722 | JGI IMG/M metagenome (GOLD analysis project Ga0335070, IMG submission 206722) | Soil microbial communities from Loxahatchee National Wildlife Refuge, Florida, United States - Lox_Sample_1.3 | ecosystem: Environmental > Terrestrial > Soil > Wetlands | place: USA...
GATCTCACCGTGCATCCTGTCTTGCAGGCGTATCTCCTTTTCCATGGAGCGTAATCGGATGACAAAGGGTCTCCCCTCTTTCTCCAAGACCTGCCGAGAGCTTTCGGAGAGCGTACGGCATTTCCCGCTATATCTCGGGGGCTCGCCCCTCCGAAGCGCATCGCTGCGCTCAGCTTCGAGCGCCTCTTTCGTGCAAAAGCATTTGTAAGCATGCCCGCGAGAAAGAAGCGCATCGGCGTGTTCGCGATACGTCGACATGCGTTCGGACTGCAAATAGGGACCTTCATCCCAGGTGAGCCCGAGCCACCTCAGGTCATCCAGGATAGTATGGACAAAGGTAGCATCAGAGCGGGCGAGATCCGTGTCTTCTATGCGCAGAATAAATGTGCCGGAATTGTGACGGGCCAGGAGATAATTGAGAACCGCTGTGCGAGCGTTACCCACGTGGAGGTTGCCGGTGGGACTGGGAGCAAACCTTACGCGCATCATAAACCTCTCACTCAGCAAGCAGGCAGATGGCGTATGCTGCTATGCCTTGCCCTGTGCCCAGAAAACCGAGCCCTTCTGCTGTCTTTCCCTTGATGCTGACCCGCTCAATGTCAACGGAAAGAAGGCTTGCGATGCGCTCCCTCATCTGGTCCCGGTATAACTGGATTTTCGGCTCCTCACAGACGACGACAGCGTCCACATTCACCACGGCGAAGCCCTTGGTGCGCGCCCGGCCTGCCGCGTGGGCAAGTATTCTCCCGCTGTCTATACCTTTGATGCTTTCGTCGGAATCAGGAAAGTAAAGCCCTATATCACCGTCAGCAGCAGCACCAAGAATCGCATCACTTATGGCATGGAGCAGCACATCACCATCCGAATGGCCCTGTAACCCTTTCTGGAATGGGATGGGAAGGCCGCCGAGGACCAGTTTACGTCCGTCGGCAAAAATGTGAACGTCAAAGCCAAGGCCAACTCTCATGCACTGCCTTTTAACTGGGAGAGGATACCCTTTGCTATCACGAGATCTTCGGGTGTTGTTATCTTGATATTGTACGGTGAACCTTCTACAACCTTTACCCGCTTGCCCAAGTGTTCCACGAACGTCGCGTCATCGTATCCCAAAAGCTTCTTGGCAATACCCTCTCTATAGGCCTTCATGATAAGATCATACTTGAACGTCTGCGGTGTCTGCACCTGCCACAGAGCCTCTCTCTCAAGAGTTTTCGATACGAACCCTTCCTTCGATATCACCTTGATGGTGTCTCTGGCAGGTAACGCAGGGATAATTGCGTCGAACATTTCCATGAGAGATATCGTCTTCTCGACGAAGGCAGGAGAAACAAAAGGCCGCGCGGCGTCATGTATGACCACAATGTCGCACGGTTCATCAATGGCTTCCAGCCCATTCCTTACCGAGTCCTGGCGAAGTCGGCCGCCGATGACGAGTTTAACGATCTTGCTGAACTTGTAGGCTTCCAGTATCTCTTCCTGGATCAGCGGGAGGTCTCTTTGGTTAACTACCAGGTAAACCCCGTCCACCGGGCGAGATTCTTCGAACACTTGCAAAGAATGGACGAGAATAGGTTTGTTATCAAGAAGCAGAAACTGCTTGTTCGTTGAAGAGCCCATCCGCTTGCCGGCTCCGCCGGCAAGAAGGATTGCCAGGGTCCTCATAAACTATCTCACCTGTTCTTCCAGCTTGTACTCTTCTGGGAAGTAAAATTCTTTCTCGGCTTGTTCTTTCAACTTCGCGAAGATCATGCGTCCTGAGGAGGTCTGTAAGAGGCTTGTCACAACAACATCGACCGTTTTACCGAGCAGTTTTCGGGCATCATCAACAACAACCATGGTCCCGTCATCAAGATACCCGATCCCCTGACCGTATTCTTTGCCTTCCTTGATGATGCGTATGGTCATCTGTTCCGCCGGTAAAACCGCGGGCCTTAAGGAAGTCACCAGTGCATTGAGATTCAATACTTCTATACCTTGAAGTTCTGCCACCTTATTCAGGTTAAAGTCATTGGTTATTATTTTGCCGTTCATGTTTTTTGCGAGGGCAATGAGCTTTGAATCAACGTCTCTGAGCTTGGGAAAATCGTAATCAACGATTTTCACCTTAACAAACGTCTGTTTCTGCAAACGATGAAGAATTTCGAGGCCTCTTCTACCGCGGGTCTTCTTGACGGGGTCCTGCAGGTCCGCGATGTGCTGTATCTCGTACAGCACGAACTGTGGGATGACCAAAGTCCCTTCAAGAAATCCTGTCTCGCATACATCGGCTATGCGTCCGTCAATGATAGTGCTCGTGTCGAGGATCTTGTTCCCTTCAGAAGCTTCCATGCGGTGAAAAAGGGGTACTTTTGAAAGATCGAGGGTGTGGCTTTTCTTCTCCCCTATTCTAAAACCCAGATACCCCATCACAAAGTAGAGAAGTATATAGATCGGCAACGTTATCGGTACGTCCTTCGCGTGGGTCAGAAGAAGCTTGGAGATGAAAAGGCTAGCCACAAAAAGGCCGACGGTAATGCCTATAAGTGTACCTATAAGGTTTTTGAGCGGTATCTCCTTTAGTTTCTCTTCCAGCTTAATTATGAGATAACCCAGCACGACCCCGGCCATTGCGCCAAATGCCGCATACAGGTTGCTTCCAAACATTTCTTTGACGATGAAATAGCTTGTTACTGTTGTGACAAGGACCAGAAAGATCTGGACGATAATATCCAAGGAGAACTAACCTCTGGCGTTGTTGGAGAAGATTCTCTCTATGTCGGTCACTATCTCATCCTCATCTTTGGATAGGGCTATTGAGAGTTCTTTTTTGATGAGATTTCTTGCCGTTTCAAACATTTTTCTTTCGCCGAAGGAGAGCTCTTTCCATGTCCTCAGGGTGTAAAGCTCTCTTAATACTGTAGCAATTTCGAAGATCGACCCGCTCTTGATTCTCTCCATATAATCCTTGTATCGCCTGTTCCAAGGGGAGGTATCATGGTTTGTGTTCTTGTCTTTGAGGATTTCGTAGACTTTAACCACGTCCCTGGACGCGATCACGTAACGCAGGCCGGCATTCTGGGCTCCATCCGTCGGGATCATGATGGTCATGTCGGAATCGAGAATTCTCATTATGTAGAATGCCTGTTTTGTGCCGGAAATCTCCTTCTCTTCAATGCGCTCGATCTTACCTACGCCGTGCCCCGGGTATACAGCAACTTGTCCAATCTTCAGCATTCTTACCTCCATTCTCATATCGGATGATAGTATACCAGTTTGCTCTGAAAAACGCAATAAGTAACTGGTTTTCCGGAGGAAAGACAAGGTCACGGGTCAAGGGTCGAAAGGACTAAAAAAGATAGAGGAAAGGGGCATGGAGGTGAGGACGGCCCTATTGGTCTTTCCGTGACCCGTGACCCTTGCCCCATGACCCATTTTCGGCCGTGGCTAAAAATGGGGTTGATGAAGCAGCAAATTTTCTTTATAATTCAGGGTCACTCGGAGAGACAATAGATTTCCAAATCTATCTAGCTCGCACGGCGAGCGAGAGGGGGAGGCTCACACGGCTTTGCCGGGTGAGGGGGCGACGCGAGCCCCTTTGATAGCCAAAAATGATACGAACACGGTTTGCACCAAGCCCAACAGGCCAGTTGCACATTGGTGGGGCACGGACAGCACTCTTTAACTGGCTTTTCGCGAAACATCACAAGGGCAGATTCGTCCTGCGGATCGAGGACACGGACCGGGAGAGGTCGAGGGAGGAGTATACTCAGGGCATACTGGATGGGCTTGCCTGGCTCGGCGTCGTGCACGACGAGGGCCCATTCTTTCAGAGCACGAGGATGGAGCTTTATAAGGAATATGCCCTTCGGCTTTTGCAGGAAGGCCATGCCTACAAGTGCTACTGCACACCGGAGGAGTTAGAGGAGAGACGAAAGCGGGCCCTGAAAGAGGGGCAAAAACCTGCCTATGACAGAACCTGCCGGGAGAAAACCGACGACGAACCGGGTAAACCGTACGTGATCAGGTTCAAGACGCCCTTATCCGGGACCGTGGCCTTCCATGACCTCGTGCGCGGAGAAATCAGCTTTCAGTGCGACGAACTGGATGATCTCGTGATATTGAGGACTGACCAGACACCGACGTACAATTTTACCGTGGTAGTGGATGATGCGCTGATGGGTGTCACGCACATCATCAGAGGTGACGATCACATCAACAATACACCGAGGCAGATCGTTATGTATGAAGCGCTCAAGTTCGCAGTGCCCCGGTTCGCCCATGTTCCCCTCATTCATGGAAAGGATCGGGCGCGGCTCAGCAAGAGACACGGGGCGACCTCTCTTCTGGAATACAGAGAAGAGGGATTCTTGCCCGAAGCGCTCATGAACTATCTTGCCAGGCTTGGGTGGGCCCACGGCGACGACGAGATATTCTCTAAAGAGGAGCTAATCGAAAAGTTTGATCTGCCGAATGTAGGCAAATCACCTGCCATCTTTGACATGGACAAGCTTCTCTGGTTGAACGATCACTATATGAAGACCCTGCCCGTAGAGGTGATTGCCGAAAGGCTCGCGCCGTTCATTACCGCACAGGGCCGCACTGCTCCTGACCGCGCGAAACTCATCCAGATCATTCATAATCTCCTGGGGAGGGCAAAAACCCTTAAAGAAATGTCGCAAATGGCTGGATTCTTCTTTGGAGAAGAGATAGAATATGAGACCTCGGCAAAAGCGAAGTTTCTGACGCAGGCAGCAAGGCCGATCCTCGAGCGATTCTTGAAGGATTTTCAGGAGCTCCCGTCCTTGGATGAGGCGAGCCAGAGGACCCTGATAGAGAGCATCGCAAAAGATCAAGGCAAGAAGCTGGTTGACATTGTTCAACCCATACGGGTCGCTCTTTCCGGAAGGGCTGTGAGTCCAGGAATTTTCGAGGTTATCGGCATACTTGGAAAAGACGTAGTAGAGAAAAGGATTGAACGGGCTATCTCGATAATATCATGAAACTTCTCTCCCTTGAGCTCCTTGGTTTCAAATCATTTCTTAACAGGACCGTTTTCAGGTTCGGCGAAGGTGTCACCTCCCTGGTGGGGCCCAACGGCTGCGGTAAAAGCAACGTGGTTGATGCGTTCATCTGGGTGCTTGGAGAAAGAGGCACGAAATCGCTGCGTGTCAAAGAGATGGGCGACGTCATATTCCACGGCAGCAACGGGAAAAGGCCGGTGAACATGGCCGAAGTGGTTATCGGTCTCTCGGAAGGTGATCGGGAAGTCGCAATCAAACGGAGGATCTTCAGGGACGGTACCAACGAGTACTACATAAACAGTGATCAGGTACGCCTCAAAGACGTACAGGACTTCTTTCTCGGGACTGGCATCGGGCTCAATTCGTACGCCATACTGGAGCAGGGAAACATTGAATATTTCGCGCAGATGAAACCTCTGGAGCGGCGCACGGCCATTGAAGAGGCAAGCGGAATCACCCGTTTTGAGGAAAAGAAGAGAGATGCTTTTGCGAGAATGGAAGAGACGAAGGCAAACCTGGAGCGTGTCGAGGATATCTACGCCGAGGTTGTGAAGAGCCTGAAAAGGACAGAAGAAGAATGGGAAAGGCTGAAGGTTTTCAACAGCCTCAAAGAAAAGCTGAAGGAGATAGATATCACCCTTCTGGCCGATGCTTACGTAAAGCTCGAAAAGAGAGAAGCAAAGCTGGGAGAGCGGGAAACAGAGCTTCAGCAGGAGGTTGCAAGGAAAGAGGAGGAGCGGGCGTCGGTGAGGGAGACCATCGATGCGAAAGAAGAGGAGTTGTCTCTGGCTGATGCCGTTGCCCGACAACTTGAGCTGGATATCAAGGAGAAAGAAAAGGACGCGGAGAGCCGCCTCCTGGAACTTAACTACGTTGAGGAAGAAAGGGATCGGCTGTCAGCAACGATCACCGAACTTCAGGCAACGGTAAAGGAGCTTGCCGAACAGGGGGAGCGTACCCTGGGCGAGGTACAGGTGCTGGAGATCGAGATTGCTCAAGCAGCCGCATCCCTGCAAGAAGACGAGCAGCTGAGTAACAGCTTGCAGGAAAAGAAGAGGGAATTAAGAGGGGCGACCGAACAGCTGGAGGCAAAGCTCGAGGAAGAAAGAAACAGACTTTTTGTGTCGATGAGCAGCCTCACGGAAGTGAAAAACCGTATCCTTGAACTGGAAAGGATGCAGAAAGAGCATCAGGTTCGAGAAGAGCGGAGATCGGAAGAGGAGAAGAGGTTACGCGGGAAACTGGTCCTACTCGAAGAAAAGGGACTGGTCCTAAAGCATCAGATAGACCGAGAAAGCGCTGAAAAGGCGGGGATAGACAAGGAAGAGCAGGAGCTCATGGAACGCATGAGACTTCTTGAGCACGAAATCGCGCAGAAGCGGGACAGCATAGAGCGGCTCAAGGGAGAGAAAAGAGGGCGGGAGGAGCTTTTCAAGAAGCTGGCTACTATTGGTGAAAAGCAAACGGAGCCGACACTTCCGTTCAAGAGGCTTATCGATATAGTGAGAACACCCGAAGGGGCAGAAAGCGCCCTGGAAAAGTTTTTTGCAGACGAGATGGAATACCATGTCCTGGCTGCGTCGGACCCCGGTGCGATTGCCGACGCTCTAAGAGAGCACAGTGGTAACTTCATCTTCTTCCCGGAGAAAGGTCTTTTTGCGCAGCGGGACAACGACGTTGAAATTCGAATCAACTGGGTGGAAAACGCAACCGAAGCAATCCAGCGCGTCGAGGCCGGAGAGGAAGGGATTTTCATAGCCAGGGATGCCGGTAAGGATACCTATATTGATTCGCGGGGCCTTATTGTCACGAGCAAGGAGAAGAGAGGTATATCGATCAGGGAGTTCAGGGAAAAGATGAAGCTGGAGAAAGAGATCGCCCAGATCAGTGACCAGCTTGTGAAAGAACAGGCTTCAATGGGCGAGGTCCAGAATACGCACGGAACACTAGGCCAAGCGTACCAAACCCTGCTGCAGAGAAAGCGACAGAAGGCACATGCGCTGGGAGAGAAGGAAAAAGAACGCATCATCATTGAGACTGAAATCAGAACGATCGCCGACAGGCTCAAAGAATTTGCCTGGAGGACAGAAGGTACCGACGACCAAACCCCTGTCTCACGTGATGAGCTTATAGCCGACCAGCAGAGGCTTGAAGACGAGGTTAGTCAGATCAACGACGCGTTGCAGGTGCTCAAGGGCGATCTGGATGCTGCTCGCAAGCGGTACGACGAGGCTGAGAAAGAGTTTCAGGAAGTCTCCGTCAATGTGGAGAGGAAGAAGAATGCTGTGAGGAATCTCTCCGAGGAGTTAGAACGGAAGAAGAGTGCTGCCGAAGAGCACGAGAAGAACAAGGCCGCTGCCGGAGAAAAGATTGTAAATGCGGAGACGAGCCTTTCAGAGGCAACGGAACGCATCAAGGAATTGGGGGAAAGCCATGCCCAGCTGAGCGAGACCTGTGAAAAAGCGTCAGCCCGCTACAATGAAATGAAGCAGCAACTGGGTGACCTGCACCAGGAAAAGAGTCGCCTGCAAGAAGATCTGCAGCGCGTCTCCGACGATCTGGAAAAGGTCAGATCCAAGTGGGAGGGGCTCGAGCGGGAAAAGGCGGTGCTCCAGGAGAGGAAAGAGATGATCATTGAACGGTTGCGCACGGAATACGCAATCGAAGAGCTTGACGAGAAACGCAAGAGCGCGCCACCAGGAACAGAAGCCGAAAGACAGAAGATAGCGGACGAACTCTCGGCAATGGGTGAGGTAAACTTCCGTGCCGAGAAGGAATATAAAGAGTTGAAAGAGCGTTCCGAATTCCTGGAGACGCAGAAGTCTGACCTGAGGCAGGCCATGGACTCCCTCCGGAAGACGATCAGCAAGATAGACGCAGTCTCAAAGGACCTCTTCATTGAGACGTTTGACCAGGTCAATGAAGCTTTCAAGCGTTACACGCAGATGCTCTTCAAAGGCGGAAAGGGCACGCTCAGCATCAACCCCGATACGAGCGGCGTGGAGCTTTACGTGCAGCCCCCAGGTAAACGGGTCACGCGCATGGAGCTCTTTTCAGGAGGTGAGAAGGCTCTTATTTCGCTCGCATTCCTGCTCTCCCTCATGGATACCAAACCATCACCCTTTACGCTCATGGACGAGATTGACGCGCCCCTCGACGACGCGAATCTTGCATCCCTCATGGAAATCGTCAAAGCCATTAGCAAGAAGACACAGATCGTTCTCATCACCCACAACCGACTCACCATGGAATGCTCCAACACGATGTACGGAATTACCATGGAAGACGAAGGTATTTCCAAAATCGTATCTGTGAGATTGTAGACTGTATACCAACACTTAGCCCGCAAACCCCCGTCGAGAGCGAAAATTTTTCTTGACATTTCAGCCGAGCAATCTATTATTTGTATAACTGGGGGGTTGGGGCATCTTCTGTCTGGCTGAATACGTCCATCGACGTAACGAAAGCGGACATCGGATTATCCGTTCAGCTTGCTTTTCTCAGTATCCTAGACATTTGAAATTTACGAACGAGGAGGTGATCGAAGAATCGCAATGATCGAACGCACCTTTGCGCGCGTTCGAGAATAAAGGGAAGGGGGTAACATATGCCGAACGTACCACCTGAGGTTATCGCAGATCTGATGTTTTCCTGGTATGTCTGGGGATGTATATTCGTCGGGACGGCTTTTATGACAGTTATCGGGACTTGGTTGATCACGAGGAGGTGGCAAGAATGAACCCACAAGCGGCAATGCAATTTTTAGCGGTACCAAAGCCGACGGCCACCATGATCATCAGCGGCGTGATCGCACTCGGCATCTTACTCGTTATTTCCGTAATGCTCGGCCTGGCGGGAAAGAAAAAGTGGGCATCCTTCGAGGAGTATCTCGTCGGGAAAAGGGACATCGGTCCTCTCGTCACGGGCGCGGCGCTTTCCGCGTCCTACATCTCCGGCTGGGCCTTCTGCGGCTCGACCGGTATCGTTTACACAATGGGCTTCTCCGGCATGTGGTTTGCCGGCATCTGGAGCCTCGTGGGGATTGTTCCCTGTATCTGGCTCGGTGCCATGAAAACGAGGGACTTTTCGGCAAAGCTGGGAGCTGCGACGCTGCCCGAGACTATCGGGCGGCGGTTCGATTCCAAGGCCCTCCAGACGGTTGTTGCTATATCGATGCTCTTCTTCCTGTTCCTCTATTCGGTCGGCCAGCTTAAGGCGGGTGGGACGGTCTGGTATGCTATGACCGGGCTCGACCCAGTCTGGTGCCTCTTGCTCTCAGTCTTTGTGGCGTGGCTCTACATGGTGCTGGGAGGCTACGTGGGGAACCAGTACGCGATGGCCCTCCAGGGGCTGGTCTTTGCCATTGTCGGTACCGTTCTCGGCCTCTGGGCGATAATATACGCCGGCGGGTTCGAGGCGGTAACCACGGGAATCGCCGCGCAGAACCCGAAGCTGATGGCGCTTATCCGGCCGGAGCTTCCGAAACTGGGGTTCCCGCAGCTCATGTCAAGTTATGTGGGCATCCTCGCCACACCGGTCATCTTCTTCACCATGGCTGTCGGCTTCCCGCACAACGTCAGCCGGTTCTTGGGCATGAAAAAGGTCACCAGGAAGGATTACTGGTTGCTTGTGGGCATCGTCTGGCTCTTCACCGGTATTCCTATCATGCTCGACTGCTCCAGTAACGGCCTCGTCGCCCGCCTGATCTACGGTCCGGGTCTGCTTAAGATCGAGCCCTGGAAAGGTGACCTCGCGGCACCGATGCTTGCCCACGCGCTGGGTGGTTCGGGAATGCTGGCTGCCTACGTCGCGGGTCTCTTCTCTGCGGCGCTTTCGACCCTTGCCGGCATGGTCTTTATCATGAGCGCGAATGTGACCAGGGACATCATAAAACTCTGGTGGCCGGGTGTATCCGATAAGGCCATGCTTTATCTTGGCTACTTCCTCATCGCTCTTTTTCTGTTCCTGCCGTTCTACTGGACGCTGGTACGGCCGCCCCCACTCCTTTCGATCTTCATGGGCCTGGCAGCCATGGGACTTGGTGCCGTCTTCTTCTTCGTAACGGCCATCTCCTATTACTGGAAGCGGGCCACGAAGTGGGGTGCGATCTGCTGCGTCGTCTGGGGAACGATCGCCACCCTTTACGGCGGCTCGACGGTTCTTGTTCCCAAGCCGTCTTACGGCATGGGCAGCTACGAGTGGTTCCTGGTAATCTCCTGCGGCCTCGTCTATTTCATCGTGAGCCTCATGACGAAACCGCCGAAAAAGGAACTGATCGACAAGCTCTTCAGTAAGGCAATATAGCGGGAAAGGGGCCTTCGGGCCCCTTTCCATTCTTTTTCTTAAAAGAACAACAAACAGTAGCTACTATTCTGGGCAGCAGGTGACGCGGCGTAGCGCACCTGTCAGGACTTCAGAAAGGCACTTAAGGCGAGGAGAGTGAGCATGGCGGAAGGCAGTCCATTCCGCGGAAAAATAAAATGGCTGATCCTGATGGCTGTATTTTCCTTTGTGGTTACCTTCACCGTGGTGAGGATGCTGACAAAGCAGGCTGAGGGCCCGTCGGGGAAGGGTAAAGCTCTGCCTGCTTATACGGGCCGGCCGGCCGACTGGACTTACTACGGCACGGACAAGGAAGGCCAACATTACTACAGCAAGATCGAGGGCGCTGCTGCGTCGCCCGGCGTCGTGCACGTATGGACCCGTCTTGACTTCAGCGAGGAGGGCAAGAACCTTTACCTGGCGAAGCGGAACAGGATAGCCATGTCTCTTGAAGGTTATGGCCAGCTGACGCGCCGTAATGTCCTCTACGAGTTGAACTGCTTTAGCGCGAGGCGCGAATTCTCGACCCAGGAAGTCTTCGATCTAACTGCCGAGGAGAAAACACTCGATTATGCGAAGGCCGGCTCGTACAAAGACTGGCAGGACGTGCCTCCGGACTCAATGCTGGACGAGCTCTGTAAGATCGTCTGTCCGCCCAAAGCACCGTAGAAGCATGAGTGAAGACCGGCGCACTGTTGTGCGACTGTGAAGACCGTCCGCCGCCGCGGACTAGGACGACCGCTTCGCGAGGACGAGTAAAAACGCAAAAAAGCATGTCCCTTTTCTGGGTCACTCGATACAACGCCCGAAAGTGACCGGCGAACACATGTATTTCTCTTCCATCGTCCTAGTCGCCGGATGCCCCGCCTTGGCGGGGTGGAGGCGACGGTCGTCCTAGTCACGCTCTGCGTGACGGTCGTCCCAGCGAAGCGGTCTGCGCTTGAAGGCGGATCGCTAGTGCAACACGTCCGGGACGTACGACTTGTCCTGTGTTACCCCCGGCGGCAATTCAAACAGGTTGTCCGCAGCGCCCTTCTTTATGTTCTTGTACTCGATGCTCCAGCTTCCGTTGCTGTTCGTGAGTTTAACCGGAAAACTGATATCCGTTGCCCACCACTGGTAGTATGTTTCGGTCTTGTTTCCTTCCTTGACGCTGACCTCAGATCTTTTGGCGGGATGACCGTCTACCGTCTCGGTGCCTACCTGTTTCCTGCTGATCTCGCCAGGGAGCTTCTCGTCGATCTTTGGTTTGGTGGCGGGGGTCAGCTTGCCTTCCGCGTAAGTTTTTTCAGCCCCGTTGATCTCCCAGAAAATACCTTTGTCACCTCTTCCGATGTAGAATATAGGCGTGTAGGCCGTCTCCAGCCTGTACTTATCACCCTTCACAGATATCTTGCCCGTCGATGTCTTCTTGCCAGCTTTCGTCACCGTGTCCGCTGTAAGGTCAGCTGCAACCCCGATTGAAACGAACGCTAACGCGACAAAGAACACGCCATTCACCAGCCACACGCACCTTCTCATCGTTGCCTCCAGTCGAATTTGGTCAATTTTTTTAATCGATACTAAGTTAACCGCATCTTCTTACCCAGCACACTCCTGCTTCAGAACAAGCCGGTGCGTGGCTCATGCAGTTATGACATCCGATACGTTATATTTTTTCTTCAGGAACTCAAGCCCTGTCACGGGATAGAGCGCATAGATAAGAACATCACCCATCCTATCCGAAATGCCCTTGAGCGCCTCTCTCGCCTTTTCCATCTCGGGCTGCAGCACGTCCGCAGGCCGTATGTCGATGGGTGTCTCACCGCGCTCGTAACCCTTCAACGCTTTCTTCCGGACTTCGGGATCAACAGGCGCCGGCGGCCTGCCGTAAAGACCGTAAAAATAGTCCTTAACCTCTTTGGTGATCATCTTGTACCTGCCTGCGATCACATTCAGCACTGACTGCACGCCCACAATCTGGCTCGTTGGGGTGACGAGGGGAGGGTAGCCCATATCTGCCCGCGTTCTGGGTATCTCTTCGTAGACCTCGTGAATGCGGTGGAGAGCTTTTGCCTGCTTGAGCTGGCTGACCAGATTGCTGATCATCCCGCCGGGTATTTGGTGCATGAGCACGCCGATGTCAATCACCGAGAATTTTGTTGTATCGGAAAACTGTGTATACTTGGACACGATGCTTTCAAGGTAATCGTTTATATCGGGGAATTTCCTGAGGTCGAGGCCGGGGTCGCGCGGTGAATCCTGCAGGGTGACGAGGATAGGTTCGACTGCTGAATGAGAACTCCGCAGGGCAAAGGGGGCAATACAGGTGTCAATGCCGTCCACGCCTGCTTCGATCGCCTTCAGACACGCCATGGAACCCATTCCGCTCGTGTAGTGGGTGTGCAGGTGGACCGGTATCTTCAGCTTCGATTTGACTGCCGCAACAAGCTCATAGGCATCGTACGGAGAAATGATGCCTGCCATATCTTTGATGCAGAAAGAATCAGCGCCCATATCCTCTATGATGCGAGCTTTCTTGACGTAGTAGTCGATGGTGAATATGGGGCCGCCCAGCCTCTTTTCAGTGAGCGCGTAAGAGACGGAACCCTGAATATGCTTGCCGCATTTCTTTATAGCCTTGAAGGAGGCTATGAAATTCCGCTCGTCATTAAGGGCGTCGAAGACCCTGAATATGTCGATACCGACTCTAGCGGCCTTTTCCACAAAAGCCTCGACCACATCGTCGGCGTAGTTCCTATAGCCGACCAGGTTCTGGCCACGCAGGAGCATCTGGAATTTCGTGTCGGGCATCTTCTGTTTGAGAATCCTGACCCTGTCCCACGGGTCCTCATTCAGGAAGCGGGTCATGACGTCAAAGGTGGCACCACCCCAGACTTCCATGGAGTAGAAGCCGATGCTGTTCATCTTCTCTGCGATGGGAAGCATATCCTCTGTGGTCATCCTGGTCGCAAAGAGGGACTGATGACCATCTCTAAGGGTAAGGTCCGTTATTTTTAGCGGTTTTTTCTCCTGCATGCTGTTCACCCCTTTTTCTGAGATTGTTGCTTATAAACTGCCCTTCAGCTTCCCCAGATGTCGTATCATGGGCTCCGGCATTCTCTTCCCGAATTGAGCATAAAACTGCTCAATGCCCTCGACCTCTTTGGCCCAGTGTTCTCCATTTACCTCAAAAAGCTTATCCATGGTCTCTTTACTGATGTCGAGACCGGAGAGGTTAAGATCAGCCATGTGAGGCACGAGACCGATGGGTGTTTCTTTCGCCGACACTTTCCCTTTAATCCTGTCAATCATCCACTTGATTACGCGGAAATTATCCCTGAACCCCGGCCATATAAATTTTCCAGCAGCATCCTTCTTGAACCAGTTAACGAAAAATATCTTCGGAGGGTTGGGCATTTTCTTGCCCACGTCCATCCAGTGGCGGAAGTAGTCGGCCATGTTATAACCGCAGAAAGGAAGCATTGCCATGGGATCACGGCGTACCACGCCAACCTGCCCGGCAGCCGCGGTCGTTGTCTCAGAACCAAGCGACGATGCCTTGAACACGCCGTGCTCCCAGTCGAAGCCCTCACAAACGAGGGGTACCGTGTCCGACCTCCGTCCGCCAAACAGGATACCTGAAATGGGCACGCCGTTTGGATTGTCAAACTCTTTGGATAGGGTCGGGCAGTTGAAAGTGGAGACGGTGAAACGTGAATTGGGGTGCGCAACCACCTTTCCACTCGATGGGTCATACGGGTTGCCCTGCCAGTCGAGCATGCTGGCAGGCTTGGTATCGGTGAGGCCCTCCCACCACGGCGCGTTTGTTGCGGTGATGAGCCCGGTGTTAGTAAAGAGCGTGGGGTAGAACTTGCCTGCCCTCAGGGTCTTCATCATGGTCGGGTTAGTCTTGTCAGAGGTACCGGGCGCAACGCCGAAGAAGCCGGCCTCTGGGTTGATAGCATAGAGCCTCCCATCCGGGCCCACGTTCATCCAGGAGATATCATCCCCGAGGGTGGTGACCTTATATCCCTCGATGAGGGGATCGATCATGGCAAGGTTGGTTTTGCCGCACGCAGAAGGGAACGCGCCTGCGAAATAGGTGACATCGCCGTCAGGGTCTTCCACCCCCATGATGATCATGTGCTCGGCGAGCCAGCCCTCTTCGTATCCCTGGTGAGAGGCGATCCGCAACGAGAAACACTTTTTTCCGAGAAGGGCGTTTCCGCCGTAGCCAGATCCGATACTCATAACGAGGTCTTCCTGAGGAAAGTGCATGATAAACCGTTTGTTCGGATCGAGCTCGCCTATCGAATGGAGTCCTTTGACGAATATCTCCGAGTTCCCGATCCTTTTGAGTGTCTCATTTCCCACACGGGTCATGATATACATGCTCACGACTACGTAGATCGAGTCTGTTATCTGAATGCAGGGCTTCGCGTAAGGTGATGCCGGGTGGCCCATCATATAGGGGATGACATAGAGCGTTCTGCCCTGCATGCAGCCGTGGAAAAGCTCGTAAAGCATCCGCTTTGCCTTTGCAGGCTCCATCCAGTTATTGTTAGGACCTGCATCGTCTTGTGCCGGCGGGCAGACAAAAGTAAGTTGCTCAGTACGTGCCACATCATTGGGATGGCTGCGGTGAAGATAAGATTTAGGGAAGGCCGAAGGGTTCAACTCCCGGAACGTTTGATTGCCGGCCGTTTTCTCTTCCCTGATGCCAACCTCGACCAGGCGGCGCATCTCTTCTTCAGTACCCTGGACCCAGTACACCTTGTCCGGTTTGGTCAGTCTCGCTTGCTCTTCCACCCATCTCTCTACGGCGTTTGCCATGCTTTACCCCCAAAAAAAGCTTTAGTGTGGCGCATATCCTACAGACATTTCACAAAGACCACAATAAGGAAAACTCTGATGTGGAGCCTCGAAAGGCCTGAGTTTTAGGTAAGACTGTTTCTTCTTGACATGGCATCGCTTAGCATGCAATCAATTAATACGATGTTTCAGTATCTTGACGCATGGGTTGTTGCCGGTCTTCTGCTCACAGTCCTTTCCTCTCTGTTCTGTCTGTTGTACGCGGTGATAAAATGGAACAAGGGCTTTGAAGAGAAGCGTGGTGATTATAGAGCTGAGATACAATGGGAGCGCGAGGAGATTGAACTGATTGAAAGGCTTCCGTAATCGATGGCTTATCTCATCGTTTTTGTCCTGATATATTTCCTGATAACCATCTACCTGAGCTACCTCGGATACCGCAGGACTATTACGGTTTCTGACTATCTTTTGGCCGGCAGGCAGATGCACCCTCTGGTGATGGCTATGGGCTATGTGTCGACGGCAATCAGTGCGTCGGCTATCATAGGCTTTGGAGGCATCAGCGGCGTGTACGGCCTCAGCCTGTTGTGGCTGACATTCTTGAATATATTTCTCGGAGTCTGGGTGGCGTACGTTCTGTTCGGCAAGAGAACGAGAAAGATGGGTAAGGCCCTCGATGCGCACACCTTCCCCGAACTTCTGGGCAGACGTTACGAATCGAGGTTCGTCCAGGGCTTTTCCGGCCTGGTGATACTCGTCTTTATGCCCATGTATGCCGCGGCAGTGTTGATCGCCGTTTCAAGGTTTGTCGAGGTTTATTTGGGCATTCCCTTTGCCACAGCCCTTCTGGGGTTTTCCCTGATAAGCGCATGTTATGTGCTATGGGGCGGTTTAAAGGGTGTTTTTTATACGTCCGTCTTTCAGGGCGCCATAATGATCGTGGTCATGCTTATCCTGGGGGTGTCCACGTATGTGATGGCTGGCGGGCTGGCGGCGGCTCTTCGCTCTCTTTCCATGCTCACCCCTATTGTACCTACTGCTCTGAGGACGATGGGGCATCAGGGGTTTGCGTCGATGCCTGTATTCGGTTCGTCCATCTGGTGGTATGTGGTTACAACGATGATCATGGGTGTGGGCATCGGCGTTCTGGGACAGCCACAGCTGAGCGTACGTTTTATGACCGTAAAGTCTGACCAGGAGATTTATCGGTCGATACCGTTCGCCGCCTTTTTTTATCTTTCGATAACCGGTCTTGCGTTCACGGTAGGGGCGCTCACGAATGTGATCTTTTACAGCCGCACGGGAAAACTGGCCCTGGACGCGGCGGGAGGAAATATCGACAAGATCATTCCCCTCTATATAGACCATTTTTATCCGCAATGGTTTGTCGCGCTTTTTCTGGTAACACTTATGGCTGCGGCGATAAGCACGAATAGCGCTCAGTTCCATTCGCTTGGTACAGCGCTCAGCAGAGATTTTTTTGAGCAGGCCTTGATGAAGGGGAGGTCTGTGGCGGAAACAACTATAGTGACACGGATCGGCATTGTCTTTGGTATTTTTGCAACGCTGATCCTCGGCCTTGTTTTGCCTGAGAGTGTCGTTGCGGTGGCGACCGCCTTTTTCTTCGGCCTTTGCGGTGCGACGTTCATCCCAACATACCTGCTTGGTCTGTACTGGCGTAGAGCCACAAGATCAGCAGCCAAGGCGAGCATGCTCTGCGGCTTCGTTTCCTCGCTGACGTGGATGCTCTTTTTTCATGAGCAGGAATCAAAGGCGATTGGATTCTGCAAAGTCCTGTTAGGGCAAGATACCTTGGCTCCCCTTCCATGGAAGATGATTGACCCGCAGGTCGTCGCGCTACCTCTCGCCTTCATCGTTTTTGTCGTTGTTGCCCTGATGACAAGGCCTGTCTCTGAAGAGACGGTGAGAAAAGCGTTCAGACACATCTAATGGCAGTGATCAGTGAGCAGTGAGCAGTAAGGACTAGTAACAGGGATGAGGTCGGGTATAGATAGATCAAATAGACGAGATAGACTAAATGAACCAGATAGACGAAATGAACCAGAGAAACTAAATAAACCAGAGAAACCAGAGAAACCGATCTCTATTTGTTTTCCTTCACGAAGCGGCTGAAAGACCGGTCGTAGGTTTTTTCCGCCTCTTTTGAGAAGAAGCAGCCGGGAATCTGCTTCATCTTGCGGTGGTACGCCACGCACTCGCAGCATTTGCCACGTCTTTCGCAATCATAGGTGCACGTACATGCGACAAGATTCTCCTTGACAGTACACTCCATCTTTTCTCCTTTGCCTTTAGCCTTTTTCCTGTTTAAAAGATCAGCGTCTTCGAACCCTCGGGAATCACGTAACAGAGTGTTTGCGCACCTGCATCAACTGACCTAACCG